>Ga0163154_10009790_pt1 | contig 10840 bp, 8 predicted proteins | sample OliLakLV19MP9P1_FD_148649 | JGI IMG/M metagenome (GOLD analysis project Ga0163154, IMG submission 148649) | Freshwater microbial mat bacterial communities from Lake Vanda, McMurdo Dry Valleys, Antarctica - Oligotrophic Lake LV.19.MP9.P1 | ecosystem: Environmental > Aquatic > Freshwater > Lake >...
TCAGTGTCACTTTGGACAGCCGCAAAGAGTGATTCTTGAGCGGATTCTTTTTCAGCTACTTTCTCCTTATTAAAAGCTAAAAGCAGTTCCATGTTTTGATGCATCTCGCCACGTTCACCAAAACTATCGAGGGCTCCGGTAGAGATAAGTGCCTCGACGGATTTTTTATTTAGGTTACGGTCACTGACACGAGACAAAAAATCTGTCAGCGACTTGAAGTGACCATTTTTCTTGCGCTCAGTGATGATGATGTCCGCTATTCCCGCCCCAAAGTTTTTGATGGTCGTTAGTCCAAAGCGAATAGTTTCTTTACCGGGAACGACGGTAAAGTCAGCGAATGATTCATTAATATCTGGAGGGAGGACAACGATATTCATGCGTCCACACTCATTAATAATTTCTGAGATTTTTTCGGTGTCACCAGAGTCAGCTGTTAGTACGGCTGACATGTATTCCACCCGGAAATTAGCCTTCATATAGGCGGTTTGGTAGGCTACTCGGCCATAACTGGCAGCGTGGGCCTTATTGAATCCGTAAGCCGCAAAAGGTTCAATCAGACTCCATAGTTTGTTGGCAATTTTGTCACTCAATTTTCCAAATTCTACAAAGCCAGTTAATAGCTTATCTTTTTCAGCAGCCATCACTTCAGGAATTTTCTTTCCCATCGCTTTTCGGAGTATGTCGGCTTCAAGCCAACTGTAGCCAGCTAGTTCGCGCGCAATAGTCATAACGTCATCCTGATAGGTAATAACCCCATAAGACATGTCGAGAATTGGTCTGAGTCTATCGTCGATATAACCAATCAAGCTAGGGTTGTGTTTACGCTCGATGTATTCCGGGATTGATTCCATCGGTCCCGGACGGTAAAGAGCCACCATCGCATTGATGTCGTGAATCGAGCTCGGCTTTAGCTGCTTTAAGAAAGCGGTCATACCTGAACCATTAAGTTGGAAGAGACCCATGGTCTCACCGCGCGCCAAGATCTTGAAAGTCTCTAGGTCGTCTAGCGGAATATTTTCAATATCAATTTCCACGTCGCGGATTTTTCGTACGCGCTTAACCGCGTCAGCTAGAATCGCTAAGTTTTTAATTCCGAGAAAGTCGAACTTAAGTAAACCGACACCATCTTCCCCCACACTCTTCATTTCATACTGAGTAATAAACTTTCCCGTTTTTGGATCAGCTTGGATGGGGACAAATTGATTGAGTGGCTCTGGCGCAATCACTACACCAGCGGCGTGTACACCTAGGTGACGCACTCGACCTTCAATTTGCTTGGCCAAGTCTATTACTTCTCTAGCTTCGCTATCTTTTTTATAGAGTAGAGCCAAATCAGGCTCAATTTCGAGAGCCTTCTTGATGGTCATCGGAAAACCCTGACTACCCATCGGGATTAGTTTGGCAATACGGTCACCAACAGAGTAAGGGTGGCCTAAGGCTCTAGCTACGTCACGTACTGCCGCTCTGGCCATCATGGTTCCAAAAGTACCGATCTGAGCTACTTTGTCTGCGCCATACTTTTCCTTAGCGTATTCAATAATTTCATCCCGCCTATTATCGGCAAAGTCCATATCGATATCGGGAGCTGACGGTCGCTCAGGGTTTAGAAAACGCTCAAAGGGAAGTTTGTATTCGATTGGGTCTACGTTCGTGATACCTAGGGCGTAGGTGGTGAGTGAACCAGCTACCGAACCTCGAATAGTAGTGAGAATTCCGCGCACTCTCGCTTCACGAAGTAAGTCACCTACCACCAAGAAGTATTTAGCGTAACCTTTGTTTTTGATGACCTCTAGTTCGTAGTCTAGTCTTTTTTGCACTACGCCATCAGTGAGATCTAGATTTCTCCAAGCCAGGCCTTTTTGGGCGGTTACTTTTAGCTCGGTATCGGCGTCGTTACCACTTTCGATTTTGTAGTCTGGAAAGTACCAGTGCGTTCCGATCTCAATTTCTACATTACACGCTTCAGCGATTTTGATAGTGTTTTCGATCGCTTCTGGCGTGTCGGCAAAATATTCTAGGGCTTGTGCTTGGGTGATGAATGAAAAATCCTCTTCACGATCATGTTCTTGACTCAGATCTACCACCCCACCATTTTGGATTTTTATCATCGTCTCGCGGGCGACCCGGTCTTCAGGCTTGAGGTAATAGACATCATGAGCCGCTACGAGAGGGACATTTTTTTCTTTAGCTAAAGCAATAATCCTTTTCTGGTTTTTGTCATGATCGATTATTTCTGGGTGATGCGTAATTTCTAGATAGCAATCATCCTTAAAAACTTCCTTGTACCAATCTAGTTTTTTAGTGGCGTACTCGTGGTCGCCATCTTTCAAAGCTCTAGCTACCTCACCAGCAAAAGAGGGAATGATACAAATAATATCCTCGGCGTACTCTTTGATAACTTCTTCGTCTAGTCTGGGTTTGTAGTAGAAGCCTTCAAGATTCGAGATAGTTACTAACTTGATGATGTTTTGGTAACCTTTAAAGTTTTTTGCCAAAAGCACTAACCTAGCTCGGGGCTTGTCTATCTGGGCGTCTTTGTCGTGGCGACTGCGAGGTGCAAGATAAGCGTCAACACCTAAAATAGGCTTGATCCCTTCTTTAGTAGCCGCTTTATAGAAATCAATTAGACCATACAAGGCGCCGTTGTCGGTCAGAGCTAGCGAGTTTTGATTGTCCAATTTAGCAGCTGCTACTAGCTCTTTTGGCGTCGGTAAGGCATTAAGCAATGAATAATGCGAATGAGTGTGGAGGTGAACAAATTTTGATTTTAGAGTTGTCTCCGACATAATTGCTGACAAGTATACCATTCGCTCGCACCTCTCGGCAAAAGCCTAAAATGCTCCACCAAATTAAGCACATAAACGTTGTTGGACAGGAAAAGAGCAAAACTCGCTACGCTCAAACAGTTACTCTTTCCCCCAAACACCACTTTGTGATTATATCCGCTGCCGCAATAGGCTTTTGCGGAGAGAGGCTCGCTCAAACGAGGGGGTAAGAGTTAGTGATATACTCAAACTAATTTATGAATGCCAAATCTACATATATCATAGGCATAGACGAGGCTGGCCGTGGACCTTTGGCGGGGCCAGTTTCTGTCGGTGTGGTTTTGCTCAAAACTAATTTTAATAAGAAGACTTTAGTAGGGGTGAACGATAGTAAGAAATTATCTGCGGACAAAAGGGAAGTGGTTTTTATAAAAGCTAAGCAGTTAAAAAAAGAGAAGCAGATTGATTATGAAGTGATATTGGTTTCAGCAAAGGAGATTGATAAAAAAGGGATTGTGCCGGCTATCAAGAAAGCGCTCGAAAGTGGGCTTAAAAAACTAAGTAAAAGACGTGCTCTTAAACCAGGCTCAGTCATGATCAAACTGGATGGGGGATTAAAAGCCCCAGCTGAATTCTTACACCAAGAGACCATAATCAAAGGTGATCAAAAAGAATACTCCATCGGACTAGCGTCCATTCTAGCCAAAGTCACACGTGATCATTACATGGAAAAAATTGCCGAAAAAGAGGCATTTTTGAGCTACCACTTTGCGAAGCATAAGGGCTACGGCACCAAGCTCCACCGCGAGTTGATCAAAAAGCATGGCCTTTCACCGGAGCACAGAACGACGTTTTGCGGTAACGTAACTAAAGGCTAATTGACTATTTGGCCTTACCTAGGCCTAAAGAAGCTATATAGGGTATATAAAGGTTGCTTTTTTACATGGATTTGCTATAGTTTCGCCACTATGGTAATTCGAATGAGACACACGCGGTCACACACCGCAAACCGACGTTCACATCATGCACTTAAAGCGCCAACTATGGCTGTGTGTAAGAATTGTGAAGCTCACTACCGCCCACACCACATGTGTTTAAACTGTGGTTTCTATAAGGGTCGTGTAGTACTTGATCTAGCTGCTAAGAAGAAAGATCGAGACGCCCGAATCACAGCCAAGCACGATGCTCGAGGTGGTCAAGCCCCAGTGACGCAGGAAGAAGAAAAAGCCGAAGCAGTGAAGTAAGACAAAAATCCACAGCTGCACCAGTTTGTGGATTTTTACGTTTTACAAAAAATAAACATGATAAGATAAATGGCAGTAGTAGTTTAGTACATTTTTTATGGCCAATCGGCACCTTTCACGCAGTATAGTTCTTCAAGCACTCTTTGAGTGGGATTTAAATGCAATCGAGAAAAAAGCAGTTATTGATGTTTTAGATAGAAACATAGAAGAGTTCGCCCAAAATAAAACCGATCGACCATTTATGGAGAAACTCCTAAATGGTATTTTGAGTAAGCAAACCGAACTAGATTTGGTTATTAGTAAGGCGGCACCAGAGTGGCCGATTGATCGCATCTCTCCAGTCGATAGAAATATTTTACGACTCGGTCTTTTTGAATTACTTTTTTCAGAACGAAACGAAGTACCAGCGAAAGTGGCGATCAACGAAGCCATCGAACTAGCCAAGCAATTTGGTGGCGATAACAGTAGTCGTTTTGTAAACGGAGTGCTTGGAGCGGTGTACAAAGAAATCGGCGAACCTGGAAAAGCGGAGACTAGTAAGAATCGTCGCAAAGACGTACCTTTCGACCAAATGCCAATCGAACGACTTTCTGGCGCTGTGGTCTACGCCGAAGAAGCCGGCAACATGTATTTTGCCTTGGTCCACGACATCTTTGGACACTGGACTCTGTCTAAGAGTAAAGTAGCCGAGAGTGAGACTGTTGAGCAAGGCGCCATGCGAGCCCTAAAAGAAGAGATCGGTCTACCAGTCGAAATCGAGGCCGAACTAGGCAACAATGAATACATCGCAACTCAGCCAGAAAAAGGTAAGGTCCGCAAGCAAGTACACTACTTTTTGGCCAAAGCCCCTTACCAAGACCTAGTATTAGCTAAAAAAGGTGGTCTAGACGACGCCAAGTGGTTTAGAGTAGCTGACATCCTAGAACTCAACTTCTATGAGGATATTCTCCCAATAGTAACCAAGGCTATTACCATGCTAGTTGGCAGGAAAAGCAAATAGTGATAATCTCCACACATGACAGATAGAAATCTAACGGCTGACTCAATAGCGTTGCAAGCCTTACTCGGCGTTACTTTTAAGAACGCGGAGACTTTGTTGTCGGCGGTGACGCATCGGTCTTATTTAAATGAACACCGAGAAGCCACTTGGGAACACAATGAAAGATTGGAGTTCTTGGGTGACGCGGTCCTTGAGCTTGTGGTGACGACATTTTTATATGACAAATATCCAGAAAAGCCGGAAGGTGAACTGACAGCTATCAGAGCCGCTTTGGTAAATACCAATTCTCTAGCGGCCGCTTCAGAAATACTCGGTATCAATCAATACTTGCTGATGTCTAAGGGTGAGTCTAAAGACGAAGGCCGAGCTCGGCAGTATATTTTGGCTAATGTGTTTGAAGCCTGTATCGGGGCGATATATATCGACCAAGGCTACGACGCCGCTAAAGAATTTATCGCCAACCGCTTATTTGGTAACACTGAGGATATTGTCAGAATGAGACTATGGCAAGACGCCAAGAGTCGTTTCCAAGAGTTGTCTCAAGAAAAAGAATCAACCACTCCGACCTACGACACTTTGTCTCAAGATGGTCCCGATCATGACCGTGTCTTTACTGTAGGGGTATTTTTACGAAAAGAAAAAGTCGCGGATGGAAAAGGACGTTCAAAACAAGAAGCTGAACAAGAGGCAGCCAAAGCTGGTCTTAAAGCCAAAAATTGGGAAGATTAGATAATACTATCCCCAATAAATCCGTTCCGCCCAAGTCCCAAAATTGACGGCTACGACTTGTTCAAAAATACTCTATATATCTCGTTATGCCTCCTTTTTTTTGTACTTCGTCTCGCTCGTCAATATCGGGACTTAACCGAAGACCTTTATTGGAAATGGTATAAGAAAAGTTATCATAGTTTTAAACGTTAATTTTATAGCACGCCTCACACGCGTGCTATAATTTTATGATGAAATTTGTACGTCCAGCTCAATCTAAGTCAGGCTTTACCTTGATAGAAGTTTTGGTAGTGATTGGTATCGTGGGACTACTCTCAGCTTTTATTGCAGTGAACGCCATCGAGTCGGGCAAGCAGTCGCGCGACGTCAAACGACAGTCGGACCTCCGCGCCATGCAGAGCCAGATTGAGTTGTATAAAAATAAGTGGGGTCGGTATCCGGAGCAGTGTTTGACAACTAATAGTGAGGGCTGGTCTGGGCAATTGGGAACTCAATTTGCATGTTCTTCCGGAGACAATCGATATATACTAGGCAACCCTGTTGATAACAGACCGTTCAGTGAGTTTATGGTCTCCTTGCCACAAGACGAAAGATTGAATGGTACTAATTCAGGCTATGTTTATCGAGTGAATACTGAAGGGACGGTCTATAAAATAATGGCCATGAGATCAGTGGAGGCTGAATTGGTAAGTTATAATCATCCTCTTAAAAGCTGTGATATTAGGCCTGATAATTTTGGTAGACTGCAAAATCTAGGTGCAAACGGAGTCTTAGACTCCGGTTGGTGTACTACAGCAACTCTTGAAGCGAATGATCCCCCAGTTTCTGGCTCTTATGGTGCAATTCCAAATTGCCGTATGAGTACAGGTATTAATGTCTCTGATAATGGCAATGGTAGATTTGAGAGATCCTATGGATTATGGGGAGGTTTTGAACCTAGATTGACGGTAGGTCCTAATGAAGCGGCAAAAGTTAAGGATACTGCTTTAGTAATTTGCCGTTAAATAAATAATATGAAATTTTTCTATAAAAAAACTGCCGGCTTCACTCTGATTGAGATCATGGTAGTGATCGGTATCATCGGGATTTTATCAGCCATTATCTTCGCTAGCTTTAGTGACGCTAGACAAATCTCTCGCGACAAGGTCAGAACCACTACGCTAAAGGAGATGCAACTAGCGATTGAGTTTTATAAGGCACAGAATGATGTGTATCCCGCAGCAGGCTGCTCTACGCCTAATACTAATTTTGCGGGACCTGGTGAACCAGGCGACACGGAATATTCTAAGTGCTCGGACTACATCTCTGGTTTAGTCCCAGATTTTATGCCTTCTTTGCCAACTGATCCGGTATTTGAGCAAGAGGCTGGTCGCGGTTTCTTTTATCGCTCCGACGGTAACAGTTATAAACTCATGGCCTATGATGTCGTGGAAAATTTGACTATCACCAACTACGGAGCTGAGTTTGCTAGGTGCCCAGTTGCAGGTGGTGTGTGTTTAGTTGTACCCCCACCAACCACCTACGCGGTATACAGCTATGGAGCTGAGTCTTGGTAATATTTAAGTTTAATAATGTATCTCAAAGAACTAACAATTTCCGGATTCAAATCATTCGCCAAAAAAGGTGAGCTGCAATTCTCTGCTCCCATCACAGCTATCGTGGGTCCAAATGGCTCCGGCAAAAGTAACGTCGCAGAGTCGTTTCGGTTTGTCCTCGGTGAACAGTCGGTAAAGTCGATGCGCGGTAAGCGTGGTGAAGACCTTATTTGGGGAGGCTCGTCTCAAATAGCCCGTGGCAATCGCGCCTCAGTGACTATTACTTTAGATAACGCTAACCGGGTTTTTCCGTTGGATTTTTCTGAAGTGAAACTAGAACGAGTAGTGCACCGCGACGGACAAAATGAATATATTTTAAATGGCTCGACTGTCCGCCTAAAAGATATTCAAGAACTCTTGGCTTCAGCCAATATCGGCTCGACTGGTCACCACATTATTTCACAAGGTGAAGCTGATCGTATTTTGACCGCCAACCCTAAAGAAAGACGAGAGATGATCGAAGATGCTCTGGGTCTTAAAATCTATCAATACAAAAGACAGGAAGCGGAAAGAAAGCTAACCAAGACCACTGAAAACGTAGCCCAAGTAGAATCTTTGCGCCGCGAGTCGGCGCCGCATTTGAAGTACCTAGAAAAGCAGGTGCAGAAAATTGAAAAGTCTTTAGAACTTCAAGAAAAATTGAAATTGGTTTACGCCGAATACCTCAAACGTGAAGACGTATACATTGCCTCGCATCACGACCGCTTGCTCGGTGAAAAAAGAGAACCAGAAGCTAAGTTAAAAAAAGTTTTGGAGGCTCTCTCTGACGCCAAAGAAACCTTACGGGCTTCTGAATCCAACGAAGACTCTAAAGAGCTGATTACAGCTCAAGAGACTGTCGACAAAGTAACTAAGTCTCGCCAAGAAGCCGAGCGTGAGTTTAGTAAGTGCGAGGGACAGATCGCTTTGCTTGAGCGAAAGCTGGCTGATTTTGAAAAGCGCAGCAAGCAAGTTTCTGGTAAGGCTATTGCCTACGAAGATATTTCTAATTTGATCAAAGATATTGAGCAGCAGGTGAGTCGTGCCGTCCAAAAAGAAGAAGTGCCATTTTTGCAGCGGGCTTTGACTGATATCGTACACAAACTAAAAGTTTTTATTGAAAAATCGACAACGGTTGATAATCAGGGAATTGAATTTGATAAAGAAGAACTAGAGCGTTTGACTGGTGAAATAAAAAGACTAACCAAGACTTTAGAGCAGGCCAAAGAAGACGAGACAGAAGCTAGGGCAAGGTACGAAGCTATCGAGCAACAAAGACAAAAAGAAGCTGTCGATGGCCGTGAGGCCGAAAGAACTGTCTTTAGACTAGTGGGTGAACAAAGAGAACTCGAAACCAAGATCGAAAGACTGGATCGCGAGCTAGCTATCTTGGATCGCGATCGCAATGAGTTTAAAAGAGAGCTGCAAGAAGCGGTGGCACTTTTAGGCAGAGCGGCAGCGCAGTACTACGACTTTGTGGTAAAGGATGCTGAAGGCAAGGAATTAACTCCAGAGGCAGTTATTGCTGAGAACAGAGATATGCAGCGTACTAGGCGCCACGAGCTGGAGAAGCTAAAAATACGCCTTGAAGAGCTGGGTATTGGCGCGACTGAGGATGTAGTCAAGGAATTTAACGACGCTAAAGCGCGTGACGCTTTCTTGGCTCATGAAATTACAGACCTAGAGGCTTCGATCGTGCAGCTGCGTGAACTTATTGGTGAGCTCGAAGCCAAGCTTGAAGAGCAGTTTGTAGTGGGTATTGAAAAGATTTCGACTGAGTTCAATCGCTTCTTTACCTTGATGTTTGGTGGGGGAGAGGCGGCGCTCGAAACTGTGAAAATAAAGAAGCGAGGCGACAATGAAGAAGATGAAGATTTAGATGATGAAGACAAGGTAAAGGAAGATGGTATCGAGCTGATCGCCAAGCTACCAAACAAGCGAGTAAAGGGGCTAGAGATGCTGTCTGGAGGTGAAAGAGCCTTAACGTCGATCGCACTTATTTTTGCCATGAGTCAGGTTAATCCACCACCGTTTATTATTTTAGATGAGACAGACGCTGCTTTAGACGAAGCTAATAGCAGGCGTTATGGCGACATGATCGAAGAACTAGCCAAGAAGTCACAATTGATTTTGATTACGCACAATCGGGAGACAATGAGTCGGGCTGGTATTCTGTATGGCGTGACTATGGGCAGTGATGGTATTTCCAAACTATTGTCAGTGAAGCTAGACGACGCCATGGCGGTGGCTAAGTAAAATGAACAAATGCCCTTCGGGTATATTGTGAATTTTGTTCCGGATTCGACCTTCCCCGGGAGAATCCTTGGAACTCGCGCTCTAAACCTAAGAGTAAGTCTGTATTCCGTAACGACTATTACGAATTTTGTTCCGAGTTTTTCCTTAATATCAAGGTTCGATCTTGATATACCAACACCTAAAGGTTAGTTTTTGTTAATAATGTCCCCTCTTTCGCTATTGACTTGCGGGGGGAAAAAAAGATTATCCTTTAATATAGTTAGTTAAAAAAGTTTATTAGTAGAATCTTTCATTATGGAAAAATTAAACCACAAAACATACCGTAAAGATCTAGCAGAAAAACTCAAGGACATGAGAAGTTCTGACGAAGAACACCCAGAACATTCGCGCGCGAAAACACATGGTTATTTAGAGCGTGATCAGGAAACGAACGAGTATAATGAAGCGGAAAAACAGCACCGTCTAGAAAAGAAATTTGAAAAGGAAAACCCAAAAATAGTTACGATGAAACGTCTTCTTGAAGAAGCAGGTTCTGCAGCTGAGTTAGATCTGTTTTCTGAGGGCGGAGTCTTACAGGTAACAATTAATCCTGAGATATCTAAGGATATAGATCGTGTTCTCAGAATTGTGAGAGGTAAACTTGATTATTCAGCGTTGTCCAAAGAAATTGACACAGATTTTTGGACAGATAAATATTTTAATGAACACTTCGAAGGGCCAGACTATTATCGTTCCCCGTCAGAGTCGTTTGATGTTGTCATCTTGTCATATATTGAGCCAGAAAAATTAAATAAAGACGAAAATGGGTATGTACCAATAAAATCTATTTATGATGATCTAAAAAAAGTAGGTTTACGTCCGGCTACTATCCTTGAACTTTTGTCTCTAGTCGCGAAATGCAGTGATAATATAGATAAAGAAGGTTTAGATTTGCTTGCTCTGGGTACTTCTAAAACCAAAGATGTTTATCCCACGAAACAAAATTGTTCTCCTGGCTTCAATTACAATGTTGGACTACTTTCAGTAATAAGAACAAAATTTTTGCCAAAAAATTTAAAAAAATTCCGTATCGTCTGCGTGCCTATCGACAACATTGGAGAATAAGGACTCAAGATGCGATTGAGCAAAAAAGTAATAATGAGGAAAAATTAAAAAGTCCAACGCCTCAGTGTTAGGCATTTTTAATGCAAAATCCCTAGGGTACCCCTAGGGATTTTGCATGTCCAGTTCGTTCCGGATTCTGCCCCCAAAGAGGGTGGGTAACAGTTAGTC
>Ga0163154_10009794_pt1 | contig 10835 bp, 8 predicted proteins | sample OliLakLV19MP9P1_FD_148649 | JGI IMG/M metagenome (GOLD analysis project Ga0163154, IMG submission 148649) | Freshwater microbial mat bacterial communities from Lake Vanda, McMurdo Dry Valleys, Antarctica - Oligotrophic Lake LV.19.MP9.P1 | ecosystem: Environmental > Aquatic > Freshwater > Lake >...
GTCTCCTTCCGACCGGCACGCCGACATCATGCTCAAAACCTCGATAACATCACGGAATTCATCGACTCGCTAAACCCTGACTCCACTATTGCGGGGCAACATCAGACCGGCAACGCCGATGTGGGCCATGTCGGCGGCGGCGCCCGGGATACGGTGGCTGCTGGAGCTGCGGGTGACCCACTGGCCGGCTCCCTCGGTAGCCTCTTCAATCACACCGCCCATGGATGCATTTGGTGGACAGGTAATGGACATACAACGATGAATGGGCTCCTAAACGGCGATTTCACTATTCACCGGTGAAGTGTGAACAGCTCCCTCCCTGGAAATCGTTGCAATTGGAGCGGAAAGCTGCGCCTCGCGACGGCCTCTTTAGACGTCCTTGTGGATTCGCGGATCGTGAGGCAGACTCCTGCCCGGTTCTCATGCCCACCTCCAGCGAAACTTTGGCGACCAGGCCCGTCTATGACGGGGAGGCGCGTTTCCAGGCCGTCTTCGAGGCTTCCCTCGATGCCATCGGGGTGTTCATCGACGGTGGCCATCGTTTCGTCAATCGCGCCTACCTGACCCTGTTCGGATTCGCGAGCCTCAAGCAGCTCATGGGTGAGTCGATGCAGGCCGTGATCGCGCCGTCAGCCCGAGCGGCGATGCGCGAGCACATGGCGGCCCACACGCGCGGTGAGGAACCGGCACCGCTGGTGGAGACCAGGGGCGTGCGGCGCGACGGCAGCGAGTTCGACATCGAAGTCTCAATCTCGGCCTATCGCTTCGAACTCGGCACCTACACGGTGGTGATCATCCGCGACGTTTCCGAACGCCGGCGGCGCGAGCAGGCCGAACGTCGCCTGCGTCATGAGCGGGACTTGCTACTCGATCAGCTGCAGCTGCAGCTCACGCGCATGCCCGTCCCCTGCGTGATGAATGATGCGTCGTTCAACTTCACCTATTGGAACCCTGCCGCCGAACGCCTCTTCGGCTGGAAGGCCGAAGAGATCCTCGGTCAACATCCCGATGCGACCATCGTGCCAGCGGCCGGACGTGAGCAGGTGCGCGCGTTGTTCCGCCGGTTGGCCTCAGGCGACATGACCGCCAATGGCGTCGGCGAGAATCTCACCCGTGACGGGCGCACCATCACCTGCGAGTGGATCAATACCCCGCTGCACCGTGCCGATGGCACCTTCATGGGTATCATGTCGATGGCCCTGGACCTTACCGAGCGCATGGTCCTCGAGGATCAGCTGCGCCAGGCACTCAAGATGGAAGCGATCGGCCGGCTCGCCGGCGGCGTCGCCCATGATTTCAACAATCTGCTGACCGTGATCACCGGCTATGGCCAGATGCATCTGCGCTCGCTGCCGATCGAGGATCCACGCCGGCGCCAGGTCGAAGCGATGCTGCAGGCCAGCGATCGCGCCAGCGCGCTCACCGGCCAACTGCTGGCATTCAGCCGCAACCAGGTGCTGGCTCCCCAGGTGGTGGGCATCGACGCCCTGGTGACGGGCTTCGAACCGATCCTGCGCCGGCTGATCCGCGAGGACATCGCCATGCGCTGTACGCTGGGCGCGCCCGGCGCGCGGATGAGTGTCGATCCTCGGCAATTCGAGCAGGTGCTGATGAACCTAGCGGTCAATGCGCGCGATGCGATGCCGCAGGGCGGCTCCCTGTGCATAGCCACGCGGGTTCGCATCGTCGCCGGGCCCGAGGCTTCGTCATTGGGCGGTGCAGCCGCTGGTGAATGGATCGAACTGACGGTGACCGACAGCGGCATCGGCATGGACCGCGAAACCCAGAGACGGCTGTTCGAACCCTTCTTCTCGACCAAGGAGCCGGGCAAGGGCACTGGTCTCGGCCTGGCAACCGTCTACGGCATCGTCAAGCAGAGCGGCGGCACGATCAGCGCCCGCAGCGCGATCGGCCACGGCTCGACCTTCACCATCCTCATGCCTCCGGCGGTCGGTGCCGCGACGCAGACGAACGCCGATGCGTCGTCGGGACGGATTGCGATTGAACAGCGCGGCACCGTGCTGCTCGCCGAGGACGACATCGATGTCCGCACGTATGCGCGTACCGTGCTCGACCAGGCTGGATTCACGGTGGTCGAGGCCGCCGACGGTGCCACCGCCATCGCCCTGGCCGAGGGACGCCACATCGATTTGCTGATCACCGATCTGGTGATGCCTGGCCTAAGCGGGAAGGAAGTCGCGCTGCGTCTCGCGGCCACCCGTCCTGGACTGCCCGTGCTGTACGTCACCGGCTATACGGATCATTCGAACCCACCCTTCGTTCCCGGCCAGCCCACCGACCAGCTCAATAAGCCATTCTCCGGCCGCGCCCTGGTGGCGGCCGCCTCGCGCCTGCTCGCTCCCCGTCCCTGAGGAAATGCCCATGCCCCCCAGCATCGCCCTTGACTCACGCCTTGCCACCAAGCGGGTCGCTTGCACCCGGATAGGCGCAGGACATGGTGCGACCATGATCGGAGTAGCACCCTCCGAACAAACGAAGTATCGCCTGCTGTCGGCCCTCGGGCTGGACGAGGCGAGTTCAGGCGCATCGCCCGCGCACGAGGCCACCGCCGTCCTACCGCCCGCGGATAACGAGATTCCCGAACGCCTCGGTGGCGTGCGCATGATTCGTCCCCTCGGCCGTGGCGGCATGGGCCAAGTCTGGTTGGGGCACCACGAAGCGCTCGATCTCGATGTCGCGGTCAAGATCCTTGCCCGCGACGTGCTCGATGGCGACCTGCTCATCCACGAGGCGCGCGCCGCGGTGCGCCTGCAGCATCAGCACGTAGTGCGCATCCATCATGCGGGAGACGACCACGGCCGCCTCTACGTGGTGATGGAATACATGCCGGGCGGCGATGTCGCCCAGCTGCTGCGTCGTGAAGGCCGCCTTCCCTGGCGCCGCGCGGTGCGCTTGGCGGTGCAGGCCGCCGAAGGTCTCGCCGAGGCGCACCGGCTCGGCTTGGTGCATCGCGACGTCAAGCCCGCCAATTTCCTGCTCGACCAGTCTGGTCAACTCAAGGTCGCCGACTTCGGCCTCGTCCAGCGCGTTGGCTACAGCAAGGCTCCCGCCGGCGTCGCCCTGGGAACGCCCGCCTACATGGCGCCTGAACAGGGTCTCGGTCAGCCGGTCGGCCCCGGCGCTGACGTCTATGCGCTCGGCGTCACCCTGTACCAGATGCTCACCGGCAGCAAGCCGTTCCGCGGCGACAATACCTCGCGCCTGCTCCAGGCGCATCAGCAGCAAGCCCTGCCGGACGCGCGCGATCTCGCCCCGGACGTGCCAATCTCCCTGATCGAACTGCTCGCCAAGATGACTGCCAAGGAGGCGGAGCAGCGTCCAGCCGATGGGGCCGCGGTCGCCACCTTGCTGACGCGCCTGCTGGCCGAGCCCGCTGAAACGGCAATCGCCACTCCGTCGCACTCACGCCGGCACTCGTTCGCCTTCGCCGCCGGCATCGCCGCGGTCGCCGCCATCGCGGTCGGCGGCTGGATCGCCGGTCACGGCGGCGCCGACGTTTCCTCGGGTGCGCCCGCGGGCGCCATCGTCGCTGCGCCCGGCGGCAGTCGTGCCGACGCTTGGCGCACCCCACCGCGCGCCGCCTTCCTGCTCGCCCAGGATCTTCCTGCCGATGTCGAAGTCGCGGTGGAACGCGCCCTGCGCAACACCGGCCTCACCATTGTCGAACGCCAGCGCATCGACCGCATCGCGGGCGAACAACGCATGACGCGCGATGGCTTCATCGATGCCGGATCTGGCGTCGCCCTCGGGCGCCTGGTCGGTGGACACGTCGCGCTCATCGCCCGCGCCGAGAACGGTTCGGTGCAACTCGCGGCCGTCGCCGTCGAAACCGGTGAGCGGGTCGGCTCGAGCATCGCCTCGCCCGGCGCGGCGGCCGAGCAGGTCACCGCCTTGGTCCAAGCCGCGGTCGGATCGCTGCCGGCGCGCGGGTACGCCACCAACGACAAGCTCGGAGATTACACCCTCGATCTCGGCGCCGCGCATGGTGTGCGCGTCGGAGATATGTTCTCGTTCTTCGCTGGCACCGCGGATCGCCCAGGCGATGCGATCGGCGTCGGCAGGGTGGTCTCGGTATCGCGCACCAGTGCCGATCTCGTGGTGCAGGGCGATGTTCCCAAGCGCCGGGTGCTCGCCCAGCGTCAGGACCCATGACGCGCCCGCGTTATCTCTGCCGTCTCCCCCTCGTCCTCGTCGCCTCCCTCCTCTTCGCTTCGTCTCTGCTGGTCTCCTGCTCGGGGCGGGGACCAGCTCCCCGGGCGGTCGATGGAGTCGACTACGGCGTGACCCGAGCCCCCTTTCGCGGTCGTTGGTGGCAGTACTACGAGCGCGGGGTCAGCTGGAGCCTGGGCGGATTCTCGCGCGAGGCCGAGCAGGACCTGCGTGCCTGCCTACGCCTGCGCGGCACCGATGCCCGCCGCGCCCGGACCTACGGCCTCCATTTCGTGCAATGCTTCGCCCACCGCGAGTTGGGTGCCGTCCTCTTCGAGCGCGGTGAACTGGATGAGGCCGAACGTGAGGTGCTGGCCAGCCTGGCTCAGGAGCCGAGCGCGAAGGCCGAATACCTGCTCGCACGCATCCGCGCCCAGCGGGCCGGCGCTCCGCCGCCAACGGTGGATGCGGGAGCCGAAGGACGCATCGACCTCGATACCATCGCGGCCGTCCCCGCCGCCGATGCCCAGCCCGGATCGCTGAACGTGGCTGGTTCGGTCAGCGCCGGCGCCGGCCTGGAGGCGATCGCTGCCGACGGCAGTTCGCGCCCGCTGGTGGTCGCCGCCCAGGGACGCTTCGCCGCGGTGCTCAACGCCGGTGAGCGCTTGCGCACCGGACGCGGTCCGACGGCAGTAGTGGTGGTACCGATTCCTCCGGCAGCGCCCTCACTGACCGTCGATGGCCCCGGGGACGGGCGCATCGTGACCGAGGCCCACGCACTCTACCGCTACGAGGCCAGCGCTGACGCCGGCCTCGCTGAAGTCCGCGTGGCCAGTGCCGACGGCACCGTCCTGGCGCGCAAGACGCTCAGCGGCCTGCATGGCGCCGGCATGCTCACGGTGCCGCTCGAACCGGGCGAACACGTGCTCCGCTTCACGGTCTCGGACCGCGCCGGTCGGACGGTGCTCGACGAACGCCGATTGTCTGCCCAACCGCGCCCAGACCAGGATCGCGCCCTGCGCGCCACGGCGCTGGTGCTGCCGTTGCAGGCGCCCATCGACGGCGCCGGCCTGCGCTCGGGTGATGACTCCCTCTTCCTGACCATGCTCAATCGCGATGGCCGGTTCCGCCTGCTCGACCGCCAAGCCGACGAGTTGCTGAACAAGGAGCTGCGTCTGATCGAGGCTGGCTATGTCGATGCCAGCACCGCGGCCGACGCCGCACGTCGCCTGAAAGCCCGGTACGCCGTGACCGCCACCCTGCGCCGTGGACGCGCGGACATCGAATGCTTCATCCGCCTGATCCACACCGAAAGCGGCGAAGAGGTCGCCCGCGCCGACGCCTATGCCCCGGTCGCCGATGCGAACCAGGAACAGGACTTCTTCGTCGCCGTCGCCGATCGACTGCGCCAGGCCTTCCCCGTGCTCGCTGGAGATCTGCGCGTCCCTGCCGAAGGGAAGATGGAGATCGCCCTCGGCCGACGCCAGGGCGTGGTCAACCGCATGCATTTCCATGTCCTGGCTGCGGGCAAGGATCTCCTCGACCAGAAGACCGGCATGGTCCTGGCCACGGGCCGGCGCACCCTGCAGGCCACGATCGAGGCCGAGCGGGTGGACGCTGATCGGACCCAGGTCCGGATCGTGGCGGGCATCCCTCGCCGGGAAGACGATCGCGTGGTGAGCGAATGAAGCTGGTCGCCACCTTGCTCGTGCTCGCACCGATCGGCACCCTCTTCGGGGTCTCGGTCTTCACCTCGAATGATTTCGGCGGTAGCCCGACCCCGATTGGCGCCGGGGCGCGGTCGCTCGGCATGGGTGGGGCCTTCGTCGCCATCGCCGACGACGCCACCGCCAATACCTGGAATCCGGCGGGGATGACCCAGCTCGAACGCCCCGAAGCCTCGTTCACCCTCGGCTATGCGCAGCGCCGGACCGAATCGGATGCCGGCAGTGATCGGCGCGAGGATTTCGGCGTCGATCACGTCAGCGTCGTCCTGCCCTTCCATCTCGGCTGCCAACAGACCGTTGGCCTGGCTTGGCAACGGCAATTCGATTTCACCAAGGGCATCGCCTTTTCGAGCTTGGAAACCGACGGCCTGCTGACCGAAACCCGCTCCTACGACATCGACCAGGAAGGCAGCTTCGCCACGATCGGGCTCAGTTATGCCATCGAACCGGTGCCGGGATTGTCGTTCGGGGCAACCATCTTCGATTGGGATGACGATCACACCTTTGGCAGCGCCTACACCAAGCGCTACCGCAGTCGGGCGGCCGCCGAATTCGATTTCGGAGCCGGCCCCGCCCAGCGCACCACCACCTTCGGCGCCAACGACAGCGAGATCTCGGTAGACCGCGGGCTGAGTACGGTGCTCGGCGTCTGGTGGCAGGCGAGCCCACGGCTGACCCTGGGCCTGAATCTCAAGCCACGCTACGACTTGCACCTCAGCAATCGCGACCAGTCCACCACCCGTGATCTCGATGAGGATCTGACCACCACGCCGTCGACGGTGAACAGCGATACCACCACCGCCTTGTCCAGCACGACGGATAGCACCCTGACCTATCCGACCAGCGCCACGCTCGGTAGCGCGGTACGCATCGGCGATCTCACCACGTTAAGTCTGGATGCGACCTGGACCAAGTGGAGCGAGTATGAGCTTGAGACTGCAGGCACCACCCGCAGTCCACTCGGCAGCCAGATCCAATCATCGGACTACCGCGACGGTTGGAACGTCAGGGTCGGCTGCGAACAGGTCTTCCCGCTCGATCGCATGATGCTCGTGCCCCGGTTGGGTGCCTTGTACGAGGAAACCCCGGGTGTGACCACGGCTCCCAGCGTCCTCGACCCTGGTAATGTCCAGGCGCGCATGGATCGGTATTACGGACTCACCCTGGGCATGAGCGTCTTGCACGAGTCGCTTATCATCGATGCCGCGGCGCAAATGCGCATCGCCCACGGAATCGCGGGCGAGGGCGGGGCGCCAGATGACACAACGACGGTGCGGGCCATCGCGGCCCGCATGAGTCTCGCCTACCTGTTTTGACCACATCCCCCCCACCGGCAGACCGGTGGGGGGATGGGTAAACGATCAATCGTTATCGACTACCGTGACGGTGGTGCTGATGCTGCCCCAGGTCCCGGCGGTGGCGCTGACGGTGACGACCGCATTTCCGTCCTGAACCGCATTATTAACCGCGCTCAGCGAGAAGTTCGCCGAGGCCGTTTGCATCGGAATCACCACAGAAGCCGGTACGGTCGCGCGGGCGGTGTTGTTGGAAGACAGGTTGATGGTCATCGCATTCATGATGGTGACATTGGCACCTGCCTCGTTTTTGAGGGTTATGGTGCCGGTCGCCAAGCCACCCTCGGTCAGCGAGGCGGGGGAGATGACGAGATTCAGCACCGGACGCTTGAGGTAGTGCTTCAGCTTGGTGGTCGTCCCATTGTAGACCATGCAATTGACCTGGGTGAAGGGCACGTAATCGGTGGCCCACGACGTGATGACGTATCCATCCATGTAGTTGGTAGCGAAGCACAGGCCATCGTACCAGACCCAGCTGGTCGACATGCGTCTCAGGCGCAGATCGAGTTGGTCATAATCCTCGACGTAGGACCCGTGGGCGAGCTGAAGTTTCTCGAGGGTCCCGTGAGCAAAGACCTCGACCATCATGCCACCCTGATTGGCATGGACGAGGTTCGCGGCGCTGGTGGCGAGGAGGAGAAGGGCGGGGAGGAAGAAGCGTAGCATGGTGTCTCCGATCTCAGTTCGCGACCGCGGCAGCGGCGGGGGTGGGGAGGACTTCGCAGGCATGCAGGCCGGTATCGCCGACGCGGATCAGTCCGTGGACAAGCGAGCGTTCGATCTCGTCAGCCACCTGGGATCCGACCACCGTCACCTGAGCGGAGGACTTCCCCGCCTCGACGGTGATGGTCGCCAGCCGCTGGGCGCCATCCAACGTCTGCACGTCCACGACCAGGGGCTCTGAGACTGCAACTTCTGCACCACTCTCATTACGTACGACAATGCGCAGGGTTGCACCAGTGCTGACCATGACCGGCACTTCGAGCGAGATGAACTGCGTCGAGTCGTCAGCGGCTGCCAGCGACCCGATTAAGAAGATTGATGAAATAATAGGCAAGATTTTCATGACTGCGGCTCCGTGGGTAGAGGTTTGCCACGGCACAGTAGTGAATCACTACACAACTGGCAAGGGTTTCGTTTTGCGCAGAGAAGACTGACCGTGCACGCATCGGCAGCGGTGGAACGCAACGCAGATCCGTAACTGGCTGTGATTCCAACCAGATGCGCCCTCCGGCCGGCTCGACGAGTTTGCGACATATGGCGATCACCGCGCAGATGCACGCTCTGAAAGACTGTTGCCGAACCCCTACCTTCCTGATTTAGCGAACCCGAACCTTTACGAGGTGTCCCGGTAGCCTTCCGGTGGTCGATCGCCCGCTTCGGGCAATCGACCACCGGAAGGCAGAAAAGGGGCAGAAAAGGACATACGCATATCGACATTTCAGGCCAATCCCACGCGCTGCGCATCATCGCGCCGCTTTGTCCGGCCGGTCTGCCGGGCTGGCCGGTCGACGACCTCGCCGTGCTCGTCGGCGAATTGCCGCGCCGGCATGGCTGCGATCCCGCGCGCGTCGTGGTCAGCGGGCCGAGCATGGGCGGTCGCGGCTGCTGGGAACTCGCTTACGCCCGCGCCAACCGGTTGGCTCTCATCGCCTCGCTGTGCACATTCCCCATCCCCACGCTGGCGCCGCGTCTCGGCGATCTGCCGGTGTGGTCCTTCCCCGACGAACTCGACGAGGTGGTGCCGGTCGCCCGTGCCGAGGAGATAATCGCGGCGCTGCGCCGCGCCGGCAATGCGGCGCGCTTCACGCGCTTCTCGGACGCTGGCCGCGATTGCACCGCTCGAGTGTACCGTGATGGCGCGCGGTGGCGGTGGTTCGCGGAGCAAAACGCGCGCGACTGAGTCGAGCCACGTGTCGCTGACCCTGGCGATGCCTGGCCCCAGCGCGCTGGCCAAGGTGGGCAGCGACCGTACACCTGCGCCATGAGCCTGCGCCTCCTCGTCGGATCACTCGCTGCCATCGCCGTCGCGATCGTGCCTGCACTGCAGGCCGAGGATGTCGTCGAACCGGGCCGGCGCATGGCGGTGATCGATACCGCGCACCTGCGCGCCTACGTGCCCGCCGATCAGGCGACGGCGCTGACGCCGAGGGTCGCCGAGGCCGAACGCCTCTACGTGGCGATGGCGGAACAGGCGGGTTACCGGATCACCACCCGCCTGCATCTGCTGCTGGCCGATGACGTCGACAGCCACAACGGTTTCTCGACCGTGGTACCGTTCCCGTTGGTCGGGGTCGACTTGGCGCCGGCGCCGCCGCAGTCCACGATCTTCGCTGGCGATGACCACCTCCGGCGCACCCTGATTCACGAGTTCGCCCACCATATCAGCAATGATCGCAGCCACGGATTCCGCAGGGTCCTGCAAACCATCTTCGGGCGCATCCTGCCGTCGGATCCGCTCAGCCTGCTCGCCTACTACCTGAGCACCCCCGCGCACAGCACCATGCCCTCCTTCTGGCATGAAGGTCTGGCACAATGGGCGGAGACGGTCTACGCCGATCCCGCCAGCGCCTTCGCCGGGCGGGGGCGCGATCCGCTCGTGCACATGGTCTGGCGCCTCGACACCGCGGCGGGGCGCATCCCGCCCGTCGGCGAGTGGCGGCTGAGCCATGTGCGTTGGCCGTTCGGCGCCGAGGTCTACCTCTATGGCCTGGCCTACACCCGCTACCTCGAGGCCGCGTACGGCGACCGCGCCAACCTCTGGGCGCTGATCGATATGCAGGCGCGCAACGGCGCCTTCGCCTTCACTGCTGGCCCGCTGCAGCTGCTCGGCAAGGATCATAAAGAGTTGCTGCGCGAAGCGCGCTTGGCCCTGCGCGCCGAGCAAGAAGAGCAACTCGCTCGCGTGCGCGCGCAGAGCGTGACCGCTACCACCCGCCTGACGCCGATCGACACCGTGGTCGGTGCCCCGGCGTGGACGAGCGATGGCCGTCTGTTCGCCGCCATCAACGGCCCCTATGATCGTCCGCACTTCGCCCGCGTCGACGCCGCCGGCGCCAGCGATTCGGCGTGGCGTTCGGCCTATGGCATGGGCGGCGCACGCGGACTGCCCGATGGCACCCTGGTCTACGCCGAGACCGCGGGTGGGGTCTATGCCTGGTCGCGCAGCCGGGTGTATCTGCTCACCGCGGATGGGGACGCCCACGAAGTGGCGGGCAAGCGCTTGATCCAGCCCGACGTCCGCGCGAGCGAAGGCCGCTACACCCTCGCCGCCGTGCGTCTGCTCGACGCTGGGCGACAGGAGCTGACGATCACCAGCGATGCGCTGGGCAGCGGCGCATGGACGACCCTGCCGACCCAGGGGCGCGCGTGGTCGCCCGCGTTTCGCCCCGGTCACGCCGAACTCGCCTGGGTCGAGACCGATGTGGCGGGTTCGCGCCTGGTGCTCGCCCCGCTCGCCGAGCCGACCCGGCGCACCATCCTCGCCGAGGTTCGCGGACGCCTGCTGCATCCCGCGTGGAGCGCGGACGGACGCGAGGTATTCGTCTGCGCCGACCACAGCGGGGTGGCCAACGCCTATGTC
>Ga0163154_10009798_pt1 | contig 10831 bp, 8 predicted proteins | sample OliLakLV19MP9P1_FD_148649 | JGI IMG/M metagenome (GOLD analysis project Ga0163154, IMG submission 148649) | Freshwater microbial mat bacterial communities from Lake Vanda, McMurdo Dry Valleys, Antarctica - Oligotrophic Lake LV.19.MP9.P1 | ecosystem: Environmental > Aquatic > Freshwater > Lake >...
CCATGCCGTGTTTTTCCTCGTGGGCGCGATGGATGAATTATACCTCATCGGCATTGTCGGCAGAGCGCAGGAGTTGGTCTTGTTGGGTGGCGTCTGTATACGCGGCGGCGCGGAGAAGGGTATCGTCTTCGGCTTTTTGGGAGGCGCGAAGATATTCGGCTTGAGGGTTGATCTTCGCATAGTCAATCCGGGTTTGGGTTACGAATTTTCTTTCATCTTCACTGAGGCGCATGGTTGACACCGATTCGATGAGTTCGTATTCTTCGGGGGTAATTTTCCTCATAAAGCGTTTGAGTGAATGCCATTGCCCCAAACGAGAAGCGGAAACAATCAACCATCCTCCACCTCCGCAAAGGAAAGCAACTACAAAAGGAGAAGCGGTAAATGTCAGTACCATGACAGCAAGAAACGCGGGAATGCCAAGTGCAAGAATATAGCGGAAAGAGAATTTATGCCAATGCTGATATATCTCAGAGATTTTCTCTTTGAGAATTTCTTCTTGGAGACGCTCGTCTTTCTCTTCGGCTTCCATTTGATCCAGCATACGGCGGGCGTGTAGTTGAGCATTTGTGGGATTATCGGACATAGCGAAACACCTCCTATAATGGAAAATTCGGCAGAGCGAGTGCTGTTTCCTGCCTCTAAGGGACTCGCGATAAAATAAATCTTCCCGTCCGCGAAGGCGGACTTCGCGCCTTTGTAACAGTGACTTCAGTCGCCCGATGAGAGTGGAAGAATTATTTTTTCGTAAATCCCTAAGTCAAAGTTCGCTTTCCTGATCAGGAAAAATCCCCTGAAGACGCCGTGAAGTATCGCAGGATAATGCGTCAGATTGCGCGAATAGTCCGTCAGATTACAAAAAGGGGAGAGTTATGGGCAAATTGACGGGCAAAGTCGCCCTAATCACGGGTGCGGGGCGCGGATTGGGGCGGGCGTATGCGCTTCGCCTTGCAGAGTTGGGGGCGAACGTCGTCATCAACGATTTAGTTTTGGATTCTGCCAAAGAGTTCGATGAGGAGTTGACCGCCGAAACGGTGATGGCGGAATGTGAGCGGCTTTCGGGCGCGAAATCTATCGGAATCGCCGCCGATGTGACGCAAAAAGCCGCAGTCGAACGCATGGTTTCCGAAGTGCTATCAGAGTTTGGGCGGCTCGATATTCTTGTCAATAACGCGGGCGGCGTTCTGCGCGATTATAATGCAGGTGGAGCGTCTACGGTTTCGGAGGACGATTGGCGGTTTATCATGGACATAAATTTGACCTCGACTCTGTTCTGTTGCCAAGCCGCTTGCGTCCCAATGAAAGCCCAAAGGTCGGGCAAGATCATCAACGTCTCCTCTCAAGCCGGACTGCGCGGCAACAGGACAGGCAGCGTTTCGCATTATTGCGTGGCAAAAGCCGGAATAGTCGAGTATACGCGGGTGCTTGCGGGTGAACTCGGTCCCTATAACGTCAATGTCAACTGCATCGCGCCGGGGATGGTTGTCACGTCACGCGCCGCCAAACAGTTCGGACGCGACAAACCCGAAAACATTGCCGAGATCGTCAAGGATATTCCGCTTGGGCGGATTGGCTATCCCGAAGATTGCGCCAAAGTTATCGAATTTCTTGCCACCGATCTTTCCGATTATGTTACCGGGCAGGTCGTATGCGTGGACGGCGGGCAGGTGCTTTCGCCGTCATAAGAAAAGAATGCGAATGAGGGTATTTTCAATGCCCGCATTCGCATTCATAAACAAGGGGACGCTATGGATTATTCGATCTGTGCGTACAGTATGCCGCACGTCATGGGCTATCTCAAAACCAAAGGCGGGGCATCGTGCAATAAGCCTCTGACGCCGGTTGAATTGATGGATTGGGCTGTCTCGCGCAACCTCAAGGGAGTCGAGATTCCGCTTCAATCCGTTGTTCCGGCGTTCGAGGGGACAACCGTAGACACAGGTTGGACGGGCAATTTCCGTGCTGAAACCGAGAAGCGCAGTCTACGCCTTATTGCCGACTATGGCGCGATATTGGATCACGATTGGGAGCATTTGCGAGCCTATCTCACACTGGCGGCGGAAAGCGGCGCGAAAATTGTGCGCGTGATACTCTCTTATTTTCTCTGCGGAGACCGACGCGCCTTTTTGCCGCAAACCTTCTTGGAGGCACGCAAGCCCCATATCGAACGCCTCAAACTGGCACTCGATCACGCGGCGGGTTTGGGTTTGTGTGTGGCAGTGGAGAATCATCAGGACGTGACCTGCGAGGAACTCCTCATGATCTGGGAGCAAGTCGGCAGACATCCCGCGTTTGGGATCGTGATGGATACGGGCAATCCGCTTGCTGTTGGCGAAGACCCCGTAGGTTTTGCCCAACGCGCCGCGCATTTGATTCGGCATTTGCATCTTAAAGACTATACGATTCACTTTGCCCCGAACGGTTATCGCCTCGTGCGCTGTGCGGCAGGCGATGGGTGTATAGATTTCGCGGCGATATTAAAACTTGTCGCCCAAAACGGGCATGACGTGATGCCCGCCATTGAGACCGCCGCCCAAGCCACGCGCACGATTCCGATTTTGGAAGAGACATGGTGGCAGACGTTCGACCCGGTTCATGCGAACTATCTGCCGACTGCCCTGCGAAGTTTATGGAAACATGGAATTGCCTCCGAGATTCCGTATTCGAGCGCGTGGGAGCGAGAAGCGGAGACAGACGCGGTTTGCAAAGAGGAGTGGGATTTAGTCGAGCGAAGCGTCAGGTATTTTGCTTCGCTCGAATTGTGAAACGCGAACGAGGGAGGCTATTTCTCGTCTTTGTCTTTCAGGAAATAGTTGAACAAACCCGACAAAAAGCCCATTGCCAAAGAACCGATCAAAGCCGCAATCGGAGTCTTGACCTCAAAGCCCGGAACCAATTGTCCGACTGCAAAGAACAAGAACGCATTGATAATAAAGCCCATCAGCCCGAAGGTGAGGCAGTTGATAGGCCACGCGAAAAACATAATGATCGGGCGAATGAACGCATTGACCAAGCCGAGAACCAGCGTCGCCAAGATCGCCACCGTCCACGAGACAGCAGAGATTCCGGGAATGACTTGCGACTGCGTGATGACCAAAAGCGCGAGAACACTGGCAAGCCAGCGCGTCAGTAAATTTTTCATTGTGATCGGCTCCTAAGCAAAGGGATAGTGATGGTACGACGCGATAACCGGGCGGAAAGTTTCAGAGAGACGAACGGTTCAGGACATATCGCTCAATGGCTTCTGCGACTCCGTCCTCCGCATACGTTCCCGTGACCGTATCGGCGATGGCGATCACTTCGGGAAGCGCGTTGCCCATCGCCACACCTAAACCCGCCCATTGAATCATTTCGATGTCGTTGCGGTGATCGCCGACTGCCATGACGTTTTCCCGCGACACGCCCAAATGCGCTGTGACAACTTCGATTGCCGTCTGCTTGCTCACGCCCACCTGATAAAATTCCGCGTTCCAACTGCCGTCATTTGATCCCGATTCGATCACGCAAACGTCATTGGGCAACGCTTGACGCAACTGTTCGACGAGCGGACGCAGAAAGGCAGTTGTCCCAAACGCACTCACCGAAACCGGCGCAAACGGCAGATCATCGGGCAGCCCGGAATGCGGGCGATAGCGCGGAAATGTCGCCCAATGTCCCGGCACTCTGTCAGGATAATATAATACCCGCGCCGCCTCTTCGCCGTCCTCTACGCTGTCCTCGAACACATACGGCTCGGCTCCGGCATCGAGGAGCATTCGGATCATTCGCGTCGCAACGGGCAGGGGCAATAATCGGCGCACAATGGGATTACGGGTCGGCAGGTGCATGGCAATCGCGCCGTTCGAGGCGATGAGATAATCGGGAAGCGGCTCGATTTGATGGACAATCGGCATCGCGGTATAGCGCGTGCGTCCCGTACTCAGGACAACCTCACAGCCGATTTCGCGGGCTTGACCGATTGCAAAGAGAACGCGGGGAGAAATAATCTCGCGACGGTCAACAATAGTGCCGTCAATGTCGAGGAATAGGGCGCGGATTTCAGGTGTCGAACTCATGCCATAGAGTATACTACTTTAGAGCGGAAAACCGAACCTCGAACTACCACCAAAGGAGAACGCAATGGAGCCGACTGCACCCCGAACCGACGCCATGACTCAAGACGAAGTTGATGGCGTGATGCAGTCGCTTCCTTCCAATCCTCCGCGCTCTCCGTTTTATGCCCTGACGTTTCGCAATTATCGCCTCTTTTTCTACGGGCAAAGCGTTTCCGTCGCCGGGACGTGGATGCAGATGGTGGCGCAAAACTGGCTTGTTTGGGAATTGACGCACTCGGCGCGTTGGCTTGGAATCGTCAACGGAGCGAGTGCGTTGCCGTTTGTGCTGTTTACGCTCTGGGGCGGGCAGGTCGCGGATCGGTTTCCGCGCCGCACTGTTCTCATTGTAACGCAAGCGATTGCTATGGTGCTGGCATTTTCGCTTGCCGCCGTCGCCTCGAAACAGTTTATCGCTCCGCAAGCGTGGCATATTGCGGTTCTGGCAGGACTGAGCGGAGTCGTCAACGCTTTCAATATGCCCGCACAGCAAGCGTTCGTCTCAGATATGATCGAGGAGCGTTCCGCCCTTTCGAATGCCATCGCGCTCAATTCTTTGCGGTTCAATCTCGCTCGAATTTTGGGTCCAGCGTTGGCAGGGTGGGTACTGACTCGTTATGGTTTGCAGTGGTGTTTTCTCATCAATGCTTTCAGTTTTCTCGCGACAATCTTTTCTTTGACACTGATGCGCTTGCCTCCTTTTCAGCGCAAAGAGCGTGCGACTTCCATCTTGGAAGGTCTGCGCTATATCGTCAACAATCGCACGGTGTTGAGAATCGTTCTGCTTGTCGGAACCGGCGCGATTTTCACATGGTCAATTTCGACGTTATTTCCCGTATTTGCGGCGCATTATGGAGTTGGGGCGGGGGGCTATAGTCGCATGATGTCGGCAAATGGAATCGGCGCGGCAATCGGCGGACTGGCGTTGGCAACGGTGGGCAGTCGTATTCCGCGCTATACGTTGATTTATGGCGGGGCGTTTTTGTTTTGTGCGGCACTGCTTGTTTTCACTGCGATAGACAACTACGCGCTTGCCCTTGGGTGTCTGGTGTTAAGCGGGTTCGCAATGATTATCTTCGGGATCAGTTGCAATACCAAAGTTCAAGAGGATGTCCCCGACGAGTTGCGCGGGCGTGTCATGGCGGTTTATTCTCTGGTCTTCAATGGGCTGATGCCGGTGGGAGGTTATGCGTTAGGGAATCTTGCCGCCTTTTTCGGCGGGTTTCAGGCTGTCCGCATTAACGCCTTAATTGCCCTAACTCTCTCACTGTTAATTTTTGTTTGGAGCCAAGTTGACCGTAGACGCCGCACACGAATTTGAGAGTCTTTCGATATGGAAATTTTTCAATGCGTACCGAATTTCAGTGAAGGACGGAATACAAATGTTCTGCAAGCGATTGACGAGGCAATGACCGGGATTGCGGGCGTCGCGTTGATTGACTTTTCCGCCGATTGGGATCATCACCGAAGCGTCTTTACCCTTTTGGGAAACGCAAAAGGCGTTGTTGCCGCAATGAAAGCCGGAGCGCGGGCGGCAGTCGAGCGGATCGATTTGCGGCAGCATACGGGCGTTCATCCGTGCGCGGGAGCGGTGGATGTTGTGCCAATCGTGCCGTTACAAGGGGCGGCAATGGAGCGGGCAATGGGTATCGCCGAAGAGTTGGGAGCGTATTTTGCGGACGAATTGCGGGTTCCGGTGCGGTTTTATGAACGGAACACACGCTCCCGTCGAAGCCCAAAATTGCCCGTTATTCGGAATGCGGCGATTGGGACGCCACAGTGTCAAGAATTGCAGGGAGAAGCCACGCCCGATAGAGGTTTACAGTTCGCGCATGAGACGGCGGGAATCGTTATTGTCGGCGCACGCTCGCCACTGGTCGCCTATAATGTCAATTTGGCTTCGTCGGACGTTCGTATCGCTCAGGCGATAGCGCGAAAAATCCGGCTTGAGCGTGAGACAAATCCCATTTTCGAGGGCGTGCGGGCGTTGGGATTATTTCTCGAAACGCAGCAATGCGCTCAGGTTTCTCTCAATCTCACTGAACCCGACAAAACTCCCCTGCCTCCAATTTTTCGTTGGATACGGGCAGAAGCCAACGCACTCGGAACCGACGCCGTTGAAAGTGAAATCATCGGAGCGATTCCGCGCTTTTCTCTTGGCAATGAAACCCCTGAAGCGATTTTGTGGCGTCGGTTCCGAAGCGGGCAAGTGTTAGAGAATTCCATTGTGGCGTTATCGCTGCTCACTTCGCAAGAGTGAGAACCAAAGGCGGCGCGGCATGAGTATTGAAGCGCAATTCCTCGAAAACCACTCGTGCCGTGCAGATAAGGGAAGAAGTGCCAAGCGGCGCGTTTGCTTCCGCTTTGACCGTGACTTTGACCTCCGACAGATTTTCAGGGACTTCCGCCGGGGCGATACTGACGCCCTGCGGGAGTCCTATCCATATCAGCGGCACTTTCGCTTTGAACCCTTCGGCACGCACAATTTTGACCGTGAGTTCCGCAGTTTTGCCGAGATTAAGCATGAGATTATCGGCAGAAAGTGAGACGATCAAATCGGGCATTGGAGTTATGATTATGGCTGCAAGCAGGGAAGGGCGCGTATTTCGGACGATCTGCTCGCCGTTTTTGGTATAGAATTCGGCGGAGGGCGCGGCGGTTCGACTGAGCGTTTTCGCGGCACTCATCGCGGAACTTTGGAGTGTCAACGGCGACGTTGCGGGCGGGGCGTCGGGTGCGGCAGTGAAGAACAAGGTGGTTTCATTTTGTCCGGGCGCGAGTGTCGGCATTCCCACAATTTGCACGCCCTGCGGTAAGTTAGGGAACGTGAAGTTAATTGCCTCGTTGAAGCCGTTGAGACGATTCGCCGTGACAGTGACAGGAACACGCCCGCCTTTGCCTATTGTGATCGCGTCGGGGCTGAAAGACAAAGTGTAGTCCTGAACGGGTGGGGCAATGGAGAGGCGATAAACAAAATTCTCACCCATGCGCTGAGTGAGTTCGGAGACTTGAAGCACATAATCGCCGGATTCAGGGGCAGTGAAGTCAATCCGAGAGTCTTTGCCTTCGGCGTCGTCATTGGAGGACAGTTCTTTGCCCATGCTGTCATAAAGCGTGAGAGACGAATCCATCGGTGAGCCGAGTCGCCGGGCAGTCACTTCGAGGAAAAGACGCTGTCCTTTCTCGGCACGAAAACGGAAAAAGTCGCGGTCTGTGGCGGCTTTGGAGTTTGCGCGAAAAGTGCGTCCGTTGATGGTGGTAGGTTGAGTGATGCGCTGGGCGGTTTCGCGGGTGTCATTGGGTTCTGCCTCGCGAACTTCCGAAAGTGTGCCAGTTTGGAGACGTATTGCGTTGTAGGTCGTTTCGCTTCCCATTGGAAGGAAAACGGAGGAACTCAGGGCGTGGTCAGTTCTGGCAAGGGGCAGTGACGCAGCGCGGCTTGTGCCGAAATTATAACCGACGAGTTCGAGTGAGGGAGTTGCGCCGCTTTGTCCTCCGGCGGGGAAAACTGCGGTGACGACGTTGGGAATGATGCCGAGTGCGAGGCGATAATAGAGATTGCCGCCGCCTTGATAGCGCAGGTCGTGAATACGAAGCAAATAAGTGCCGTCGGCAGAGAAGGTGTAGGCAAGAAACGAGTCGGCTCCAAAGCGGTCTTCGTTTTGTGCCAGTTCGCGCCCTTTGTCGTCCTGCAATATCAGAACAGAATCAAGAGCGGAACCGATGCGTGCGGCGTGGAGATCAGCGATCAGCGTCTGCCCTTTTTTGCCTGTGAATTTGAGATAATCCACGTCCTCGCCGGGATCGATTTTGCCGACAAGGGTTACGGGTGAAGTGATATTGACTTGTTGCGGGGTTTCGCGGGAGTTGTTCGGTTCTTTTTCGTCGAGGATTGGGTATTTGTCTATGACAAAATAGCCAATATCCGACGCACCAAGCGGAGTAATCAGGCGTAGAGCGCGGCGTCCGGGCAGAGCGTTCGGGGCAATTGCAAACTCAAAGGTGACTTTGCCACTGGTATTTTTCGCAGGGGCAGGGACAGGAAGTGTTGGGGCGGAGGCGGTGATGCCTTCGCCCTCAATGCGGATGCCTGTTGTTTGGGCAAGGTTGATGCCTTCGAGGGTAACCGTTGTTTTGGTTCCGCATGCGGCTCCAACAGGTGAAACCGAAGCGATACGCGGCGGTTGGGTTTGGGCGGACAGTGCGCCGCAGAGACAGATGAAGATGCCCGCGATCAGCATCGTTGCTTGTGTTCGCATAGGTTAGGAGATTCCGATCCGCTGTTTGTGTTGAGATCGGCGGAATGAATTCCTCCGCTGGAGGCGTTCCACCGTGCGTCCTTCGGACGCGAAAAGGACAAAACAATAGACTTCTTGCGTAAGTGTTTGGCTTGCCGGGTACAAGAACGTACCCGGCTGAAAAACAGGCGTCCTGCGGACGCAAATCCTCTCTTGAGAGTGATCACGTGGGTGCGAATCAATTTTAGGGCAATCGGGTGTTTTAAACACCCGTCAGGAAAAAACAAGCGTCTTTCAGACGCACAATGCAGAAGTATTCGCGTCTGAAAGACGCTTGCACTTTGTTGCCGGGTACAAGAACGTACCCGGCTGAAAAACAGGCGTCCTGCGGACGCAAATCCTCTCTTGAGAGTGATCACGTTGCAGAGGAGGATTTCGTCCGTAGGACGACTGTACTTGAGTCGGGTACGTTCTTGTACCCGGCAAGCCAAACACTTCTGTCTGCTGACTTATGCAAGAAATCTAATAAGTCCTATAGAATTGCGTTGAATATCAGTGATTGAATAGGAACTCGTTGCTGTTCAGTAATGCCCAGAGAAGGTCTTCTGCCGCGAGCTTCTTGTCTTTGGCTTTGGCGAGACGAGCGAGGGCAATTTTCTTTTCGGGTTCGGACGGATAGCGCGAATAGGTTCCAAGATAAAGTTCTTCGAGCAGTTTCGAGTCACTTGCTTTCTCCGCCAAAATTTGAGCGATGCGTCCGTCTTTGGCGGCGATGCGACCATTCAGCCCTGCGTTGTTCATGAGGTGCAGGATTTGCCCCATGTTCGGCATATCGCTGCGTTCGCATTCACAGGCAGTGTTTCGCGCCGGACGCCCGAAGAGATCGAGAAAATAAGAATTGACCGTTGGATCGGGCAGTTGGGCGGCGCGTGTGCCGGTTGGGTAGCCGTCGAATTTGTCCGTCGTTCCTGTCGCAGAGGCGAGGGCGTCAAGAAGGGCTTCCGCGCCGAGTCGCTTGAATGTGTAATGCGAAAAGTATTTTGTGTCGGCGGCGTTATTTCCTGTCGGAATTGGCGAACGCTGATAGGCATCGGAGAGCATAATCGTGCGAATCAGCCATTTGATATCATAGCGATTTTTGACGAAATCGGCGGACAGAGCATCGAAAAGTTCTTGGTTCGAGGGCGGATTGGTGGCGCGAAGATCGTCCACAGGCTCCACCAAACCGATGCCCATAAGATGCTTCCAGACGCGGTTAACGAGAATTTTGGCGAAGAACGGATTTTTCGGTTGGGTCAGCCAATCTGCGAGCGCATCGCGGCGGTCTCCGTCGAAATTCTCAGGAAGCGGTTTGGCGTCGAGTGCCGTCGGCGGCGCGAGTTTGTTGGTGCGCGGGTTGGTCACGTCGCCACTGTTCACAGCGAAAATCACGGTTCCGTCGGCGTTGTCGGCGGGTTTGGTACGGACACGGGCAAAGAATGCCGCCATCTGATAATACTGTTGCTGCTTCCACTTTTCGTAAGGGTGATTGTGGCAGCGAGCGCACTGAATGCGAACGCCGAGAAAAACCTGCGAGACGGTTTCGGCTTGTTCCTGCGGATTGACGGCGATACGGAAGAAGTTGGCGGCTCCGGTTTCGTTGGAACTGCCGCGTGCCGCAACAATCTCACGAGCGAATTGATCCCACGGTTTGTTGGCGGCAACACTGCTTCGTATATAGCGGTTCATTGCCGCCATGCCTTTATCGCCGAGCGTGCGGCGCGAACTCCGCAGTATATCGCTCCACTTCAGCGTCCAATAATCCACGTATTCGGGTTTGTCAAGAAGGGCATCTATCAACTTGGCGCGTTTGTCAGGCGATTTTTCGGACAGAAAAACGCGGGCTTCGTTAGATGTGGGCAACAAGCCGATCACGTCGAGTGAGGCGCGGCGCAAAAAGTCGGCATCGGTGGCGCGTGGTGAAGTATCCAGACCAAGTGCGGCAAGTTTGGCGTTGATATGCCCGTCGAGTTGGGTTATTGGGTTATTGGGTCGTTGGGTTGTTGGGTCATTGGGTTTTGGGGCAGGTTGGCGATAGGGCGAGACGAGGCGGGCGGTGGCGACTAACCCTTGATAGCGAATAATGATTGCCCCTTCGCCTTTGCCCGTGACTTTGGCGTTGCCGCTCGGCGTGACGGTGGCGACAGAAGAATCGAAGGAATCGAAAAGGGCTTGATTGGTGACATCGCGCTGAGAGTTGTCCGAGAATTTGGCGACAACTCGGTAACGCTGTGTGTCGCCGATGCCGAGAGTTTGGACTTTGGGCAGAATTTCGACGTTTGTAATTGCGGCTTCTTTGGGATCGAGTGCTGGCATACCGGCGGCGATCCAATCGTGCAGGACGCGATAATCCGCTGATCCGGGCATCAAGCGTTTGCCGCCTTTGTGAGCCACTGTCATCAGCGGCTTCAGCAGAAATAGACTTTTTTCGGGCTGTGCAACGGAAACGCGCCGCCCGTTGAT
>Ga0163154_10009799_pt1 | contig 10831 bp, 12 predicted proteins | sample OliLakLV19MP9P1_FD_148649 | JGI IMG/M metagenome (GOLD analysis project Ga0163154, IMG submission 148649) | Freshwater microbial mat bacterial communities from Lake Vanda, McMurdo Dry Valleys, Antarctica - Oligotrophic Lake LV.19.MP9.P1 | ecosystem: Environmental > Aquatic > Freshwater > Lake >...
GCTTTGGTAAAGTCTTGTGCATATATGGCAATTACAAAATCAGCAAAAAAGGCAATTCGAAGCTCTGCAAGAAAGGGCGTTTTGAACTTACGAAGAAGTCGAGATATGAAAGAAGTTGAAAAAGAAGTAAAAACTTTAGTAGCTTCAGGTAAAGTTAAAGAAGCTCAAGAAAAACTATCTATCGCTTACAAGAAAATTGATAAAGCTGCCAAAATGAACACTATCAAGAAAAACACAGCTTCTCGAAAAAAATCTCGATTAAGCGCTCTAATTAGAAAAGCTAAATAATAAAAAGAAAGTCGCCCGAGAAGGCGATTTTTTCTTGTAAAGATATTGCTGGTGCTCCCGCTAGGAATCGAACCTAGATCGCAAGTTCCGCAAACTTGCATTCTATCCATTGAACTACGGGAGCAGTTTCTAAATATTCTGCCTTGTAAATATATTTTATTTTAGGAATAAAGCAAGAAGCGACTTTTTTGAAACATAGCAAACTAAATTGAAGCAAATCGAATTCAAGCCAAAACTTTTTTAAAAACCAATGCGAGTTAAAATTCGTTGAATAGTGGGTTCGTACATTTCTTCTTCATTTAAATATTCCAATAAGTATTCTCGAATTTCGTCTGGGCGAACTTGGTCTCCAAGAGGAATCACAATCAAAGGCATCAAAGTTTTTCTAGATTTTAAAATAAGCCGATCACGGTCCCAGCCGTCTTCATCGATAACATAAAAAGATTCTAGAGTAGCATAAGTATAAATAATGTCACCAACTTGCACACCTTTACGATTAATTTGATGATTAACCATTTTAGCAGGATTGTTAGCCGCCATAAAAATAACAAAAGTTCCGATCAAAACTAAGAGAGCAAATAAAATATTATTAAAAAAAACAGCCAAGACCGCAATAGCTACGGCCACAATGCCTATAATCCAAAACCAATCAGAACTTTTTTTCTCTCTGATGTGATCAAGGGCTTCCCAATCTAGTTTTTTAGAACCATTCATTTCTTATATTATCGCTTTTTTATTTTTTCTTGTCGAGTGATTTCTTGTCTCGATACTGAAAAGCGACCAAGGCCAAGAAGGCCGAAGTAAAAATTATCACTAAATACAGCAGAATATTTTTTTTGTAAGAATGGGTAGTGTAAAAGATTTGTCCAATGAAAACATTAATAATCCAAGAAGTTAAAAGCATGGTGCTAAAGGCAACGGCTAGATTTCTATATAAAGAAAGAGAAAAAACATGCATAACGGTACAGTGAATTTTTGACTTATCCAATTTAGGTAGAATATAAATAGTCATTAGGGTTGAGCCAAAAATGATAAAGCCAAAGATGGCCGTTTTTATTTGATACAGGCGTTGATCATCAACAATGTGAAGGTTGAAAATAAAAATCGCAAAACTGGAAATGATTACCAAGAAAATAGCTGACCACAGAGCTTGCCATAAATATATTAAAGTCATTTTTTCTTTCTGATCAATTTTGAAGTCACGCAAAAATTTCAAGGTCATAATTTCAGTAATGATAGCCAAGCTTGTGCCCAAAGCATAAGCCAAAATATTTACGAGTATGAAAAACCAGCTGTTATTTTTCATGACCTCAATTAAAGCTTCAAGATTAATAGAGAAGTTAATGGTAGAAACTATGAAAATTAATGTTGAAAAAAGGGCCGAGTATAAACACCAAGTGCACCAATTTTTTAAATAGAAGGCTTGAATAGAAGTTAGGTAAATTGAAAAAAGAAAACCAAATAAAGTAATACCAAATAAAATTATTTCAACTAGAGAAAATTTTAGGGAGGGGATTGTTATGAGTAAAATATTTGCTCCGATGATAGTTAAATAATAAAGTATCCCCGCTAGTTCCAGGGGAACACCTGCTATTTTGGCAAAATCAGAATTTAAAACTTCTTCACAGTTTCCATCAAGAGGACAGAACATTTTATGACCAGACTTTTTTTCCAGGCGAATTTTATTGGCAATATAGAGACCGCCAAAACTTAACAAAATTAAAATTATTTCATACAAAAACATTACATATATTCTAGCACTTTACATTTTTGAAAAAAGGAATAAGTTAGACAGCAGGAGAAACTTATGAAAAAGAAACATTCGAACCGTGTGTGGTATGTATATTCTACTGATGGTGGTCATACTAATGGAATTATTTTTCGCGAACTCAACGTATCAGCGGAACATGATTGTACCGTCGAGGATATCGACAGTGCTTTTCAAAAAGTTCAGAAGACTTTAAACCTAGCCCGTTTGAATTCGTATGACGAAGTAAAATTGTTGAAACGAGGTAGACAAAATCTCAGGATCAATTTCAATATTTTTGTTCAGGATGATCCCGGTGGCAAAATTTATCGCTGGCCCTTTGATGAAGGGACAAATCCTGTATTAGTAAAGCCGAAATCTCGCCGAAAATAGTGCGAGATTTTTTATTTATATTTATTGATTTTTCCCTTGAATTCGGCTAATATGTTGGAACTTGTTATTTAATCGATTTTTTTGATAATAAGTAAATAAACCGTCGTTAGAAATAACGAGAAATGGAGAGATGGCAGAGCGGTTGAATGCACCAGTCTTGAAAACTGGAATATCCGAAAGGGTATCGTGAGTTCGAATCTCACTCTCTCCGCATCCTCGAGCTAGCTCGAGACACTATGTTTCGTGCTAGTTTTGTTATAATTTAATGTATGAGCGCTACTGATAAAAATAAGCAGGACTTAATAAACAGCTTTAAGCTTCTCGAGACACATATAAAAACATACGAAGAGGGTAACTTTCTTGTGTATCAACCAATGGCGGTTGAGCTAAGAAAGTTGTTGTGTGAAACAAATGCTTATCCGTTATTAGATCGAGTAATTCCTAATTTTAAATTACATAAACTAAACTTTGCAAAAATACTTGAAAACACCCCTTCGTTGTTAGAAGGCTTGCAAAATGTCATGCCAGGCAGATTGGAAATATTGAATAAAACAGTACCTGTCCTTACATTACTTTTTTCAAAAGGAATGGAGCAGATGTCTGTGGATGATTGGATGAATCAGATCTTTTTTAAAGAAGAGATTACAATCAGAGAATTGGTAAAGTCAGTTGCAGATAAAGAAGGAGCGCATTCAGACAAAAACTACAATGATACTTTGTTGCATTGTAAGAGTTGGTCTTTTAATGAAACAGAGAGTCATATTTTAGGTATTTATGCAGTTTCTAAGTATCTACTCGCTGTATTTAGAAAAGAGTACGAACCAAATCTATAAAGGTGCTCGAGACACTATCAATGTAATTTTAAAATATTGCTGAATCGGGCAAACCTACCTCGACTGACCACGGTTCTAACTCGAGACAGCCCGTATTAAAGAAGTTATGATAGAGTAATCAAATATGGAATCACTGAAACTTAACTCTTATGAGGGAAATGGACCTGCTCCATTGGAAATAATCAGATTAAAAGAAGACGATGCTTGGTCTCAAGAAGCATCAAAGTCGTTGATAAGTCATATAGAAAAAAACGAAAGGTTGGTTGATATTGGTGCAGGAAGCAGCACAGCTTTTGGACGCTGGGTAGTAGAACAAGGTGGAAGGTATCTTGCTGTGGATATTTCTCCAGAGATGCTTACCGCAAGAACTCTTGGGGAAGATAAGTTATTAGGCAACAAAGAGGCTTCTGCTGATGATTTGTCCGACATCAACGATAAACAATTTGATTATTCTCATATGAAGTTGGTGCTTATGCATTTGGATAAAGAAAGAAGAAAAAAAGCCATCTCAGAAGCAATACGAGTCGCAAAAAAGAAAGCTTTTTTTCTAGATGCTGATTGGTCAACGTGGGGCGGGACAAAAACAGTTGAGGATTTTATAAAGTTTGTTCAAGAAGAAATAAACAAATACAGAGTAATTGATAATTTTATTGGTCAAAAAATGGAAGATGAAATCAAGGAAGTCGCTATTGAATTAGGTTATAGGGTATCCAGACTGGTTAACCTTAAACAATCCGCAGGAAATCACTACCACTACCTTATAGATTTAGCCAAAGGAAGCTATACAAAAATAATAAACGAAAGAGTTCAAGATGCTACTGAACAAGAAAGATTGCGAGGTGAACTTATTTCTTTTATAGAAAAACTTGAGCAGGAACAGAAAGACAATATACCTATTGAAATGGCTACATTGGTTGCTGTTGAAGTATCACCTCGTGGTTTTAGAGAGGAAGGATTTGAATGGGCATCGGAAGCTGATATTGAAGGAATTATAGGTGTAGAGAAAAGTTTAGAATTAGATGACCTGAAAAATAATTTAGATAAAAAAACCATTGAAAGAAATGGGTTTTTTGTGCATTTGCTTACTGAAGGAGAGTTAGCAGAACTTATAAAAAATAAGAAAGAAGCTAAATTTATAGTTTATAGGAAAAAGGATAATGTTGTTGGTTATGCAATTGGTTGCAAAAGAAGCTTCTGGAAAAATATGAATCCAGATTGGTTGGGAGCATTGAATCCTTTACCTAATTTCATTGAGACAGACCTGTCTGATGAAAGTGTCCACTTACTCGTTGCTGCTACTAAAGATGCTTCAGGTATAGGACGAAAATTATCAAAAGAAATCATAGAACAGTTTTCAGACGACGGTTCTAAGGTTTTTATCGGAAAAGTGCTGAAAGGACCTTATCAGAATATACCCTCTCGCCTAATTCATACAAGAATGGGTTTTGTTCAAATTGCAGAAATTGAAGAATATTATAACGACGAGAAATACATATGGGAACTTCATTGCCTTAAAGATGAGCCTCTGGTTAAATTACTTACTTCAGTGCGCAAAGAGTAAATCAGCTTATTTAATTTAGCTTTTCCTTATATAAAACTCTCTCTTTGCACCAACATTGAAATCCCACCAAACTGACATTGATGCTTCACTTCTTTCCAATCCACAGTTCTGAACGCATCTAACCACCCCCGCCAAGAAAATAAAGTATCGGCGTCAACCCACTTGCCTGACTAAGTGATGCGACCTGAGTAGTAAAAACAGACCAAAGTAATCATGTGACTTTTTATTTTAAATGGTAAAATCACCATATGGTAAAAGTACAACCAAGAAAAAAGAAGACTGGTGCATTTATCAACCCCGACACAGGGAGGATTTCTATCACTAAAGCGTTTGGTGAGAGTCTCGCCAAATTACTTGCTGGTAAGATTAGCAGAATCTACGTAGATTTTGATACTAAAGCTTTTTGCAAAGAGGTAAAAAATAACGTTGTTAATAAAAGTTATACAGAGAGAATTGCAATTATTGCCGATAGTCTTAAAAACAATCTTCCAAAAGAATACACAAAAGCACTGGATATTTTGATTCAAATTCTCGGACCTGAGAATCCAAAAGAAACTGGAATGTTTACGGACTATTATTGGCTCATGCCAGTTGGAAAATTTATAGAAAAATACGGACTAGACCATTTTGTTTTATCTATCAAGGCTATCGAAGAGATTACAAAACGAAACACTGGCGAATATGCTATTCGTCCTTTTGCAACTAAGTACCCAGAAAAAACTCTTCATGTTTGTACTAAATGGGCAAAAAGTAAAAACTTCCACCTACGTCGTCTTGCTTCAGAAGGTTTACGTCCAAAGCTTCCATGGGCTCCAAAACTTTCGATGTGGAACGATAATCCAAAACCAGTATTCGAGATTCTTGAAATTCTCAAAGAAGACGAAATAAAGTTCGTCAAAAAATCTGTCGCCAACCACTTACGTGATTGGCTAAAAATAAACCCCAAAGAAGCAGATAAAATTGTTTCAAGGTGGTCAAAATCAAAAAATGAACACACGAAGTGGATTCTTAAGCACGCACAAAGATGAAACATAACTTTGGGTGCTTAACCCGCATGGCTCGCACCCGATACTTTATATCGGCATGTAAATAAAAAAATTGCGTGGAAAGATTTCTCTCCACGCAATGTGTTTTACTTTTGTAACTCTTCGAGATCTGCAAGCATCGCCGAGGTCGTCGGCTCATACCCCGCACCTGGTCCAGAGAGTGTGTACTTGCCACCAGCACCAAGTTCGCCTTCGATGATATGTACGGCATTTCCAACACCTCCCGGAAGCCAGGAAGAAAGTTGGGATGCATGCGTAATCTGCCGAAACGATCCTGTGATGTGCCAACCGTCGATGTGGTGCAGCCCAAACTCTTTGCCGAAACGAGCATGCACCTTTTTTGAATTTTGGTTAGAGAAGGAAATGACCAAGCGATGGTCACCACCTTTTTCACTCAGTTGTTCCAAGTCCCTGGTTGTTTGTTCGAGCAAACCAAACTCGTCGGGCGTGAGCAGTCTCTTAGTCGCAAGAATGGTGTTGAAGAAGACACAGGTCTTCATTCGCACATCCTTGAGCTCTCCATTGATGAGGCTCAAAGGATCGGTTGCGCCTGGCTCAGCATAGCCCAATTCGCAAGCCTTCTTGCAAGCTTCGTCAAGAGATCGTCCTCCGCACCTTACTTCATCAAAGATGAAGTTGAGTGTGCCGTTCACAACAGCATGGATCTCCACCTGTTTTCCTGTGAGTTGTCGATCCTGCACGTACTTAAGCATTCTTGTTCCTCCGCCGACCGTCGCACTGAAGCCGATGTAGTCAAGGTGAGGTTTGAGTACTTTAGCGTGATAAGCCAAAGCGCCCTTCTCGCAGGTGATGACTGGAATGCCAGCTTCGACACAGGTGAGAATGTAATCCCGAGCAGCTTCGCCTTTGTCGAGGGTCGATATTGCGATGAAAACTGCTTGGATTTGTTCCGACCTCAGTAGTGCCTTGAATTCTTCTTTGCTTTTCCGAACCGTCAACCAGGCATGATGTCCTTGGCCAACAAGTCGGGATTGAAGATGTTTGGCGATGCCGCCAGATCCGATTATTAATATTTTCATAGAACTGTCTCCTAAATGGTTGATTGTTTATCCGGACTAGATACTACTAAATTATGGGGTTAAGTCCAGTAATACGACCCAGACCTACATACCCCATTTCAATTCTTGAAATCTTACTAGAATACCGCACACTAAAACTCTCGTTTCTCAGGGCTTTTTCGCACTATAGTGAGTTTGCCACCGTGATAATAAAAAGTATTCCTAGACCGTTGAGTAAAAATGAAATCGTAAGAAATTGCCAATTTTTCAGTTTCGATATACCCATAAGACCAACCCCAATTTCATCGGGAAAAGGTGAGGCTATAATTAAAGCTCCAAGTACTGGAGCAAGCCAAGCAAAATAGGGAGTACTGATAAGTTGGGAAAAGTGTGAACCGCCCAACTTCATAAAAACTGGCTTTATTTCATCAAACACATTGTCTTTGAGAAAACGAAAAATAATATAATCACCAATTACAGCACCAAGCCCTGCTGTCAAAGCAATCAAAAGTGGATTGTATACTTGGGCGAGTTTGAACAAAACAACACTTGCAGGCACAACCGTAAAAGTAGAAACAAAGAAAATACCTGAAAAAAATGATCCGATGTAGCCGAGTTTTGAAATACCGGTTATTATGCTCTGTCCAAAATCTGTTCCCTAAAAATAGAAAAGTGCTACCAAGCTGAGCAATAGGAAAAAAGTATTTTTGTATTTCCAAGATTTGTATCTATCAAGTAAACGTTCCATAGTATCATTATACTAAAAATAGAAAATTTTACCGATGTTGAGTCTGAAAAGGTAATTCTCCACAGATACGTATTTGAATTTGAATTCATCCTGCCACTTTTTCTAAATAATGCAAATACACTAATTCAAATGTTTAAGTTTAATTTCTTTGCTATCATTAATTTATGAATATAAAAACTGGAAAGTATCTTCACTATAAAGGTAAAGAATATGAAGTGATTGGTTTAGCAAAACACAGTGAGACTCTGGAAGACCTTGTTGTCTATAAAGCTTTATATAATTCAGAAGAATTTGGTGAAAATGTTTTGTGGGTGAGACCCGCCACTATGTTTTTAGAAAAAGTTTTAATTGAAGGCAGGGAGATTTCAAGATTTGAATATTTAGGAGAATAAAAACAACTCAATAAATAAAACTGTGCAAAGTAAATGTTAAATATGCTTGTAATTGAACCCGTGTATTTTTTAGGCTATAATCTCAACCATGTCTTTACCATATTTCTTCGACCTTTTTACCACCGTTGGCGCTGTTATTTTAATTATAGCCACTGCTGCTATTTTCATTGCCTCATACTCAAATAATCCAAATCTTAAAAAGATTATTAGTTTTTTAATTAAATATTCAAAATACTTAATTATCGTAGCTTCCTTTATGGCTATTGTAGGTAGTTTAATTTATTCTGAAATATTAAAATTTGAACCGTGTGTGCTGTGTTGGTGGCAAAGAATTTTTATTTACCCAGTTTTTATTATTACTCTTGTCTCAATTCTTAAAAAAGATAAAAACCCCTTTCAATATATAAATCCTTTAATGTGGCTGGCTTTAGCTACTTCTCTTTACCATAATTATTTAATTACTGTAGCAGGAAAAACAGATTCTTTTTTATGTGATCCAAATACTGCTGGCGCTTGCAGTGATAGATATGTAGAAGTTTTTTCGGTGATTGATATTCCGTTTATGGCCCTATCTATTATTTTATTTATTTTAATTCTTTCGCTTGTTTCTTTAAAAGATCTGAAAAACCAAAAATAAATTATGTCTAATTCTAATAAACAAGTTGCTTTAATTATTTTGGATGGTTGGGGACACAGTCTCGAAACTGAGAATAATGCGGTAGCTCAGGCCAAGACTCCGTTTTTTGATTATTTAATGAAAAATTTTCCACATACTTTTTTACAAGCCAGCGGTGAATTTGTCGGTTTACCAGATGGACAAGTGGGAAACAGTGAAATTGGTCACATGACTATTGGAGCAGGTAAAACTATTGATACAGATTTAGTTAGAATAAATAAAGCCGCCAGAAATAATGATTTTCAAAATAATGAAACTTTTCAAAAAATATTTTCACATATCAAGAAAAACAATTCTAAAATTCATTTGATTGGTTTAATAGGGGCTGGAGGAGTGCATTCTCACGAAGAACACCTTTTTGCTTTTCTGGATTTGGCTAAAATTATTTTTGAAAAAGAGATAGCTGAAGGAAATATTTTGGTCACAGATTTTCCAAAAATTATTATTCATGCCATTACTGATGGTCGCGATAATGGTCCACACTCTTCAATTGAAAGTTTCAAAAAATTGGAAAATAAAATTATAGAGACTCAATTGGCTGGAAAAAATATTGCCGAGATTTCTACAGTTTCAGGTCGTTATTATCCAATGGATCGTGACAACAACTGGAATCGTTTGGAAAAGTTTACTGACATGTTATACGTTCAGAATAAGGCTGAAATTACGGGTTCTATTTTAGAAGAAATAAATAAATTTCATACTACGGGCCAGACAGATGAACACATTGAACCTTTTGTGGTGAAGAGTGTGCCTTTGCAAAATAATGATGCTGTTTTTATTTTTAACTTTAGATCTGATAGAGCCAGAATGTTAACTTTAAAATTAATTGAGAAAAAAACCGAAATGAATTTACTGATTTCTACTATGACAGAATATTCAAAAGATTTTGATGTTCAGGTAGCTTTTCCAGCTAGCAAAATAGAAACCACTTTGGCCGCAGAAATTTCTAAAAATAATTTAACCCAAGTTCATTTAGCCGAAACAGAAAAATTTCCTCACGCTACTTATTTTTTGAATGGGGGACAAGAAAAACCTCACGACGGAGAAGAACATGTTTTACTCGAAAGTCGAAAGGATGTTAAGACTCATAATGAAGCCCCAGAAATGCGAGCTGAAGCCATTGCTGACGAAGCCGTTAAAAGAATTGAAGCCGGTGTTAATTTCACTTTTATTAATTTTGCTAATCCTGACATGGTGGGGCACACCGCCGACGTGCCAGCCATTATTACTGCCGTAGAAACTGTTGATCGTGAATTGAAAAAAGTTGTTGATGCTTTGCTAGTCCGAGGTGGCACTGCCATTATTACCGCTGATCACGGTAATGCTGAATTAAATATTGATCCTGTTACGGGATCTATTCACACCGCTCATACTTTAAATGTGGTGCCCTGTATTTTGACTGGTGAAAAAGTGAAATTAAAAGAAAACGGTTCTCTCCAAGACCTGGCCCCAACTATTTTAGAAATTTTAAATATTGAAAAGCCTGCTCAAATGACAGGCAATAGTTTGGTTCAGGTTTGTAAATAGTCATATATTTAATACCGTGATATGGTTAGCAGTATTAAAAACATGAGAATTTTAGGCGTAGATTACGGCACAAAAAGAATAGGAATTGCGATGACTGACGAGGGTGCTCAGATGGCTTTTCCTAAATTAGTTTTACAAAATGATGCAAAATTAGTTGAGAATTTTAAAAAAATTATTACTGAAAACGAAATCAAAACCGTAGTTTTGGGAGAATCAAAAGATTTTAAAATGGTTGATAACGAGATAATGAAAGAAATTCTAGATTTTAGAGACGTCTTGGAGAAAGAATTAAATGTTGATGTCGTAATGTATTCTGAAATTTACTCTTCCGCTCAAGCTGAATTTTTTCAAGGTAAGACTGAGTTGCTTGACGCTTCTGCCGCCGCTATCATTTTACAAAGCTATCTTGAATCAAGAAAAAATAAAAAGTAATATTTATATATGAATGACGAAAATAAAAAACCAGAAATAACAGAAGAGGGAGGTGTTGAAATAAAACAGCCAGAAATTGTTATTTCTTTAGAATCAAAAACAATTACTATCGACGATTTAAAAAAAGTAGAAATTAGAGTGGGTCAAATAAAAAGTGCTATTCCCGTAG
>Ga0163154_10009805_pt1 | contig 10829 bp, 7 predicted proteins | sample OliLakLV19MP9P1_FD_148649 | JGI IMG/M metagenome (GOLD analysis project Ga0163154, IMG submission 148649) | Freshwater microbial mat bacterial communities from Lake Vanda, McMurdo Dry Valleys, Antarctica - Oligotrophic Lake LV.19.MP9.P1 | ecosystem: Environmental > Aquatic > Freshwater > Lake >...
ATGTCGAGCACACCGGCATGGTCGTCACCACCGACATCGGCGACAACGCCGACATCCATCCGAGCAACAAGCGGGACGTCGGTCATCGCCTCGGCCGGCTGGCGCTGCGCCACACATACGGCGATCAGTCCGTCGTCGCCTCCGGCCCGACGCTTCGCACCGCCGCGCCGGCGCTTGGCGCGAGCGGTCAAGGACGCTTCTTGAAGCTCGAGTTCAACTCCGCCGACGGCCTGACCCACCAGATGACCGCCCCAACCACGGGGTTCCAGGTCGCCGGCCAGGACCGACGCTTCCACCCCGGCACCATCATCATCACAGGTTCGAGCGTAATGGTCAGCTCAGCCGAAGTCAGCCAGCCCGTCGCCGTCCGTTTCAACTGGTCCCGCTCGCCCGAGGCCAACCTCTTCAACGCCGCGGGCCTTCCCGCAGCCCCGTTCCGCACCGACGACTGGGCCGACGACACCGTGACCTACAGCCACGAGGCGACGCTCGAGGCCCTCCGCACCCGCGAGCCGGGCTTCGTCGATCTCTTCAACGGCACCGACCTGACCGGCTGGACCTTCGTCAACGCCACCGAGCAGACCTGGTCCGTCGCGTCCGACGCCGACGGCCCGTTTATCCACTGCACCGGCATCCCCACCGGCGTCATCCGCACCGACAAGCAGTACGAGAACTTCATCGTCGAACTCGAGTATCGCCACATCGTCCCAAATGGCAACGCCGGCTTCTTTGTCTGGTCCGACCCCATCCCCGTCCGCGGCGCGCCCTTCACACGCTCCGTCGAGGTCCAGGTCATGGACGGGCAGGAGGGCAACGGCTTCACGTCCGATGGCGACATCTTCCCCATCTGGGGCGCGACCATGACCCCGCTCAACGGGCGCCAGGGCTCCAGCCGCGCGTTCCCCACCGAACGCCGCAGCAACCCGGCCCCCATGTGGAACCACTACCGCGTCGAGTGCATCGACGGCAAGATCAGTCTCGCCGTCAACGGCAAGGTCGTCACGCAGGGGCACTCGATCTCGCCCCGCCGCGGCTACATCTGCCTCGAGAGCGAGGGCACCGAGGTCCACTTCCGCAATATCCGGATCAAGGAACTCCCCGCGGCCTCGCCCGCGATTCCCGCCGAGCAGTCGGCCACGCGTGCCCAGGGCTCCCGCCCGCTCTACAACGGCGTCGATTTCTCCGGCTGGGATTTCAAGCCCGAGCATGAGGGCCACTGGACCGCGGCCGACTGGCGCCTCGCCTTCGACGGCCAAGGGGCCGACCTCTGGAGCAAGGAGTCCTTCAAGGATTTCGTGCTCATCTGCGACTGGCGCTGGACCACCCCGGGTACGCCCACCGATCGCCCCGTCATCCTGCCCGACGGCTCGGTCAAACTCAATCCAGACGGCTCGCAGGCCATGCAGAATGTCACCGATGCCGGCGACTCGGGCATCTACCTCCGCGGATCATCCAAGTCTCAGGTCAACATGTGGTGCTGGCCCATCGGCTCGGGAGAGGTCTACGGCTACCGCACCGACGCCGCGATGCCCGCCCAAGTCCGCGCCGGCGTCACGCCGCGCGCGGTCGCCGACTCCCCCATCGGCCAGTGGAACCGCTTCGAGATCACCATGAAGGGTGACCGCCTGACCGTCGTCCTCAACGGGCAGACCGTCCTCGAAAACGCGGAGCTCCCCGGCGTCGCCGCCGAAGGCCCCATCGCGCTCCAGATGCACGGCAACCCCATCGAGTTCGCGAACATCTACATCAGGCCGCTCGACTGACCGAGCCGCGTGCGTAAGCACATGGAGTCTCCCCGGGGTATCCGGCGATCCGCGAACCGCCCGATCCTCCGCGTGCTCACGCCCGCGGCTCGGTGTGCCCGCCAGGGGCCGCGGCCGGGTCCCTCCTTCAAGGCCCGCACCGCGGCCCCACCCGGCAGGCCCGATCAGGGTTGGGGGGAACCCTGTCTCCACCACTCTCAACGCAGATTCCGCGCCCAACTCACACGCGCTGTGCCACCGAGTCATACGGATCGTCGTTGCGACTCGGGCGTGCCACCGACCGTGGCTCTGCACGATCGGTGCGGATAGGCCGGTTGTGACCGAGGCACCGATCGCTCAACGCAGCGATCGGTGGCACGACGACGCCCGATTTCCGTCACGAGTTCGTATCAGCCCGGCTTTGCGGGCGTGCTCGGTGCGAACTCGCCCGTGGGCCCGATGGGTGGCACGCGTGCCGCTCTGGGCAAGCACGCCGTGAGTCATGGGCGTCTGAATGTCGAGGGCGTGTGATTGTTCGAGCACGCCTGCTCGAGGCAGCGAGCGTGCCACGCCTTGGACCCGCTGGGCCAAACGAAAAAGGGAGCGGGCCGCGCCCACCCCCCTTCATTCATCGAATCACATCACGACTCAGGTGAACTGCCCGCTCGTGAACGGCACGATCCCCGTGAAGTACACCGGGTTGCTCAGCACCGACTGCGTGTTGGCCCCGCTGCGGAACAACTGGGCCGCGAACGGCGCCGCCGTCGGCGTCGATCCGCTCACGTCGAAGCCCAGCACCGTGATCATGTACCTGCTGAACTGCGTCGTGTTGGTCAGGATCTTGGTCCGCACGTCGGCCAGCAGCGACGAGTTCGCCACCGAGAGGTCGACCCTCGACAGGTCGTTGAGCGTCTGCAGGCCCGTCGAGACCACGACCCCGTCGCTGAACCTGAACTCAAGCTGGTAGCGGAAGTCCACGCCGCTCGACGCCCGGTGCGGGTTGAAGATCGAGATGACCTCGTCGATCCCCGCGCCCCCGCCGTCGGGCAGGGAGCCGTTGGAGAAGTACGCGACCTCGCCCGCGCGGGTCGCCACGTCGGCGGCCACCGCCTCGTCGATGTCGTCCAGGAACATGGTGGTCTGGGCCGCGATCGCCACGCTGCCGTTAACCCGCAGCGTGAACGCCGTGTCATTGGGCACCTGGCTGGTCGTGAAGGCGTCGCGCAGGTTGATCTGGCGATGCCCGCCCGCCGAGGTCAGCACCGTGACCAGCGCGCTGGTCACGCTCGTTCCGTCGTTGAAGTAGGCCTCGAGCGTGACGGCCGAGCCGATCGCCCCCGGCTCCTGCACCACGTCCAGGAACGCCGTGCCGTTGGACGGAATCTCGACCAGCGAGGAGAACCCGCGGGTCGCTCCGTTGCCCGAGGTGCCCAGCGCGCCCCACGCCGGGTTCACGTCCGTGCGTGCCGGCTTCGCGCCCGCCAGCAACTGGTACGCGCTCACCGACGCCACCAGAGCCTGATCGGCCGACACCCGCACCCCGTACACCCCGTCGCTCAGGTTCAGGTCCGCCACGCGGATCCCGCCGCGCCCGTGCGCCCGCAGGTCCCGCTGCAGGGTCTTGACCGTGCCGTCGGTCCGGAAAAACTGGATCGTCGCGACCGTCGCCTCGTCCGACAGGTTCTGGAACACGACGAACGACTCGCGGTTGCCGCCGTCCACCTCCACGCGCGGCAGCAGCCACTCCTGCTGGGCGGTCCCGGCGTTGCTCGCGTCGAAGAACTGCTCCGAGATCTGCCCTCCGAAGTCGCGGTGCACGATCGAGGCCGCCAGCGGAACGAAGTCCGTGCCGTCGGGCGTCGAGACCGTGTCGAACGGCGTCCCGCCGTCGCGCGGGGTCGACCACACCTCGATCGAGTAGGGCGTCAGAGCGCGCACGTCCGAGGGCTGCGTCACCTCGTCCTCGAAGAGCCGGAACGCCAGCGACGAGTCCGCGTTGAGCGTCCCCGTCGTGATCGTCTGGTCACGGGCCGCCCCGTCCTGGTACCGCAGGATGACCTGGTACACCACCGCGAACCCGTTGGCGTTGCCCAGGCGGACCTGCGTCGAAACGCCCGGCCCGCGCCACCCGTCGGGGAACACCAGGCGAGACTCGAAGAAGTTGTCCGCGTTCTCCGCCTTGGCCATCGTCGCCGCCACCATGTACACCCCGTTGGCCTCGGTGAAGCCCGTGGTCGTGTTGAACGTTCCGCGGATCGGCGTGTCGCGGAAGTTGCTCTGGAACCCGCTCCCCGAGATGTTCGGATCCGCCTGCAGGTTCCGCACCGGCAGGTCCTGGATCGCCTGCACCACGTCCCACGACGCGTCATCCGCCACGCGACCGAACACCGTGAACTTCTGGTCCACCAGGAACGCAAGGTCGGAGTTGTCCTCGAGGTTGATGAACCACTGGCTCGTCGCCGTGTCGGCCCCGGACTTGGCAAACGACAGCGTCCGCTCGATGTGAGGGCGAACCGGGTCCGCCTCATCGTCGATCGCGCCGAAGTCCTCGACCTCGTCCACCTCGTCCTCATCGGTGAAGTAGAACCCGCCGCCCTGCAGCACCGCCAGCCCCGACGTGCTCACCTGCGACGCCCGGTGGAACAGCGTGTTGGACCACCGCCCGGCTTCCAGGTAGTTGATGAAGTTGTCCACGAACGTCGGCGCATCATCCACAAAGAGCTCGACATAGATGTTGCCCAGGCTCGTCTCGATCAGCGCCACCGGGTTGTCGATGTCCTCAAGGTCGCCCAGCGCGGGGACCGTGCTCGGATCGAACGAGAACACACGCCGGGCTTCCAGCGCCTCGAACGACTCGCCCATCACCCGTCCGCTGCGTCCGACCAGAGCCTTGCTCGACCTGCGCATCATGCCGCTCCTGTTGTTGCCAGTAAGGGAGTCTGGGCGTTCCGCCCCGACCCGATCAGATCGGACGGGCGGTGCCGCCCGGCCCCGCCACGTCCGAGCGAGCGGAGCGCTCTGGCTCCGCTCCACCCCAGAGGGCGGAGCCTACCGGCCCCGCCTGCGACCAAGACACCGACCGCCCCAAATGCGGGCCGACCGGCACACAATCATCCTCGTGCTTGTCAGGTCCCCCGGCGTCGAGCCAGGCCTCAAGCCAAGCCCCGCGGAAACCCGACCCGAACCCCGCGTCCGCCCTTCCGGTGGACACCTGGAGCCCGGCGACCGCCCCATGCCAAGGCCGATCGCTCCCCACGTCGATTCAGCGTACACAGCCCAGCGGTTCCACGCAACTCCAACCCAGCCGCGGGCGTCGGCCCTCGAAGCCTCTCGAGCCAGGCGGGCGGCGCTCGCCACCGCACGATCCACCCGTGGCCCCAGACATGCCAGCCCCATCGCGCTCTCACGCCCGCGGCTGCGATCAGCCCCCCTCCAACCACGCCAAGAACACCAACACCATCCCCACCGCGATCAGCGCCGCCAGCCCCAGCCGCAGCCCGATCGCCATCCCCTCTCCACGCCCGCTCTCCCGCCGCAGGAGCCCCAGCCGCCGCCCGGTCCCCTCACCCACCCGCTCGCCCGACCTGGCCCCATCCTGCACGATCGCGATCACCAGGTGCGAGTCGAACGGCCTGAGCCCCAGCCGCGCTCCCGCAGCCAGCAGCCTCGCCCGCCTCTCCGGCGGCAGCACCGCCGCCCGCCCGCCCTCGATCGACGCCGCCGCCTGCTCCGCCAGCACCCACAACGGGTCCCGCGGATCAAACCCCTGCATCGCGGCCAACCGATTCTCCGCCGCCACCTCGCGCCGAGCCGCCGAGGGCGCCAACGCCCGCGCCCTCTCCCCCGCGTGCGGGGGAGGTGCCAGCGAGGCTCTGCGAGCTGACGGAGGGGGCAAAGGAGGTCCGCTGAACTCGTACCCAACCCCCCGGCCCACGTTGCCACGACGCAACACCGTGGCGTAGCCGCCACCCTCGTCGGTGGTCAAACGCAACACCGGCCTCTCACGCACGTCCCCTGGCATGTCGATCAACCAGACTGCACTCGGCGTGCCAGAACGCATGGCCCGCACGCCGCGTACCAACGCCCGCCTCTACACTCACACCCCGAGCCACGAATGCCCGACGCCGACCCCGCCAATCTCGCCCCGAACGCCGCCCCGAACGCCGCGAAGGCCCCCACCGGCTCGGGTGCCACCGGCTCGGGTGCCACCGGCGATGGCGCGACCAAGCCGGCGTCAAAGCGATTCATCCCTGCCCCGCTGCCCGTGCTCCTCGCCCCGCTCACACCCGCCCAGATCCTCGACCGCCTGGACAAGGCCTCACGCCGCGGCAAACTCGCGGGCTTCCGCCGCTCGGACACTCCCGACCGCCCCTTCCACATCGAGGTCTTCGGCAAGTACTTCGACCGCCGCCTGCTGGTCACCATGTCGTCGGATTCCGTCGCGTCTCCCGATTCCGCGGGCGCCAGCGCTCCGCCCGCCGGCAACACCTCAACCACCCTCCGCTTCGAGAACCGCGTCAAGCACTCCCGCATCTGCATCTTCTGGTTCGTGATCCTCATCAGCATCTGGCCCGGCGTCTCGCTGACCGACTCCATCCTCGCCACCTACTTCGACTGGTACCCCCGCGAGTTCTGGGTCACCTGCGCCTGGTACCTCCCGCTCGCCATTGCGCCCGTGCCCTGGATGTGGCTCACCGCCTGGCGGCAGTCCGCCGTCATCGCCGACGCCGAGGCCCGCGAGTCCATCGCCCGGATCGCGGCCCATGTGGGCGCATCATCCCAGCCAAGCGTGTAAACACGCCCTCCGCCCACCCTGGCCGTTGGCACGCCCTTGCTCACCGCACCCTGCTCGTCTCCTCGCACCCAACCAGTGACATCAGGGAGTACGACCTGGTCACGGGGGCTCTTCTGCGCCGCATCGGTCCCGGCGCGGGCGGACCCATCGCCTGTCCCGTCGGGCACATGCTGCTGCCCGACGGCTCCATGCTCGTCGCGTCCTGGCAGAACCACCGTCTGCTCCGCTACAACCAGGACACCGGCGCGTACGTCGGCCAGTTCGCCGTCGGCGACGGCCTGCTGCTGCCCAACGACATCATCCTCCGACCCGACTTCTCCCCCGTCTGCAAGCCCGACCTCACCGCCGCCGCCGTCCCCGGAACCCCCGGCTACGGGCAGCCCAACGGCGCGATCACCAACGACGACTTCTTCTACTACCTGATCCTGTTCAGCGCGGGGTGCTGACCCCGGCGCGGGCGTGAGCACGCGAAGAGTTCAGCCGCCGCGCAACCCAGGAAGAGGATTCCCGACTGCGGCGCCAAGCCACCGAGGAACGCAGTGGGGCGTGGCACGGTTGCCGCTCTGGGCAGCCATGCGGAACAGCCGGTGACGCGGGGTTCTTCGAGCACGCCTGCTCAACGCGGCAAGCACGCCACCAGCCGGGGCGTGCTCGCGCATGTGGCTCCGTGGTCACGCCACGAGGCGGGCCGCCTCGGGCTCCGTCCCGAACATCGCCCACGCGACCACATCCACGACCTGGCGCCAGTCGTCGGTGAGGCGTTCGTCGAACGCCTCGGGCGAGGCGTCCTCGATCGTCTCGAGCATCAGGTCGCGGGCGCGGCGCATCGAGGCCCGGTCCGGCAGATTGCCGATCACCGGCACCCGCGACTTGGTCAGCACGCCTCGGATCGAATCGAGCATGTCGGCGTTGTGGGCCACCAGGCTCAGGGCGGCCGCGATCGAGCGGTGCTTGCCGCCCAGGTCCAGCCCGCCGGCACGGTCGTCCAGCCCGAACTCGATCAGGCGGGCGACATACTGCTCGGCCAGGTCCTCCGGGGTGGTCTCAATCCTGCTGAACGAACGCCAGATCCGATCCGCCTGTGCCGTGCCCATCGTGCTCGTCTCCCTGGTGGTGCGGGTTGTTATCGGCGGGCGACGGTCTGTGATTGAGGCGGCGCGCAGGTGTTGCGCGAGAAAGCGGTGGAGAGCAAAAGCGAAGGAGCGAGGGCGGGTTGTGCTGGGGGAGGTTGCGGGCGGCTCGCCCGCCAGAGTGAGGGGGACGGGCTTTCCAGCCCGTCCTGAGCCGGCGGCGCCTCGTCGAACGAGCGGAACTCAGTTCGGTGCGGCGGTGCCCGAGCAGGCTTCCGCTCAGCACAGACGCCCCGCCGCTCTCGGGCGCGGCTGGAAAGCCTCGCCCCCTCCCGCGTGCATTCGCGTCAACCAGGGGTCGCGAGCGGCGGACTTGGCCCCCCATCGGCCCTAAACTCCTCTCCCTTCCCTCCTGGTCCTTGGAGCCCCTGATGCTCGCCCCGACGCTCACCCCCCTGCTGGCCCCAGTTCTGGCCCCAGTTCTGGCCCCAGTTTTGGCCCAGACGCTGACGCTGGCCCAGTTGCCAATGTGGACGATCTCTCTGCTGGTGGTTCTGTATGTGCTGATCTCGGTGATTCTGGTGCTGGCGGTGCTGATCCAGAGGCCGCAGGGCGGCGGGCTGTCGACCGCGTTCGGGGCCGGCGCCGGTTCGGGCCAGACGGCGTTCGGCACCAAGATCGGCGACGCCCTGACGATCTTCACGATCGTGGTGTTCACGCTGTTCATCGGGGCGAGTATCGCGCTGGTGTTTCTGCTCCGGCCAGGCGGGGCCGTGAACGAAACTCCCACGATCTCGGCCCCAGACCAGACTCCCGGAACCACTCCGGGCACGGGCACGCCCACCGCTCCCGCGACCGGCACCGAAGGCACCCCGCCGCCCACGACTGAGCCCGGCACAGACCCGGACCCGCCGACCACGCCGCCGGGCTGAGCCAAGGTGTCGTGCCGATCTCTCCAAGGCACTCGCGCGGTCGGTTCTGGTTCATGCCGACTCCTTTCGGGTGACCGAGGGTGAGTAGCAGACTGATACGGACTCGTGATGGACCTCGGGCGTCGTCGTGCCACCGATCACTGCGTTGAGCGATCGGTGCCTCGGTCGCCACCGGCCAAGCCGCACCGATCGTGCAGAGCCACGATCGGTGGCACGCCCGAGTCGCAACAACGATCCGTATGAGAGCGGCCCGGCTCGGAGAGCCCGGCCCACTTTTGGGTGATGCACTACCCGAACAACCCCATCTGCCTTTCATCCCCGCTCCACGCCGGCCTTCGGAACGCCCGGTTGCTCAAAGGAGCGATGTCCTGGTCCAGGCCGAAGCGTTTGCAGTAGAGTTTGTGAATCTGGGCGATCTGGTCGGCGATCGCACCCGTGCCGCGCATGCGGGTGTGCAGGTCCGAGTCGTAGAGGTCGCCGCCGCGGACCTGGCGGATGAGGCTCTCGACATGGGCCGCCCGATCGGGCACATGCCGCCGGAGCCACTCCAGAAACAAGTCCTTGATCTGATACGGCAACCGCAGCATGATCCAGCCCGCCCGTTTCGCCCCGGCCTGGGCGGCGGCCTCAAGAATGGCCGGGATCTCGCGGTCGTTCAGCCCCGGGATGATGGGGGCCGTCATCACGCTGACCGGGATGCCAGCGGCCGAGAGTGCGCGGACGGCTTCGAGCCGCTCGCGGGGCGAACTGGCCCGCGGCTCGAGTTTCGACGCCAGCGTGTTGTCCAGGCTCGTGATGCTGATGGCGGCGTGGGCCGCCCCGTGCGACGCCAGCTCGCCCAGCAGGTCGATGTCGCGCGTGATCATCTTGCTCTTGGTGATCATCGAGACGGGCTGGCGGCAGTCGGCCAGGACTTCAAGGCACGCCCGCGTGATCCCAAGTCTCCGCTCGATCGGCTGGTACGGATCGGTCACCCCCGACATCACGATTCCCTCAGCCTCCCACCAGGGCTTGGCCAGCGCATCCCGCAGAAGGGCGGCGGCCCGGGGCTTGGCGAACACCTTGGTCTCAAAGTCCAGCCCGCACGACAGGCCGAAATACTCGTGCCCGGGGCGGGCGTAGCAGTAGACGCACCCGTGCTCGCAGCCGCGATAGGGGTTGACCGTCCACCTGAACGGGATGTCCGGGACGTCCACGCGATTCAGGACGGCCCGGGTGTCGTCGTCAAAGACTTGCGTCCGGACCTGCACGCCCGACGGGTGCTCCCGGGCCTGCTCGTCCAGGTGCTCACCCAGGACGTGCAGGCGGAGGTCGTCGAATCGGCTCTTGGGGTTCAGCCCGGCCCCCCGACCACGCACAGGGCCGTCGATCAGGCCGTCGGCTTGGGCGGGGTCGAGGTCTGATGGCGGCCCGGTGTGGTCTTGTGGACGAGGTGAGCCCGCGTTATCAGACTTGGACTCCCTATGCCCGTCCGAACCGGAAGTGGTACCCGCTTTGGGACGATTGGAGGGCATGTCCAGTCATTATACGAACGTAACGTGCGGCGTCAAGTAGGATGCCCTCGAATCGTGGGGCATGGGGGGCTGGACGCCCGACGCCTCCTCGGACCTGTGGGGTCCGACTCCGCCCGGTCCAGGGTGCATCGATCTGAGAGCTTGGGTTGGTTCATAGCCTCCGGGGTTGGTCCCGGCCCCCCAGACTCAATAGAGTTGCCCAGACTCTCCCCTCGCCGATGGTTTCGGCGGGGGTTTCGCCCGCCATGGAGAACGTGCCGGCCAGGCTACCCCCCCGGGGGCGGCTGGCGGCCAGATGCCTTGAGCACCACGCCACGCTGCACGATTGATGTTGAAGACGCGACCGGGCGATGGAAGGCGGAGTTGGTCGCGTGGGTGGGTCAGCGCGCCAGCGCGGCGGCGGAACACTTGAAATGTTTGGGTGAAGTGCGGGTGCGGCTGGTTGGTGATGTCGCGATGTCGGCCGCCCACCTGAAGCACTTGGGCGACGCCAGCACCACGGACGTGATGACCTTTGACATGGCGGACGGAGCGGCGGCCAAGACCCGCGTCCTGGACGTGGACATTCTGATCTGTCTGGACGAGGCGGAGCGGCAGGCGACCCTGCGGCGGCATGGGGCGCAGCTGGAAGTGCTGCTGTATGTGGTTCACGCCATGCTGCACTGCCTGGGGTATGACGACGATTCCCGAGCCGGGGCTCGGGCGATGCACGAGTGCGAGGACCGGGTGCTGTCGGCCATTGGAGTGGGGGTGGTGTATCGCGCGGGCGCCCAGGG
>Ga0163154_10009807_pt1 | contig 10828 bp, 7 predicted proteins | sample OliLakLV19MP9P1_FD_148649 | JGI IMG/M metagenome (GOLD analysis project Ga0163154, IMG submission 148649) | Freshwater microbial mat bacterial communities from Lake Vanda, McMurdo Dry Valleys, Antarctica - Oligotrophic Lake LV.19.MP9.P1 | ecosystem: Environmental > Aquatic > Freshwater > Lake >...
CTTTCCAATAATCCTCATCTTCTAAAGGCCCGTAAATATCAAAGTCGATCCGTCCTTTTAAGCCTTGCATAGACTCAATAGCGAAATGCAAGTTTTTCTTTCGTGAGATTCGCGAGAGAAAGACGATATGAAGATGTCCAGTCATTTTGGTCGGTCTTATGCGAGTTATAATTTGCGCCTCCATCATCGGTAAATTGGGGACAACAAATATGCCTTTGGCTTCACTCTCACCAAAATGGTGGATAATTTCCTTTCTTTCATCTTCGCTGGTCGCCTGCCAAATTAACCCCCCATATAATTGTATTAATCGAGCCAAAAAGAGAAAAACATTCTTTTTCAACGATTTCTGCTTGAGTGCGCCTTTACCTAAATGCCCGCGAGGAGACAGCAAAATGGGTTTTCGAGGTAACAAGTTCAAGTACCGCAAAACGAGGGTTTGGATAGATGGTAGAGCCAAAATCGAATCAAGATATAGGATATCATAATCAATACTGCGGATAATCCTATAGAGTTCATGAATTGTAAATTCTCTTGGGTTTAGATAGCGAACTTGTGCTTTGCCAACCTGATTCCATTCCCCTAATAGAATATTTTGGTGAGGCTCCGATGTATTGGCATCACGGTCCGCAGTGAGTATCAAAAAGCGGTATTCGTCCCCCATCCATTCAACTAAATTAGCTGTTGATCGAACCGGACCTCCAGTTGCATAGCCCGGAATATAATGGTGAATTATTATTAGGATTATTGGTCTTGGGTCAGGAATAAGCATGGTCATTAAATGTTATTTAACGAGGCAAGAAACAATTGGCTGAAATTTTCAAAACTAAATGTGGTTTTTACCAAGGCAAATCCATTTGAGCCATATTTTGTGGATGATTGCGGGTCATTTAGAAGTTGCAAGATAGACGCAGCTACATCTTTGAAATTATTAGGATCATCTACAAGCAATCCTGTTTCGCGATCTCTCACAATATATTGGGCTGCGTCCATTCGGCTAGCAATACAGGGTTTCCCCCAGCGCATCGCTTCAAGATATACCACCCCAAAACCTTCCCCCCGACTAGGCATTGCAAACAAATAGCAGGCTCGATAAAGTTTATTTAACTGCTCATTATTTACAAAACCGGGCAGAAAAATTTGTCTTTGTACATTTGCTGGTTGCGCTTGCGCATATCCACGTATTCGTGGCATATCGTCACCGCTGCCGACCAAAACGAGTTGAGCTTGCGGATACTCTGCTAGAATCAATGGCATAGCTTGGATAAGAATATCCTGCCCCTTATATTGTTCCCCCGAAGCCATCCGCCCAACAAGCAAGATAATGCGAGATTGCAGTTTCCTAGTTTCACCATCCATAGCCTGCAACACCAAATCATCAGGAGTAAAATCGAGAATAGCGTCCAAACTCTGATCTGGTTCGAGTGATAAAGGAACGACATCAATTTTTAGGTCTGGAAAAGATTTAAGGATTTCTTGTTTTGTATATTCGGACGCATGTAGTCGCCATGCAAATCGCATCCCTAATCGACCTTGAAAGTCTGGATTGGGCGGTACTGCTTCAATCAAATGAAGTCTAACAGTGTAACGAATTATCCTCAAAAACGCAGCAGGGGCAAGGATTGAAGCAATATTGATATGATCGCTAAATGCGAAATTGTATCGATTCCGCAACAAACTCAACCAAATCGCGCTCGTAAAACGCAATTTATTCTTGTTCGCCGCATAGAAATGCACTTTGGGTAATTTTTCATACTTCTTGTAGGCTTCATTGCCTTCGTTCAATGCGAAAATATCTAATTCATATCCAGCGTCGAGCAAGGTGTAAATGGCTAAACGAGTGGAGGCAGCAATGCCTCCAGTTAATTCAAAAGCGCCTGTAATCACCAAAAGGCAACGATTCTCAACAACCATTATTTTGTTTTCCCATCAACATGTTGCGCTTCCCACAACCGTGCATCAATATAGAAGCGAAACCAAAAGCCTTGCAAAAAATGAAAAACTAGCCCTTCGACTCCATCTAAAAAACCGAAGCGCAAAATATATCTATAAAAGAAGTATGCAAAAACTCTAAAGAAGAGGGGTAATCTACCAAATACATTAGATTTGAGCCAACGACGTCGTTCGATAACCGTTCCTGTCAAGTTATTATTAATCCCAGTTGGGGATGCTTGCCTCATTTGTTGTTGTACTTCTAGCCCTGCCCAACGCACATGCCGTAGCGTCCATGACTCAAGACTAGTGCTAATCACATCAATCAAATCGCCTGACATCCGGATTACTTTTCCCTCATTCGTGAAGTGTTGGTCGTACAAACGCTCTTCGCAGTGCCCTTTATGCTTCCGATACAAGCGCATATGATATACGGGATAATGTCCTCCATATCGGATCCAACGTCCCATAAATACAGTTCGTCTTGGAAACATAACACCATCGAGTTCTTTAAGCGATTGTTGTTTAAATAATTTCTCAATGGAGATATGTAATTCTGGAGTTACACGTTCGTCTGCATCTATATGGAAAACCCATTCGTTTGCTAAAGCCAGATTCTTCTGCGCCCAATTCCGCTGTGCCGCATAATTTTCGAAGGGATGACTCACAATTTTGTCTGTATAGCCCTTTACAATGTCTAATGTTTTATCCGTACTCCCTGAGTCTACTATATATATTTCATCTACCCAATCTGCAACGCTATTTAATCCATCCTGAATGAGTTTTTCATCATTGAAGGTGAGAAAAATTACGGAGATGGGCAAAATCAGTGACATTTACAACTTCTTTCTAGGAGCAGTTTTCGGCTAAGATATGAATAATCGGTCATATTAATGCATCGCTTACATGAACAAGTTACGGGCTATTTAAGAGTTCGGTATAGGCTTGAATAGATCGTCCTCCATAATCATCCCATCCACCAATTGATTGTACCCGAAGTAATGCAGCCTGAGCCATATTTTCACGCAGGTCGGGGTCATGATACAACTGCAACACTCTATCACGGATGGCTTCGGTGTCGCGAATGGGGATGATGAAACCTTCTACACCATCCGTAATCAAGTCGGGACCTCCACTGTTCGTAGTCGCGATAACAGGGACTCGGCAAGCCATGGCTTGCGCTAAAACTGCTCCAAACCCATCTTGCAGCGAGGGAAGTATAAAAACGGATGCGTCTGAATAATATTTATATAGATCGGCACGCGATTTCGAGCCTAAATATTTGAAAGTACCATCAAATAGATTGAAAGTAGGTTTGATTTCGTCAAGCATCGATCCTACAAAAACGATTTCAAAATTCGGCAATTCGAGATAGGATAGAGCCTGTAATATGTAGACTACGCCCTTTTGAAGACTCATCGCACCTACATATAGCACCCGAAAAACATCATCTGTTTTCTCCACAGGATGAAACATAGATAAATCAACTCCCAATGGGTTCAAATACAATTTTTCTTGGGCAATACCATGCTTAACAAATGTATTGCGTGCAAAAGTTGAAATTACTTCTATAAGATCACTTGCATCATATTCAGCAAGCTCCCTATGTATTGCCCATTTTTCAATGCCATTATAAGGTATCTTATGCCGAATAAATTCTTCTTTTAATATATCGTCTTGTTCGAGAATATGTGCTGAACCGCGCATGCAAACGATTTTGATGCCACGTTTTTTTGCTGTGCCTACACTTTTGAGTCCAAATTGAGACATAAAAGCAAAAACATCACTGTCTGGCAAGTTCGCCGCAACCCAATGATCGAAAGTAACGGTAGCGGGATAATTCAGATAATCGCTGAATTTTAAACTATAACGAGCAGCAGCCATTTGGGGCACTAGCAACCATGGAAATGTTTTAGTTTTGGGTCGCAGATCGTTCTCGACTTTCCAAAAGGGATATCCCGTGAAGAAAGACTCCAAATGTCCCCTCTTATCTAATTGGCGTGCCAATTCAAAGGCATGAAATCGACCTAAACTTGATATGGTAACTTCCATGTTGTATTGTAATTCCAATCTTCACGTAGTGATGATATGTTCCAACGCCGCCAATGCCCACGGGCGAGACCAGTGAATCTCACCCTGCAAGAAACGTTGCCATGTTTGGTCGATGCTTGCGCTCTGAAACAAACCACCCTGCTTCAACGCATCATTATCGCGCGTCAGCCTGTCGCGCAAACCACCTCGCAACCAGACATCAAACGGAAAGGTAAAGCCTTGTTTTGCACGTCGCTGCAAGACAACAGGGGGTAGTAACTGTGCTACAGCAGACCTAAGCAATGGCTTTAGCTGACCAGCCGTATCAGTCTTCAAAGACGGTGGGAGTTGTAACACGTATTCAACGAGCTTTCGATCCAGCAATGGAACACGCACTTCCAATGAATGGATCATACTCATTACATCGGTATCGCGCAACAATTGATGGTGGGTATAGGTTCGTAGTTCCGCGCGGCTTATCCAGCTAAAAAGACCATCGTTCTCATTTTGAAGCTGCCCCGCACGCTCGGCAATGTGGGTAACCAAATTAAACTGCTGTGCGGCTTTATTCCAAATGTCGGGATGAACAAGCTGGCGAACCTCTGCCTCTGAGAATAAGCCACGCCGTGCCGAGTATGCACTCGCGGGCGAAATCGGGCGCGCAAGGGCATCTTGGATACGTGCCCACCGTTGTCCTTGTGGCAGCAGGGCAATGGCGCGCCGAGCCAACCAATTACCACCGGGGGTTGCCCCTGCCATCCGCAAATAGCGTAATGTTTGGGGAACACCGCCAAATGTACTCGGATAGCCACCAAATAATTCATCGCCCCCTAGCCCAGACAAGGCAACCGTCAGCCCTGCCTGTCGCGCCGTCTGTGAGACAAAATAGGTGTTTACCCCATCCACTGACGGTTGATCGAGGGCATACAGAATATTATCGAATTCCTTGATGACATCCTCTGCCGTGATAACGCGCTCAAAGTGTTCTGTACCGAGCGCGTCGGATACCGCACGGGCATAAGGCGCTTCTGAAAAAGCGGCTTCCTCAAAAACCATCGAGCAGGTACGAATAGCGCCGGCAGTCGCTCCGCGCATCAAAGCCACCACCGCACTTGAATCCAGCCCTCCGCTCAAAAACGCGCCGAGAGGGACATCGCTCACCAACCGAATGCGAACAGACTCTTCTAGCAAAAGCCGTGTCTGTTCTATAGCTTCATCCATACCGTGAACATCAGAAGTCGTGGTGGGCAGTGACCAATAGACAGTGGATTGCAACGAAGAACGCAGGGGCAGGGTGGTATGAAGGTGACGTGACGGCTCCAGCGCGTGTACATCTGCATAAATCGTGAATGGGTTCGGGACGCTGCCCGAAAGGAGATAGCCGACTAACCCTGCTGCGCTAATTTCTTTGCTGACCAAACCAGATGCCAACAACGCTTTTAGTTCCGACGCAAAAACAAATGCCTGTGGCGTATTGGCATAATAGATAGGTTTAATGCCCATGTGATCGCGTGCCAGCAAAAATTGTGGGGCGGCGGGCACACGCATATCATGAATAGCGAAGGCGAACATGCCGCGCAAACGGGGGACGATATCGCAACCCCAAGCCTCATACCCTCTAAGGATGACTTCGGTATCGCTGTGCGAGCGGAACTCATAACCAAGCACTTTAAGGTCATGGCGTAGTTCATCAGCGTTGTATACTTCCCCGTTGTAAGTGATCCACACATCTTCTGACGGGTTCTGCATGGGCATATGCCCTGCAGGCGACAAATCGCGTATGGCAAGGCGGCGATTGGCAAATCCTAGACGACCGTCAACAGAGAGATATATCCCCTCGTCGTCTGGTCCGCGATGCTGCATTGCAGATGCCATACATTGGAGGCGTTCACGTAAATCGGGGAGGTCTGTTTCGGAACGAACAAGTATTCCGGCAATACCGCACATTCAAACACTCCTACACCATCCATTATACTATGTGCTATGAGGTTGATGTCGCCAACTCTATTGTGAAAATTCTTTTGAGAGTATACAATCGATACTGTAGACTCCGCAACAGTTGTGTTGAAAATTTCAACACAACTACACAATTCACGATTGAAATGAATATAAAATTACCGTTACTCATGGTAGAATGAGAATTCGATCCCTAACAGGTAATAATTATACCGCGATTGCTAGTGCAATTTTCTTCCCTAACCCCCTCAACCTCCTCTCCAAAAAAGCGAAGACGAGGAGCTAAGCGAAACGCAGCGGGGTGAGATGAAGAACTAGCAATTAGGGTAATTATATATGGGAATACTGCTTGAGGCAGATGAGGCGTAGCATTTCATGGAATTAGCACCCTATTTTCGGATCATACGTCGATGGCTTCTCCTGATTGTTTTAGTCGCGCTGGTTGCGGGCAGCTTTAACTATGTCAACACTATCAATCGCCCGCCAGAATACCAAGCCCAAGTAACGATCTCGGTAGGACCCTCTGTTTTAGAACAACCCAATCCTTCTAGCGCTGACATGAGCCTAGCAATGAATCTGGCACCCACCTACCAGCAGTTGCTGACCAGCTTTGATATTTTGCAAGGGACTATCGAAGCGCTCAATTTGGATTTCACGGTCAATGATTTGCGCAACATCATCAATAGTCGGATTTTGCCGAGTACCGCGCTTCTCGTCATCACTGTTACATACGACGACACGGTTCTTCCCGCGGATATCGCCAATGCCCTTGCGGAACAGCTCATCCTCCAAAGCCCCACCAATTTAACCCCTGAGCAAGAGTCACAAATAGAGTTTGCCAACGAACAAATTGCCGAACTCAATTTGTTGTTAGAACAATCGCGTGGGCAGTTGTCACGATTGGATGAACAAATTGCTGGTTCGACCGACACGTTAGAAATCACGACGCTCATCCAGCAACGTAATGAAACCGTCGCCCAAATTAACTTATCCTTGTCAACAGTGGCAGATTTTTCGAGGACAATTTCTGCTATTCAACAGCGAACCAACGCGATTGATATTGTTGAGCGTGCCCGTCCATCCGATAATCCCACGATCACCAACTCTTTCGGATCGACCATTGGTGCTGCAATTCTTGGCGCAATCGCCGCGTTTGGCGTGGCTATTGTCATCGAATATTTGGACGATACGATACGCAGTTCAGAAGATGCGACACGCACTTTATCCTTACAAGTATTGGGCGTCATTCTCCGTTTTGGCACGCGCAAGACGAAGGACACAGAACGGCTCGTTTCCAATCATGAGACCATCTCTGCTGTCGCCGAAGCCTATCGCAGTCTACGGACAAATGTTATCTATTCACTGAATGAAATGGAAGAAAAAACGCCCGTCATCGTGGTCACCAGCGCGGGCCCCGAAGAGGGCAAGACGTTAACCGCAACCAATCTGGCAATCGCCTTGGCTCAAGCTGATATGCGGGTTTTGTTGATAGATGCCGATCTTCGCCGCCCTAAAATCCACACCATGTTTGGATTAGAAAACACTGTCGGCTTAACCACCTTGCTCCGCGGTGATCCAGGATCTACCAAAATCGATGACGAGGAATATATAAGACGCTTGCGGGACTGTTTTCAAACCGCTGGCATTCCTAAGCTTCGTATCATTACCAGCGGACTCGTACCGCCCAATCCGGCGGAATTACTTGGCTCGGCTTTGATCGAAAAATGGGTCAAAATATTCCGCTCTGTTCAGGATATTGATATTGTGATCTTCGATACCCCACCTAGCCTAACGATATCGGATAGTTCAATTTTGGCGGGTCGCGTTGATGCCAAGGTGCTGTTGGTGGTGGATTGCGGTCGTACCCGCCGCCGCGCAGCTTTACGAGTCAAAGAAATCTTTGCGCAAGTCGGCAAAGAGATCCTAGGCGTAGTCGTCAACCGTGCCAATGCCCGCGAGGAAGCGTATAGTTATGGTTACTATCGTTACTATTATGCGTATGGTTACTCCAAGCGAATGAACCGAGTGGCTTGGTTATTAGAGACGTTACGTTTGCGTCGGTCGTCACAAGAGAACTAGGCAGGGAAATGAACGTAACTGAACAGAATGAGCAAAATCAAGCTATTCTCGAAGCTTCGGTAGTATCTACAGCAACCCCTAAAGTCAAAAGTCGCCGTCGGCGGCGGTCGGCACGTTGGGTCAAACCGATCCGAGGTGTTGTGCGGGCGATACCGTGGCGCAGCGTGGCGGTTATTCTGGTGGCGCTGGTTGTTGTAGCGGTCGTGATCATCAGTACCGTTTTTGCTTATGCCCTCAATCGCGTTCAACTTTCGATGGGCAGTTTTCAGCGGGTGGTGATGGACCTCAGCAACGCTGCGAACGGCGAGTACACCCTCGAAGATTTTGAGCGTTTGTCGTCAAGTATCAATGATCTTCAAGGCACGTTGGGCTTTGCCAAAAGTCAAACCCGCTTTCTCGCCCCTCTCCGGCAGGTACGCCCAGATATTGATTCGATGGTGATCTTGGTCGACTCGGCTTACAGCATGGTGGGTTCGGCAAACGAAATTCTGAGGGGGCTTCAGCCCAGTTTATCGATCTTATTTGGGAATAGCGGTGGCGCTACTTTAGGGGCGAGTATTTCGCAAGGAGAACAACTGGTTGAGCAAATCCGTATTGGTCGCACCGCCTTCTTAAGGGCATCGGAAAACCTTCAAACCGTCCGTGTTTTGCTTGATGGCATTGATTTAAACAACTTACCCATCAGTTATCTGTTTTACTTTAACGAGTTAAACACTTATTATGAGCTATTAACCCAAAGCAATGCGGTACTCCTGAATGCCCCTGAACTTTTGACCACTGCCTTCGGGCTTGAAACCCAGCAAAACTACCTCATTCTCTCCCAAAACAGCGATGAACTCCGTCCCTCGGGGGGGTACATCAGTACATATGGTTGGTTGAGTGTGCGCAATGGGCGCATCGCAGATTACGGGTATAATCCCACAACTGCTACCAGTCCCAATCCCCCCCCTGCCAATTCACCATCTCAAGTCAGTGTGCCCAGTTGGTGGATTCAGTACAATTCACCGATTTATGCTACGTGGGATGGCAGTTGGTATGCCGATTTTCCGACCACTGCCCAGATGGCAGCCGAATTTTACAACAACGGCAGCAATTTATATGCGCCCATCGATGGAGTCGTCGCCATTGATATTTATGGCTTCGAAACGATTTTGAGTGCACTGGGACGGGTGACGGTTCCCGGTTATACGCAGGATATAACCACCGAGAATTTCCGCGAGGTGATCTATCGAATCCGTGCTGAAGAAGGTGAACACAAGCAGTTTTTAGCGATGATGTACACCCAAATATTCGCCGATTGGCAGGAATCAATTTCAAACCCCGCCATTAACCAGCGAATGCTGAGCGTCATCTTACAAGCGTTGCAAGAGAAGCACATTATGTTTTACTTCAATAATGAACGTCTGAACAATACCGTCGATGACTTGGGTTGGTCTGGCAGGCAATCTCCCAATCCACAATACGATTATTTAATGACTGCGGATGCCAATCTAGGTAATAAATCGAATCGCTCAATTATCCGTCAGTTATCTGCCAATGTCACTATTCAAGCCGATGGCTCAATTCACAATGATCTCATAGTCGCCTATGATTATTCGGCGCGCATTGCCGAAGACGATCCAGCGGTCGATGGAAACTATCACGGCGATGTGAATTATCAAAACTTGCTGCAAGTTTTTGTGCCAACGGGCAGCACATTAGACAGCACCGAGAACCTGAGCTTTGCGCCCACTGTTGAAGATAAGGCAAACTATACCCATTTCATCGCGGATGTGACAGTTGACTATGACAGTACCGAGCGATTTCAGTTTAGCTACACGCCACCACTCATCACCGAACTGTTTGGTACCTATCGGCGCTACCGTCTCTTTATCCAAAAACAGCCCGGAACGCGCTCTGAACCCGTAAATTTGCAAATATTTCTGCCACCGGACGCAGAATTGATCGATGCCTCCCCGCAGCCATCCGCCAGTTATACCATCGACCAGACCATTGTTGAATTTAACCTCAGTCTGCGCACTGACCAATGGGTCACATTAATTTACGAACCGGCTTCTTAAAGGAACTGTCCTCATCACAAACTTGATCACGTCATCACAGAAAAAAATTATCCTTCTGGGCGGGGGCGGATATGCAAAATGTGTCGCTGAACTCGCGCACGATCTGGGATTTCAGATAGTTGGGTTTTTGGACGACGAGCCGACAAACTGGGGCAAAACCGTTTTAGGTTTTAGCGTACTCGGCGGCATCACGACCGAAAACATCCTCGCCGCCCAACCTGATGGGATGGTTGTCGCCATTGGCAACAATCGCATTCGGCAAATGATCGCTGACAGAGTAGCGTCCTTGGCCACGACCATCCCGTGGCTTACATTATGTCACCCACGCGCCAGCATTGCCCATTCCGCCAGCATTGGTGTAGGTACTGTCCTTCTCGCTGGGGCAATCGTCAACACTGAAGCTCAAATCGCTTCTCATGTGATTATCGGCAGCGGCGCTATCGTCGAACATGAATGTGTAATCGAAAATTTTGCACATATCTCCTCAGGAGCAAGGCTTGGCGGCGGTGTAAGCATTGGAATCCGTTCCACAATTGATACGGGCGGCATTGTCAATCGACTCGTTCGTATTGCCGATGATAGCTGGGTATCGGTGGGTGAAGTAATCGCGAAGTGAATAGGCTGCTCGGACTCCGCAGGTGATGCTACATCTCCCGATTCTCATAGTTCCAGACCGTCCCGACACTCAAGTTCATGAGTCGCGCAATGTCAGTATCAATCAAGCCGACGCGCAAACCCCGCGCCGCCAGACCTGCCGCCGTATGTACCGACAT
>Ga0163154_10009819_pt1 | contig 10818 bp, 10 predicted proteins | sample OliLakLV19MP9P1_FD_148649 | JGI IMG/M metagenome (GOLD analysis project Ga0163154, IMG submission 148649) | Freshwater microbial mat bacterial communities from Lake Vanda, McMurdo Dry Valleys, Antarctica - Oligotrophic Lake LV.19.MP9.P1 | ecosystem: Environmental > Aquatic > Freshwater > Lake >...
CCAGTTCTTCGGCCGGGCTGCGCGTCGCGGTCTCTTCAGCGGCAAGGACGAACGCCAGCGCGAGCGCGGCGCAGATCGCCAGCAACCTCATCGGGCCGCGGCCACGTGGGCGCGCACGCGGGCGACGTCGGCGGTCGCCAGGCCACCATTCGCGGCAAGGTGTTCGACCGCCTCAGAGATGGTGATGATCGGCGCCACCTCGACGCCGCACTCGTCGGCGATCTCCTGCAACGCTGGCTTGCTGCCCGCGCCGCGTTCTTGGCGGTCGACCGAGACCACCGCGCCCAGCACCCGCACCCCGGTCGGCGTCAGCTTGGCCAAAGCCTCGCGCAGGGCGGTGCCCGCGGTGATGACATCGTCGACGATCACCAGCGGCAGTCCGGGCTGCAGCGGACAACCGACGAACAGGCCGCCGTCGCCATGGTCTTTGGCCTCCTTGCGGTCGTACGTCCAGCCGACCGGCCGGCCGATCATGGCCTCATAGGCCTGCGCCGCGGCCAGCGCGAGGGGGATGCCCTTGTAGGCGGGGCCGAACACGCACTGCACGCCATCGCCGAAACGGGCGAGGATGGTCGCGGCATACGCGGCGCCCAGGCGCGCGAGATCGCCGCCATGATGGAAGCAGCCAGTATTGATGAAGTAGGGGCTCTTGCGGCCCGACTTGAGGGTGAAGTCGCCGAACTTCAGCGCTTGGCGCGAGACGAGCAGGTCGACGAAGGCACGCTGGGCGGGGGTGACAGGCATGGCGGGGGCATGATCGTCTCGCGAGCCGCCCGGCAAGGGCATGTTCAGCGTGCGGGTTGGGGTGACCGTCTGGTGGCGCGCTTACGGCCGCGTCCGGCCCGGATCGCCGCCGCCTGGGCGATGATCTCGCCGAGCATGGCCCCGGCAACGCCGCCGCGCGCCGGGCGGTCGGACTGCCAGAGGTCGGGCTGATCAGCGGCGAGGATGTCGGCGAAGTCGCCACCGCTCGTCACGCTCAGCGGCGCGGCGGACTCGATGTCCAGGTCGGGCGACGACCATTCGTCGGCGTGCTTGATCAGCAGCCAGCCGCGATCGCCGCCCTGGCGTCCATGCGTACGCACCAGCACCCACGACCCCTTCATCTTCACGCCCGTCAGCGAAAATTTGAGTTCCCCGCGGGCGAGCGCCGCGTCGACATCCTCGACCTCGGGCGTCCAGGTGCCGGTATCCCACAGCATGACGATGCCGGCCCCGTACCCGCTCGGGATCACGCCTTCGAAGTCACCGTAGTCATAGGGATGATCCTCGACGTGCATGGCCAGCCGCTTGGTCTTGGGGTCGAGCGACGGGCCCTTAGGCACCGCCCATGACAGCAGGACGCCGCGATGCTCGAGGCGGAAGTCGTAATGCAGGTGTGAGGCGAGATGCTTCTGGATGCAGTACCGCCGCGGCTTGCCGCGCTTGGCCCGCCCGCCGGTGGGCTCGGGTGAGGCTGAGAAATCGCGCTTGCGGTGGTAATCGGCGAGCAGGTCGCGTTTGGGCATGCGCTCGATGGTAACGCCGCACAACGAACACGGCGCGCCCGGAGGCGCGCCGTGTAACGAAGACGAGGGGGACCGTCGGTCCTTAGCCTCTTTCAGTCGGTGATCTCGATGCTCATCGCATCGCCCTGCTTGATCTTGTTCACCACCTCGAGGTCGGTCTTGTCGAGGATGCGGCCGAACACGGTGTGCACGCCATCGAGATGCGTGGTGGCGGTGTGGGTGACGAAGAACTGGCTGCCGCCCGTGTCCTTACCCGCGTGCGCCATGCTCAGCGTGCCGGGCAGGTGCTTCTCGGGATTGGACGGACCGGTCTCGCATTTGATTTGGTAGCCCGGCCCGCCGGTACCGGGATGGCCCTTCTGGCCCGCACGGGTGTTGGGGCAGCCGCCCTGGATCATGAAGTTGGCGATCACGCGATGGAAGTTGAGACCGTCGTAGTACTTCTCCTTCGCCAGTTTGACGAAGTTGGCGACCGTCTTGGGCGCCGTCTTGTCGAACAGGGCCAAGCGGATGTCGCCGCGCGGGGTGTGGATGATTGCGGTGGGCATGGTTTCTCGCTTCGCGTTGGGGGAGGCGGCAACGTCCGCCCCGCCGCGCAGGGTTCCAGCGCGAAATGCGCGACCCCGGCGGGGCGTCCGCCGAGGGTTGGCGACCTTCGCCCGAGCGCCGGCACCCGGCGTGGTTAGCGTCCGCCCCGCATGAAGAGCCCGCACCGGTTCGAAGTCCTCGCCGTAAAGACCTACGCGGAGCTCGGCATCCACGGCAATGTCTTCCGCCTGCCCGCGGTACGGCGCAACGCGCTGGTGCTGGTGCGGCGCCTAGTGGCGAGCGGCTGCGACGCCGCCGACTGCATGACCGCCTGCATGACCCCGTCAGCGCGCCGCGAGATCCAGGTCATGGCCGCCATCGTCCGCCGGCTCTTGCGCGACGAGCGCCGCCGCCGTCCGCGCAGCGAGTGACATCCGGCGAGGGCGGCCCATCTGCGGCGTTGGTCGTCGGTGGGGTGCGGACCCACTCCTTCCTACCCGATCACCTGGTCAGGGCCCCAGGTGATCAGTCCGACAGGATGTCCGCGCAGGCGCGCAGCGCTGCGCAGACATCCGAGAGGACGCCTTGCAGCTGGGCCACTCTCGCCGGATTTCAGCGCTATCTGAATAGAGGAGAATAGGTGCTGCATGCGGGGGAGGCGTGGCCGCTGGCCGTTCGCCTCAGCTCACCACGCCTTGACCCCGTGCGACTCCTGCCATGATGGCGCCATCATGATGCCGGCTGCCTTCCTGCTTGGTCGACTTACGCCGGGGTTCCAGGTTTAACTGCGAACCCCTGCCGTCGTGGCGGGTCCTGAGCGCTTCGCTCCCCGCCGGTTCTCATCCAAAACCAAGCTCACGAAAGACGGTCGCCACGCGGCCGTTCCACAGCCATGAACCCTGCGCACCCCCCCGTCCGCGACCCCAACCGCGTGCTGATCTTCGACACCACCCTGCGCGATGGCGAGCAGTCGCCCGGCGCGTCGATGAACCTCGGCGAGAAGCTGGAGATCGCCCGCACCCTCGAGGCCCTGGGCGTCGACGTCATCGAGGCCGGCTTTCCGATCGCCTCGCCCGACGACTTCGCTGCGGTCAAGGCGATCGCCGAGCAGAGCCAGCGTTCCATCATCTGCGGCCTCGCCCGCAGCCTGAAGGGCGACATCGACCGCGCTGCCGAAGCGGTCAAGCCGGCCGGCGCGCGCGCGCGCGTGCACATCTTCCTGGCGACCTCGGCCATCCACCGCCAGTACAAGCTGAACAAGGTGAAGGAGGAGATCGTCAAGCAGGCGCGCGAGGCGGTCGCCTACGCCAAGACCCTGATCGACGACATCGAGTTCTCGCCCGAGGACGCCTCGCGCACCGAGCCCGACTTCCTTGCCGAGGTGGTCCAGGCGGTGATCGATGCCGGCGCGCGCACGGTCAACATCCCGGATACCGTCGGCTACGCCTATCCGTCGGACTACGCCGACCTGATCACCTACCTGCGCACGCACGTGAAGGGCATCGACAACGTCGTCATCAGCGTGCACTGCCACAACGATCTGGGGCTGGCCGTCGCCAACTCGCTGGCCGCGGTGCGCGCCGGCGCGCGCCAGGTCGAATGCACCATCAACGGCATCGGCGAGCGCGCGGGCAACTGCTCGCTCGAAGAGGTCGTGATGGCGATGCGCGTGCGCAAGGATCAGTTCGCTGGTATCAGCACCGGGGTGATCAGTCAGCACCTCTATGGCGCCTCGCGCCTGGTGCAGTCGATCACCGGCCTGCCCCTGCAGCGCAACAAGGCGATCGTCGGCGACAACGCCTTCGCGCACGAGAGCGGTATCCACCAGCACGGGATGATGAAGAATCCCGAGACCTACGAAATCATGACCCCGAAGTCGGTGGGCGTGCCCGATACCAATCTGGTTCTCGGTAAGCACTCGGGGCGGGCGGCGCTGGGCAAACGGCTTGAGACGTTGGGTCTGGCGGTGGGTGAGGCGGACCTGAACAAGGTCTTCGAGGCCTTCAAGACGCTCGCTGACAAGAAGAAAGAGGTCTACGACGGCGATCTCATCGCCTTGGTCGAAGAGGTGGTGCGTGGCACCACCGTCTCGGTGTGGAAGCTCGACTACCTGCACACCGCCTCGGCCTCGGGCGCTGGCGCTGGCACCGGCGCCATGGCCACCGCCACCGTGCGCCTGACCAAGGACGGCAAGACGGTCACCGACGCCGCCACCGGCGACGGCCCGGTCGACGCCGTGATCAGCGCTCTCAACCGCATCACCGGCGTCGCCGGCATGGTCGAGGATTATCGCCTGCGCGCGGTGACCAAGGGCGGCGACGCCCTCGGTGAAGTCTCGCTGCGCGCCAAGCTGGCCCTGGGCGGAGGCGAAGCGGTGGTGGTCGGCGGCAAGGGCCTGTCGACCGACATCGTCCATGCCAGCTGCCTGGCCTACCTCGATGCGATCAACCGCATCGGCTACCAGATCGGCCGGCTCGACTACCGCACCGCGGCGTCGTAAGCCTTTGCCCCGCGCGTCGGTCGCGCGGGGCAGCGGTCGCGCTGCTGGTCACGGTGGGGGCCTGCCTGCGGCTGGAAGCCCACATCCTGCACCCTGAATCGGAGCCGCGCAGCGGGACCTGATCGCCCAAGCTGGCAGGTACGCCTGGGCGGGTGTTTTTTTGATCGAGCAGGCTATAAACCCTTCTCCACCACGGATCCGCCATGCCGCACGCCGCCATCTCAGGTGACCTCAAGGGCGAGGGCCACCGCATCGCCATCGCCGCCACCCGCTTCAACAGCCAGGTGGTCGAGCAGCTGGTCGGCGGCGCTCTCGACGGGCTGATTCGTCACGGCGTCGCCGAGGACGCGATCACCGTGGTGCGGTGCCCCGGCGCCTGGGAGCTGCCGGTGGTGGTCAAACGCCTCGCCGCGAGCGGCAAGTACGACGCCATCATCGCGGTCGGCGCCGTCATCCGTGGCGAGACCCCGCACTTCGACTACGTCGCCGGTGAATCAGCCAAGGGCATCTCGGCGATCGCGCTGGAGAGCAACCTGCCGGTGCTCAACGCCATCCTCACCACCGACACCACCGAGCAGGCCATGGCTCGCGCCGGCGGCAAGGCCGGCAACAAGGGCTATGAGGCGGCAGTGGCGGCGATCGAGATGATCAACCTGCTGGAAAACCTGTGACCGAGGGCGACGGCGATTCCGGGGCGAAGCCGGCGGTCAAAGGCGCCAAGTCGCGCGGCGCGCGCACCCGCGGCCGCATCCTCGCCCTGCAGATGGTCTACAGCTTCGAACAGAACCGCTATCAGAGCGGGGTGAATCTGGTTCCCGAAGACGACAGGGAAGGCCTTGAACCCGAGGCCATCGCCTTCGCCCAAGCCCTGTTCGACGGCTTCTCGCTGCAGCGTGTCGCCGTCGACGCGGCGATCGACCAGCGCCTTGAGAACTGGACGATCGGCCGGTTGGCGGTGATCGACCGCGCGCTCATGCGCCTCGGCGCCTATGAACTGCTCTACACGCCCGACATCCCGCCCAAGGTGGCGATCAACGAGTACATCGAGCTGGCCAAGCAGTACGGCACCGAGGCCAAGACCGCGCGCCTGGTCAATGGCGTGCTCGACCGCATCGCGCGCGACCACCGCGCCGACGAGGTCGGCCTGCGGGCCACGAAGACCGAGGTCCCGCCGCCACCGTCGCCGTGATCTCAATGGCGACCAGCGATCAGTTGTTCATGCGCCGCGCCCTGCGCCTGGCCTCGCTCAGCCTGGGCATGACCTGGCCGAATCCTGGCGTCGGCTGCGTGCTCGTGCGCGACGGTCGCGTCATTGGCGAAGGACGTCACCGCGTCTGTGGCGAGCTCCATGCCGAGACCGCCGCCCTGGTCGACTGCCGCGCCCGTGGCAACGATCCGGCCGGCGCCACCGCCTACGTCACCCTCGCGCCATGCACCCGCCACGGTCGTCAGCCGCCATGCGTCGAGGCACTGCGCGCCGCGCGCGTGGCCCGGGTGGTGGCCGCGATCGCCGACCCGATGCAGGACGACGCTGGCGCCGCTCTCGCCGCTGCCGGCATCGCCTACGAAGTCGGGATCGAGGACGACCACGCGCGCCACCTGCACGGCGGCTTCCTCACCCGTCTGGCCACGGGGATGCCTCGTTGCACCGGCAAGTGGGCGATGACCCTCGACGGCAGCATCGCCACGGCCGGCGGCGACAGCCGCTGGATCTCTTCGCCCGAGGCGCTCGCGTGTGCACGCCGCCGCCGGCGCGCCTTCGACGCCATCCTGATCGGCATGGGCACCGCGCACCGCGACGACCCGGCGCTGGCCGCGACCCGCCCACGCCGCCACGGTGCGGTGGATGGTCCGCTGCGGGTGGTGGTGGGCGCGCGCGCCGATCTCGATCCCGGGGCCAAGCTGGTCACCAGCGCGCGCGCGCAGCCGGTGCTGGCGGTGTGCGCCGAGCCGCCCTCGGCGGCGATCGCTCGCCGGCTCAGTGAGTCCGGCGTCGAACTCGCCCCGCTCGCCGACCCGCACGATGCGCTCGCGGTAGCGCGCGAACTCGGCCGACGCGGCCTCAACGAGGTGCTGGTCGAAGGCGGTGCACACCTCCACGCCGCCTTCCTCGGTGCTCGGCTCTACCAACGCCTCGAAATCTACCTCGGCGCGAGCACGCTCGGCGGTGGCCTGCCGGCGGCGGCCGGCATCGGCGCCGCGCTGATCGCCGACGGCCAGCGCTGGGAGCCCGAAGAGCCGCCGCGTCTATTGGGTTCGACCACGCTGCTGCGTTTGCGCCGCGCTCTCTGACCGGTCCGACGCATTTGGCCACGACAATTGCGACCTCGACTCGCCGCATGACCAGTCCACGATCCGCGGCATGACCTACGACTGCACCATCCCGTCCCAACCTGGAGAGCTGTGGTGGGGGGGCTGCATCGACGATGGCCACCGCATGCCATTCGCGGCGGGATTCAGCCGCCGCCTGCTCGATCAACGTGGCAACCAGGTGCAGCCGCTGCTGGTCTCGGATCGCGGTCGTTGGATCTGGAGCGAGGCCCCGTTCACCTTCCGTATCGCTGACGATGCCATCGTGGTGAGCGACACCTGGGCGCCGATCCAGGTCGGTGGACCGGGGGGTGGGCTGCGCGCCGCCTGTCGCGACGCCGCCACCCGCTTCTTCCCACCCCAGGGCCGCATCCCGCACGAACTGCTGTTCACCCGGCCGCAATACAACACCTGGATCGAGCTGCAGTACCGGCAGAACCAGAGCGATATCCTGGCGTACGCCGAGCGCATCGTCGCCGAGGGCTATCCCCCCGGCGCGCTGATGATCGACGACACCTGGCAGTACGACTACGGGCATTGGCGCTTCCCGGCCGACCGCTTCCCGGATCCACGCGCCATGGTCGACCGGCTGCACGCGCTGGGTTTCCTGGTCATGCTGTGGGTCGTCCCGCAGATATCCGCCGATGGACGGTTGTTCCTCGATCTGCGCGAACGGGGACTGCTGCTGCGCGGCGCCGACGGTCATCCGGCGATCCGTCCGTGGTGGAACGGCCACAGCGCCCTGCTCGATCTGGGCAATCCTGCCGCCGCCGACTGGTTGCGCGGCGTGCTCGGCGGCCTGCAGCGTGACTTCGGCGTCGACGGCTTCAAATTCGACGCGGGAGACTTTGGCGACTACCGGGCCGATGATCGTGCGCATCAGCCGGGCCATCCTGCCCGGCAGAGCGAGTTGTGGGCCGCCTTCGCCGAGGAGTGGCCACTCAACGAACTGCGCGCCTGCTGGAAAATGGGCAACCGCGCCCTGGCCATGCGTCTGCGCGACAAGAACCACACCTGGGACACCGACGGCCTCGCCGGCTGCATCCCGAACCTCCTCGCTCAAGGCCTGATCGGCCTGCCCTTCGGCTGCCCCGACATGGTGGGCGGCGGCGAGTACCTGCACTTCAATGGCAGCGCCGCCAGTCTCGACGGCGAACTCTTCGTGCGCCACGCCCAGCTCGCCGCTTTGTTGCCGATGCAGCAGTTCTCGGCCGCACCCTGGCGGGTGCTCGACGCCCGTCATGCGGCGCTGTGCCGCGACGCGGCGCGCTTGCACGCCGCGGAAGGCGAGCGCCTGCTCGGCCTCGCCAGGCATGCGGCCACCACCGGGGAACCGATGGTACGCCCGCTGGCCTGGATCTGGAACGATCCGCGGGCCGCGGTGGTGCGCGATCAGTTCCTGCTCGGCGACGACCTGCTGGTCGCACCGGTGGTGATCAAGGGCGCACGTTCCCGTGACGTGCTGCTGCCGCCCGGCCGCTGGCGCGACGACCTCGGCCACGAGCATTCCGGAGAGCGCGTCGTCGTGGTCAACGCCCCACTTGAGCGCCTGCCGCGCTTCGAGCGGGTGGGGTGAGCGACGGGTCCGCCCGCTAACCGTTGACCAGCCGGCGTTCACCCGGGCCGCACCCGGCGGCAGCGTCGACCAGCAGCGTGGCCAGGCCTGGGCCGTGCTCCCAGATCGCCTGAAACAGGCTCATGGTGCGTTCTTGCGGGTGACCTCTGGGGTGCAGCCAGGTGACCAGCGCGCCGAAGGCGGTGAGGCCCGCGGCGCGCCGCTCGCCGCGCGCCAGGCTGCGAGCCAGGCGGTCGCGTTCACGGCGCAGGCGGGTGGCGCTGGCATCGCGGCGCAGCGTGAGATCGGGCGTCAGGGCCGCGCGCGTCAGTGCCGCCAGGGCCGCGTCGAGCGCGGCCAGTTCGCCCGCGAGCGGCGTGTCGCGCGTCGGGGCCCGGCTGTCTGGGCGCAGCACGGCGGGATCGACGCCCCAGGCCGTGCTGGCGCGGCGGAACCAGCCTGGCGCCAGCGCCAGCGATGGGCGCGGCAGCAGCAGCGGACGGGGTACGCCGAGGGCGGCGTAGACCGGGCCGAGGAAGGCGTGGTAGGCGAGTTCGCCCGGTCCGGCGACAAAGATCGCGGCGGGCAGCGCGGCCTGCTGCAGCGCGGGCCGCAACGCCGCGCCGGCGCTGAGCGCGTCGGGGTCGACGGCGAGCAGCGCGAGCGCCGCCGCGGGGTCGAGCGCTACCCGGCCGTCGGGCCGATCGGCGAAGAGCGGGGCGTGGTCGAGCGCACCGAAAGCATCGCCGTGTCCGGCGGCGAGCACGCGCGCGCGCAGCCCGGCCAACTCGGCAGCCGGCCAACGCGTGAGCGCGGCGCCCAGTGCTGGACGCGCAAGTGGGCGCAGGCGATGCGCTTCGATGGTGAGCAGGTTCCACGGCGCGAAGAACGCGGCGAGCAGGCGGCCGACCCACGCGCCCAGCCCCTCGTCTGGACCTGGCGCGTGGGCCACCAGCCAAGCCTCGCCCGGACCTGGGCCAAGCTCGCGCGCGCCCGCGGCCAGCAGCGCGTCCCAACCGTGGCGGGCCGAGCGGAAGCGCAGGCTGGCGCGCCCGCCGCCGAGGTCGTCGGCGACGCGCACGATGGTGCCATCGCGGCGCAACAGATCGGCGTGGCCGGCTTCGCCGAGGTCATGGTCCTCGCTGGCGCACCAGAAGAGGGGCGCTACCGGCACGGCGGGGATCGACACCCGTGCGGCGGTGGCGATGGCGGCGGCGATCTTGACCAGGGTGTAGAACGGCCCGCCGCCGAGGGCCGGCTGCTGACCGGTGACGACCAGCGCGCCGTGCTCGCGCCAGGCCGGCGGCAGCGTGGCACCGGTGATGGCGGCGATGGCGGCGCGATCCCAGCCGGCGACCGGCGCGCGTTGCAGGAAGCGGGCGATCCACTCCGCATCGGGACGGGTGGGGTCGGCATCCGCTGGTTCCAGCCAGTCGCGCACCGTCGGATCCTGCGCCAAGAGCGCCTGCAGCATCGCGGACATGGGAAGGTGCGCGGCGGGGAAGGGAAGGGGGAGGGCCTGCCGCTCTACGGCGCGCCGTGGCTCACCACTCCGACGCCAGGCGCACGCCACCGCGGATCTCCTTGGGCACTTCTTCGCCGTCGAAGAATCCCTTCTTGGGCGAGAAGCCGCCGGCGAGGTCGACGCGTACCACCCACAGGTTCACGCCCAGGCCGCCCGTGTAGATCCAGCCGATGTCATCCTCGGCGAGGTTCTGGTAGGTGCCAACGCGCAGCGCGAGGGTGCGCCAGAGATTCCATTCGGCGCCGAGCATGAGGTTGCGGTGGTCGTACGAGACGAGGGTGGTCGCCGCATCGAGCAGGTCGAGATCGACTTCGAAGGTCAGCGTGCGCAGCGGCATGAAGGCGACTCCGAGCGTGATTTGGCGCTCGACGGTGACGTCGTCGTACGTCACGCCGTTCACGGTCGGGCCGGCGAAGGTCGGATTGTTCAGATTGCGGCCGGTGACGCCGAGGTTGACCATCGGCAGCCGCACCAGCACCGAGAGGTCGACGCCGACGGTAAAGGATTCCGCGAAGTCGTCGGTGAAGTCCTTCACCCCCTGGCTGTCGTCGAAGGCCTCGACGGTGGTGGCGTAGACGCGGCCAACCATGCCCTTGACCGTCGCGCCGATCGAAACCTGGTGATTGAAGGCGTGCCCGTAACTGACCGGGATCTCGCCGAGTCCCAGGCCATAGAACGTCACCGCGGTGGTGTTGTTGGTGAATTCGCGCGCCGAGTTGCCGTAGGCCGCCTTGCTGTTGTTGAGCACGGTGGTCAGGTCGATGGCTTCGGCCGCGCTGACCTGGTTCTGACGAGCGGCGAAGTCGAGCTTCTGCGCGGCATCGAGTTCGGTGGGATCGGAAAAATTGAACTGGCCACCCCGTGCCGACGATAGGCCGGGCAGGAGTTGGAC
>Ga0163154_10009825_pt1 | contig 10816 bp, 8 predicted proteins | sample OliLakLV19MP9P1_FD_148649 | JGI IMG/M metagenome (GOLD analysis project Ga0163154, IMG submission 148649) | Freshwater microbial mat bacterial communities from Lake Vanda, McMurdo Dry Valleys, Antarctica - Oligotrophic Lake LV.19.MP9.P1 | ecosystem: Environmental > Aquatic > Freshwater > Lake >...
CGAGAGCGTCATAGCAAAACCCGCCCGCACCATGCGCCAGATCATCGATGGCGCCCGCCGCTGCCGCCGCTTCGGCTCAGTTCACGCAGCGTTGGCCTGAGCTAAAGGGAGAGGCATGCTTGCCATGACGCTGCGGGCCGAGGCCGATTTCGACGTCGTGGCCACTGGGACGACCGCCGCCGATGCCGTCAAGATCGCGGCACGACTTTCACCAGACGTGATCATTATCGACCTCGATTTGGGAAAGGGCTGCGGCCTTGACGCCGTTCGTCAAATTGCAGCTGAGCACCCCTCGGTGCGCACACTCGTATTCACTGCCCATGACGATCTGCTGCAAACTCACCGGGCTTTTGAAGCTGGAGCGCGCGGCTTTCTAGCCAAGGGCGTTTCAGCGGGGGAACTGAGTGGCGCTGTCCGCGCAATTATGGCCGGCCAGCGTTTCGTAACGCTTCCACCGGCGAAACCCGCGAGCACCGGACAGGCGGCGGTCTCTGACCAGCCCGCCAAAACTTTGAGCGAGCGCGAGACGATGATCCTATCAGCGGTCTCGGTCGGCAAAACCAACGGAGAGATCGCGACCGAACTCGGTGTCCCGGAAGGCACAATCCGCAAACACGTTGCCAACTTACTGCGGAAACTCAACTTGAAGCGCCGGATTCTCGCAGCGATTACGGTCGCGCGGAACTGGAATTGAACGTTAGACGCGCGTGCTCATCGATCCGCAGACGTAACCGCAGAGTTGAGCCTAGAGTGCTTCCGGAAAAGTGGGAACCGGTTTTCCGAAAAGAGGCACGACAAACCAATAAGTTCGAGTCCTTCCGCGATTCCATGTAAAGCGGAAGGGCTCTAGCCCACGAACAAATGTTCAAACTTTCGCGCCTATCCGCGCGCGCCATCGATCCGTGGCATTGTTACCGGTGGAGTCACGCCGCGCCGCCCGCGCACCGACTGCATTTTCAGCGCTGCCTCAACCCGGTTTCGAACGTGCAGCTTTTCCATGATATTGGTCATGTAATGCTTGACGGTCTTTTCAGAAATCTTCAGCCGGTTCGCAATTTCTTTGTTTGTCGATCCGTTAGCGACCTGATCGAGGATCTGCTCTTCGCGGCCGGTGAGATGCACGTCCCCCGCCGAGCGGGGTAACGGCGCAGGTTGGCGCGCATGGCGCAGGAGCCGCGCGGCCAACGAAGGCGTGACGTAGGTTTCACCAAAGATGATGTCTTTGATCGTCCGGACGAGGTCGGTCGACCCGATCCCTTTCAGCATATACCCTCGAGCGCCGGCTTCGAGTGCAGCCATGACGTGTTCTTCGGACTCGGACGCCGTCAGCATCACCACCTTGACGATGGGGGTTGCAGCGTGGATTTGCCGGGCAGCTGCTAATCCGCAGCCGGGCAACGAAATGTCCAACAAGAGAATATCCGGCATCAGCCGCGCTGCAATGCCGACCGCCTCGGCTCCTGTTGCCCCCTCGGCAACGATGTCGAACGTCAGTTCCGCAGCGAGCGTCGCAACGACGCCTTTGCGAAACAACGGGTGGTCATCGACCACAGCTATTCGGACAGTCTCATTCATTTGTGCCACCCAAACCGTCTATGCAGAATGAGGCGATCAACGTTACGCCGGAGTCGACCTTCGACACGACCTCGAAATCACCACCTAAAGAAACGATGCGGTTTCTCAAACCACGCAGCCCCAAGCCACCCAGGCTCGCTTGATCGCGCACGACATCCTTGAGCCCGCCACCGGTATCACTAACAACGAGACGCAGACGGTCGCCGATCACCTCCGCCTCGACCTTCTGGTCGCTGGCGTTACCATGGCGATATGCGTTGTTGAGCCCCTCTTGAACCAATCGATAGACACACGTGGCAAGCGGCATATCGAGCGTGGTCGGTAGGCCTTCGGCCAGCACCAGCTCGACGTCCGTCCGCGTTCGGAACTCATGGTTGCGCACCGCGGTTTTGAGAACGTGTGGAAGCGTCGCGCCGACGAGTTCTGGTATGGAAAGTCCACTGCAAACGGCCCGGAGCTCTTTGAGGCCGTCCTGCAGGGCACTTCGGATCAATTCAATATCCCCACGCCGGTCCTTAGTGTCACGGGCATTACCGCGCACGTCAGGAGCGTCGGATCCAGCAGCAGATGCGGCGAGCTGCGGACGGATCGCGTCGAGCCGAAGGAGCGCAAAACCGATCGACTGCGCAGGCCCATCGTGCAGCTCGGCGCCGACCCGGCGCATCACCTCTTCATTGGTCTCGACCGCCCTGCGGTTGGCGAGCGCGATGCGCCGCTGAAGTTGTCGTTTTTCGAGCAAAAGCCGCGAGAGGTCGTCGACACGTTCGGCCAGCGCAGCCCGTTGACTGTCGATCGTGTCGCTGCCGCGGCTGACAATGTGAAACAGCGCCCCAATCATGATTAACGCCAGTGACCCCACCACTAGGACCGACTGTAGGAAGGCACTGCGAAGGTCGTTTTGCAACCGTTCGGCAATTTCATAGATTTCAGCAACGGCGATGATCTCGTTCGTCTTCAGGTCCCGGATCGGCGTATAAATTTCCAACAGCGGCAGGCCGAGCCGCCGTTCCATCTCGCTCTCGGGATCGGAGAGGTTGTTGTACTCGGCCTCGATCGAACCGGCCCAGGCAAGCAGCAAGTGCTTGGATTCCGCAAAGACGCTGCCAATGCGTAACTTGTCGCTACTGTACGCGAGCTTCCCGCCGCGTGCCCAAATCTTGATGCCCACGACTTTGCTTTGACCGACAATCCGCTCGAACATCTGGTCGATATGTTGTCGTGAAGGCGCCGACAGGACGTCACCAGTAGCGAGTTCCTTGACATGCGGCTCGATAAAGCCGGTCAAATAGAGCGCGGCATTCGCCGCCGACGCCTGCACGACAGCATGGGAAATGCGGGCTGCCACCCAAGTGCCGGGCATCACCATGCCGATCGAAATGACGACAGCAGCCGTTATGGTGAAGCGACGGTAAAGGCTGAGCGCGGTCCAGCGGCGATTAAGATCATGCGCACGGTCGCGCAAGCCTCCGCTGAGCGACCCGTTGGGCCTCGGGGATATGGCTTGTTCCAATCCAAACGCCACATGCCACCTTTAAAACCAACTGAAGCACACGCGACAACCGCCTCATACACAGACGATTTTTATTAGTTTTGCAACTCTCTTCCGCGTGATCGGCGTGATCGCAATGCTAACCCCGCAATCGGGCCACTGCTGACGGACCAGCAAACGCCATGCCGCGATGACGGTGACTGTCGCGACCACCATCCGAGTGTGTTTTAGGGTTGGACTGCAACCTCGTACGTCCGCCGACGTCCTGAAACAATACAACCACGCGAAAGCGGGACGCACTTTGCAGCGTTAGCGAACGAGTACCCGATCGATCTGCTCGTGCAAGTCAGGGGGCGCTTGGCGCTGCGGCCGCGTCGTCAAATTGAGGCGGTCGCGAAATTCGGCGGCCACGCCGCGGATCTGGTTAGGATCGGTCAGAATTTGAGGCGTGATGGCGATCAGCAATTCCGTCCGGCGGATCCGGTCGTCCTTATCCTTGAACAGATTGCCGAGTACCGGCAGATTACCGAGCAGCGGGACCTGCTGTTGGCCCTTTTCCGCCCGATCCTGAATAAATCCGGCGAGCACGACACTCTCGCCGCTGCCGACGGCCACCTGCGTCTTAATCCGCCGTTGTTGGATGGTCGGGCTGTCGATCGAGGAGCTGGTCGTCGCGGTGACGTTGCTGACCTCCTGCTCGATGTCGAGCAGCACGCGGCCATTTTCGCCAATCCGCGGCGTAATGCCAAGGATCACACCAGTGCTGCGGAACGAAACAGTATTCACGATAGGGGCACCTGGCGCCACGATACTGACCGCCGACTGCGTCGCGATCGGCACTTCGTCGCCGATCTGCAGAAGGGCCTTTTTGTTGTCGAGCACAGTCAGCGACGGCGACGACACGATGTCGACCTTGGTCACGTCTGACAATGCGTTGAGTGCGACTTGAATGTTGGGGGTGTTCAAAAAGTATGAGAACCCAGGGAAGCGGCTTGTAACGGCCCCCGTCGCAAGGTCGGTCAGCGATGCCCGGTTGTTTCCGTTTTGGAAGAACCAGCGTAACCCGAACCTCAAGTTGTCGTTGAGTGTCACCTCGGCGATGGTAGCCTCGAGCAGCACCTGAGCCGGGGCAACGTCGAGCTGGGCGATCACCGCCTTGACGCGTTTGAATTCGCTGCGCGTCGCGGTGACGATGACCGAGTTGTTGGTGTCGTCGGCAACAACTTGAATCCCGCTTGTTCGATCGTCAGGTACCGTCGACACGATCGAACCGGTGGTCGCAGGTGCGCCGGTCGTGGAACCGGCTGATGCTGGTCCAAGGCCCGAAGACGAAGGTGATCCATCGCCGCCCGTCGTCGGCGCGGTCACCGGGAACGGTGTAACCGGCGGGATCGGTTGTGGCTCACCGGCCGCGTTGCGCGGGACCGTAAACGCCGGTGCGCTGCCCAAACCGGTGGGTGCGCCGATGCCATCTCCAACCGACGATAGAGTCGCGGCCGCCTGTCCGGGAGCGATGGCTCCGCGTGCATCTCCCCCCGCACGGTCGCCCTGAGGCATGTAAACTTTCTGCAGCAACGCGGCGACCTCCGTCGCTGGACGATTCTGCACGCGGTAGACTTGGACCTGTTTGGCGTTCTCCTGGCCGACAAGATCGAGCCGTTTCACCCACTCGCGCGCCTTTGCGATGAACGCAGGGCGCGAGCTGATGACCAGTACGGATTTCAATCTTTGGTTGGGTACGAACCGGGCAATGCCTTTGGTTGGGCTCGAACGATCGTTGGCAAAGATCGTATCGAGCTCCTGGGCGATTGCGACCGGATCAGCACTTTCGAGCGGCAGGATCGCAAACGACATCCCGCGCATCCAGTCGACATCGAAAGTCGCAACGGTCTCGCGAACGCTCGCGATTTCGTTGGGAATACCGCTCACCAAGAGCAGGTTGCGGTTTTCGTCGACCTGCACGGACGTGCTTTGCGGTACCACCGAGCCAAGAATGCGCTGCATTTCAGCAGGCGCAATGTGACGGAGGGGAATTGCCACGTTGGTGAGGCCCGCCTCGCGCGGGCGTCCCCGCACGCCACCGGCTCGCGCGCCCTCGGACGGGACGATCCGGTAAAGACCGTTGTCGACCAATAGAACGGCGCCCTCCTGGCGCATCAGCGTTTCGAACAGCTTGAGCAGATCACGACGGGGGATCGGCTCGGACGTCTGAAGTGTGATCGAGCCCTTGACGCCTTCGGCGACGGCGTAATTGAGCCCAAGGACGTCGCCAAGGACCGTGCGGGCGACCTCGGGAATACTCGCGCCAGCAAGGCTGAGCGTAACACCCTCGTCGGAGACCGTCACACCCGCTTTGCCGTTTGGCGAACTGCCAGCGGCCCCCGCTGGCGACCCACCGGTTGGCGACCCACCTGTTGGCGACCCGGCTTGAGACCCGCCGCGACCTGGATCGTCGGTACTGTCGCCACCAGAACCTGCGGGGCTGGCTGATGCGTTAGAGGTAAAGCTTCCGCTGCCGAGGATGACGTCTGGCGTGCGAGCTTTGGAGTTCGCGGTGTCAGACACCGGCACGCCCGATCGACTGGTCGTCGCGCCAGCCGGCGTGATCGAGCCCGGCACTGATCCAGCCAACGGCCCTGGAAGAGCCAGTTGCTGGGCCGGCAGCCCACACCCGCCCAATGCGATGACGCCAGCCACCACGGCAAGACCGAATGCGGATTTTCGCGGCGTCCGCTGGCCGAATGCCGGGCAACGAGCCTCTAATAATGATGCTGATGGGCTCGATACCCCGAACACGGCAACGCCTCTCGATGAGTATTCCATCAAGCGTTGGTGTCACGATTCGCAGCCGTCGTAGCTGTGGTGTCCAGCATTCATCCACGGCCGATCGGAAGCTATTGGGGCTCCAGTGGACGATCTTTCAGCGCAAGGGTTGCTGCGTACCTGCGGTCGCCGCCGCCGCTTCGGTCGAGCGCAAGCTCCTGGCGCTGACCGCGCGCCTCGATCACGATCCGATCCTTGGCCACGTCGCTCAGTCGCCATCCCTCGACTTGGTCGCCGCGTACGTACCATTTCCCAGTTGGTGTCGCGCCCGATCGGATCAGGGCTCGGGCCGTCACCCCGGCGCGAATAATGCCGAGCAAACGGATGTCGGGTGGCGGCAACGTCGTGTCCAATGGCGCCGATGTGAGCGGCGGATTTACGCTTGACGCATCCGCGAGGCGTGGTTGCCACGGCCTGCGGTCTGGGCGGAACAACGGGCGGGCCAGAACCTCTTCGCGATCCTCTAGCACGGGCTCCAAAGCAATCGGCTTGGCAGGGTTTATCGGGTCATCGCGGAGACGCGAGGCCGTCCCGTCCCCGCCGTCATCACTTCGACCACTGGCCAGCCGCATCGGGCCAACAGCCGCTCCATTCGTCCTCCCGTCCGAAGCGGCATCGGGCACCAGCATCGCAACGTCGACGGTCGCGGCGAGGTAGACGACGGCGAGCAGCAACGCGTTGATGAGGACAAGTACGATCGCGAAACGACGATCCGGGGGCTTAGCGGCGGGGGCGCGGTTCAAGGCCGTCCTCCTTGAGCTCGGCTGCCGGGCCGATCGGGGCGACGTCGCCTGGTTTCTGGCGTCCGGCGGTGAACGCCTGGAGTTCGAGGCGCAAGTCGTAAATATCATCGGAACTGCCGGTGGCAGGCTCCAACGACCGGCGCGCCGACGGCACGATCTGCACGGCCTGGGTCACGACGATTGGCTCGGCGGTAGAGAGGGCTGTCAGCAGCACGGGTAGGTGCTCCCATTTGGCGGTGAGTTGCAGCTCCACACCCACGGTCCGAAGAGCCATCGCACCGCCGCCGCTATTAGCCACAGCTGCGATCCCGGTCGTTCTCGCGCTAAGCAAACGCATGCCGGGAGGGCTATCCGCGCTCGCACCCCTCATCGGAGTGCCGATCCCGTCGATAATCGCACGCACGTGTGCCTGAACGCGGGCCGCGACGACAGTATCGCTATCGGCTTCGATCAGCAGGCGGCCGCGCTCGGCTAAGGGATCGACCGCCGCCGCGCTAGCCTGTCGGCTCCGAATACCAGCAGCAGCATCGGTCAACCGGGCGGCCATCGCCCGCTCAGTGGAAATTGTCTCCGACATCGTCACCAGCCACTGCTGGAACGGTCGCAGGATAACAAAATAGCTGCTCGCGACGACGGTGAGCAGCAGACCGACGGCGGCGAACTTGGCGGCCAGTTGGGGATAGGGCAGCGTCATCGATCGCCTCCGCTCGAGGCGGACAGAGCCTTGCGATCGATCTCAGCCCGAAAGGTGTAGCGTTCACGGTTAAGCCGGTCGTCGTAGGTCACAGCGCTCGTCAGCGACACTGTCGCGAAAAGGTCGGAGCGCTCCATCGCCAACACAAGCGCCGTTGCGGACCCGGCATACCCTGTTGCTTCGAGCGAATTGCCGCTCACCTTCAAGCTTATGAGATGATCAGCCTCTGGCACGAGCCGCGATAAAGTCGCCAGGATGCGGACGCGGTCGACCTCGGCAGCTTCGGCCGCCACAACGTCGCGGACGATCGCAAGGTTCGCCGCTCGACCGGCGTCGGCTGCCTGTGCAGCAAACAAGTCGGCACGCGCGGCTGCCGTCACCGCCTGGGCGTCGGCCAGCGTCGCATCGAGACGGACAACGACGACGGCCGCCGCAATCACCGCCAATGCGACGGCTGACCCCGCAAGGCTCCAGATCAGGCCGTTTCCTGCCGATTTTGGCGCTGTTGCTCCGCTCGCGCGAAAATCGACATCGTATGCCGTCGGCGCACCACCCGGCAGTGTCGGTTGCCACGCGTCGATGCGGTCGGCTGCGAGACCGTAACGGGACAAGAGGCGCTCGCCGTCCGCGATGGCCGAGCGCTTGACGACCAGTTGACGGACATCAACCTGACCTGCACCCGTGACCAAGCCATTTGCCGGTACAACGACTGCTGTCGCCACGTCGGCGCGACGGAACGGCGTCTCGTGCTCCAGATCAAGATCGGCAATGCGGGCCGCATCTGCCAGCGCCGCGTCAGGCAAAGTCAACGTCCGCGCGAACACCCGGTCGGCTGGCAATCGCAAGATGATGGGATGACGCTGTCCGGTTTCCTGAGCGAGGCGGGCAAGCCGATGTTCGCCGTCCGGCGCGTGCGGATCGGTCAAACCGCCAGGGTTAACGGCGAGGCCGTTATGCTCCTCGAATACGCCGACGCCGTCACGGCCAAGCGACACGACGGTTGCGCGCCCCAGACGTGCAGATCGGTTGCGGCCAAACAGCCACAATCCGGCTAATTCCTGCCCCCACCAGTGAAGAAATCGGGAAGCCATGTGCGGTCGTTTAACCACTGTCTCTATCGTCCTCGGTTCCGTTCGTCCCGGCACATGAGGTCGGCACGCGATATGCTAAGCTGATGGTCGAAGCGCCGTCAGCCATCCCGCTCAGGCAGCATCCGGATGCACGCCCTTGACTATGCAAACCGTCGGCCAATCACGATTGTTGCCAATCCCTCCCCGTACGCCAGGGACTGCTGACCCCGGACTTCCGTCCCTTGCGTTTGCAGATTTCGCCCGCTTTCTCACGCAACGGGGCGGATTGGCGGCTGAGGCTGTCTTGCGTGCCGAGAGAGCCGCATCCGAGACCGGCGAAAGATTGGACCGCGTTCTGACGCGCCTGGGCCTGATCGGAGAGGCCGACCTCACCCGCTTGACCGCGACCTTTCTTGGACGGCGCAGCCTTTCTGCAGCCGACTTCCCGTCAACGCCGCTGGCCGTGGACCGCCTCGACGCGGACTATTTGCAGCAGACGCGAATGGTGCCAGTCGACGAGACCCCGGAAATGCTGGTCGTCGCCGTCGCCGACCCCTTCAAGCCAGACCTCGAACGTGCGCTGTCGTTCCTGCTCGACCGGCCCGTCCAGATCGCGGTCGCCACCGAGCGCGATATCGAGCGAGCGCTGGAACGGCTGTACCTTCGTGCGCCGAGCACGACCGGCGCGGAGCAAATGACCGAGCGCCCCGCCTCGCTACCGGGGGAAGCCCGCGCTGACGATGTTCGCCGGCTCGCCGAACTGGCGAGCGAGGCGCCGATCATCCGCCGCGTGCAGGACATCATTGTTCGCGCGGTCGAAGAACGCGCCTCCGACATCCATCTCGAGCCGAGCGAACAGGGCCTTACGATCCGCCGCCGCGTCGACGGCCTACTCGAATTGGTCGACATCGTCCCCGAACGCGACAGCCCTCCGGTCGTGTCGCGGATCAAAATCATGGCCAACCTGGACATCGCCGAGCGACGGCTTCCCCAGGATGGCCGCATCCGCGTCGTCGTCGGCGGCCGGGAGGTCGACCTGCGCGTAGCGACCATGCCGACACTCGATGGCGAAAGCATCGTTTTGCGCATCCTCGACCGCGGAAACATTGCACTCGATTTCGCCGCGCTCGGTTTCAGAGGACCCGCACTGACCACGTTCCTCGGCTTGCTCGACCAACCCAACGGCCTGATCCTGGTCACAGGTCCAACCGGCAGCGGCAAATCGACAACGCTGTACACAGCTCTGACCCGCCTCGCGCAGCCGTCTCGCAAGACGTTCTCCATCGAGGACCCGGTCGAGTACCGCCTGTCCGGCGTGGCCCAAGTCCAGGTTCAGCCGCGGATCGGGCTGACCTTCGCCCATGCGCTGCGATCGGTGCTACGGCAGGACCCTGACGTGATCATGGTCGGCGAAATCCGCGACCTTGAAACAGCCGAGATGGCTATCCAGTCCGCACTCACCGGGCACCTCGTCTTGTCCACGCTTCACACCAACAGCGCCGCGGCAACGATCGCCCGGCTGATCGACATGGGCGTCGATGACTATCTCGTCGCCTCGACCCTCAAAGCCACATTGGCCCAACGCCTCGTGCGGCAGTTGTGCTTATGCAGCGTGCCGACGCCCCCTAACGGGATTTTGACCGCCTGCCTTGCCGATGCAAAGGCCAACTTCGGTGTGGCACAAATCGACATGAGCCTTGATCGACTGCGCCGTCCGGTCGGATGTCCAGCCTGTCGCAACACGGGCTTCCGGGGTCGGCTCGCCATCTCGCAGTTGATGCCGGTCACGCCATCGGTTGCAGCGGCGATCGTCGACCGCGCACATGGTCGCCCCGTCGAGGCTGCCGCAGCATCGACCGGGATGCCGGACATGCTGGCCGATGGTCTGGCAAAAGTCCTCGATGGCGAGACCACGCTCGACGAGGTTCTTCGCGTCACACGGACAGATTAGCCATGCGCCAATTTTCTTATCGGGCGTACGGTCGCGATGGCCAAGTCGTCTCTGGCGAAATCGGCGCTGGAAGCCGCGATGCGGCGATCGCCACGCTCAAAGGCCGCGGCGTGGTACCCGTCGAAATCGCCGAAGTGAGTGACCAGATCGGCGGTGCGGTTGGTGCCACCAGCGTCTCGCATGCCGAACCCAGCGCCGGTTCAAAAGGTCCGCTCACGTCCCTGCGCGCCAAATGGCAGCGGCCGTCCCCAATCCGCTCGCGCGACCTCGCCAACATGACGCGCGAACTGGCGAGCTTGGTCAGCGCCGACGTGCCTCTTGCCGATGCCCTGCGGATCGTCGCCCTGCAGCCCCGCATCGCGGCGGCTGTGCGCCGCGTACTCGGTGACGTGCTTGACCGTGTCCGCGCCGGGTCGAGTTTGTCCGAGGCTTTCGCCGCCCATCCTGCCGACATTCCCGAGCCCTATTGGC
>Ga0163154_10009827_pt1 | contig 10812 bp, 12 predicted proteins | sample OliLakLV19MP9P1_FD_148649 | JGI IMG/M metagenome (GOLD analysis project Ga0163154, IMG submission 148649) | Freshwater microbial mat bacterial communities from Lake Vanda, McMurdo Dry Valleys, Antarctica - Oligotrophic Lake LV.19.MP9.P1 | ecosystem: Environmental > Aquatic > Freshwater > Lake >...
AACATTTTGGAAGAGGTTATGCTCAATATCATGTATGAGCTGCCGTCTACCAAAGACGTGAAAAAGTGCATTATTGACGAGGACACGGTCTTGCAGCGTCTCGAACCGACGCTGATCACGAACGAGGAGTTGAAACGCGCTTCGTAGGTGTTAGGTTGACAGGCAAATCAGCAAAGTAAAAGCGGCACGAGCGAAATGCTCGTGCCGCGAATTTTTTCTCCTCAAACCATATACCTTAATAAAACGTGTATACTTGTCTGTGCCAAATGAAAAATCGCGCCGATGAGGAGAGAGAATGCTGTCACGCGAGTTGATGACACAAATTCGGGATGGATGCCAAGAGTATTGGGACAAAGAAGTTCAGAAAGAGTACTTTCACAGTTTAGCACAAGGCAAAGAGATCGGGCATCGCACCGCAGATATTGTAGACGAAAAAACGACTGCGCTCCTCACGGTAAACTATGAAACGTGTTTCGAACGCCATGCGAATGGGGCAGCACGTCCCCGCTCAATGGGAGATATTTGGCTTCGCCACGACTTGATTTATCATCCTATCAATGTCAAAGTTGGGATCGCGGGTTCTGAGGGACAGCCCAACATGGTTTCTCTCAAAAAGCTGCTCAACGCTCTGATTTCGCGACATATCGACTCGTATTATCTCCTCATTGTCAAACTCAGTATCGGCGATCCAATCTCGCCCCAAGTTTATTTTACGGACATGCTGGATCATCTCGCTTACGTTACGTTCGATTCCGGTACTGGTCAAATTATGCTGAAAGCCAAACCCTTCTTCACCAATTTCAACCCAGAAGAGACACGCCCCATCAAAACCACCGAGCAAAAAGTCCGCGACTTGTTGAACTTACTTGAGGATGGCGAGCGGCGTTTACAAATCAATCGTGAGCGTGTCTTGAAGACGATGCGGCAGGAAGTCAGCAGTTATCTCGAAAATGGAACATTTCAGGTCACACCAGAAACACAGGAAGGTTTGCATTTGTTATGAGTATCGCCAAAAATCAGCGAGCAATCAAACGCCAACTCGGTCAGTTTCTGACGCCGGAAGTGTTGGCAAAACGGCTTGTTGCCGACTTGCCTCTAACGGTTGAATCCAAAGTTCTGGAACCCAGTTTTGGCGAAGGCTCTTTTTTATTGGCATTGATAGACCGATTTTTGCCTCTCTATTCGGGCAGTCATATAGAACGTCTGACCCAAATTTTCGAGCGCAATCTTTACGGCATCGAGATTGATGCAAGCGTCTCGGATGTTTTCCTGCAAACACTGCACAAGCGTTATGGCTGTGTTCCTCCCATGCCACACTTGCATTGTATAGATTTTTTTCGCTGGCATGAACACAATCTCCAGTTCGATTTTATTATCGGCAATCCTCCCTTTGGCGGAACGCTCGATGCGGAACTTCAAGACGGATTGGATAAAGTTTATGGGTGGCGGCATGGCGAAAAGATCAAGAAAGAAACCTATTCGTTTTTTCTGGTCAAGTGTCATGATCTCCTGAAAACAGGCGGACAGTTGCGCTTCATCTGTTCGGACACCTTTCTCACAATCAAAACCATGCGCGGGCTTCGCAAGTTATTGATGCTGAACGGAACAGTCGAGACAAAGGAGATAGATTTCTTCTCGGAAGAGACCAAACATCCCATGTTGACTCTTGACTATACCAAGACGGCGATGCCGACGGACACTGTCCAGATTAATGGCAAAACAATTCTGCGCTCAGAAGTGGAGAAAACGGGAAATCTCTCTTGGTGCATCAACTCCGATTTGTCGCGGTATTTCGATGGAGCAGTTTTAGGTGATTATTTGGTCGCGTCGAGCGGGATGACTGTAGGGCGCAATGAGTGGTTTCTTAGAGAAATTCGAGAGGGCAGTATCGAGGAACCTTACTCGTTTGTGTTTTTTGATGATCCCATTACATTGGCGAACGAGATTTCAAGGGCGCGACTCGGCAAAATTTCGCCGCAAACACGGGCGAAAATTGCCGAGAAAGAGGCAAACGGAGAAACGCGCAAAAACGTCAATGTCATTCCTCGTGATATGCCGCTGAAATTGGCACTGCCTCACGCCGATTATTGCCCCTACAACAAAGGCAGCAACGCAATTGTATTTTCTCCGCCCGCTTATGTGATCTATTGGAAAGATGAGGGCGATGCCGTTTACACGTATAAGAAAAATGGCAACTGGTATTTGCACGGTGTTGGCGGTAAGCCCTTTTTCAAGCGAAGCGGAATCACTTGGCAGTTGATCGCGCCGCGCCTCTACGCCCGTTTTCTACCGGAGGGTTATATTCTTGACAGTGGTGCGCCTTGCGCGTTTTTACTGCCCGGAATTGAAGAGAGAGAACTGTTCTTTATTCTCGGTTGGTCACTGACGGAACGATGCAGTCACATTCTCAAAACGGTGATCAACCATACGCGCAATATCCAGTCCAAAGATTTCGAGCGGCTGCCCTATCCGTTTTGGGTCGGGGAGGAGTGCAAAAAGGAGATTATCTCTCATGTGGAGAATCTGATTTCTCAAGCGAAATCCGGGCGAAAGTTCGATTTTCGTTCGCCGGAAATCGGTTTGCTGGATGTACTTTTCGAGTATGCCGAGAATACAACGTCGTTTCTTTATCGTCCGAAACGCTCCAGCGAATCTTCGCAATTGGCATTGTTCGAGCGCACGACTCAACTCAGGTAAGGGACTCTCAACAAAAAAATCGTTCCGTTCTGGCATGGTGCGTCCGGCAGGACGCTCGTCCGAAGGACACAGAGGCGGGTACTTTCAGTACCCGACAAGGCGATAGAACAGTTTAATCCTTGAGAGTCCCTAAGAGCGAGGCGAGGCAAACGCTCTCGCCGCCGAAAATCCTGTAAAGCTTATGGGGTGGCAGGGCGTTTGCCATAGACGCCAACGAAGAAATCGCGAATATCGAATGCCACATTCGGATGCAGAGCGTGTCCGGCGTTCCAGCGTTTGACGTGTTTGGTTTCGTCGGCTCCGGCGGCGTCAATGAGGGCTTGACTGGACGCGGCGGGAATCACTTCGTCGTTCTTGGCGACGATAATGAGCAGCGGACGCGGCAACAGTTTGCCGACAAAGTAAATCGGATCGACGATCTGCGCGTTCTCCTCGACCATTTTCAAGACTTCAGGCGTCGGCGTGACGTGCCAGTTCGCTTTGAGCAGGGGATATTTGTCGATATTCTTCGCCAACTCCACAAATCCGCCGCCCGGAACCGCCAAACAGAACGCCCCGACCCGCGACTCCACGCCGCCTAACACTGCCCCGAACATTCCACCCATCGAAAAGCCGAGATAGCCGATTTTTGCGCCGTCAATGTCACTGCGCGACAGCAGATAATCCACGCCGCGCCGTAAGTCAATGACCGTCTGAATCCACGCATCCCGCATGGCAAAACTCGCCGGATTGGGATCACCGGTGCGTCCGGGGCGGGCGCGGTCTCCCCGATATTGTGCATCCATTGTCAGCGTGGCAAATCCCTGCCCGATCAGCGTCTCCGAAGCAAACCGAACATAATCGGCGTCTTTATGCCCGCCCGCGCCGTGCATAATCAAAACCACAGGGTAGGGGGCGGTTCCCTTTTTCGGCAGGGAAAAGAGTGCCGTCACCCGCTGATCGTGAACGCTGTCATACTCCAGCCGATAGCGCGTGCGTTTGGCGTTTGTGTCTAACTCTTTGGTTTTCGCATTTAAGGGCAAATCGCGGTCATAGGCGTAGGTGTTGCGCCGAATCGTCTCCATATCCGTCACGCCCTGCGCCCCGCCCACTGCCGCACACAGCACAAACACAACCAGCAATCCATATCTTATCACGCTTCGTTTTCCTTGCTTTGTTTGCTTTTCAAGAGGCAGACCCAATCGCCTGCAATGTCCGGCGCATCGGTATACTGCCCGCTGCGTGGATTATACCATCGGACTCCGTACTTATCATCGCCTGAGATTGTCGCCACGACTGCACTTGATCAACTCTTCCGAAATCGCCTCCTGCGCGTCCGTGAAGAAGGTTATCTGCACGATTATTCCCAAACTTCTCGCCTTCGCCAGCAGTCGCTCGAACTTCTGCCAATACGGGACATGAAACCTGTGTGATTGCGGTAAATTTGCTTGACAAGTGCCGCGAATCGGATTATAATCACCACTAATCCCCTGCTGCAAGGTTGCAGACGACGGATGCCTGTTGCGAATCGGCATAGCGTCTCCTTTTCTGTCCTCAAGTTGTCGCTGCTGTTCTCGTCCTACAGACTGCTTTCTTTTTCTCTTTTTTGTTTTGGGAGGTGTTCTAATGTCTCATTCTTCCCGGCGTGGTTTCACGCTCATCGAACTGCTCGTCGTGATCGCCATTATCGCGATTCTGGCGGCGATTTTGTTTCCCGTGTTCGCGCAAGCCCGCGAACAAGCTCGTTCTATCTCCTGTCTCAGCAATCAGAAGCAGATCGGAACGGCGTGTATGATGTATTTGCAGGATTACGACGAGGTTTACCCTTATGGGCGCGAACAGCCCGCTCCTAACTGTTTTACTCCGACCATGAAAATCTGGAGCGCGTTCTTGATGCCCTATATCAAGAATCAGCAAGCGTTCATCTGCCCGAACACCAATGGCAAGAGCAAATTTGTGGATACATGGGGCGAGCGCGGACTGCTGCCAACGGGCATGAATGCGGCAATGACCACATGGTACTGGACGCCCGATGCTGCGAACCCCTGCGGACGGCGTATCCACATGACTCTGCCCCAGATGGCGCAACCTGCCAAAAATGTCATCTTCGGAGACGGCTGGCAAGGCTCTACCGCCGCGGGCTATCGCGGTTATGTCATTGACAATGTCTGCGTCGGAAATTCACGTCAGACTCCTGCCTCTCAGGGCTGCGTTGTGGATCGTCATCGGGAGGGCACCAATCTCATTTTTGCCGACGGACACGCCAAGTGGTATAAGACCGCCGCGATTCTGCCGTCGCCGAATGCCGCACAGCAAGCCGCCGCACGCGGCTGTTGGGGCGAAGCGTTCCGCGATTTCAATCCTGCCAATCTCAAATGGATGATTTGGGATACTTGTGTGGAGTAAATTCCGATGAAATCCAAAGTTAATCCTGTCGTGATTGGTGTGGTTGTGCTTGTAACCGTCGTGATTGTCTTTCTCGGAAGCCGACTGATCGGCGGCAGTAGCGACGGCAGTAGCAACAAAGAATACAAAATCAACCTGCCAACTGCGGAAGAACGCAGCCGTAACGCGCCCGCAGGGTTGGGCGGCGGAGGATAAGGGTCGTTGGGAAATTGGGTTGGTAGGTTATTGGGTTCGGGTAGAGATCACGTACCCGACTCAAAAACAGACGTCCTGCGGACGAAATTCCCATGGGAGCGTAGCGCGTCTCTTTCTGGAATGACCCAATAACCCAATAACCCAATAACCCAATGACCTATGATGATAATACGCCAAGCCGAAGCTGAAGACGCTCCCACCGTTCTGCGCCTTATCGAAGCCCTCGCCGAGTATGAGCAACTCGCGCCGCCTGATGAGACCGCGCAAGCGCGTTTTGTCGCCGACGGTTGGGAAGGGGAGGGGCGTCCGCGTTTCGAGGCGTTTCTGGCAGAAGTTGAAGAGAATGGCGTAAAGACCGCTGCTGGTTATGCCGTCATATTCGAAACCTACTCCTCATTTTTAGCCCGCCCGACGCTGTATCTGGAGGATATTTTCGTTTTGCCGGAGTTTCGGCGGCACGGAGTCGGCTCTGCTATGATGCGCCATTTGATCGCACTCGCCGAGCGGCGAAACTGCGGGCGAATGGAATGGGTTGTCTTGGATTGGAACACGTCCGCGCAGGAGTTTTACCACAAATTCGGCGCGACCCATCTCAAAGACTGGTACACCTATCGCTTGACTTTCTGATTGGGTATGATCTCGTAACGTGCCCCGCGCACTCGCCCATTGGCGGCGTCTATCGTAGCGGTATATTGAAATTTCTTGCTGATTTTGCCGTCGCCGAAGCCGCCTTCGCCCTTGAACTGAGTGACGCTTTCAGTCAGAGGGACGGGGATAACCGACTTGAAGGTGACGATGATTTTTTTGCCCTCTTTCTGCTGGATTTTGCTCCGAATCGCACTTTGCGCCATCGTCATTCGATATTCCATCGTGGAATTGTCGCTTGTTGTCACGACGCCTTTCATGAGGCGGTAGGAGACGCGGGCAGCAGTTGCACTGCGACTATTGACCTGAACATCGTAGGCAAACATCTCTTCTCTGCCCGTTTTCGGTGTCAAAATCGTTCCGGTTCCGCGTACCCCTTTTGCGTTATTTGAGATGGAATAGGGCGCAGTTGTGTCCAGTGTGACGCTGAGGGTTTGACTGTTGCGATCTTTTTGGATGCGTTTCGTCAATGCGGTTTGTGCGAAGTCCACCACGTTTACAGTGACCGGCTTGGTCTTCGGTTTTTGTTGTGCGTGCGTGATATTGCCGAATAAAAGTAACAGTACGGCTGTACAACCTGCAATTTTCCAACGTCTCTTCTTCACTATGAACCCCTTCTATTTAATCACGTTTTGGCGCATAAATATCGCCGATGGAACCGCACGAATAACCGCCATAATCACACGCCACACGCCCGGAACATACGCGACCTTTTTCCGTTTGCGACACGCTTCCAAGATCAATGCGGCGGCTTTGTCGGCGGGAATAAGCAGGGGCAATTTCTCCAAACCGCGAGTCATCGGGGTATCTACAGGACCCGGTTTGATCGTGACGACTGCCACGCCTTTTTTGCCGATACGATTGCGTATTCCTTCCAAGTACGTGTTCAACGCGGCTTTCGATGTCCCATAAACCGGATTTCCACTGCGCCCGCGATCTCCGGCGACAGAGGAAATTCCGACTAATGTTCCTTCTCCCGCCCTCTCAAAACGCAACGCCGCCTGATTCAGCCATGCCACTGCACCCAAAAGGTTTATTTCCAGCATGGCGCGGTCTTTTTCCCAATTGTATTCACCCTCGGCGACACTGGGCATGACACCAGACGCATAGATCACCAAATCCATGCCGCCTAAATCGTGCGCGATTTGACTGAACAGGGCAGGGACGCATTCGTATTCCTTGACATCGTGAATATAGTAGCGCGGCGGCACTTTCACGCCGCCCGCAGCCAGTTCGTCTATGATGCGTTTGAGTTCGGGTTCGCGCCGCGCCACCATCGCGACAGCCACGCCCGCCTTCGCCAACTGCTTACTCAACTCTTCGCCAATCCCCGACGAAGCACCGATAATCAACGCCGTTTTCCACTGTGCCATATCTGTCGCCATTCTGAAATCATTAGCACAGCGAAATGAATTTCTCTGCTGGGGGCGTTCCGCCGTGCCGTGCTTCGCACTCTCTGTTTCTTTATTTCGTGAGTTGTGTTTCGTGTTCTTCGTGGATCGGGACTGCATTTTCCTGCCTGCCGTTCCCTGTCCACTGTCCACCTGCCATATCGCGGAGCCTTTTGACATTGACCGCGTGCATCTCCTCCGAATCGGGCGTCTCGACAATGAACGGAAGATGACAGAGGCGCGGATCGTTGACCAAACGAGTGAATGCTGCCGCTCCGATTTCGCCGTCCCCGATATGCTCATGGCGATCCACACGACTGCCGAGCGGTTTCTTTGCGTCGTTGGCGTGAATGATTTTAAGATTGGCGAGTCCGATGGTGTTGTCGAACGCATTGATTGTTGTCTCATACGCTTCGGGTTCGCGCAGGTCGTAACCAGCAACGAAAATATGACACGTGTCCAAACAAACTCCCACTCGCGGATGATGATTTATGCCTTCCAAAACTCTCGCAATCTGCTCGAACTGCCAGCCAAGCCCTGTGCCTTGTCCTGCCGTGGTTTCGAGAGCGACGCCGACCTTTTGCCCCGCTTTGTCCGTCGCGTCGAGGATGGAATTCAGGCTGACGATAAAGCGATTGTACGCGGCGTCCTCGCCCTTGTTGAGATGTGCGCCCATGTGCGTCACGACCCACGACAAACCCAAAGCGTCGGCGTATTCCAACTCACTGGTGAAGGCTCGCAGTGACTTCTCCATGACATCTTCGGCGGGGGCGGCAAGATTGATCAGATAACTGTCATGGGAACAGACGAACCGAATGCCTGTTTCCTCACGAACGGCATGAAATTTCTCGATGGCTTCAGGAGAAGGCGCGGAACCAGACCATTGTTTTGGGCTTTTGGTGAATAATTGCACCGCTGTACAGCCTATCGCTTTGCCCGTTAGCAGCGCGTTGTGCAGTCCGCCGCTTGTGGTCGTATGCGCTCCGATGAGGCGCGATTCGGCTGTTATATCATCAACTTGGGAAGGGGATTCGGGCATAATGGCTTTCTCAATTCGGCGGTTCCGAACAACATGGCAGCGTGGGCGTCTTCAATGGCTTCCGGTGAAATTTCGATCACATGGAGACGTTTGCCGGTCACCGAGCGGAGACTTTGCAAAATTTCCGGCGTAACGGGCGGCACAATTCCCATGATCAAGGTATCTCCCCGCTCGGCGATGCAGACAGCGTTCATTGTGCGGGCAGCGTGTTCGGGCAAAAGAATGGCGGCGGCAGGATCGATCATATTGCCATCCGCCCAGACCGGAACACGCCCGCGTATGGTGCGTTCGCCTTCGACCAAGACCTTAAAGATGGCGACTTCGGCAATGGCGGCAGTTTCGCGGGCGATCCAGAGATGCCAGCCGAGCGTTTCACTGCTGTATTTTGCCCAAAACTGCTCATTGCCCCACGCAAGGGCGTCGCGCAGATTGTCCGCACGATCCGCGCATTTGATCAGGCGCATCCATTCCGGCGCATTGCGTATCACGGAGAAATAACGGGCGTCGCGCTGTGCTTTCGCATCGGGCGGGCAGGGCTGAGGAAGTTCCGGCTTGGTGAGAAGATAAACCGCGTCCAAAATTTCCGTACCGCATAAGAGGGAAATTTCTCGCGGCAGGGTCTGTTTCATCTCGGCGGGAACATCTTCGATAACGTCGTGAAGCAGGGCAGTCGCGATCATTGCAAAGTCGGTGCGTTTCCACTCGCCCGCGAGGATATTGGCGACTCGGAGCGGATGCACGATATAGGGAATATCCGCCGCGCCTTCCGCCGTTTTGCGTTTTTGTCCGTGATGGACACGCTCAGCAAGGGCATAAACTTGCGTGATCGCGGAAAGGTCTTCGGCGGGAATCAGATTCTGGAGTCGATTCCACTGCGCGGCAACATCGTTGAAGTCGGCAGACTGTGTTTCAGGCATCGGGAGCGGTTTCTCTCTACAAAAGATACTTTATTGTAGCACGCCAACGCCCTCTTTGGCTTATCAGCCTTTGAGTCCCGTCGTGACAATGCCCTGAATATAGGTCTTTTGGGCGAAGAAAAAGAGGACGAGCATGGGCAAGGTGATAACGGTTGCGGCTGCCATCAGCAAACCCCACTCTCCGCTATGCCGTCCGAGGAATGAGAGCAGACCGACAGCGAGCGTGTAGGTGTTCTCATCGTGCAGATAGATGAGAGGTCCGTTGAAGTCCATCCACGCTCCGGTAAAGGAGAGAAGCGCGACGGTTGCGATGGCGGGCTTACAAATCGGAACAAGTACACGAAAGAGAATTCCGAGTTCATTGCAGCCGTCAATGCGGGCGGCGTCGGAGAGTTCCTGCGGGATTGTGAGAAGGAACTGCCGCATCAGAAAAATATAGAACGCGGATCCGAAAAAAGACGGGACGATGAGCGGGGCGAGTGTTCCTGTCCAGCCAAGTGTGCGGAAAAGCAAAAAGATAGGCAGCATCGTCACTTGCGGAGGGAGCATCAGGGTCGCAAGAAGTAAAACGAAGACCTGATCGCGCCCCTTCCACTTGAGGCGAGAGAAGCCATACGCCGGAATAAGTGCCGACAAGACGGTTCCGATCATCGTCAGGGTGCAGAGAACCACAGTATTGAAGAAAAATCGCGCAAACGGGAAGGACGAGAGCGCGTCGGGGTAATTATGCCACTGCGGGGCGAGCGATTTTTTGTCCGTCAGCGAGGCAGTTGCGACAATCTTTTCTGCCGTGCCATCGAGTGCGCGGATTTTGGACTTGCCCTCTTCTAATTCCTCGATGACCGCGACTTTTTCCCCGCTCGCCGTGAGTTTTATCGGAACATGAGCCTCGCGTTCGGTGCCGTTGCTGTCCGTCATCTTGACCTTTGTTGTCGGGACGTTCGGGAGCCATTGTACGGTTGGAGCGAAAATCTGTGTGTCGGTTTTCAGCGACGTTGTGAGCATCCATAGAAACGGCGCGACAAAAATCACTCCGAAGAGGATCAAGAGGGCATAGGTGAGGAATGTTCCAAGTCGGCGCGATTTTTTCATAGATGGACGTTCGATAGTGCCGTGGCATTCTCCTTCTCGAAATCCCTCGAAAGGGCGCAAAAGGGGGCGAATCAGTTTCGAGCCAAGTCCGGGTACAGGAACGTACCCGTCTAAAAAACAGTCGTCCTACGGACGAACAAACAATGACGTCTGCGCTCTGATTGAAACCTTTTCAATGGCATTACTTCCGAAAGAGTCTGCCGCCTTCCAACTGCACCGTCCGTAGGACGTCTGTTTTTCAGACGGGTACGTTCCTGTACCCGGACTTGGCTCGAAACTGATTCGTCCCCATCCCCTGAAAAATATACTGTGCATCACCGCCGCAAGTGCCAACAATTGAGAAGGAGAACTCTACCCGGAGAGGAGGTGAAACAACATGGTAACTCAAACGCCCGCATTCTTTCCCGTGCCGACTGCCGGAATGGGCAGCGGTATTGCGCCGATCCCGAAG
>Ga0163154_10009828_pt1 | contig 10812 bp, 5 predicted proteins | sample OliLakLV19MP9P1_FD_148649 | JGI IMG/M metagenome (GOLD analysis project Ga0163154, IMG submission 148649) | Freshwater microbial mat bacterial communities from Lake Vanda, McMurdo Dry Valleys, Antarctica - Oligotrophic Lake LV.19.MP9.P1 | ecosystem: Environmental > Aquatic > Freshwater > Lake >...
ATCCAGAAGCTGGGGATGCAGGGCGTGATCATTTGGATCGACATCTCCAGCGAAAACCAGCAATTATCTCCATCATTTTTGCAAATGCTACAAGGCTTCTTCGATTCACTGCATTTAATGCGACGCCGCACATTGCATTTCAAGTGCTTGGCTCCAGCATCGGTCTGTCATCATCTACAAACCTTACGTGGGTTGGAGACGTTGAGTGTCAATCGTCTGGAATTGCACTGGTCACCAGAACAGATGATTCGTTTGATCGATCAACGGCTGGCGCTGGCAAGCGAACAACGCATCCTTACCCTCGCCCACTTGATTGCGCCAGAGGTATGTACAGCTTTTTTAAATGATTTCGCCGACGTGCGGAGTCCGTGCGACTGGTTGAGTCTGGCGCGTTTGATCGTCGAGAAGGTCAATGTAATCGGTGAAATGCCATTGACCGAACAAGCCTGGCTGCATATACGCCGCGCCTATTGCGTTGAGCGCGTGCAAATTCGGCTGGATGAACAAGGGGGTTTTTGGCGTGGCAAACAATTGCTGGCAGATTTGACGCCTAAAAAACGAGCCATTTACCCACTGGTAAAATACCTTTACGAACATCCTGGGGTGCATCGCACCTATACATTGACGCGTGTCCTCAATGTGGATGAGACCAATCTCAATACGATGATCAGCCGAGCGCGCAAAGATCATTTAGAACCTTTCCTGCCCATTGATGGAGATAGCGAAGAAGCATGGATTTATTTGGTAACCGATCTAAAGGGTGGCGGTTATGCCTTGCAGCATACAGATCGAACTCCACAGCGATAGTCATACCTGTGAAAAAAGTTGTAGATGTTTGTAAGGCAAAGTGCTCGTTTTGTTATCTGGGGCGTGAAATTTGTGACGGCATAATGGCAAAAGATTGGAACATAACCGAGGAATGGCATCGTCTTAATTTTTTTGTCTCGACTTTTTGTGGTATGATTAGAATCATGGTAAGGGAGCATACAAATATGAGGCTTGATAGATTATGATCTCAGCACCCGTGTGAGGTAATTCAATGGTACGTGTCCATTCTGCAGTTTCATATGACATGAATGGCGAAGCTAGCTCGCTTGAATCGGTTGAACCAGATGAGGTCGCACTCATAGCGTCAAGTAAAGATGCCGTAAGTGAGTCAGTTTATGGCGTCCGGAATCAGGCTGAAAAAATTGAAGCTTGGCTTCGCCAGTATGGTTTTACCTATAATCCGTTTCAATTCACCAATAGCGAGCGCGACACAAACTTAACCCAACACTTTGTCGAATATCCGGATTTTGACAAGATGTTGGAGCTACATGACCGGCTTTTTTTTGCCAGAATCGGTGATGGCAAGACGGCCATGCGGCTCCGGTTACAGTCATTTTACCGAGATTCGGTGCGTGATCACCATGTTTTTGCCTTCTCCTATTTAATTCCTCAAGAAATCGCCTCTAATCCGCCACTTTCCATTACCGGACATCTTGACGTGATTTTAACTGCGGCGGTTCGTCATGCCTTTGTCTTCTTTGCCCTGCGCGGCATCGATCTGCCAATTCTACAAAATGAGGAGAGTGCCAAACCACTGGCTCAACAATTTGCTGCTTATTTTGATCACTATTATGGTCTAGAAAACACCTGGCGCACTGATTTGCAGCAGGCAATAGCTGATTATTCTCTCCGTCAAGTGGTGCGTAATCTCGATCCGGTGTACGATGATCTAGAAACATTGGACGATATTGGCGATATAAATCCGCTATGGCTAAAGCGTTGGCTCCAACTATTGGCCGTAGACGAACAGAGCGCTACTCCATTGCCAACCAAACCCCTGCAACGCTGGCGACAGTTTTGTGAGTTGGTTCAGGCTACTGGTATCCATACACTTTTAATCCTGATCGATGGTGTTGATGTAAAACCGGGCGGTTCATCTATTGATACAGTTCAATCTAACTTATTAGCCAGTGAACAAGCTGAGAAGCAGGAAGCCATCAACCGGATGGTGTCCACGATTAATCCGTTACTAGGGATGATTAAAGACAAAATGTTAGGCCAATCGGTTGCTTGGAAGCTCTTTTTACCAATGGAATTATATTTGCCGTTAATTTCCTACTTGTCAAACCACTTTTCTCATGATATACTTTATTGGGACTATAAACGCTTAAGTGAGCTCCTGAAATTCCGCCTAAGCGTTGCTACCAATGGTGCCATTACCACCCTATTACAACTTGCAGAAGAAGATGTACCGGCTGACCTGGAAACATTTCTGATTGTACAAGCAGTATCGTCGCCGCGCTATCTAATTGATTCTATCAATAAAATTTTCGGCACCCATGTCGATCAGATGAGGAATCATCGATTACCCAGTAAACTCTCAGCAAGTTTGTTGTCACAAATTCCATATAGGCCACACCATCCAACGTAGCTCCTCATCCATTGAAGGTTTGGTAGTTAGGCGAGGAATTGCGTTCGACCAGCGCTATGAACCTTCTGTGGAGGAAAGGTATGGACTCCCCCAACCCGAGGCGGAATGGTTATCACGAGACACCACCAGAAAGTAGACTGAGCCGTGAGCGCGAAGCCCAAGAAGTGCTCGCTCTGCTTGAAAAAACCGTAACCGATGCCCAGGATGAAACCCTCCGCAGCCGCACCAAGCGTCTCTTTTTAATTCAAGGCGATGCTGGGATCGGCAAAACTTGGTTTATGGGTTACCTGCGTGAGGTCATCAAAGCCAGGTATCCAGACTGGTTCCTCGTACCCGAAACCTATAACGCTGAATATTTTATTGGAAATACACCCTATCACAACTTTCTGGCCGTTCTGCAAAGTTGTGATAGGGCGTTGAGCATTCAATGCCTGGATGAACTGCCGGACCCGGTTCAAGCGACGATTGAACAAGTGAGCGAATGGGCTGCGCAATTGGAAGAGAACCTGAATAAACGCCAGACGAGTCCTTTAGTTTTGTTCTTTGATGAATTGGAATGGTGGGTGGGCGAGTCAAATAAGGAAGTGGTCTACCAGCTCTATCGGGTGGTCTGGCAGATGCTATTACGTCAAACCCAACTGCCTTGCCTTATTATCTCTGCTGCTCGGCGTCCTCCTGCGCTTTATAATCCATTGCTCAGGCTGGCGCTGACCACGTATCGGCTATCAGGCTTTTCCCCTGCGCAACTAGAAAAACTAGTGCAACATTCTCCTGTTGTTCAACTCCGCCCTTTCATTGAGCGCAATGCCCAGGGTAATCCGTGGATTACGCAATTGCTTGATGGGGCGTTATCTCCGCAACCGGCCACTTTTGATGAACCTCAAAAAGCAGCAATTCGTAAGCGTATTTTTGGGGAAGTTGTTGGTGAGCGGCTGTCTACCGATCTGAAAACTGTGCTCCATAACCTGGCCAAGCAAAGACCGGGCGGTTTCCAACCAGAAGATGAATTGCTACCTGAAGGTCATATAACGCTAAATCGATTGATCGATGCTTCGTTTGTTGACTTTAACGAAGAAATCCGGCGTTATGTAGTTGCCTCGATGTTGGTCAGACTGGTCAAGGAGTATACTAATGTCCCCCAAGCTTAGACAACGACCGCTCTTTACCTTGCGCACCAGCGACTTGGCTGGACGTAACGAGGAATTGAACAAACTACACACCGTGCTTAGCGACCTGCAAGTGACCGCGGATCAGACGCTTTTCTTTTACATCGCTGGCGACGGTGGCATGGGTAAAACACGTTTACTCGAATGGGTTCGCGACAACTATAATCTGCCGGCACAGACGCTCCGTACCAACATCCTAGATTTTTACAACTCTATCCTGCGGACTGACCTTGATCTAGTTGAGCATATTTATGACAACATTGCGTCCGATCTCGATAACCTTCCCGTTGCATTGACTGAAGGCTTTGAAGCATACCGTAACTTACGCGAACGATTTCGTCGGCAAGAATTAGGCGCGACCGGTGGCGACACAAGAAATCAGGTGATCAATGCTTTTGTTGCTGCCTGGACCCCACTTGCGATAGCTGGTTATCGTTTGGTTGTCCTTTTAGATACCGCGGAGCTATTGCGCTTTGAGGATGATCATGTGCGCAAGCAATTTGATGCCCTGGAGCCGGTTGCCTCGGCCAAGCGCTGGCTGGTAGAGATGGTTGACGATGATAAAAAGTTGCCTGGCGTGCTTTTTATTGTCGCCGGACGCAAATCTGAAGCCCGGTCGCTGTATACTGAATTTTGCCAACGTGCCGGTCATGGGATTGATGACGCGAGTAAGCGCATTATCGAATTAGCCGGCTTAAGCCGCGTAGGCGTGGATGAATATTTTGAGAAGCTCATCGAAGTGCTGCAAAGCAATCAAGCTGGCGAACAAGCACGTCAGTTGCGCGAAGACATTGATGCTGATCTGCGTACGGCCTTTTACAACCTGACAGCCGGTTCACCCATTACGCTTGCCATGGCGCTCCAGCTTTTCATTGATGGTGACACCGATGAATTGCCGAGCTTGTTAAATGAACAACTTGACCAACCATCGCTTCCAATTCAAAATGCACAGCGGCGGCTGCAACAGGCGCTGATCAAGGCGCTGGCGGAATACAAGACATTTGGCGCTGTTAGCATTGCTGTGCGCTATATGGCGCCTGCCCGGAAAGGGCTCACGCCTGTTCGCTTGCAAGAATTGCTCCGAAAACTGCTGCCAAAGCAACCAGATATTAGGTTTGATCCCTTGTTTCAAGAGCTAGAACAACAAATCTTTGTAAAACACCTGCCCGACGGCAGCTTGGTGCTACATGATAAGGTAGCCGATTGGACGGAAGAAGGCCTTTATCGAGAAGATGAAGATCAATTAAGTGCTATATATCGTACACTAGTTGATATCTACAAACAAGAAATCACCGAACTGGATCGTAGCATCGATCTTTTGATTCCCATCGCGTATCCTGCCGCTAGCATTGAAGAAGATGAAAATAATCAGGCTGACAGTCAACCAAGCAAACAAAAGGATCTGTTTGCGGAAGACAAGGCGCGCGAACTCCAGCAGCGCAGACGAGCACGGCGTAACCGGGTGATTGAACAAATGGCTTATGCTCTACGCGGTGATCCGGTAGCTGGCTATAAAATTTATTATGAACTGGCCGAAGAAGCCTTTAATGTCGGTCGCATGGATTATGAAACGCAGATTCGCTCTGACTTTTTGGGCTGGTGGCAATATGAACAACCAGCGGACAGTGGTCAATTTAAATATCACAAACAAGGGCAACAGGCGGGATTGAGCGAAGAGTTGATCAATGCGGATTTTGCTGTGCGCGCGGTACAACGAACCTACAGCAGTGAAGCATCGGCCAAATCGCCTGCGGAACGCGCACAAAACGCGACCACCTTAGTCGAGGCGATCCTGGCTGCTACCCAGAATGGTGATTTCGCCATTCCGCGCTTTGCCACTATTTTATTGCATGTCTACGCCGATATGGCGCGTGGGCAGTTGGCCGGCAGTGACCAAGAAATCGAGGATGTTCGCCAGGCGTTTGCCGACCATATCCAACAGTTGGGCGATCTGCTAAAACGGAAAAGGAAATCTGAATCTTATCCCGACCTTGAGACTTTCTTGCTGCTGAACGCCCAAGCCTTTGCCTATTATGAACTTGGCTTCTTTGAACGAAATCATGGTAACTATGGCGAAGCGATCAAGAATTATACACGCAGTCTCCGCCCATATCGTGAACTAGGCTTCGAAATAAACCAAGCGCGTTCACTCAATGATAAAGCTTACTCATTGGCTGTGGTAGGTGATTCACACAGTGCTGAAATCGCGGTGAATGATGCATTGAAGTTGCGTAAGCGTTTAGGGTTTAGTTATCCAATCGGGCTCAGCTATAATACACTTGGCATCGTTCAAATGTTAAGTGATCGATCCGTGACTGCCTTGCGCAACAATGGTTATGCCCTACGCATCTTCCAGGCACTCAACCATGACTATGGCCAGATGATTGCCTATCGTGCGCTGAGTGAGGCCTCACGCCGTGATGCGGAACGGATGATCGATGATCGGATTCGCTATCAACAACGACTGAATGAAGCCGCTAGATGGGGTGAACGAGCTACGTCATTGGCCAGAGTCTTACTCACAAACAAAGATGCACAGTTAGTAGATATCTTAATTGAATATGGCTCCGCCTATCGGGACATGGCGAGATTTTGTTGGCAGAATCCCGATTTATGTAACCAACAAACGAAAAATCCAGCCGAGGCAAGCGAAGAACTATTGCAGGAAGCGATTGCCATTGCTAAGAATATCCCAGGTGCACGCCCTCAATTAGTTGATGCGCTTATTGACTTAGCTTACCTCCATTATTACTCCTTTTTTAACGAGCAGGCGAATAAAGAAGCCGTGCTTGACGACGCCGAACAGGACATACGCGTGGCACTTCAGGCAGTTCCTCAACCCTACCGCGACCTTCATCACCCAACGCATCGTGAGTTAGCCAAAGGTCTGACGGTTTATTGGGCGCATCTCAGTAAAGTTCACGGATTATTGGTAACGATAGAACAGCAACGAATTAGTCTGCTGCATGAGATAAATGCCGTGGAGAGTGAGCGCTATCCCCATGAGGAGAGCTTACTGCGCGCGGCAATTCTTACGATCTATTTCAGATCTTTGCTTGAAAGCAATGTACGGAATGTGCGGCGGTCGAACCAGATTGTTTATGAAGCATTTCAAACGTTTTCGGTTAATACACTCGAGAGATTTTATAAGGAGGCAAACAAAATTTCAAAAACAGTAGGGGTTTCGGGAAACAAACAATCTATCATGAGAAAATACCTCGCGGAAAATTTTGGTTTGGGTAGCGACTGAATCTATCCTCCGAAAGTGTTAGCTATTTCTCGAAAATCGGTAAGCATATTGTAAGTAGAAATCCATACGGCATCGTTGCATATCTTTATAATATTGTTGTATACTCCGTATCTGGCACACTGGGACGAGCAACTAGTTCCTCATTTAATCTGCTGTCTTTCTAGGAATTCTCGGTGTGCTGAGAATCGTGTAAACAACGTGAACCATTAGAAGCAAGGTGCGATTACCTTGCTTCTGATAGTGAGTGTTTGCGTGCGATTCTTTTACTTTCCAACTCCACTTGCTCGGACTTTCGTATTTAGTTAACGTACATCCTAACCTACGCATCCAACGGACGCGACTAGGGACATCGTGATTTCATCCCAACAATCTTGTCTGAATGCGAATTATGCAACAATCAATTATCAACAATGCCGCGACGCGGCTTATACAATAACACGTCAAAGGAGACGTATGTCTACTCAAAATATGCAACCGATCCCCTTGCTCATGGAAGTTTTAGCATTTCAGCCGGTTAAGGGATGCTTTTCTCTTGACGATACCCAGATTTCCAGGCAGCCTGTCACTCATCGACAGAAAGTAGAAAGTAGGCTTGCATCGCCGTATTCCTCGATCCTACCCGTTATTCTACATACTCGACAATTCATATCACAACCGAGCCAGGTTCCCAATTTTCAATGCGATTGCGCTTGTCCAGATGATGGATTTTCTCTCTCCGCACCCCAACCGTTCACCATGCAGAACATTCCACTGCATCACCCTTTTCTGCATACCCAACCCCTGACCGACGACTACCGCCTTATGTTCAACCCCTACCATGACCAAGGCGTCGCCGTTCTCAATTCAGCCGCCCAACAGCTTTGGCAACAGTTCCAGCAACCACGCCATTTGCACGACGTTGTGCAGACCTATCCAGAGCGGGACATTACTACTGATGTACAAAGCTTGTTCCAACTCGGTCTGTTGCAACCCGTCGGCTATCAACCCCAACCCCGTAAAGCGGCACCCAAAGTGTTGAACACCTGGATCCACGTGACCAATGAATGTAATCTGCGTTGCGATTACTGCTATATCAACAAGACTGATGACGATATGCCGGCAGATGTAGGGCGGGCAGCCGTGGATGCGATCCTGCGTTCTGCCATACAACACGGCTTTCAGCAGGTTAAACTCAAGTTTGCTGGTGGCGAGGCGACGCTCAACCTCAAGCGTGTCTTTGATATCCACACCTATGCTACCGACCAGGCACACGAGAAAGGCCTTCATCTCGATACAGTGGTCCTCAGCAACGGTGTGTCGATTGGCGAACGTGCCATCGAGGAATTCGAGCGTCGTGGTATTCGCGTTAGTATTTCGCTCGATGGGATCGGGGCCGATCATGATGCTCAACGCCAATTTAAGAATGGCAAGGGTTCGTTTGCCTGGGTTAATCGCACGTTGGATCGCTTACTTGCCCGTGGGATCAAGCCGTTTATCAGCATCACGCTCTCCAACCGCAATGCTGATGGGTTAGCCGATGTGATTCAGTATGTAGTTGATCGTGATCTGCCGTTCAATATCAATTTTTTCCGCGACAATGAGTGCGCCACATCCCATACAGACCTCAAGCTAATGGATGATAAGATCATCGAGGCAATGCAGCATGCATTTGCTGTATTGGAGGCTAACTTGCCCGAACGCTCACTCCTTGGCTCACTGGTAGATCGAGCACAATTCAATGCACCCCATGACAAAACGTGCAGCGTGGGCGATTCCTATCTGGTGATCGACCACAAGGGCAATATTGCTAAGTGTCAGATGGAGATCGAACGCCCAATCACAAGTATCTATGCCGATGATCCGTTGGCCTTCATTCGCAGTGATCGACTTGGGATCCAGAATATAAGCGTGGAAGAAAAGGAGGGCTGTCGTAGCTGTGAGTGGAAATATTGGTGTACTGGCGGTTGTGCGGCCTTGACGTATCGGGCGACGGGCCGATATGATGTGAAATCACCCAACTGTCGTATCTACAAAGCGCTCTATCCAGAAATGTTACGCTTGGAAGGGCTGCGTTTGCTCAAACTTGCGTCTAAGCAACTTGTAGCTTGAACGAGCTTTACTTATCGATACCCTCTAATATCTTCGACAAAACAGCGCACACACATCTTAATGATCTGCACTAGTGGTGATGATAAACAATATTATCACCACTAGTCTTTTGTAAGGCATTTGTGAGTATTTGTAAGTGCTTTGTCACTAAGCTGTCTTCACCTGAGATTGTAATGTGTTGATGCGCGTTCATAATAGACAACTAGCAGATTGAATGAGGTGGAAGGAGGTGATGACAAGATTTTAGACTGAGCGAAAAATTTATAGCCATTCCTATAAATGTGCTCAGCCGTAACCGAAAAGTTGTAGGTCAATTCTACGCAACCATCTGAAAAGCTCCGCGACAGAGACGAAAGCACATATTACTCGAATAAAGCCCATCGCTTTGGAGTAAGCCATGTTCGTTCTGAATGATCGTTGGTTCAGCTTTGTCGTATGTTACTGTAGCTGTATTTGTCGTGAAAATATGGATAAAGGCACATGCCTAGACAATTGCCTCAGGACGATCTATGAGGCGTAAAAGGCATGTATGGCTGTGAACCTATGAAATGATCAGTTCATTTCATAGGTTCAGGGCATGCCTTTCATATCCGCCGCTTTCTTCGAAACGCAAAGTACCCAAAAAGCAAGGCTGAAACCAGCCTTGCTTTTTGGGTACTTTGCGTTTATCCCAATCCCACGGAAATCATTGTAAGTCTAAGGCTTCTCATTTGTTAGCTGTCAGCTCGCTATTGTCAGACTAATATAATATTATCCCCGCGGCTTGCGATAGCTTTGTTGTAAGATTAGACATAAACTACTTATATATTACTCAACCCTCGGAAAGTCGATAGACGACGATAGTTCCATAATAAACGGGTAGGTTTTGATAGCCAAGGAGGTATACAATGGACGAATCACTGCTAGTCCTGACCTTGTTTATGGTCGGATTGTTCATGCTACTGCTGATTGGTTCTGGTGGCCATACTAACCATGAGATAGAGAATGTGCAGGTGCGGCTTGACCGAATAGAACGTGCACAGCGGCGACGTTGGGAACCCGAATCCACATCGCATCAAGAGCAGAATGGCAGCGGCCTGTTACTCGGGATTTTGCTTACGCTGCTCGTCATGTTTCTGTTGTATTATACGGGATAGATTTGTCTTGTGATCAACCATCATACCATTGACAGTATTCAAGTTAGTTCTATCGGCTTGGATATTGTTAATGATGTAATTTTGTAGAATATTTTACCAAAGGATCTACCTATGCGATCAGTATCGATCGTCGGCATTGGCCAGTCACCGGTCGGCGAGTTGTGGAATCGTTCGGCCCGCCACATTGCCTATGATGCCGTGTCGGCGGCGATGCGCGATGCCAACATTGAGACGGCTAGCGCACTCTTTCTGGGCAATATGCTCAGCGGTAGCCTGCTCGATCAGGAGCACCTGGCGACGCTGGTCGCGGATTTTTGTGGCCTGCATGGCATCGAAGCGGCCAAGATTGAAGCGGCCTGCGCCAGCGGTGCAGCCGCGTTGCGGATTGGTACGATGGCTGTTGCCAGTGGTTTTCATGATGTGGTCATTGTCGCCGGTGTAGAAAAGATGACCGACACTGTTGGCAAGGATACGACAGCCGGTTTGGCGAGCGCTGCCGATGCTGAATACGAGGCGTTGCACGGCGTTAGCTTTGTCGGCCTCAACGCCTTGTTGATGCAGCGCTATATGTACGAGTACGACGTGCCAATCGACGCCTTTGCCGGCTTTAGCATCAACGCACACCGCAATGGGGCCAATAACCCCAACGCGATGTTTCAGGAAGCGATTAGCCTAGCCGATTACGTAAAAGCACCAATTATCGCCACGCCAATCAATATTATGGACAGCAGCCCCGTCTGTGATGGCGCTGCT
>Ga0163154_10009830_pt1 | contig 10808 bp, 9 predicted proteins | sample OliLakLV19MP9P1_FD_148649 | JGI IMG/M metagenome (GOLD analysis project Ga0163154, IMG submission 148649) | Freshwater microbial mat bacterial communities from Lake Vanda, McMurdo Dry Valleys, Antarctica - Oligotrophic Lake LV.19.MP9.P1 | ecosystem: Environmental > Aquatic > Freshwater > Lake >...
CATCCGCTACCGTTAATGAAAGTTATTTATGAAGCAAGCAGTGAAGTAAGAAACTCCATTGTATTTGCCACCATCATTGTGGTGCTGGTGTTTCTGCCCTTGTTTTATTTGCAGGGCATAGAAGGTAAAATATTTGCCCCGCTTGGCATTGCTTACATCACTTCCATCCTTGCATCGCTGGTAGTTTCATTAACGGTTACACCGGCTTTGTGTAGTTATTTATTGGGTGCCCCGAAAAATTTACGCCACGTTAATTTAAAATTTTGGAAAAAGAGAAAAGATAGCAATGGGCAAGAAGCAATAAGCAACAACTCTAATGGTCCGGCTCCCTCTCCCCGTCCGAACGGCATGGCCGGGCGGGCTTCGGAGAGTGCCAGTCCCGATTCATCGGGAGCGGGGGGAGAGGCCGAGAGTACCTTAGTAATATGGCTAAAAAAGCAAGACACAAAAATGCTCCATTGGGGATTAAAACGTCCTAAACTAATTATAGGAATTGCGATTGGGCTAATTATTGCGGCGATGAGTATTGTGCCATTTTTTGGTACAGAATTTTTACCACCGTTTAATGAAGGAAGCTTTACCATCAATCTTTCTACACCTGCCAGTACATCTTTGGAAGAAGCCAATAAAATTGGCACCATCGCCGAACAACAAATTTTAAAAGTACCCGGTGTTTTATTAACTGCCCGCCGAACCGGACGAGCAGAATTAGATGAACACGCAGAACCACCCAGCAACTCAGAAATTGAAGTGGCCTTAAAGCCCGACTTTGTAAAAAGCCGGGATGTAGTGTTGTCACAAATTAGAGAGAAGCTAAATGTATTGAAAGGAGTTACCGTAAATATTGGCCAGCCTATTTCTCATCGGTTAGATCATCTGCTATCCGGTGTAAGGGCACAGGTTGCTATAAAGATATTTGGTAACGACCTTACAGAATTGAGAGGCAGTGCAGCAGAGTTAAAAGACATGGTGAGCAATATACCTGGCGTAGTTGACTTACAAATTGAAAAGCAGGTATTGGTGCCGCAATTGATAATAAAAATAGACAGGCAAGCTGTACAGCGTTATGGCTTGCAGGTAGGTAAAGTAGCAGAAGACATCGAGATATTTTACAACGGTAAAGTAAGCAGCCAGATACTAGATGGGCAAAAAAGCTTTGATATTTTATTACGCACCACCGACAGTGCCAGGCAGGATTTAAATGCCATTGGCAATACACAAATTTCTTTGCCCAATGGCGCATTAATTCCTTTGCAGCAAATTGCAAAAATAGAATTGGAAAATGGCATCAACAGCATTTATCATGAAAATACGTTGCGACGGATTGTGATAAGCTGTAATGTACAGGGCCGTGATTTAGGCACTACTGTAAAAGAAATGCAGCAAAAAGTAAATGCTGATTTAAAATTACCGCAGGGGTATTTTGTACAATGGGGCGGCCAGTTTGAGAGCCAGCAATCTGCTTCCAAATTGATTGGTATTTTAAGTATTTTTTCTTTCCTCGGTATCTTCTTAGTATTGTTCAGTCACTTTAAATCTTCCAGGATTGTTTTACAAATCATGCTGAATATTCCGCTCGCATTAATTGGAAGTGTGATAGCGCTGTTGGTAACCGGCGGTACTTTTTCCATTGCTACGTTGGTTGGTTTCATCACCCTCACCGGTATTGCCAGCCGCAATGGCATTATGATGATTAGCCACTACATCCATTTGGTAGAACATGAAGGAGAAACCTTTGGTGATAAAATGATTATCCGTGGCTCATTGGAAAGATTGGTGCCAGTATTGATGACCGCATTGGTTGCAGCATTGGCATTGGTACCATTAACGTTGGATGCATCTGCACCGGGTAAAGAAATATTATATCCTGTAGCAACGGTTATTCTTGGTGGCTTAATCAGTTCTACTTTGCTGGATATGATTGTAACACCGGTAGTGTTTAAACAATTTGGCAAGAAGGCATTGGATAAATACATTGCTGAAAACAATAAGAAGGATTTTGAATAGTTATAAACGGAGTAATTAATTTCAACTATCCATGCATTAACCACAATGGCAAAAAGCAAACACTACTACATCCGCCGCACACATCGTTATCTTGGGCTTTTGCTCGGCATTCAGTTTCTGCTATGGACAATTGGCGGCGTCTATTTTAGTTGGAGTAATATCGATGAAGTGCATGGTGATTTTCAAAAAAGAAATGTTCCATTATTGTCGTCAAACATTTCATTGGTTTCTCCAACAATGGTTTTAGAAAGTATCAGGAAAGTCCATCAAATTGATTCAATTGTTTCCATCCAATTAATTGAAATATTGAGCAAGCCATTTTACCAGGTGCGTTGTATCACTGCTATTCATCATAAAGACAATCATCAGCATGATATGGCAGCGATGAATCATCTTGCCAATGCTGAAACAGGGCAACTCCGTGGACCGTTAACAAAAGAAGAAGCGATTGCAGTAGCCAAAATGCGTTTCAACGGTGAACCTCAAATTAAATCAGTTGAATACCTCACTGCTACCAACAATCACCATGAATACAGGGAAGCTCCTTTACCGGCCTATGCCATTACATTTGAATATCCAACAAAAACAACCGTGTATGTAGCGAGTGAATTAGGGACTGTTCAAAAATTCAGGAATAACAAATGGCGGTTGTTTGATTTTCTTTGGATGCTACATACCATGGATTATCAAGGCAGGGATAATTTTGGAAATATCCTGCTCCGTGTCTTTTCCATCTTTGGACTGGTAACAGTTACAAGTGGGTTTGCCTTGTTTTTTGTAAGTGCAAAATGGAATAAAAGAAAGGGAATTACAAATAGAATTCAATAGACTTTCAACCAACCAGTTATCAGTTCCGCAACACTTCATCTGTACGATTTATACTCGTATAACTATAATGGAACAAGTTTCAGTTGTTGGTAAAGGAAGAAATAGAACGACGGTTTTAGAGTGAATAAGTCGATATAGCAAAAACATCACCGGGAAATTTAAATTGCCGTTCAAACATTAATTGCAACATCCTATTCGTAGATACAGTGGTTGTTGCAATTAATGCCAATATATTAAAATAAAGGAGCGGTTTTTTTTACCCCTACTCCACTCCTTCATTGGCAGTTTGTAAAACAAATTTCCATTTACCAGCTGGCTGCTTTTTCCAAATGGTAACATAAGTGCCAAATAGTACGCTATCAGTATTTTTAGGTTTGTAGGAATAAATGCCATAGGTGTATCCCAACTCTCCGGATGCTGCGATGCTGGCGCTTTTGGGCTCCCACGTAATGATGTAGGCGGAGTCGTTACTTTGGCTGATTAGGTCAACTGCATCGCCACCGGTTACAGGAAAATTATTGGGCCGTAGCAGTACACCGTTGCTATCAATATATTCCATGTATGCCGAACGCATACCTTGCTGCTCACTCATTTTCGAGAACGATCTGTCTGCAGCTAACAGCTCCATTTTTAGTGCAACTGTATTCATTACCGGCTTCTTTTGACTACATGAAAATAATATCCCGGATAAAATAAATGAAAATAAAATTTTACTCATATTGTTTTGTGCATGCTTGAAATAAAGCGGTTGCATTTCACATCCTATAGCTATCGGATGTGGCTTTTTATCCTGATAGTAAAGAATTGATAAATTGCCGGTAAGTCATTATGTCGCTGTGTTATAAAAGAAATACAAAACGTCTCAACGCCTTAACGGCAAAATTAAGTAACCACTTAATGTCATGATAATTTTAAACGCATCCAATAACACCACTCCTTTAAAAAATAAAAAAGGCGAAAGTATTGAACAATACCCTCGCCATGATACAGGAAATATAACCTGCCTTAATAAGCCCTTTCGGGCCATGTAAAAAAAACTTACAGTTTGCAAATAATTAAATGTGCAATGCTTCTTTCTTTGCCATTAATACCTCTACAGTTTCCTCATACATTTCATCTGGTACACAACAATCTACCGGGCAAACTGCAGCACATTGCGGCTCTTCATGAAAACCCTGGCATTCGGTACATTTGTTGGGGGTAATGTAATAAATGTCTGAACTCACAGGAGCATTGCGGGCATCGCTGTCTACAAGCGTTCCGTCTAATAAAGTATACATACCTTTTACACTGGTACCATCAGATATGGCCCATTCCACACCACCTTCATAAATAGCATTGTTAGGACATTCGGGCTCGCATGCACCGCAGTTTATACATTCGTCTGTTATTTTAATAGCCATTACTTTTGATTTAGAAATTAGGAATAACGAAATTTGAATACAAAATAAGTTTATAGTGATGAAATTACAAAATAGGATTGAATTATCAGGCAGATTAAAGGAATATTTATTAGACAATACAGCAGAATGGCAGGAAGTAAAAATACACGCTTATCAAAAAAATGGCTGGTTTACACCGGAGTTTATTGATTTATCTGTAAATAATATTATTGAACACTTTTTGCAGCCAGATAAATTGTTGGCGTGGACTAAACATTATGCCATAGATGAAAACATTATTCCTAAAAATGTGGGCATTGTTATGGCTGGCAATATACCCGTGGTTGGCTTTCATGATTTTTTATCCGTATTTATCAGCGGTCATACTCAAACCATCAAACTATCGGGCAAAGACGAAGTATTGTTGAAGCACCTTGTACAAAAAATGGTTAGTTGGGAAACAGGGTTGCAAAACGCCGTTTCCTTTGCCCCTTTACTTAAAGGCTGCGATGCGTATATAGCCACCGGCAGCAATAACAGCGCATTGTATTTTGATTATTATTTTGGCAAATATCCCAGCATCATCCGCCGCAACCGTACATCAGCAGCCATTTTAACCGGCAATGAAACAGCAGCCGAACTTGAAAAACTGGCAGATGACATACATATTTTCTTTGGATTGGGTTGCAGAAATGTCACCAAAATTTTTGTACCGGAAGGATATGATTTTGTACCACTCCTGAAATCGTTTCATCAATACCTGTATTTTGCCGACCACCACAAATACAGAAACAACTACGATTATAATTTATCTATCCAGATTATGAACAACCGGTTTTATATGACCAATGAAGCCACCTTACTGGTAGAAAATGATTCATTGTTTTCCCCCATCAGCCAGTTGAACTACAGTTTTTATACTGATTGGCAAAATACCCTGGACAGCCTGCAACAAAATAACGATTTACAATGTATTGTTGGAGTTGATATCCCTTTTGGAAAAGCGCAGCAACCCGGCCTGACAGATTATGCCGACCAAATTGATACGATGCAGTTTTTATTAACTTTGTAAACGATGTACGAAAGTGTTACTAATTAATTGTTAAAGGTGCCGGTTGGTAAATACATTTTGTCAGGGCATCGTTACTTTGTACAGCAAGGCATAAAAATTGAGTTCTTATTTTCTTTAAACCGATTAACTAAAAAATATAAAACCAACATCAGATGAAACTAAAACAACTATTAGCTACCATTGCCATCAGTGCTGTTACGGCTTTTGCTGTAGTTTGGACTTATGGTAAATATGTAAAAAACGAAAACATGTATGCCGGCCAGCAAAACGGCGCCATTCCATCCAACTATAAATTAACAGGCCTTACAGAAAATAATATTCCAACAGGTGCCATTGATTTTACACAACCTGCGGCAGCAGCATTACCTACCGTAGTGCACATCAAAACAAAAACCAATGCCAGGCAGGTAAGTAATAATTTACCCCGTTCGCAGCGACCGTCCAACCCGTTCAGCGATCTTTTTGACGATGATGTTTTTAGCCAGTTTTTTGGACGAGGCAATAACGGTGGATATGTACCAGAACAAAAGGCATCCGGCTCCGGTGTTATCATCAGTGCAGATGGGTACATTGTAACCAACAACCACGTGGTAGAAAATGCAGATGAAATGACCGTAACGCTGAGCAACAAAAAATCTTACACAGCAAAAGTTATTGGCAGAGATCCTGCCTACGATTTAGCCGTAATAAAAATTGATGCAGGCAGTTTGCCATTTATATTGTACGGCAATTCTGATGATTTAAAAATTGGCCAATGGGTATTGGCACTTGGTTATCCATTAAATTTAGAAACGACTGTTACAGCAGGTATTGTAAGTGCAAAATCAAGAAGCCTTGGTTTAAATAAAAGCACCAAAACCAACTCTGCTGTTGAATCTTTTATACAAACAGATGCAGCCGTAAACCAAGGCAATAGTGGTGGTGCATTAATTAATACGGATGGGGTTTTAGTGGGTATTAATTCTGCGATTGCGTCTCCTACCGGTTATTACTCCGGCTATTCTTACGCAATACCTGTAAACATTGTAAAAAAAGTAGTGAATGACTTAATAAAATATGGCAATGTACAAAGAGGCTACCTCGGAGTATCTACCGCAAATACCTACGATATTCCCGAAGATCAAAAAGCAAAAATGGGATTGACTTTTAATGGCGATGGGCTGGTAATTACCAGTGTTGCAACCGGAAGCGCTGCTGCGGATGCAGGATTAAAAAAAGGCGACATAATAAAGTCAGTTAATGGTACTTCTGTAACACTACCATCAGAATTGCAGGAACTTGTTACCCGTTACAAACCGGCAGATAAAGTAACAGTGATTTATTCACGAAACGGAAAAGACAATACCATTTCTGCCACATTGAAAAACAATATTGGCACATTTGATATTGTAAAACAAGAAAATGTGCTGCTATTAAAATTAGGTGCAGATTTTGCAAATCTTGATAGCAAGAAGGCTAGAGAATTTGGTGTTGGCGGTGGTGTCGTCGTTAAAAAATTAAATGATGGTGCACTAAAAGATCAAACCCGAATGAGAGACGGCTTCGTGATTGTGAAAGTAAATGATAAGGAAGTAAAAAATGTTGATGAAATGGAAAAAGCAATTGGCGGTTTAAAGTCAATTACCATCAGCGGTTTTTATCCGGGCTACGATGCCTTGTATGATTACCCAATTTCTTTGGAAGAATAAGATTTCAGGAAAATAAAAAAAGCCGGTTCATTGTGAGCCGGCTTTTTTGTTGCGATAACATTTTAACTACAGTTATTATACCGGGAGAAGACTGTATTTCTTTATCCGTTCATCAAATCCACCACCTGCGCTGCTACCGCCGGTGCCAATGCAACGCCCATTCCGCTCATGCGCACACAACAAAATACCTGGCCGCTCAATTGCTGAACAATGGGTAATTTTTCGCTGCCCATGGCCATAATGCCACTCCACCGGTCGGTAATGGAAAAAGATGTATTAGGCAATAAATGCCGGTGAACGAATACTTCCAGTTCCGCTTGTATCAGTTCGGTTATTTCCATTTCGGTAGTTGTTTCTGCATCAACGGCTTTATTTCTGGCACCGCCAATCAACAGCCGATCATCCAGATTTCTAAAATAATAGTACCCATTATCAAAATGAAAAGTACCCCGCAAAGCCAAGTCAGGTATAGCATCGGTAACAAATACCTGTCCACGGCATGGTTTGATATCAACTTCCGGTAATATTTTTTTTGTAAAAGCATTGGTACACAGCAGCAGCTGGCGGCAGGTAAAATCAATCGAATGATTGGTATGAATGAAAATTTGCTGGTTGTTTTCAGCGTAGTTGAGCACTTCAACATTTGTAAGTACCTGCACCCCCAGGCTTTGTACTTTCCGCAACAATGCCTGTACAAATTTTCCTGAATGAACAGCTCCCTCCAGTTTATTTGCTATTAAATGTTCGAATCCTTCAAAACCAAAATCGGCTAATTTTTCATTGGCAACGTTAAAGAGATTTTTTTCGCCGGTTATATCTTCAAGCCCCTTGTTAAGCCAATCCAGATTGGCAATACTTTTCTCCCAATCTGCAGAGTCTTTTGTAAAACATTCATACCCTCCACATGCGTCATAATCTATTTCAATATTGTTAAAGTACTTTCTTATCTCCAATATGCCTTTGTAGCGCATTTTAACCACCTTCCACATATTATCTTCCCCCATTGATGCAACGTCTTCTACCAATTCTGAAGGACTGCCAAAACAACTAAATCCGGCATTTCGGGTACTTGCACCTGTAGGTATAAAACCCCGTTCCAAAACGGTAATTTTTTTTTGCGGATGCTTCAGCATTAGCTTTAAAGCGCTCCATAAACCTACAAAGCCACTTCCAATAATTATTACATCTTGCGGAGCAAAAAAACTTTCTTTTTCCCAAATAGAAATTTGTGGCATACAACCTGTTTTGTTAAAGTGCTTAAAGGTAAAAATTAATTGAGCAGTATTAATGCCGGCGGCATTATTTTTGTTTTTGTTACATAAAAACCAAACTTAAACGTTTGTGTTTAATTAGCGGGTGATTTATTAAACATAGCATATTAAACAACATCTTAATTAAACCTACAATCATTTTATAAAACATGAAAACATTTTACCTTTTCACCATCGCAATTCTCACTGGCTTTGCATCAATACAAGCACAGGACATTAAAGGGTTGTTTAACAAAGCAACCAAAAAAGACAGTACGAAAAAAAGTTTATTTGACCAGGTTACAAAAGGCAGTACCAAAAGCGGCACCGGATTAAGCAATGACGACATCATCAGCGGACTTAAAGAGGCCTTAAGAGTTGGAACTGATAGTTCCACAAAAAAACTGAGCAAGGCAGACGGATTTTTTGGTGATGCTGCCATAAAAATATTAATGCCCGAAGAAGCAAAACAAGTTGAACAAACTTTACGCAATGTAGGTATGGGCAAGATGGTAGATAAAGCAGTACTATCTATGAACAGGGCTGCTGAAGATGCGGCAAGTGGTGTTGGAAATATCTTCTGGAATTCCATTAAAACCATGTCTGTAACGGACGGCTTGCAAATATTACAAGGGGGAGATTTTGCAGCAACCACCTACCTGCAAAAAACAACTACTGCAGAACTTACTGAAAAATTCAGACCTGTTATTGAAGCATCGCTGGTAAAAACAGATGCGACCAAATACTGGAAAGATGTTTTTTCCAAATACAATATGTTTTCCTCTAAGCCGGTAAATACGGATCTTACCGCTTATGTAACCGAAAAAGCATTAGCAGGGTTATTTTACAATATCCGTTTGCAGGAGCAGTTAATTCGTAAAGACCCTGCTGCACAGGTAACAGGTATTTTAAAACAGGTATTTGGGAAATAATACCTATTGGATTTTTAAGCTAATCCTATCGGTATTTACCAAAGCCAACCCACAAAGGCTTTGGATGAATTTCAGCCAACACACATTAGCCTAAAATGAAATTCAGTTTGGTATAAATTCTAAAGAAATATTTAACGCATAAAATAAGAAAGGATTACAAGCTCCCCTGTAATCCTTTCTTAGTATTGTAAAACCTGTTTATTTAAACATCAATTGCTTCGCCATAAGCCATTGCAGTAGCCTCTTTCAACCCTTCGCTCATGGTTGGATGCGGATGAATTGCATTCAGTATTTCATGAGCCGTAGTTTCCAGTTTACGGGCAACCACTGCTTCTGCAATCATTTCAGTCACGTTCATTCCAATCATATGGCAACCTAAAAATTCGCCATATTTGGCATCGTAAATCACTTTTACAAATCCGTCAGTTGCCCCAGCCGCACTTGCTTTTCCACTAGCCATAAAGGGAAACTTACCCACTTTAATTTCGAAGCCTGCATCCTTTGCCGCTTTTTCTGTATAACCTACAGAAGCAATTTCAGGAGAGCAATACGTACAACCGGGTATGTTGTTGTAATCAATTGGCTCCGGGTGATGACCACTTAAATGTTCAGCTGCATTGATGCCTTCTTTAGCAGCAACGTGGGCCAACGCTTGTCCGGGTGTACAATCACCGATAGCATAAATACCTGCCACACTTGTTTGGCCAAATGCATCAACAATAATTTTTCCTTTTTCGGTTTTAATGCCCAATGCTTCCAAACCAATGTCTTCAATATTGGCAACAACACCAACGGCACTTAACATTATATCGGCCTCCAATGTAATTTCTCCGGTGGGTGTTTTCACTTTGGCTTTAACGCCTTCTCCACTTATGTCTACACTCAGCACTTCGCTGTTGGTCATTATGTCGATACCTTGTTTTTTATATTGCTTTTCCAGCTCTTTGCTGATATCCTCATCCTCTACAGGAACTATTCTTGGCATAAATTCCACAATGGTAACTTTAGTACCCATGCTGTTGTAGAAGTAGGCAAATTCACTGCCTATAGCGCCGCTACCGCAAATGATCATACTTTTTGGTTGCGCAGGTAATACCATTGCAGCCCTGTAACCAACAATTTTAATATCATCAATCGGCATGCTTGGTAGTTGTCTTGCCCTGCCACCTGTAGCAATGATGATATTTTTAGCTTCTTCTGTTTTTTTAGTTCCATCAGCAGCTGTAATTTCCAGCTTACCGGGTGCTATCAATCTGCCATAGCCCATTATCACATCAATCTTATTCTTCTTCATTAAAAACTGCACGCCCTTACTCATTTTATCAGCAACGCCACGGCTGCGTTTAACAACGCCCTCAAAGTTGTGGGTAGGGTTTTGCACCGTAATGCCATAGTCTGCGGCATGTTTGGCGTATTCATATACCTGTGCACTTTTCAACAAAGCCTTAGTAGGAATGCAACCCCAATTGAGGCAAACACCACCCAGACTTTCCTTTTCTATTATTGCTACTTTTTTACCTAACTGGCTAGCTCTAATTGCCGCAGGATATCCCCCGGGGCCGCTGCCAAGAACGATTACGTCGTATGCCATGATTTATAATTTATAATTTGTGATTTATGATTTGTGATTTGTGATTTGTGATATGTGA
>Ga0163154_10009832_pt1 | contig 10807 bp, 10 predicted proteins | sample OliLakLV19MP9P1_FD_148649 | JGI IMG/M metagenome (GOLD analysis project Ga0163154, IMG submission 148649) | Freshwater microbial mat bacterial communities from Lake Vanda, McMurdo Dry Valleys, Antarctica - Oligotrophic Lake LV.19.MP9.P1 | ecosystem: Environmental > Aquatic > Freshwater > Lake >...
GTGTACGACAGTGACCCCAAATTGAACGCTGATGCGCGGCCCTTTACCCACCTTACCTATATCGATGCGCTCAATATGCGCGTCGGCGTGATGGACAGCACAGCAATGGCGATGTGTATGGATAATGATTTGCCCATTTGTGTTGTCAATTTGTGGGATGAAGGCACACTAGAGAAAGTTGTACGCGGCGAGCCGATTGGCACCCTGATCACGGCCTGATTGCCACAACTTGCAGCCGGTAAGTATATGTTCATTGTCTCTTATCCGCATTGCACTTTCATCGCTGTTTTTCTGTTCACGAATAATTTGCTACAATAGGGCTGTTCAACAAAAATCTTCGTCGTGAGCAATGTTTGTTAACATCTATTGAGGTTCACCTGAAGGAAAACGGAAATGATCAACGAAGTCTTAGCCGATACCCAAGAACGCATGGAAAAAACAATTGACTCGCTGCGTTCTGATCTGATGTCCATTCGCACAGGGCGCGCTTCGCCGGCCATTTTGGATCGTCTGACCGTCGAATATTATGGTATGCCCGTGCCGCTCCAGCAGTTGGCGACGATTTCGGTGCCGGAAGCCCAGCAGCTTGCGATTCGTCCCTACAGCGCGCAGGACTTGTCTGCGATTGAGAAGGCGATTGCAAAGTCGGATCTGAAATTGACGCCGAACAATGACGGTCAGCAGATCCGCTTAAATATTCCTCCTCTAACCGAAGAGCGCCGTCGGGAGTTAACCAAGCTGGTTTCCAAACGCGGTGAGGAAGCACGCGTCGCCATCCGCAATGTGCGCCGAGACAGCATCCATGACTTGCGCGAGATGGAAAAGGAAAGTATGATCTCGGAAGATGATCTGCGGTTGGGTGAGGAACGCGTTCAAGAAAAAACTGACGCCTTTATCAAAAAGGTGGACGAGGTTGTCCGCGAAAAAGATCACGAGATCATGACGGTATAGATACAAGCCCCAAAGTAGACTTGTATCTACCGCGTATTGATCGTCACCGACCATCTACCATTCGTCTCAACGCTTCAAATGCTGCAGGGGTGAGCGCCTTACTCACCCCTGCTTTTTCAACAGGATCTTTGCGCTAAGCGCCGCCTGGCTTACGCCACGCGGTTGTTCAAAAGCCAAGGGAGGGATAGAATATCTGTGAGCAGCGACACCAACCACCATCGCGTGCATTTGCCTTCAATTCCTCACCATATTGGTATTATTATGGATGGCAACGGCCGTTGGGCGCAATCACGTGGCCTACCTCGCTTAATGGGCCATCAGGCTGGCGTTGATAATATTCGCCGTATTCTGGAGAGTTGTGTCACACATGGCATTCGGGTACTGACGATTTACGCCTTTTCTACCGAAAATTGGAACCGACCACCGGAAGAAGTGAGTGGTTTGATGCGCCTGTTGGGGCTTACCATTCAACGGCAATTGAATGAATTAAACAAAAATGGGGTGCGCATTCTCCACAGTGGTCGTTTGGAGGGTATCAACCAACAATTGCAGCAACAAATCCGGCATGCGTTGGAAGTGACACAGCATAACGAGCGGGTAACCCTGAATGTAGCCTTCAACTATGGCGGCCGTGCCGAAATTATTGATGCGGCCCGCCGTGTGATTGCCGATGGCATAAATCCTGCCGACCTTACGGAAGAACTCTTTAGCCAATATCTTTATACCAGCGCTCTGCCCGACCCTGATCTGATCATTCGCACGGGCGGCGAGTGGCGCCTGAGTAACTTTCTGATCTGGCAAGCCGCCTACGCAGAATATTACACAACACCCACCTATTGGCCCGATTTTGATGAAAATGAACTCTACAAAGCCCTGTTCGAATACAATCACCGCGAGCGTCGATTTGGCCGCGTGCTGGAAAAGTAAGCAACCAAGGCTGTTTTATTGTGGAGAAATTACCCCTATGCGCCAACACCTGTGAGCTATTGTCTGTGAGTCAACGTCTGTGATCACGCGCCTCCGAGTTGGACTTATTGCGCTTCCTTTCGTCCTAGCGCCCATTTGGTTGGGTGGTATCTGGTCTGCACTTTTGATCGTAGCGATTGCGCTTGCTGGCGGCTACGAATACTATGCCATGATGCAAGTGGGCGACTACCGTCCGGCACGCTGGTTGGGGTTGCCGTGGGTAGTAGCATTGGCTCTAACGGGCTACACGCCTGGCATGCCTTGGCTTTCCACGGTGTTGACGGCGGGCTTACTGCTCACCTTAATCTATTCCCTCTTTCAAATTGAAAAACCGGTTAGCACTTGGCTATCCACAAGCGCCGGTGCGATTTATATCGGGCTAATGTTGGGCCAAGCGTTGGCTTTGCGGTTGCGGCCAGATGGTCTGTGGTGGTTGTTGATGGGTTTATTGCTTACTTGGACCAACGATACGACTGCCTACCTGGTCGGCTCTCGGCTGGGTCGTCGTCGGCTTTGGCCGCGGCTGAGCCCAAAGAAAAGTTGGGAAGGAACGCTCGGTGGTTGGTTGGGCGCAGCTGTGGTTGGTGGCTTGTTGACAACAATTATGCCGTTGCCAATTAGCTTCGCGGTAGGTGCGGCGTTGGGGATTGCTTGTGGCGTCTTAGCGCTGCTGGGTGATCTCTCGATTAGTATGCTGAAGCGGCAGGTAGGTGTGAAGGATACGGGCGCGCTTTTTCCTGGTCATGGTGGGATGTTGGATCGCTTAGACAGCATTTTATTTGTTCTGCCTTTTGTCTACCAGATCGTTACCCTGCTAAAGTTGGGATAAGACTCTCCGTACCTCAATTTTCATAGATGAGCGTTTTATTAGTAAGCCAACGCCTTGCGTAAGGCTGCGATATTGTCTGCCACTGTTCCCTCCTTATTATAGACCGCACTGCCGACCACAAGCACATTTGCACCGGCATCAACCACATCGGCAATCGTCTGAGTATTGATTCCGCCATCCACTTGTAAATCACAAGTCGGGTTTAGTTCCGTTTGCAATCTACGCATGCGTCGAATTTTGCTCGTGCTGGTCTCAATAAATTTCTGTCCACCAAAGCCAGGGTTAACCGTCATCACCAGCACCCGATCAATAATTGGCAATACTTCACGCACCGTCTCAATACTGGTTGCCGGATTAAGCGCAACACCGACTCTACAGCCTAGATCATGCACCCTCTGTACAGTTCTGTACAAATGCAGACATGTTTCCACCTGCACGGTGATGTTATCTGCCCCAGCGCGGACAAATTCCTCCAAGTAGCGGTCTGGCTCTTCGATCATTAGATGCACATCGAGGGGTAGCCTTGTCGCCCGGCGCACCGTTTCTATAATCAGCGATCCAAAGGTAATGTTCGGCACAAATCGGCCATCCATCACATCCAGGTGAATCATATCAGCACCGCCCGCCTCGGCCGCTTGAATTTCGCTGACCAACGCGCCAAAATCAGCGGTTAAGATCGAAGGAGCCAATTGGGTCGTTTGTTTATTCAACATAAGCACTCTGTTGCGTTGCGTTGGGTTAATGTGAGGATCAATCGGTTGGTCATGCATGTTGGTACAAAAACGCCAGCATCAGTTCACTTACCTTCCAGGGTTGGCGAAAAATGAGGGCGTGAGTCTGGGCCGGCACAATATGCAATTCTGCCTGGGATAACGCCTGCGCCATTGCTTCTACAATAAAGAGCGGAAAAAACTCATCCTCTTCACCGTGAATGATACAAACGGGCAACGTCCACGCGCTCAACGCTGTTAACGGTAGATCAATGGCATACTGGCTGCGCAGCCGGCGAAAACCATCTAATAGAATTTCATTATAGTAGCCTGGATAATGATAAATATCATGCAGCTTAGCGGTTGCTTCCATCCAATTGCGGCCAGCCTTGAAATCTTCTGGGGATGTGCTGGCATGATTGTTGGTGGTGGCAGGATTGGTGCTATAGGTCGTGCTGATCAACGTCAGTGTGTGCGGCTGGACAAAACGATGGTCAACGAGCAACTGTGCAATCATACCGCCGCTGCTGCAACCGGCCAGATCGCCTTGATCCGCTCCTTCCGCCTGCATCAGCGCGGCAACCTGACGCGCCATTTCGGTGTGATCAAAATCAACAGGATGGCCTTGGGATCGGCCATGACCAGGTAAATCCGGTACAAGTAGTCGGTAGCGCGCGCGCAAGGCGGGCAGCAATGATCCCCAAGCGGTTTGACCCGTGCTCATGAAATTGTGCAACAATGTTAGTGTTGGCGCCTCATCTGCTGCGGCTGAATCTGGACCATATACCTCATAATAGATTGAGCCGGTAGCGGTTGAAAACTCAGGCATTCGTGGCTCCGCTTGGCTGCGGCGCACTACTCGGTGTCTGCGGCGGCGTTGTGCTATTCATCACTGCGCCGACAACCTGGAAGACTTCCGAGATGTCATCGACCGTAATCAGGCCCAAAAACTCACTACCATCTTTGATCGCTACATCACGGCTCCCGCTCTCAGCCATCTTTTCCCACACTTCGGCCAGGTTTTGGCGGGGCGAACAAATTGGAATTTGCTCGGCTGGCACCATCACATCGACCACGCGTGCATCTGAGCCTACGGTGTTGAGCGCCTGAATTAAACGGGCGCGTGTTAATACACCAACAAACTTTCCACTCAGATCTAATACAGAATAGTCAGTCTGGTAACTATTCATCACCAATTCTACGGCGCGATTAACGCGTTCACTGGTGTAAAGTTTGGCTGCGCTATGAGTCAACGCCTGGCTGGCGAGCACATTTTTGAGCACGGCTCGGCTTTCCACCGCTTCGCGTTCGGAGCCGCCACCCACATAGACAAAGAAAGCGATCAGCAACATGAAAATGCCGCCACCGCCAGCAATGCCCCAGATTGCAAAAAGGACAGCCATGATGCGGCCGACAAAAACAGCAATCCGGGTGGCCTGTACGTAAGAGGTGGTCATGGCTAACAGCGCCCGCAAGATCCGACCGCCATCCATCGGGAAGGCTGGCAGTAGGTTGAAGAGGGCTAGCGCGATATTCGTAATGGTGAGGTAAATGACAAGGCCAGCCGGTGTGGCTGTCTGCATAATACCTAGCAAGTTGTTAAGGGTGAGCGGAGCGCCTGACAAACGTGTGTCTAGATTGTAGACAACAAAACAGAGGGGTAAGAGCAAGACAGCCAGCACAAAGTTGACCAGCGGGCCAGCAATTGCAATCAGAAACTCTTGGATTGGCTTGTCGGGCATGCGCTCTAAACTGGCCACCCCCCCAATCGGCAACAGCGTGATCGAGGGCACGTTGACTTTATAATACTTCGCAACCAATGCATGGCCAAATTCATGTAATGTGACACAGACAAAAAGTAACAAGATCACAAGTACGCCGTACAGCGATCCGAAAAGCACGTTTGAATCGCTGCCCGCATAGGCAAAAGCGCCATAGATCAAAATCAGCACAAACGACCAATGGACCCGCACCTCTATGTTGAACACTTTGAATAAGATCAATGATGTACCCACGGCAACTCCTTATTAATCATTCTTAGCAATCATTCTTAGCAATCAATCGTGATGCGTAGTGCGTATTATGTAGTACGTAATACGCATCAAACCAAAGCAAAAATTTATTCATACGAGCAGCGAACCTATGGCCAAATCTCGTGGCTATAGCCTGTGGATAGAAACCGGCGCTTTGACCAGACTTGATAGCCATTATAAACGAATTGTTGGTAGTCGCCAACAAGTTTTTCTGTTCTGGGATCGCCTGTTCCTAACCCCTAGAATCCATTGTTAGCTAATCAGGCAGAAACGGCGGCGGCCCTTCTGGGTTGCAGGCGGCACAAGGACAACTGGCCCGCATCGCCGTAAAGGGGTAGATGCCGGTCGCATGTCCATCCGTCCATTCCAAGCGTAGCGCATAATTACCCACCAGTTGGGCATTCGCCACCTGGGTGCTGGGTAACGGCCCCGAGCTTAATTTCAGCATATCGGTATTGAGCGCCGCCGCGCGGCGCTCCTCGCGACAGGTGGCACAGGGACAGTTGGCGCGTACCCAACGCAGGCTAAATTCACTAACATGATCGTCCAGCCAAGTGATGCGTAACGTACTGGCCGGACGGTCGATTGCGATATCTTTTGGTCTGCTTTGCAATTCAGTCTGCTCCCTATTGATTTGCGACTGGCGAGAAGGAAAAACTATATACTATTTGCTATTAATTATAGCGCAAAAAATGGCAACCCATCAGCGACACTTCTCACAATTCTAGCTTTTTGGTGGGCTAACTTTACCATTCGCTGCTATAAAGCCGATACTTTTGTTGTGCCTGCGCGCCCTGTTTACCCAAAAAAGCTGCGCCAGGTGTAGCGTCGGTTACTGGCCCGATCGTAAGCGTTTGCCAACCTGCTTGCTGCGCCGTATCAAGCGTTTTTCGCCATAATTGGCGGCCAATGCCCTGGTTGCGCCAGGCGGGTAACACGGCCCCGTAGAGTAACCTTCCTGCTCGCACAGGGCGCTGGCTACGCCATGTAAGCCAAAGCCGCCAGAGGGGATTGCGGCCACCATGGGCGCGTTGTACGCTACCGGCTAAATCCGGCTGCAACAAGACAAAACCAACTGGCTTGTCATCTACTTGGGCTAGCCAACCGGATAACGGCCAGGCTGCCAACCAACGCAGCAGAAAGGCCGCCTCCACCGCATCGGGCGGCGGAAAATCGCCGTGCGCAGTGCAGGCCGTGGCCAATAACGGTAGCAGGTCGCCGCTCAGGCGGGCTGGTGTCAATGGCTCTAGGGTGGCAACGCCGTGGCCTGCTTCGGGTAAGTGGGGCGGTATTGGGATCGAGAAAAGCCGACTTTGTGTCAAAGGTTGTAGGTTGCTTTCTAACAGCTCGGGCAGATAAGGAGGATTATAGGGTGTATGTAATGGGGGTGTCACATGAAAATAATCTTGCAAGGCGCCCGCCTGCAAATGCGGCGAAAGCCCCGTTGGCCCGCTGATGCGCTCGCATCCCATCTTCCATAGCTGCTCCATGACTACGCCTAAGAGCCGCTCCATCACTTCGCTATCATTGACACACTGTAACAAGCTGAGATAGGCGCTGTTATCGCGCCGCCGTCGATCAAACAATATAACCGTGGCTGCAACCGCTTCTTCCATCCAGGCTGTCGTTGTAAAATCAGGTCTGTCGGCAGTTGCGCGGTTGGCAACCCGCCGCGGTAGCGCTTCAATGTAAAGTAGGCGCAGGCTGCGTTCGGCTAGATAGCTATCGCGGGCTGAAACAAGGGCGTGCCGGAGGCTCGGGTAGTAGGGGGGTGTCCAGCGCACATCGGTCGCACCCAGTCGCCACCAACGCTTGATAAAGTCGCGCCGGCTCCACCCGTCCTCTGCGATGTGGTTCGTATAGTTGAAATAATGGATCACGCTTTCCTCTCAATTAGTTGGAGTTTCTGCTGGATCTTGGATGTAGATCAACCTATGTGCAATTATAAATATATTATAAAGAAACGGCTTTAACCAATTGTTAATTTAGGTCCGCTTTGATCTGCACATCGTTGTAAAAAATAACCAAAAATAAAGCCATTCCATCAAATAATTGCCTAATTGGGGATAACTCTGGGGATAATCTTTCCAACTAGGGAAAAGTAAATTAATCGGCTGTGGACAAGTTTATAGGATTATTAATGAACTGTTTGCAATCGCAACTCCCACCTTAAAGATATGCGCCATCCAATCTTTGAATAAAATCCTATTTTGCGTAAGATTTTAGGGTCTCCCCTACAGGTTGCGTAGCACAAATGTTCAGGTGGCAAAAGTTAACCATAACAGGCAAAAAGATCGGTATTTTGAGCCTGTGCCGACGTTGTCAGCCAGCAATACTTCTGCTAAAATAGCTCAACATGATTCGCCAAGCACCACACACTTGGTTCATCGACCTGATTTGACAGCGCAGTTTACCGGTTTAACAGCAATTTATTCCGGCCCATGATGCATCCACTTCTCGCATCGCCTCCCTGTCGTTGCTTAGGCGTAATTGCTTATTGTGACTAGCGTAGTGTGACATTCTAGCGAATTTCCAGCCGCGAAACACAAAGTGTATTCGCGCATACGATTCTGTCGTTTTTGCTTTCATTTGGATATGAATAAAAAGAAATTTATGCAATAAGTTATTGTATCCTTGTGCTTCATCCTTTGTCTTATGGCCAGTATATTATCGGTGTTAACAGGTAGGGAGGTGTCGTTGTGCAATATCCATCTTGGCGCGAGAACAATCGCCACGACCAAACTTACCAAGCAATCCAGGGCGCTGGTGCGTCCGAGCGGCGACTTCAGGTCCAACGACCGGCAAGCGACGCGCTGACAAGTCATGCCACTACAACTCAGGTAGCAGTTGGAAACACATATCAGGAAGAATTAGAACAAACGCAGCTATTTATCCCTACTTATCAACCGCTTGCAAATGGGCGCAGTAATGGCTCTCCAACAGCCAACCCTTACGATGTTAACGAGGAGAAGGCTAATGGGGACAGGCTCAATGGTGATGGCCTCAATGGTGATGGCCTCAATGGCGAGGAGGATACTAGCCTGGCTGCGGCATTTGATACGGTCCGCTTTGACCCGCACAGTGTTTGGCAAACATTGTTGAGCGAACTAGCTCTACAAATGCCATCGGCCAGTTATAACACCTGGGTGCGCGATACTTGGGTGCTGGGCTATGAAGATGGTGAATTTATTATTGGGATCCCCAATGCCTATGCACGCGACTGGCTGGAAAACCGTTTACGCAATAAGATCAAACGCGCTTTGGGTAGCTTGGTCCATCGCTCTGTGCAAGTCAGCTTCCGTGTCTGTCCGCGCCAGGTTACCGATGCACCCAATGCCAAACCGGCACCGCTCTACGCTATGCTCGACACAACCACTGCTGACACAACAATGGTCGATAGCATGGTAGCCGAAGAACCAGTTGTGCGCAAAGAAAAAATTGCGCCGGCACCACGCGCCGCGGTCCCAACGGAAAAAGGCTTGTACGAACCTGTCGCACGCGAGCTAATCGCTCGCGAAACCTTTCATGGTGGCAGCCGGTTGAATGCGGCTCACACCTTTGAAACTTTTGTGGTTGGTAACCATAATAAGTTGGCCCATGCGGCTGCCGAAGCGGTTGCAGAAAAGCCAGGCCAAAGTTTTAATCCTCTCTTTATCTATGGTGGGGTTGGGCTTGGTAAAACGCACCTGTTGCATGCCATCGGTAATCGTGCTCAACAACTGGGCTATAAAATGCTCTACTGCTCATCCGAGCAATTTACCAATGATCTGATCGCCTCGATTCGCGGCCAAAGCACCGAGCAATTCCGCAATAAATATCGCGAAGTCGACATTCTTTTGATCGATGATATCCAGTTTATCGGTGGCAAGGAGAGCACGCAAGAAGAATTTTTCCATACTTTCAATCACCTGCACGCCTCTGGTCGTCAAGTAATTCTGAGCAGCGATCGTCCGCCTAAGGCATTGGCTACTTTGGAAGAGCGTTTGCGGAGCCGTTTTGAAGGCGGTTTGCAGACCGACATCTCACAGCCCGACTATGAGACACGCGTCGCCATCCTTCAGTCCAAAGCCAACCGTATGGGTGTGCCCGTCGATCCTGGTGTGCTATTGATGGTAGCTGAACGTGTCGACAGTAATATCCGTGAGTTGGAAGGTGCCCTGAATCGGCTGATTATGCAGGCGCGCTTGGCCAACACATCACTTAGCGTTGGGTTGGCGGCCAGTATTCTGAACAACCTGGCCCCGCAACGTACACCCTGTACCCCCGTAACCGTGATTCGGGTTGTTGCTGAACATTTTCGTCTCCATCCGGATGACTTAACCGGGCGCAGACGAACGAAAGATATCGCCGCTGCCCGTCAAATTGCTATGTATCTGCTGCGCGAGGAAAATGGATTATCGTTGCCGGCGATTGGCGAGCAACTTGGTGGGCGTGACCACAGCACTGTGCGCTATGGTGTCGAACAAGTCAACATCGAGTTAGAAAGAGACGAAGCACTGCGTCGCGAAATCGTAACTTTGCGCGATAAAATTTATACGCCATTTATTGGATAAATGACTCATCTCAGCCTATTTACATCTTACACCTTCTTCTTATAACTATTTCTGCTAAATTATCGCTGTGTAGTTATACAATTTGACGCCTGTTTGCAAAATTATGCTAAGTAAAGTAGACTGTGCACATACATTATGTATGCAATAGCGCTATAATTGTATTGGAACTGCACACACGCAGTCAAAGTTGTGCCACACCCTTCGATGAGTGTCACCCAGTATTGCTAAAGCACGGATATCGCCAAGCATGAGTGTTGTCAAGCGCAGCAACGGTCCAGAGTCGGCCATGAATAAAGACGGTCGCCAGAAAGCTTTAGAGACAACGCTGGCTGGCCTAAACAAACGGTATGGTGAAGGCGTTGTCATGAAACTGGGGGATGCTACTCGGCTAAATGTCGAGGCCATTCCCACCGGTAGCCTGAGTTTAGATATTGCGCTTGGCATTGGCGGGTTGCCTAAGGGCCGCATTATCGAAATTTATGGTCCGGAAAGCTCCGGCAAGACAACGGTCTGTCTGCATGTGATCGCCGAAGCCCAAAGATCAGGCGGCATCTGCGCCTTTGTGGATGTGGAACATGCGCTGGAGCCGGCCTATGCGGCCCGGATTGGTGTCGATGTCAATAGTCTCTACGTCAGCCAGCCAGATACGGGTGAGCAGGCGTTGGAAATCACCGAAGCGCTGGTGCGTTCGGGGGCGATGGATGTGGTGGTGGTCGACAGTGTGGCCGCCTTGGTGCCCCGTGCCGAGATCGAAGGCGAGATGGG
>Ga0163154_10009833_pt1 | contig 10807 bp, 7 predicted proteins | sample OliLakLV19MP9P1_FD_148649 | JGI IMG/M metagenome (GOLD analysis project Ga0163154, IMG submission 148649) | Freshwater microbial mat bacterial communities from Lake Vanda, McMurdo Dry Valleys, Antarctica - Oligotrophic Lake LV.19.MP9.P1 | ecosystem: Environmental > Aquatic > Freshwater > Lake >...
CCTGGGCAGGGGGCTCGGAGCGCTGCTCGCGACGTTCCTGGGCGCCGAGGCCTGGTCCCGCGACGTCCATACGGGGCTCGCGCGGGCGCTGGCGTCGGCGCCATTGCGTGTCAGCGTTTACAGCGCGGTGCGCGTGCTCGTCCTCGCGTTGGCGACAACGATCCTGTGCGGAGCGTTGCTCGCGCTCGAGCCCCCTGCCCAGGACCGTTTTGCGCTCTGGTCGACCCGCACGACGGGCGGCGTCGTCGCGGCGTCGGTGCTGGTGTCCGCGCTCGCGGCGCTCGCACTCCGGCACGGGGTCGCTGCGGCGCTGGTTGGGGGCACGCTCGGGACCTTGACGCTCTGGAGCGCCACGTCGATCCTCGACGATCCCATGAGTCAGTCCAACGGAGCGCTCCTCCGGTACGGCCTCCTCGTCCAGCTCGACGTGCTGAGGCGGCCGATTACCGTCGCGCTCGGCGTCGTCGCGTTGATCGCGGCCACGGCGCTGCGCGGGCGTGCGCACCGGAGCGTGTGGCAGCGTTCGGCGCGCGCGACCCTCGCGGCGGTCGTGCTCCTCGGGCCATCGGTCGCCAGTGGTTTGCACGCGACGCTCGGCCTCGTGCACGTGCCGTTCGAGGCGCGCGACACGCGACTCAGCTCGGTCGCGCCGAGCCCGGACGGCGCGCGGGTCCTCGTGCAGGTCCAGCGTGAGCGGTCTTTGCCCGGGCACGAGGGGCAATTGAGGCGCACATCGACGTGGGTGATCGACACCGACACCGGAGCGCGCTCGCGACTCCCGCAGGGCGTCGTGTACCACGGGTCCTGGCACGACGCGACACAGGTGCCGTTCGAGCCTCTTGGAACGTCGGTTGTCGAGGATGTCTCGCTGCTGGACGTCGAGACTGGCGAGACCCGCCCGCGGACCGGTCACAACATGCCCCACGTCGAGTCGTCCCGGGTGGTCGACAAACTGACGCGCGGCGCGGGGATGGAGCTCGTCAGCGAGTACCGAGTGCGACTGCAGAGCGGCCTCGCCTCCGAGCCCTTTCGAGCGCTCACGATCCGCAGGCAGGGCAGCGGCGCTCAGCGCTTCTTCTACGTCAGCGAGGAACAGGTACTTTGCGAGCTCTCGCTCGTGGACGGCTCCCACCGCGTCTTCGACAGCGTGCAAGTCCCGGGCGTGTTGCCGAGGCTCAGCGTGTCGCCGGACGAGCGTTGGCTGAGCCTCCGCGATCACCGCCAACGCGACGGGGACGATGGGCCTTCGACTTACTTCCTGCTCCGTCTCGTCGACCTCGACGCGGATGGTGGTCGTGTCGTCGCTGAGGTCGAAGAACGTTTCTCGCCTGGGTGGCGCCGCGGGCCTGATCCGCTTCTGATCGGACCGAATCGGAGTGACGCCCCTCGGTACAGGCTGCTCGGCCCGAATGGGCTCGTGGAGCTGCCGTTCGGCTACGACACCAATGGGCTCACGGACCTCGACGGTGACCGTTGGTTATTGACTGGCGAGGGAGGTCGGCTGGCCATTCACGCCGCCGACGGAACGCTGCTCGTCACGCTCCGTGAAGGACGTGCTGGAGAGACGCGATGAGGACCCGAACCGCTCCTCTGTTGCGCGGCCAGCGCACGCTCCTCGCGCACGAGCTGCGCGAGCAGGGGCCGCTCGGTCTCGCGTTGCTCGCCGCCGGGGTCGTGATCCTCCTCGGTGTCCGCTTCACCTCTGGCGCGGAGCCTGGTGAGCTCCGCGCGCAGCTCCCGTTGATCGGGCCTGGGCTCGCTGCGGTGTTGCTGGCGTTCCCGGCGGCGGACCTCGTCGGGCGCGATGTCAGCTCGGGTCTCGTGCGCACGTTCGCAGCGGCGCCGATCGGGTCCGTGCGACTGCTCGCGCCTCGGCTGGCCGTGTTCACGCTGGTCGCGGTGCTCGTCACGGTCAGTTTCGGCGCGCTCGAACCTGCGCACTGGTTCGGGGGCACGGCGCCCTCCGGTGGCCAGCTCTTCGGGTTCGCGCCGCTCTTCGTGTTCGTCGCGCTCGCGGGGGCGTGGCTCCGGAGCGCTCCGGCTGCGCTCGCTGCCGGAGCGTTCGTGTACTGCGCAGCCTGGGTCGGGCTCGCCTCTGTGAGCCAACGTTTCGTCCAGGAGGCCAACCTCGCCGCCGCGGCGCGGGTCTTCGCCAAGGCGTTCATGGGCTCGCTGTCGTTCGCGACGCTCGTGCCGAGCGGCCTCGCCGCGCTCGTCGTGGTGTCAGCGCTGCGCGGGCCCCGCGCGCGCCGTGCGACACGACGGTTCGTCAGCGCGTGCGGCGCGGCGCTCCTGTTCGCCGCGCCGCCGACCGTGTCCGCGGCGCTCGAGACCTACGCGACGATCGACATTGCGTTCGATGACCCCGACACCCAGGTCGAGGTGCGGACGGAGGCGGGATCGGGCCGCGTCGTGTTGAGACTCCATGCGAATGACGGTCCTTGGACGTCGAGCTGGGCCATCGATCCCAACACCGGCGCGCACCGGCGGCTCCATGCCTGGGCCTTGAACGAGGAGCGGCGGTTCGACACGAGCTGGCTCGCAGAGCCCCTGCGTGCGTCGGGCGAGGGCATCGAGGCCCGCCTCGCGCTAGCGAACGGCGTGACGACGGACTGGATCTGGATGCGCCGTCACTCGTGGCCGGGGCTCACCTCTCCGCGCGACCACGTCGTGCACATCGGCGCGGACTCGACCATCGAGGTCGTCTCGTTGATCGACGGCAGCACCACGACGTTGCGCGGCGTGCCCGAGGTCGATTTCGTGCAAGTGCCCTACCTCTCGACCGATGGTCGTTGGCTGGCCCTCACTGACTGGGTGCGCTTCGATCCAACGGACCGCGACCGCGGCTTCGATCGTGTCCGCTTGGTCGACGTGCTCAGCGGTGAGGTCGTGCAATCCGTCGACGCCGCGGGCTTCCTCGGGTGGTTGAGCGGCCCTCAGGTATTGGCAGTGAACCACGCGCCGAACGGCAGCGTGCGCCGTGCAGGTCCCCGCTACCTGGCGCTCGGCCAACATGGCACCGAGCCGATCCCGATCGGCGAGAACGTGATGCGGCTCATGCAACTCGACGACAAGCGCTTCGTTTGTACGACCTACGACAACCGTGTGCTGCTCCTCGCCGCCGATGGGACGACCCTGCGAACGCTGCGCGCGCCTGTAGGAGGCTGACAACCAGCGGGACGCTGGGGGCGACGAACTGTGAACTGCCACCCCCGTTTCGAACTGGTGAGACGGTCACGCGTCAGGGCACTTCTGCGAGGGATTCGAGCTTGCTTTGGCGTGCATGGGACGGTACTCGCGCCGGTGGTGAATGAAGAAGAGAGTAGATCCCCACATCGGTCCGGAACCAGGTCACGGATGGAGTTGAAAGCGCGCCGCGGCGGCGGGCGCGCTCGCCCGCGCGAGGACATTCGTGAGCACCCACGAGTGGGGCTGCGCGCGGCCGGTAGGCGCTGACGCGAGTGACACGGGACGACGTTTCGTCACCATCCGTGACCTGGTTTTCGGGACGTTCAACTCCATCTACCTTTGCCATCGAGGTGACCGCTGCTCTTCGAGTATGTAGTGACGGCGAACGTAGGAGCCGCCAGCTCATGAGGATCACACGCTGTCGGCGGACTTCGGCACAACTTGACGGTATCCACGTGCCGACCTCGCTTGATTGGGCACGGGTCGGCGCTCGAGCAAGTGGAGGAATCACATGAGGCTGACGCCGAACGAGTTCGAGAGATTGTTCGGGGTCGTCAGCTGGAGCTCCCGATGCCACAGCCGTAAGAACCAGGTCTTGCCAGCGACCACGGGCCGGCCCGGGTCACGCCGGCGCTGGCAGCTGAGGTGCCGGGACCGCGACGCTGCAACGCTCGCAGACCTCCCATTTCCACGCCGGTGACAGCGGCCCAGCGCAGTGGGGGCACGCCGCATAGGACTCGATGCTCTCGGTCCCATCGGGCGTGGTGCTGAACCACGCGTAATACGCTCGGCGCGCGCGGTTCCCCTCCGACGCGAGTTCCATACCCATGCGATGCACGCGCGCGCTTGGGCTCGCGAAGGCTGACGCAGCGAAGGCCTCGAATTCGTTCGAGTCGAGCCACAAGAAGTGGAGCGCGTCGAACAGGCACTTCCAGTACCCGAGCGAGTTCGAATACTCGTCGTCGAGCCCGAGCGAATCGAGCTCGACGGGGCGGCGAAACACCGCGCACATCACGACGTTCGGGTCGTGGGTGAGCCCCGCCACGAGTACGACCGGCGGCGGCGGGTCGGTCCCGCAGCAGCAGGGGGGCTCTCCGGCGTACTTGGCGTCGACGGGGGTGGGTTCAGCGGAGCCGCTCACGCTGCTCTCCGCGGAGGTGCGATCGGATTGGTCTCGACTGTGCGTTGCGCGCTCGAAAGTTACGAGCGCCGCGAAGATTTGGCAAACCGAGGTTGCGGCCAGCGCCGTGTCGCTCGCTCAGGGGTCGAACTCGATCGTCGTGTCCGGCAGGACCTGCACCGGCGAGCCGGGCCGGTGCTCGAGCTCCTGTGTGTGCGCAGCCAACCCGGTCGCGCCGAGGTGCAGCTCGTAGCGACCCGGCGCAACCTAGGGGAACACGATGGTGCACGCGTCCCAACGGAGGCCAGCGACGCGCTCTGCGTCGCTCACGAGCCCAGGATGCTGCACCGACTCGACAGGACGTCCGCTGCTGTCGGTGACCCTCAATGGAGGTCGTCTGCGAGTACCGCGTGCGACTGTGCAACGGCCTCACTTCCGAGTCCCTTCGAGTGCTCACGATCCGCTCGAACGATGCGCACGCGCAGCGCTTCTGCTACGTCATCGAGGAGCTCGACCCTTGCGAGCTCGCGCTCGTGGACGGATCGCTCCGCGTCCTCGACAGTGTGCACGTCTCAGGTGTGTTGCCGAGTCAGTACGGACTGCTCGGCCCGCATGGGCACGTGGAGCTGCCGTTCGCCCCCGGTCAGCGTGCCCAGAATCGCGGCGGTGCTGCTTGCGATCCGGCGGCGGACCTCTTCGGGCGCGGAGTGAGCTCCGGGCTCGTGCGCACGTTCGCCGTGGCGAGTCGGTGCGCGAGGACGCTGATCGGGGAGCACGCAGCGCGAGCGGCCGCGCCACCGTTCGGCTAGGATGCGCATCGAGGAGTGTGGTGTGACCCCACTCTACGGCCCAATGTCTCGAAGGTGATCGCTTGCACGTGTCGCTCAATCGTCGACAGAGTGTTGCCCTCCACCAGCTCCGTGGTCTCCCCGAGCGGGCCCACATGCTCCTCATGACTTCTGGCGTGGACTCCCTCGAGGGATCGCAGGAGGCCTTCGACGAACTGGTCGAGTTCATCGGCGAAGAGCTCGCGGAAGGCATGCTCTCCGCGACCAACGCCCGTGCGTTGCACGCGCTCTGCCTGCGGATCGATCCGAGCTGCGCCGACTGGCTGGGAATGTGAGGCGCGCCGCGTGCTCCCGCGCAGGGAACAACCACACGAGGCGGCGGCAACCCGTGGCGCGCGTTGCGGGTCCTTTATCGGCACCCGGCCCATGCGTCGGTCCAGGTCTTGGGCATGCACCCGGTCATCCCTGGGATCGGACGCGGCGTGTCGCAGGGCACGCTGGCCTTCGACGGGGACATCGCTGACGAAGTGTTCGACCGGCATCAGCCTGGCCAGTTGCGCAAGCTGAGGGCGCGGTCGAAGTTCATCTCTCGCGACATGTATCGCTACGAGCTCATGGAGGACAGCGGCTCCGGCTTCGGGCTGCTCTTGGACCTGGAGTACAAACGCTCTGACGAGCTGAGCCCGTTCCCGCCCGTCGCGCTGTACGCGGCGCGACCTGCTCAGAACCTCGCAGCCTTCGGGCCGCTCGCCGGGCCGACCTGGCGGTCGAAGGATGGCGCGGAGAGCGCTCAGACGACGGCGACCTTCGAGTGGATCCCCTACATCGAGGCCGTCCGCGCGCGTATGCTCCGGCCGGCCGAGCGCGGCGAGTCCGAGCCTCTGCTCGACGTGTGCGTCTACCTCCATCCGAGGTCGAACGCGATCCATTGTCTCGCGCTGTCGAACGGCGGCGGCGTCCATGAGGGGCGGTTGGCCGTGCTCGGCGATGGGCGATTGAGCCCTGCGGCCGGTGAGCATGGTTGCCCGAGTCCTCGCAGCTTCGTAGTGCGGTGCTCGGGCACCCGTTCACGGGTCGAGCTCGACCAGCGTGTCCGGCAGGACCTGCACCGGTGAGCGGCGCAGGTGCTCGGTGCCGCGCCGAAGCACGAGTGTATAGCGCCCGACGGGGGCGGTGACGACGCCCAGCACACGGTTGCGCCGCGCGTCGAGCTGCACCTCTTCGGACGCAGCGCTCGACAGCACGATGCCCGTGTCGTCCTGAAGCTCGATGGTGAGCGCCTCCGCGCGCTGGGCGTAGCGCTGGTGCGCGCTTGACCACGCTTGCATTCGATCGCTCGCGGCGAGGCTCCCGGAGTCGCCCGAATGGAAGTCGTCCGTGGGGATCGGCGGGTCGTCGGCGCGACGCACCGGGAGCTCGAGGCGCACGCGCCCGAGCTCGGGGCGCGCGAAGTCCCATTCGAGCGACGATTCACCGACGGGGACCTCAAGCGTCCGAGTCGGACCGAGCCACACCTGCGCTCCGCTCGCGGCCTCGCGTGCGACCAAGCCGACCTGCCATGTGCCGTGCGCCAGGACGCCGAGGTCTGCGAGTCCGCCCGCCTCCACGACCCTGCTCCGCGTCGCGTGTGCCGCGGACTCGGCGACGACTCGGAGGCTCGTGAAGAGCGCAGGCGGCGGGCTGACGCGCACGCGTACACGAGCGCCCACCTCGAGCGTCACATCCACACGCTCGAGCTCGCCCGGGGCGAGCTCGAGCTCCTGTGTGTGCGCAGCGAACCCGGTCGCGCCGAGTTGCAGCTCGTAACGCCCCGGCGCAACCTCGGGGAACACGATGGTGCGCGCGTCTCGAACGAGGCCAGCGACGCGTTCTGCGTCGCTCACGAGCCCAGGATGCTGCACCGATTCGACAGGGCGTCCGCTACTGTCGCTGACGCTCAGTTCGAGTGACGCAAACTCCGGCAGGATGCCGCGCAGAACGAGCGCTAGATCGCCGCTCGGCTCGTTCACGGTGAGCCGGCCCTCCAGCGCGAAACCGTTGCGGTCTACGCCGAACTCGATGACCCAGGGTGGCGCTGGTAGCTCACCGAATGCAAAGCGACCGAGGGCGTCGGTCTTCACCCGGCCAATGACGTCCGACCAGACCCAATTGCGGCCCGGTTGTCGCGGTCTCTCGAAGCGGACCGAGCCACCGGCGGCGGGGGAGCCGTCCTCGAAGCTCAGAGTGCCGCGCAGCTCTCTGCCCGCGAGCAAGCGAATCTCCAACGGGCTCTCGGGTTTGGTGCTCAACACTTCGCGATGCGTGACGAATCCGCGCGCGCGGACCTCGAGGTCCAGGCTCGGGAACGCTTCCGCTGGCGACATTCCACGCTCGAAGCTAAAGCGTCCGCCGCGATCCGTGCGCCGCATGCCCGCGTCCTGCAACTGCACCTCCGCGCCGGCGACGGGCGCGCCGTCTCGATCGAGCACGATGCCCTCGATCGCCACCTGGACCATGCGCAGTGCGAGCGCGATGTCGCCGAGCTCGCGCTCTTCGCCCGCGTGCAGCTCGAGTTCGCGCCAATCCAGGTCCTCACCGCACCACGACAACTGGAAACGGACCTGCGCCGTGCCCGCGCGCGCGCACGGCAGCGCCGGCGAACGGAAGCGGCCGTCCGCGCCCCCCCGGACCCAGAGGTAGATGCGCGCGACCTCCTCTCCGGGCGACCAGTACAAGAGTTCGCCGAAGCCGTCCGGCAGCATCCCATTCGGCACGATCGTGCGGAGTGAAGCGCCCGTGAGCTGGATGCCGACTTTGGCCTCGGCGAGGGGACGCCCCACTGCGTCGACGACACGCCCGGTGAAACTCGCGCTGCGTTGCAGCACGATCTCCAGCGGTTCCGTCGGCTCCCCCTCGTTCGTCCATGGCAGGCGAGCGCCACCGAGCGCGAAGCCCTCCGCCTGGGCGCGTACGGAACCCATCGAGTCCTCGGTGCCCGACGTACGCCAGTCACTCGCGCCGTCCCCAGTGCGAACGGGGAGCGCCTCGAGCACGAAGCCTCCATCCGGTCCGCTGCGCGTCGTGACGATCGCGGTGGGGCCGAGGCCGGAGCTCCGCGTGGTCCCGTACGGATCCCTGATGATGTCCCGCCCTGCATGCGTGAAGACGACGAGCTCGGCGCCCGCCACTGGCGCGCCGGCTGCGTCGCGGACATGACCCGTGAAACGGTTGCCTGGCGAGAGCACGAGGTCGCGCTCGAGCACGTCGAGCGTCGGCGCCCGCGTGAGCAGGAGCGCGAAGTCGCGCAGCGGGACGCGGCTCGGCGCGAAGCCCGTCGCGCTCGCGTCCAGCAACGGATCCTCGAGGTGCTCCAGGTCGAGCAATCCACCCGAGAGCCGGTACTTGCCGGACTCATCGCTCAGAGTTTCGAGCTCCAGTCGCTCGCCGAAGCTCGTCCGCGCGAGCAAGCGCACGCGCGCCCCGACGACGGCGCGGCCGGTGGTCGTGTGAACGCTGCCCTGCAGGCTCGGCGCCGCGCGCAGCCGCACCGTCACCGGCGCGCCACCCGGCACGAGCGCATCGACGAACGCCGGGAAGTAGCCCTCGGCCATGACCTGTAACCGGTATGTGCAGCGTGTGTCCTCGACGCGCAGCTCGAAGGTGCCGTCCACGAGCGTCGTGCTCGCGGTCCGCCCCGTCACTTCAGTCCGCCCCATCTCCGCGAGTTGTTCGGCCGCCGACCACTCGGGCACCGCTTCGACCGCGGCCTCGGTGACAGGTGTGCCCGCGGCGTCGAGCACGCTCCCGCGCAGCGCGAGCGATGCGGTTGCGCTCGCGTCGCGGTTTGCGCTGTCGCCCGCGGGAGAGCGTTCCGCGTACACGGGCTGGGGCTCGACTTCGTTCGATTCCAGGACACCTTCGCGAGCTCCGAGCGGCACGCGTGGCTCGAGTGCGGCGTCGCGCGATCCACGCGCCAGTAGCGCTACGAGCGCGATCAGCGCAACCATGCTCCCGCCAACAGCGATCCCTCGCCGCCGCGCGACGCCTTCGGCTCGTGTGCGCTGCATCGACACAGCGTACTTCCTCGAGGTCAGCTAGGGCCTGCTCGCGCGCACCTGCTCCGGCGGCGCGGACCACACCCCCGCATCGTCGCCCCGCGCGCACCAGATGCCGAGCGGCTCGAGGTGCGCGAGCAGCTCCTCGAGGTCGAGCAAGCCCGCGCACGGCCGGGCGCCGGCGGGGAGTCCCGGCCCCAGTAAGAGCTTCCGCGCGAGCAGGATCGCGGGCGCGCTCGGGGTCGCTGGGCCGTCCTCGGCGGTGACGAGCGCGACCTTGCGCTCGAGCGCTCGACCGTCGCGCGCGCGGCCGCGCACCCACACGGCGAGTGAGCCATTCTTCGAGCCGCGCGAGTAGAACCACAGCGATACGCGCAGCGCCAGCGGCGCGAACGGCGCGAGCGGCGGCGCGAGCCCGAAGCGTCGGAGCAGCGCGAGGGCGCTGAGCACGCGGTTGAACGGGCCGAGCTCGACACCCGCGCGGAAGCGCACCGTGCGCGCGCCGAAGAGCGAGGGAAAGAGGTCGAGGTCGGGCAGCGCGCAGTTGTGCACGCGTCGGCGGCCGACGTCGGGCGGGAATTCGAGCCAAGCCACGTCGCCCCAGCCGCGCCGCTCGCGCCACGCGCCGTCGATCCACACCCTCAGTGGCGCGCCGAGGATCCCGAGCACCGCGCCGATCGTCGCTGCGCCGCGCGGGTTCTGGTTCCCGGGGCTGAGCGCGAGATCGAGCTCGTCGATCGCGGCGAAGTCGCTCGCCACCGCCGCGACCAACGCGTGCGTGATCGTCGGCGCGGAGCTCGCGCCCGAGCCAACGAACACGCCGCGCTCGCGTGCGCTGGCGTCGAGCGCGCTGATGCCGGTGACGAATTCGCGTGCATCGGCCAGGTCGAGGTAATGCGCGCCCGATTCGATGCCCGCTCGCGCGAGCGCGTAGTCGCGGCGCTGGAACGGCCCCGCGGCGTCGATGACGAGCGCTGCACCGTCGACCGCTGCCCGCGTCGCGTTCGGAGCGGTCAAGTCGACGCGCAGGAACTCCACGCCCAGCTCGCGCGCGAGGGCCGCGCCTCGGCGAGCGTCGCGGCCGGTGATGCGCACTGCCACGCCGGGCGTCGCCGCGAGCGCGCGCGCGATGCGTCCGCCGAAGATGCCGCCGCCGCCCAGCACGGTGACACGTTTCAGCATGTGGTCGCAGCGAAGCAGCCAGACTCGCACAGCCGTTGGTACGCGGCGCGGCGGAACTCGAAGAAGCGCGTCAGCACGCGCTTGGCGACGAGGTGCTCGGCGAGCACGCCGCCGAGGAACCACGGCAGCTCGAAGTCGAGCGTGTCGACGATGCGCGAGCCGCCCTCGTCCTCGAAGAACTCGTGCACGTGCTCGAAGCGCCGGAACGGCCCGCGTGTCTGCCGCTCCGCGAAACGCTGCGGCGGCTCCAGCAGGAAGTGCTCGAACACCAGCTCGTGGCGCAAGAGCGCTACGCGTTGTTCGAGGTACACACGCGAACCGGGTCGAATGTGGCCGTCGTGCTGGAGCAGCGCGAAGCCGCGCCAGCCCTCGAGCAGCCGCGCGAGGTTCTCGGGCGTGGTGTGGAATTCGAACAAGCGCTCGCGAGGCGCGGCGACGTGTTGCTCGAAGCGCAGCTTCATCCGGGTGATCAGCGCGTCGGAGCGAGGCTCGAC
>Ga0163154_10009838_pt1 | contig 10804 bp, 8 predicted proteins | sample OliLakLV19MP9P1_FD_148649 | JGI IMG/M metagenome (GOLD analysis project Ga0163154, IMG submission 148649) | Freshwater microbial mat bacterial communities from Lake Vanda, McMurdo Dry Valleys, Antarctica - Oligotrophic Lake LV.19.MP9.P1 | ecosystem: Environmental > Aquatic > Freshwater > Lake >...
AAAAACCACTATTGTTCTGCGCTAGTACCTCAACTGGCTAAAGATGAGGGGATTATGTCGCTGAATTTGCCCAAAATACCCCGCGTTTTCATCAAGTTGAGGTACTAGTTACACCAGCGTCGAAGGATTTCATGAATGCGTTGGTGGGACAGATCAAAATCCTTGGCGATATTATCAAGCGTTTCACCTTGAGAATAGCGCTCACAGATTTCGGTATTGCGTTCTGATTTGGACAAGTGCTTCTCATTAATTGGTTGTAAGGGCAGGGGAATTCCAGCGTAGAGCTGCTCGATGACACGCTCGACAGCGATGTTGATCGAGGGTAAATGGGTGATGTTGAAGCCCGTTAGGGTTATTGTAATGTGTATTGTAATGTTTGGGGGGCACTCATCTTGAGTGCCTTTTTGTTTGCTATCACCTACTGTGCTGGCTACTTAGCGTATCTGAGGGAGAAAACTGAGATCAGGCGCTTCGTCGATAGTCGTGATGCAAACCGTTCAAAACCGGAAATGCGGTAATCTTGGTTCCAGTCGAGGGTGAATCGAACTGTGTGAGACGCTGCCTATCCAGACCTTGATGGGGAGGTGCTGTGTTGAAGTATTGAACATGTTCTTTGAGGATTCGGTGGAGCTGTCCTTCGTTCAGGATCAGCACATGATCCAGGCATTCGCGTCGCACACTGCCTAGAAAACGCTCACACACGGCATTCGCTTTGGGAGCGCGAATCGGCGTGCGTAATACCTCAATGCCGCTCGCTGCACGAGCAAACTTAGTGCCAAATTGCGGTCATTATCGCGGATCAAGAAGCGCGGACGCGTGTCGAACGGCGTGACTTCGCGCAGTTGCTGGGCAACCCAAACGTCAGTTAGGGAGTATGTGACCGCGAAATGCACGACACGAAGGGAACCCAACCCGATGATGAAGAAGACAAACAGGCTTCGGAACCATAGGTCGTAGGTCTGGAGAAAATCACAAGCCCAGATCTCATGGGCGTGATTCTTCAGAAAGGTTCCCCACGTTTGCGTCGGTTTTCGAGGCGGTCGGGTGGGGCGGGCTTGACGATGAGCAGCGCATCCCTCCATCTCATCAATCGGCTGGCGAACAAGACCAGCAGTCCACGATCCAAGGGGGTGAGCGTGGGGCGTTTCGTCTGCCGCCGCAGAAATCACTAACTGCTGCCGCAGAAACGCATTCTCAGCGATCAACTCAGATTGACTGCGTGTAACGTCCATCACGGCACCAAGGGTTGGATGGACGATAGCCGGTTGCAGACAACGTTTGAAGTGTCGCTCGATGGGCGCGATACCACGGACGAACAGTTGATGGAAGCGGCGTTGCAGGAATTGACGACGCATCGGTTACTCTCTATCGGGAAGGGGTGTTGAATCCACGAGAGGGAGAATTGTAGCAGTCTTTGGAGGTGAACCTACTCTGGATAGCCTAAGTAGCCATCACAGGCGCGGACAAAGCTGTTTCCAAGTCACCCAAAGTTCTTTCAGCAAACGCTGGAACGAACGACGTTGCGAAAAGAGCAGGAAGAGTAAAAGCAACAGGTTGACGACTGGAGAAACGTCAAATACAAGCATGTGGGACTCGGATAGCGATGAAATTCAGACTCCGAATCCTACGAAAATGTCCCGATGGGTCAAGCGCGAATTCTCAACAGTTTATGTGGGCAGTACCACAAGATTTGGTTTTCATACTACGTAACACGTCAGTCGTTACGTAGACCGTCGAACAAATCTGTTTCCACTATCCGCCCTCCGTTGACCAAACTTAACGCACGGTAGAATGTTTGGTGACCCCACAGTTTCTTGTGAGTTTCGGCTGGTTGCTGCTCCAATGACTGAAAATTGACCAACTGACTTCGATGGCAACACACAGCTTGCCATACGGTTTGCCAATAGTCTTCAGTATCAATGTGGGTCGTAATTGTCCACGGTTGCCAACCAGATGCATCCCGTAATTTCCCATCTACGTCGATACTCAATTCCCCAAACGTTTCTTGATAAACCTTGATCTGCTCTTTGCCCAGTGTGTAATAGTAGAGTTTGGAAATCCGATATGACCCTTCACCTTGTATTTGCGTGTATGAGGGATCAGCCGCACACAAAATGGCGGCGGTGGTAAACTGCGAAATGGCGATATGATCTGGATGTCCATATCCACCATCAGGACCGAAAGTAACCACAACGTGCGGCTGAATGCGGCGGATAAGTCTAACAATTTGTGCCACTGCCTCTATCGCATTTGCTTGGTCGAGTTTGCCGTCGATATAATCGAGGAAATCAACTTGTTTTATACGCAATACAGCAGCGGCAGCGTTGAGTTCTGCTTCTCGTCGCTGTCCGAGCTGTTCGGGTCCGGGGTAAGTTGTCATGTCTCCAGTCCAACCATGCTCGCCGCGCGTCGCCGTGACAAGATAGGTTTCCACACCTTCTTGGGCATACTTTGCTAGGATTCCTCCGGTTCCCAGCGACTCATCATCCGGGTGAGCTAGGATACACATTAGCCGCAGTGCTTTGACCATATCACATCTCCTGAATTATGAAGCGGGAACGGCAGAATCCGCTACCGCCCATGAAACATCGACGCATTTCGGTAGTTATTCATCGCGGCGAAATATGAGGGAGTTTACGCGCTCCCCGATACAAGTTCCTTGCTCAAGCCCCAACTCAATCGCCGCACGATAGTGTATAGCTCCATAAAGCCGCGACATAGCAGCCTCATTCGCCATCTCCGTGAATGAGTCAAATGCGCGGGAAGCTAACCCCAGAGCATCATGTGTGTGGTCGGTAAAGGAATATTCCTCACCAAACATTCCCGTCAGCACTACTGCTGCGGCACCTGACTGTACAGAATGTCCCGACGGATATTCTGGGAATGGCGGTGTGTTTACAATCGGCATCCAATTTTCATCTATCAAGTGCTGAATATAGGTGACCGGGCGGACAAGATTGTATGTGTATTTAGCGTGCCAGCAGCCGATGAACGCGTCTGCGACGGCAATGCCCATTCTGGCATATGCCTCGGCAGACAGAGCAAGTGTCGCGTTCTCCTGTTCCAAAATCTGTGTAAGAACTGCAATCGAATGTCCGGGAGGTGTTACGGTTCTGCCGGGATCATCAGCCCAGAATAGAGCGATGTCAGTCTGTTCCTGAGTCAGGTTTTGTGATGTTTGATAGACCTCCATTGCCTCAACATAAAATGCTGAATCCGGGTCTTCTGAATAAACAGGAGGCGCTGAAGCCGCACACGTTTCAACCGAGGATGGCAAAAATGTGCGGTTATTTCCCCAGTAAGGCTGCATGGCAGGCTGTAGATCGCCGCTCAAGCGTGGCGTAGGTACCCATAAACCGTCACCCTCAGGGGGCAGGTAATCAGCCGGAAAATTGGTCAGATACCCTTCATGCCCACCGTCTGCCATTGACCACGCAAAAACGGCATTGGCTACATCCTGTCCATAGGATACAGACCTGCTAAATACATCCGTATCAAGGTCGGGGCTGTACATTTGAGCGAACTCGTCATATAGAGTATTTAGCGCTGCTTGATTATCGTCAGATGCTGTGGGAAAGAGCTGTCGTGTAATTGTCGCAAGGGCGCTGTTAGCAACTGTCGGCAAGTGATACTCCAAATCAGTTTCCGGCTGAGGCATTTCAGCGAGTTCGTTGAGCTGCCCAACAAGGGATTGATAGTCAGACATTCCAGCTACAACCGCCTCATAAAGGGCGACCCCTGTGTAGCCAAATGCGCGCGAGGCAACAGGTGGAGAAAAGCCGGGTGTTTCTTTGACCAGTCTCAATTGAAGGTTAAACCAGGCTGTCGCCACTTCATGATTATAATCTGCTGCGGGTGTTGTGGTAGCTGCAAGCCCCGGAATGACCTGAATCCACAGGCACAGAAGCATGACAGCCATCCCACCGGCTTTAATCAACTTCAGAAGCGTAAAATGCATTCGTTTCATGTTGCACATCCCTTATGAATAACTACTAGTGGGATGAGCAATCCGGGTTGGGGACTGCTCATGTCAATAGATTTGGTGGTAAGTCGGTGGCACACAGCACGGGCAATTTCGTGTCGATACCCGTGCCGCGTGATCCTAAATTAGTTCAGTTTGGTTATTGCCCTTGCTGAAAGACGGCAAACTGTATTAGGCGGCAGGTATTAGGTCCCAGTTCGCCATCGGCTTTGGCTGTATCTGGGAAAGGTGGGGGTAGGCTCTCATCTGTGCAACCGCCCCGGTAGGAATTCATCATTGACCCTGCGAGTTCAGGAATAAGAGTCCCATGATCATTGATGACGATTTGTATCTCCGCGCCCAGAGGATTGGAGAAACCAGTGCCATACCATGCTTCAGGGACATCACCGGCGGGTACAAATCCGGCAAACTCCATGCGTAGGTCGGAACCTACCAAGATGCCATCTCCATAGGTTATTTCTGCGTTGGTATTGTTTGTGTTTGTGAGAATATCGGGACCAGCACAAGGGTTGGAGGCGCAGTTTTCCGGGTTGTTGATAATTGCTACCCATGCGGTATAGACATGTCCCTCTTCCAACTCAGCCGTTTGGAAGTTCATCGTCATGCCTTCTGCTGTAACAAATAACTCAGCCCGTGATCCTTCAATCTCTCGCACATCTCCTTGCGAAGGATGAGTATGCACGGTAGCAGTGGTGTGTTGAACTATCGGCATATCAGTCTGAGCCGACACTGAGACGTTCAACACGAGTATCAAAAGCAAACCTAAAACCATAATCGTTCGACGGTACATGTTGCATGCTCCTCGATAGTTAAGGATGCTATCTTTGTGTTTAGCATCTAATCTGCACTATACGGGTGAACGTATAGGCGTGTCACCTCACTTTGGTTGGTTTTTGGGATTTCACGGAATGAGGGCTAAGTTTACAAGTGAGGGGCGCTCAAAACAGCCTAAGTACGCCTATTCAGGTCAAATTCATAAATCTGAGAGCCGTACCCGGTAACGGTTCCAGTGGACATGAATCGCTTACAGGCAATCTCATGCTGGGAGAGATCAATATCGATAAAGCGTGGGAATCTCCAGTTCACGTTCAGTGAAGAGGTCGATAAGACCGTGTTGACATTTACGGCGGAGCGTTTCACGAAATGGAAAATAAATGTCAACACGACCCGGTTCCCAATTATCGAACTGGGAACCTTAACCAAATATTTGTTTTTCTCGATGACATGAGCTAAACGCACATTCCGCGCGATTGGTTATTTGACACCCACGCCGATGATTAACTCACACGGACCTTCGTATCCGGCAGCGCCTTCAAACTGTTTCATCTGCTGTTCGATCTCGTTCCAGACATCCTGTCGTTCGGTCTCACTGCTTATGCCAGCAAGCATCTGGTGAAGCGCCCCAAATGACTCGCGGGCAAAGCGAAGAAACTCGACAGCAGAGGTCATGCGAAGCGGTGTCTTTACAACCCGAATCTGAATATCGTAGAAGCCCGCCTTTTTGTAAGCCTCTTCTAAGACGCTAGGTTGACCTAGGCTGAAGGGTCCGGGCTGTCCCGGAAGCGGAGGCGGCAGTTGCGTGCGGTGTCGAATTGTAGACACGGGGATGGAAAAGAACTTGTTGTTCTCCGCCGTAGAGTAGACTATAGCGGCTATCCTACCGCCGGGTTTGAGGGCGCGGTGCATATCCGTCAGCGCCTTGTGTTGATCGGGAAAATAGATCAAACCCACACGCGAGATTACCGCATCAAATGCGCCCGGCTCAACGTCCAGATTTTCGCCATCGAGCACGCGTGTCTCGACATTGGATAGTCCTGCCTTGTTTGCTTCCTGGGCAGCGTATTCGAGAATGTTGGAGGAAATATCCGTCGCTAGGACATAACCATTGCTTCCCAAGCGCCGGGCAGCAGCCAGTGCTTGTCCACCCGCCCCTGCCGCCACGTCCAGCACACGACTACCCGCTTTTACACCCGCCATGTTCAACATTTCTTCCGTAGCAGGACCCAACCACTGTTCGATGGTTGGTCCCCAACGATGCCAGGCTTCAGCAGCCGTCTGCCATTGTTCGTGCGTGGTCTGTTTATACTTGACCGAATCAAACTGCGGTGTATCCATTGTCAACCTTTTACCTCTTATACTATTGTTGAAAGATGGCGACCTGTATCAGACGGCATGTAGTGGATCCCGCTTCGCCATCTGCTTTGGTAGTATCGGGGAAAGTTGCTAGCGGGTACTCGTCTGGACAACCACCGCGATAGGATGCTGTCATTTGTACTCAGCATCTAATCAGCACTATAGCGGTGAATGGATAAGCGCGTCACTGCACTTTGGTTGGTTTTTGGGATTTAGCAGAATCAGGGCAAAAGATTCAATTGTTTAGCATACAGAATAGCCTGAGTACGACTTTTCACGCCAAATTTGTTATATATCTGCGAACAGTACCATTTGACAGTTCCGATGGAGATGAAAAGTTTGGTGGCAATCTCATGATTGGAGAGACCATCGGCAATAAAGTGCAGTATCTCTAGTTCACGTTCAGTGAGGGGATCAACCAGTTGCCAGTTATCCTGCTGCGAAGCGGGAACGGGGGCAGGTTTTTCTACAGGTTTGTGCAGTTCCATGAGCAGTGCTGAGGTTGCTTTATCAAAATCTGCGCTGCCTCTGATTTCAGCCAATTGCTCCGGGATTACTTGAAAGCCTGTTAGGAGTTTCTGAGCTTTATCTCGCGTCTCATAATCCGCGCCGGGACGATCAAGCGTCAAAACGAGGAGTTCAATCGCCAGTTCTCGACTCCAACTTTCTGGGAACACTTCAACAATATTGATAATGACTGTCATTGCCAGTGGCATCAACCCGGCGTCGAGTGCGGTCTGTAAAGCGGCGTAGAAGTGTTTCCTTGCCGATGGATCGTCTTCCAGTTTGCAATCTGCCAGACCCAACCCCAAGAGTGCGCCTGCCAACCCGCCTTTGTCCCCAATGTTCTGATAAAGCGCGAGACTGTGCTGGTTGTGAAGCTTTGCTTCAGCATAATTACTCTGTGACCATGCCAGCTTACCCAGATGGTTGAGCGCCACCGCCATACCTTCAGGGTCGTTGAATTTCTCTCGCAGCATAAAGCTGGTCTGATAGTGCCGCCGCGCTTCATCATACTCGCCGAGTGCCTGCGTTGCACTTCCCAGCAGGTTCAGGCAGTATGCATTAAGCCAATCATGACCCAACTCCTGAGCAAAACCGCATCCCCGTTGAGCAACCTGCTGGGCTGTTTGATAATCCCCTTGAGCCATATATGCGCTTGCCAGTGCAAGCGAACACGAGATAAGGTTGCCTCTTTCACCACGCGCCTGACATGCCTGATATGCTTGTTTACCCATCTGGACCGCTTTGTTGTAATCGCCCAACACCACTGTTACGATGCTCAATGCTGCGAGCGGATCGGTTGCGGCAAGTGCTGGAGGCGGGACTTTAAGGGCTTCGAAGATCGCTTGACTTCTTTCAAGAACAGACTTGGCATCATCGATCTGTCCGAGCCTCAAATAGAACCAACCAATATCCACAAGGACGATTGCCAGAGCATATTGCTGCTGATCTGTCGGAACCAAAAGATCCAAACTTTTGAGGGCTTTTGCAAACGCCTCTGCTCCCTCAAGATAGCGGCTGCGGAATTGATAAAACATGTGCAACGTATGAGCGGATCGTTGGATTGCTTCAACTTTGCCATGGTCTATCGCCCACTGCCAAGCAGCACGGATATTTTCAAGGTCAGCGTCTAATTCTGCGGTCGCCTGAATCTGGTTGCCACCATGCACCGCAACATGGGCATGAAGAAACTCGGCATAGAATTCGCAGTGTAAGTCAACAATCTGTGTCGCGTCACCCGGGTGTAGACGGAACCGCGCTTCACTGTATTGGCGCAGCAGTTCGTGGATACGGTAACGTCCGGTATCTGCTTCTCGTAAAATGAGTGATTTATTAACCAGTGACGCCAGTTGACGCAGTGTCGCCCCTGCCACATGCTGCGCCGCTTCCCGCGTAAATCCACCCCTAAAGACAGATAACTTCATCAGGACATCGCGTTCAGCCCCGGTTATCAGATTCCACGAATAATCAAACACTGCCCGAATGCTACGGTGGCGCGAGGGCACATTCTGGACTTCGGTTTCCAGAAAGTCGAGACTCTTACCAATTTCATCACCGATTTCCTGCAACGAGAGGGTGTCCAACCAGGATGCCGCCAAAAGTATGCCCAGCGGCATCCCTTCCACTAATTGACAGATACGGATAATATGTTTCACATCATTGAGTTTGAGCTTAAAGGCGGGTTGGACCCGTTTAGCACTCTGCACGAACAACTTCACAGCACTATGTTCAACTTCGTCGGGTGGTGTATCCTGGTCAGGAAAATCCAGCCCCTCAATGCGGAATACCGTCTCTTCCTGCAAATTCAGCCGTTCGCGGGAAGTGACAAGGATTTTGACATCTGCTGCTGCTTGAAATATCTCGCTAACGATTACAGCCCCATCAATTAGATGTTCCCAATTGTCGATCATCAGCAGCATGTGTTTATTCGCCAGATAGTCCAGGATTTGTTTCCTGGGTTCGCGCCCATCCACTTGAAGCTGATAACGGATTGCATCGGCTATAGCAGAAGGGATATTTGAGGAATCAGTCAACGCAGTAAGCTCTACAAAAAATATCCCATTAGAGAATATCCCGATCTGGCGTTTTGCAACCTCTAAGCTCAAACGTGTTTTACCCATGCCCCCTGGTGCAAGGACAGTAACAAGGCGAATTTGCGGGTTGCTCAATAACTGAGTTAGCTCTTCTATTTCACGTTCACGCCCAACAAATGGGGTTGCTTGAGATGGAAAATTGTGTTTTGGGAAAGCTAATTTCTCAGTGATAGGTATGACAAAGCGGTTATGGGGATTGGGTGGTTTCTGACGATCATGCGAGATGTCTTCTAATTCAGCACCTATATGACGTGCTGACGCGATACGTGATTGAGGGTCGCGCTCTAGCATTCTATAAACAAGGTCAATCAGGCTGATGGGGACATCAGAACGCAGGGATTCGAGATTAGGAGGTGTCTTGGTCAGAATATTGGTGATTGTTCTACTTACACTCTCTTCTCTAAACGGGTGCTGTCCTGCCAGCATCTCGAACAAGATGACCCCAAATGCCCATATATCAACGCGATAGTCAATCACTTCTCCGTTCAGCATTTCCGGTGACAGATAATCAACGGTACCAAGAATCGAAGCGGTTTCTGTTACCCGCTCTTTTCTACTGACATGGGCAATCCCAAAGTCAGTTAGACGCAGCGTACCATCATGGGTAATTAATACGTTCGCAGGCTTTAGATCACGGTGGATAATTTGCAGCTTGTGAGCGCGCGTGAGGGCATCGGCAAGGTCAATCGCTAACTTGAGGATACGCTCATTAGAAATCTGTTCACGTTTGATCAGGTCGTTAAGATCGCCACCCGACACATACTCGAGGATGAGATAGTAATTGGTGTCCTCCGTGACGGTATCCAATAATTTGACAATATTGGGGTGGTCGAGTTCACGCAGGGCTTCACCTTCACGTTTAAAGCGTTCAATGAAATCAGGCTGTGTCAGCTCAGACCGCAGTTGCTTAATAGCAACAGTTTGTCGGGTAAGGGTATCGTATCCCTTGTAGACCGTACCCATACCACCAGAACCTAGCGTAGATTCAATTTGATAACGATTGGCAATCATCTGGACTGAAGCCTTGACTTTAATTGGTTGTTAGATTATAGCGAATATACTATGAAGACGATATGCTATGGTTTTAGGAAACTGTGTTAAGTGGTTGGTGCGGCAAACGGAAACCGTTGATAAATCAAAATGGGCGTTCGCGTCTGGATAACGGTGTATGGTGGAAAAACCTCATCGGAGGGAAGATTCAGGTAGCGTCGCGCCAGTAATCGTGCTGGATTCCTCCAAGCACGTCACGGCAATGGAGGGTGCCGTGCCGCGGGCGTGAGAACAGAATTGGGGTTTGTTGGTTGATCCCTTGACGAGGACGGGCTGTCGGGGCTACTTAGCGTATCTGAGGGAGAAAAGTTGCCCTAGTACAGCATAGCGAAAGAGGATAAGCAAAAGAGAAAGGGGTATAATCTTGTCAGGAAAAGGAGAAGGGAGATGCGAAGAGCAAAAGTAGTGGAGGTGAATGAAGCCGAAGGCAGGATTTTGGAACAGATCACCCGTGAAACTGCTCAAGAAGGTTGGGTCGCGGCAAGCTTGAATGCCTCACCGGAAGATGCTTATTTGGATGCTTTACTTGGAGAATGACAGTGCAGATCATCAGGGTTGAAATTCACAATTTTTGCTCCATTCACGACGGACGCTTTGACCTTCAGGATTATAACTTGCTCATCGGTGCCAACAACTCAGGCAAGAGCAATACGATCAATGCAATTCGGGCTTTTTACGAGGAAGTCAAGTATGAGGCAGGTAAGCACAAACCGGCTACAGGGGAAACCGATGAGCATTGTTGGGTGGAGCTCACATTTCAGATCACTCCTGAAGAGTACGCTGCATTAGATGGAGCCTATCGGATTGAAGAGAATCGGTTGAGGGTACGCCGCATCTTGTCCGCTCCCCAAGGTGTGCAGAAACCGGGCTTGTATGCTTATGAAGCATCGGGGCTGGCGACAAAAGCCTACAAGGGTAAGCTGGGAAAAGTCATTTACATTCCCGCTGTCACAAAAGTAGAAGATCAGACCAAAACTAGTGGGCCTTCACCATTGCGCGATCTCATCAATGATATTTTGGCAACCATCGCGCAGACGAGCGA
>Ga0163154_10009840_pt1 | contig 10803 bp, 6 predicted proteins | sample OliLakLV19MP9P1_FD_148649 | JGI IMG/M metagenome (GOLD analysis project Ga0163154, IMG submission 148649) | Freshwater microbial mat bacterial communities from Lake Vanda, McMurdo Dry Valleys, Antarctica - Oligotrophic Lake LV.19.MP9.P1 | ecosystem: Environmental > Aquatic > Freshwater > Lake >...
CTTCCAATACAGGGTCGTGAACCGCCCGAGCCGGGCCGGATTCAATCGTTCGGGCGGTTCACGACCCTGTATTGGAAGCGGATTGTCGAGAGCTTCACGCCGGCGCTGATCGTTCCCTTTCTGCTGGCATTCACCGCATTGCGCATGCTCGACCGATCGCGGAGAGCCGTGTTGCTGCTCACTTACCTCTCATTTTTCCTCGCGGCATTTTTTCAGCCCCTGCTGGATCGCGCGAGTGACGACCTGGCCGGTTGGCTGCTCCAGATGCCCTACCACGGGTATTCGTTTCTGCTGTTCGGCCTGGTCGCAACGCTTGGGATTGGCCGATTGGACGTGCTTTGCCGGGGACGGATGGCGAGGCTGCGCGCGCTCCGGTTTGTCTGGCTGCTGCTCCCGCTGTGGCCGCTCGCCTCGAACATGGCGTTCTGCAGCCAGCGCGGGCACTGGTTCGGCTGGGAGTACGGGACGGGCATGGTCAAGCCGCTGCCCCCGGGTGCGGTTTTGTTCGGGGGCACCGATCCCGGGCGATTTGTGCCCACCTACATGATCTTTGGCGAGAGCACGCAACCGGCCCGGCACAAACGGGATCCGGAGTTCGATCGACGCGATGTCTACATCATCACCCAGAATGCGCTCATCGATCCGTTCTACATCCGGTATATTCAGGACCACTACGGTCTCACCCGCCCCCGGGCTGAGGGTTGGCTGGCCCGCCGGTTGGGGAGGGGGCGTGCCTACCCTGCGAACCCGCTCGATCTCCCCGACGACCGCGCCGTTCATGAGGTCGTCGAGAGCGAGCGCAAGGCGGCAGACGCGGAAGGGCGCCTGGTCGAAAGATCGGCGGACCCCGGGTGGCTCAACGGTTCGGTGGCGAGGGTCATCTGGGAACGCAACAAAGGGCGCCATCCTTTTTTCGTTGAGGAAAGTTTTGTGATGGAGTGGACCTATCCCCACGCCGTGCCGCGCGGGTTGGTGTATGAGATATTGCCGGAACCGGTGGCCGGGCTGCCTGCGGAGGCGGTGCGTGCGGACATGGAGTTTTGGGAGGTGCTCGTCGCGGGCTATCTCGGCGACCCTGCCTTTCGCTCCGACGTGGATGCGCGTCGGTCTTTCGCGAAGCTCCGGAATACGTCCGGGAATCTTTACCGGCACCATGGGATGCAGCGTGAGGCCGAGGCGGCCTATCGCGAGGCGCTCGCGCTGTGGCCCGCCTCCGGCGAGTCGTTGAGCGCGGTGTGCGAGATGTTGTCCTCCTCGAACCGGCATGACGAAGCACTGGAGCTTGTGGTGAAAGGCCTGGAAATGGATGTGCAGAACCCGTCGATCCGAATGATCGGCAACATGGTGCGGGCCCGGCAGGCGTTGGCGGTGGGCATCGAGGAATTGAAGCGTGCTTTGGCGGAAGCCCCGGGCAATCGCGATGCCTGGCTCGAACTGTTGAGGAACTATGACATCACCCGGGACGACAAGGCCGCGGATGCGCTGTTGGCGGAGGGGATGGAGCGGTTCGGGTCGGAGGGACTCGTGTTGCAGGAGGTGATCAATCACCGGGTGCGCCGGCTGCAGTGGGCCGAGGCCCTGGTGGTGGCGCGGAAGTGGGATGCGTTGGAGCCTTCCAATGCCGCCGTGAAGTTCACGCTTGCGAAATTTCTCCACGCGACCGGCGCACTCGACGAGTTCTACACCGTCGCGGGGGAGGCTGCCCGGCTGGGCGGCATCCCGATGCGCGAACAGATCGCGCGCGAACCGGTGTTCGCGCCCCTGCGCAATGAACCCCGCTTTCGCGAACTCACCGGTGCGTCGCAGGCCCCGGTGAGTGGATCGCGCTGACGGGCGGGGTGCGTGAGGGTGGTGGAGTGGAGAGGTTGGCGAGTGGAGCTGCCGGATCGGTCCCCGGTAACAGATGGCAGAATGCACACTCGCGGGTTTGTCGGGCTTCTCCGGGAGCGCCTTGGAACCGTCGTCCAACATGCAGGGAGAGATGGTGCTCGCGCTGAAGTCGGCGGCTGAGTATTCGGTGATGGAGTTGCCCCAGTCGCGGCGGCTCGCCGTGGGGAATTGGATTGCCCTCGTGCGGGGTCCCGGTTGCAGGGAGACTCCCTGTCCATGAGCGCCCATGACCATGCGGTGATCGGTGCCGGCCACAACGGGCTCATCCATGCCTGCTACCTGGCGCGGGCGGGGCTGAAGGTCGTGGTGATCGAGCGGCGCCCCGTGGTCGGTGGCGCCGTATGCACCGAGGAGATCATCCCGGGTTACCGGTTCGATGTCGGGTCGTCCGTGCATCTGATGTTTCGCATGACGCCGATCCTGGACGAGCTCGGCCTGGCCGCGCACGGCCTGGAATACATCGAGATGGACCCGTGGGCCTATCATCCGGTCGAAGGGGCGGAGGGTGGCGTCACCTTTTACCGCAGTGTGGAGCGGACGTGTGAGAGCATCGCACGGTTTTCGCCGCGAGATGCCGAAGCGTATGCCCGGTTTGTCGATCATTGGCGGGAGATCAACGAGGGGGTGTTCGAAGTGTTTCTGAAACCGCCGACCGGTGGCGCCATCCTCGGGACGATGTTGCGCCGGAATCTGCTCCGGCCCGCCTCCCGCAAACTCTGGAGCTCGGCGGATACGGTCCGGATGCTGATGGGCAGTTACGGCGATCTGATCGAGCGCACGTTCGAGTCGGGGCCGGTGCGGGCCGCGATGATTTGGCTCGCGGCGCAGTCGGGCCCGGCCCCGGCGGAGATGGCCACCGGCGATTTTGCAGGGTGGCAGGCAATGATCCATCAACACGGATCCTGGCGGGCCAGGGGAGGTTCGGGTTCGCTCAGTGTGGCGCTGGCATCCAAGCTGCGTTCGCTGGGGGGCGAGATCCTGGTCGATGCGCCGGTGCAGCGCATCGCGCGCGCGGTCAACGGCAGCTTTGAGATCGAGACCGGGGCCGGGGTTGTCGAGGCCCGGAAGGTGACCGCCGCATGCCACGTGCACACGACGTTTCTCGAACTGCTCGACCCGGACCTCTGCCCGCCGGAGTTGCGTGTGCGGGTCAGCCAGACCCGCATCGGGAACGGGTTCGGCATGATCGTCCGGCACGCTGTTTCCGAGCTGCCGCGCTACGCCGGGCAGCCGGTGGATGCGCGTGGGGTATCACCGGTGCACAGCTCGATGCAGTTGCTTTGTCCTTCCAGGGCGTATCTCGAGGCCGCGTTGGGGGATCATGCCGCGGGGCGTCCGCCCACGAATCCTGCGGTGCTGGCGATGACGTTCTCCGCCATCGATCCCACGCTGGCCCCCCCGGGCAAGCACACGTTGTTCACGTGGGCGCAGTACCACCCGTATGAGTTGCGCAACGGTGAGGGGTGGGATGCGATTGCGGAGCGGGAGGCGGACAAACTGTACGAGGTGGTGTGCCGCTATGCCCCCAACATGCGGGGGAGAATGGAAGGCCGGTTCATCCAGACCCCGCTCGATATCGAGCGACGGCTGGGGCTGCTTCGCGGGAACGTCATGCACCTCGAGATGGCGTTCGACCAGATGTTCGCGTTCCGGCCGTTGCCCGAGCTTTCCACGTATCGGACCCCGATCCCGGGTCTTTACCTCACGGGTGCCAGCACCCATCCCGGCGGGGGGGTGTTCGGGGCAAGTGGCAGAAACGCGGCGGGAGTGGTTTTGAAGGATCTGGGGCGAAAGTTGGCGAACTGAATGCAGGCTCAGTCCCTTCCCGACCGCACCCTTTCCTTCCGTTCCTCGCACTCGGAGCGGAGACGGGCCAGTTCGCGGACGAGTTGCTGCTCGATGGCTTCGACTTCCTGGGGCGGGGCTTTGACGATCTGGTCGCGGAGGAACACCTCGCGTTCCGCGATTTTGGCCCGGAACTGGTTGTCGACCTCTGCGATTGCCGCTTTTTGGGCGTCGGAGAGTGAGATGGTGGGTGCCTGCTTTTGGAGGCGTTCCATGGCGAGTTCGTAGGCGGATTTCATGGATGAGGCGGGTCGATGACCAGAATCCATCTTGGGCGTTGATTTCGGCGCATCAACCCCCAAATTATGGCGGTTTCCAATGGCTAGCATTCGGCTGATCAGCACAGATTTTGACGGGACCGTGGTCGATCATGACGGTGGACCCATGGTCAGCGATTTATTGATGGAGCGGATCGAGTCGTTGCGTGCGCGCGGTGCAGTCTGGGCCATGAACAGCGGGCGGACGCTGGGGATGATGCGGGAAGGGTTGCAGATCCTGCCTGTGCATCCGGATTATCTGCTGACCTCGGAGCGGGAGGTGTTTCGTCCCGCGCCCGGTGGCGGGTGGGAAGATTTCGGGGATTGGAATGCGAAATGTCGCGAGGTGCATCGCGGGCTGTTTGCCCGGACGTCTGACGCCCTGATGCGGATTGTGGATTACGTGCGGGAACGCACCCAGGCGCGGGCCGTGTATGACGCCGAGCGTCCGGACGGAGTGATTGCCGGATCGGAAGAGGAGTTGGATCACATCGTGGGGTTCATCGAGGGCGTGCGCAAAGACCTCCCGATGCTCCATTACCAGCGCAACAGCGTGTACCTCCGGTTCTGTCATCTCGCCTATCACAAGGGCGCGGCCCTGCAGGAGCTCGGTCGGTTGCTCGGCATTCGGCGCGGGGCGATCTTCGCGGCGGGCGACAACCACAACGATCTGCCGATGTTGGACGGGCGGTATGCGGGGATGCCGGCGTGCCCTTCCAACTCCATCGAGCCCGTCCGGAAAAGCGTGCGCGTCGCCGGTGGCTATGTGGCTGCCGCCCGGTGCGGGGATGGTGTGGCGGAGGCGCTCGACCACTTCTCCCGGCTTGATCCACGGTCTCCGGCCATGGCCGACCAGCCGCAAGTGGTTCCGTCCGGCTGAGGGGCGAGTCTTTCGATGAAACGCAGAACCGCGGTTGCATCCCTGGTGGTGGTCGGAAGTTCGAACACGGATCTTGTGGTGGCGTGTCCCCGCCTGCCCGGTCCCGGCGAAACTTTGTCGGGCGGTACCTTTCGCCGGTTCGGCGGCGGGAAGGGCGCGAATCAAGCGGTGGCGGCGGCCCGTGCGGGCCTGCGCGTCACGTTTGTCGGTGCGCGGGGTGCCGATGACTTCGGCCTCGCCGCCGCCGGGGCGCTGAGAAAGGAAGGGGTCGGGTTGGCGTGGTTCCGGGTGGTGCCGGGGGCTGACAGCGGGGTGGCTCTGATTCTGGTCGGTGCGGCGAACGGGGAGAATCTGATTGCCGTGGCGAAGTCCGCGAATGACCGGTTGCGGGTGCGCGATGTCCGGGCGGCGGCCGGGGCGGTGCGGGGTGCGGGCGCCGTGCTGGCGTCGCTTGAAGTGCCGATGGCCGCCGTGTCCGAGGCCGCCCGGCTTGCGGCTGTTTGTGGCGTCCCGTTTGTGTTGAATCCGGCGCCGGCGCGATCTCTTCCTGCCGCGCTGCTGCGCCGTGTGCATACATTGACTCCGAACGAAAGCGAGGCGGCGTTGCTCTCGGGCGAAGACGAACCGGCCCGCGCGGCCAGCATTCTCTGCGAGCGCGGTTGTCGGAATGTGGTGGTCACGTTGGGCGAGCGCGGCGTGGTGGCCTGCGGCGAAGCGGGCGCGTTCACGATCCCGGCACGCAAGGTGGGAGCGGTCGACACGGTCGGGGCCGGTGACTGCTTTTCGGGCTGGCTGGCTGTGGGAATTGCCGAAGGCCTCCTCTTCCGGGAGGCGGTGAGCCGGGCAATGGCCGCCGCTTCACTGGCGGTGCAACGCCCGGGCGCCCAGTCGGGCATGCCGCACCGGCGCGAAGTGGAGGCTGTGCTTCGCCAGATCCGGCCTTGAGTGCGGGCGGTTCCGGGCGGATGCTACCCCCTCATTCCCGCTCCCCATGAATGCTGCGCACGGCTGTCCAACACTGAAATTTTGCCTGGCGTTTGCGTGCGCGTTCCTGGGCGTCGCGACAGCGCCGGCTGGGCGGCATGAATCGTTCACGGCGAAGTTTGCAACGGGTCCCAAAATGATCCCGCAGGCGGCCACCTTTTTCGGCGGGAATTCGGCGGACGAATTCGTGGAGGCGTGTGTCCTGCCGGACGGCGTCATTGTCGCTTTTGGGAACAGCGCGGGCCCCGCGTTTCCCGAGTCGCCGAAGCCCGTGATTCTGGGGAGGGGAAAGCACCAGGGTCTGGATCCACTGCCTGCGTCCGGCAAAGACGGCCCCCTGTTTTCGCGGGAGAACCCGGACTTGGCCGGGATGATCGTGCGATTCAGCCCGGACTTGCGGGCGGTGATTGGGGTCACCCGGTTCGATTGGGGCGTGGCCTCGTTCTCGACCGGTGTCGTGAGCCGGGATGGCAAGGCGTTGTTGGTGGCGGGGCGGTGCACGGCGGCGTTCCGCGGGCTGGGTCCGATGGTGAAAGTGCTCGATGTGCCGCAGGCGGACGAAGCGCCGGCGCCGGGCAGGAAGGCTCCGGCGACCCCGGTGCGGGGGCCGTACCGCTACGGCAACGTGACGGCGCCGGGCGACGTCTTTGTCGCCCGCATGACTCCCGACGGCTCGCGGATCGAATGGGCGTGGGTGTTGCCGGGTTTCCGAAATCCGCCCGGGCAGATGTGGAGTGATCGGCAGGGAGCGCTGTATGTTTCGGCAAACGGGATGTGGCGGATCTCTGCGGAGGGGGGGAAGCCGGAGCGCATCAACCCCGTGATGGATGGCCGGACCGCGCAATATCACCTCGTCGATCCCGGGGATGGCGCGCAGTATTTCGGCGGGGATCGGAACACGAACACGGGTTACCAGCCGTATCGCCAGCCGTATCTTTACAAATACGACGCCAAGGGAACAAAGCTTTGGAAGATGTGGGAGCCGAATCCGAAATCGGTGGCGTGTGGCGGACCCGGCAACGGGCTCTGCTCCGATTCGTCCGTGCGGGCGATGGAGTGGGCGTCCAACGGCGATCTTCTCGTCGCCGGGTGGTCGGATGGCGGCAACTCGGTTTTCGGACGGCAACCCAACGACATGGGACGTGCCGCCGGGCCGGGGGCGATGGGGATGTCCGCCTGGGGGATGAAGAACGCCAATTCCCTGGCGTATGTGTTGCGGATCGATCCGAAGACGGCGGAGCAGACGGCATGGACGCTTTGGCTTTCGTTTCTTCCGGACAACTTTGTCGATTCGAAAAGCCGCGGTGCGCCGAATTTTGCCAGCATCCGCGGGGTCAAAGGGCTGGTGGACAACAGCATTGCGATTGTTGGATCTGCGGCCACGGGATTGCCGCAGACGCCGGGAGCCCTGTTTGGGGCTCCCGCGGATGGTTCGAAGTACGGGGGGCAGTTTGTGGCGGTGCTGACGCCCGCGATGGATAACGCGATGTATTCGAGTTATCTGCCGGGGATTGAGGAGGCGGGGATTGCCCCGGGGAAAACAGGGTTGCTGGTGTTCGGTCGTGCCGGGGCGCCTTCCGAGACTGGGACGGCCAACCTCACGCTGCATCCGGTGCAGGCGGCGCGGCGCGGAGTCACGGATGCATGGATCGCGTGGGTGGCACCGGCGAGGTGAGAAACGGCGGGATCAGTAAGGCAGGCCGTCGGCGGTCACCCGGAAAAACTCCGCATCTTCATCGATGGGTTTCTGGAGGAGGATGGGTGCGCCGTTGCCGTCGATGGGGGCTCCGCTGTTGGCCCAGTTTCCGGAAGCGAGCGTGGTCGATTGTTGGAGTTGGTATCGGGCGCCGAGCATGCCCGGCCACGTGAGGTCGAATGCGCTGGTGCCGTTGCCAGAGATCGAGAGGGCGAAGGGATCCGGTTGGATCGGCGCGTTGGCGGGGAAGGTGCCGTTCAACGTGTAGATGGAGCTGTTCTGTGTGGCCCCCGCCCAAGCCGGGTGGGAGCCGCGCTGGCCGGCGCCCACGCGTACCTTGTAGGAGGTTAGGTTGGAGCCGATCGGGATGCCGGCGACGTGAATTTGGTTGCCGTTCTTCACCACGGCGGGGCCGTAGTCGACCACGTAGTCGATGGGCAGGGCGGACGAGGTGGCGGTGGCATTAAAAACGAACGGGGTGTTGGTGCCGATCCATGCGGTGGCGTTGGAGAGGAGGGGGGGAATGCTCTGCGCGGACCCGGTCGGCGTCCAGTTGCTGAGCTGGGCTCGCTTCAGTCTCACGGTCCGTTCGCGGTAGTGATAATCGGCATTCGCCTCGCAGAAGGCCACGAGATACATCGAATCGTCCGTGCGGGTGGCGAGCACTTTGATGCGTCCGCCATTGGCCGGGTCCGGGTCGCCGATCGACCCGGCGTTGCGATCGAACTTCACCGTTTGACCGGTGGCGCTCGCGTTGCCCGAACTGACCTGCACGGTGCCGTTGAGCGTGAAGAAATTGCGGGTCGAGTCCATGCGATTACCGGTGGACATGTTGCCGCCGAAACCGCCGCTGAAATCATAGGTCGTGTCCGTGGAGTGCTTTTGGAGGCCGGGGATGTTCAAATACGGGCGGGGTTTTCCGAACTGTCCCGAGTTGTTCCGTATCCAGGCGCGCGCGAGTTCTTCGTCCACATGACAAAAGGCCGTGCTGGTGGAACCGGGGTAGTCGGCGAATGCATGCGCCCCATTCACGACCTGGGTGCAGTTCCCGTCGGTGAGCCAGGAGGAGCTTTGCGGGATGGTGTTCAGCGTAAGGAACCCGGCCGTTGCGATTTGTCCGGCCGGCACGCGGCGTTGCATCGCCTTGCGCAGGAACAGCGCCGTGTAGTTCGGGATCGACTTGAGCGGATCTTCGAACGTGCGGTGGTTGGGCCAGGCGTAGTGGCCGGCGCCCGGATCGAGAACCTGGCTCACCTTATACCCCGCTGCTCGCAGGCCATGAAGATCCGCCTGGACGGTCAGACGCTGGATCGGATCGCCGTCGGGGTACTTCGGCAGATTGGTCGGCCCCTCCTCCTCGAACTCGCCGTTGATGGCCAGGAGCGGAACATCGGCGTAGTTCTCGACGGCACCGGTCGGCCACGCATTGGTCATGTTTCGCAGATTGCCGCTCTTGAACAGGATCGCCGCCGCCACGCGTTCCGGCATGTGCAGGAGTTGATTGCGCACCACCAATCCCGCCGCCGAGTGGCCAAAGGGGATGACGGGTGCGTATTGGAGTTCCGGGTAGCCGGTGACGGCGGCCAGTTGGGTCATCGTCGCGTTGAAAATGGTCGCCTCGGAGGCCGTTACCAGGAAGTTGAATTTCTGGGCCTTGAAGTAGACGATGGCGAGGCGCTCCAGCATTGCCGCCCGTCGGATGGCGGGGTCGAGCACGAACTCCTCTTCCGCAACAATCTGCCACGCCCAGAGGATCGCCCGCACATGGTCGGCATTCGGCGGAATCCAGACATAGGCGGTGGTGTTGCCGGTGGTGCCGCTGACGGTGCCGTTGTAGAAGTATTGCCAATCCTGGGCGGTGGCTTGGTGAGCGCTGAAAAGGAGTGCGAGGGCAGGGAGGAGTCGCTTGAGATTCATGGGGGGGTGTCAGTGTCGAAGCCGGGGGGATTCAACCTGCAACCCGTCGCTGTCGGGAGCAAGTCATAAGCTGGCCTCGGGGTTCCCGGGAGGCGGAGGCCTGATTCGAAGTGGGTGAGTCCTCCGGTTGTAGTGGAATTCCCAAGTATTTCGGCTTCGCCCGACGTTCCACCGCGCCGCGACCGGTGTGAAGCGAGAGTCACCCGCCCCGGAAGTCTCCGCGACTTGCGTTACAGGGGGATTGAATACTCTCCGGGCCGGCGCGTCGGAATGTTCGACCTATGAAAAAACTGCTTCTTGGAATTGCCCTTGGCGCGGCTGGGCTGTTTGCCGCGGGTTCCACTGCGCGGGCCGACGGATCCTGGTCGGTTGGAGTCAATGTTGGTGGACCGGTCTATTCCGGCAGCCACTATTACCGTCCGGCCCCTGTTTACTGTGCGCCGGCAAGGCCGGTCTATTACCGTCCGCGCCCCGTCTGCTATGCGCCCGCCCCGGTGTATTATTACCCGCGGTACCGTGCGCTCTACGCTCCCGGGGTGTCCCACGGCGGGTATTGGCGCGGCGGGGGTGGTGGCTACGGCCGCTGACGGTGGAGTCTCAGCGACCGATGGTTGCGGTGACTTCCGGTTTGTGGAAGTAGGGGAGGATCTCGGGCACAAACTTCTTGAGCATCTCGAGAGTTTGCTCGGAATCTTTCCCGCCCGGCCGGAAGCCCTTATAAACATTGGCGCTGATGATGACGTAGGCCCATCGGTGGTTCGTGCTGTGGAAAACGCGATCCCAACTGCTTAGCAGCACCCGCTCATGGTGGTAGGGGGTCACGCGATTGCGCCCCACGAACCAGTAAAGGAAGTGGGATTGCAGGTCGCGGGTGTTGTCCGGCCCCACGGGGATGGATCGCTGGAGCTGGAGGTGCATCACCTTCATGGTGCGCCCGTCCGCGAGCGGGATCGGAAGTGCCTGGCCGCCGCGGATGGTCCAGCCCTGGCCGGGCAGGCAGATCTCGGGGCGATGGATGCTCCGTTTCTCACCGCCGCTCAGGACGATCTGGCAGGTGATCTCGTCGTCGAGGAAGGAGTAGGTTTTTTTGGCGAACACGGTGTCCAGCGGAAGCATGGCACGCTCGCCTTCGGTGACCGGTTCGTCGCTGCCGGTGTAGCCGGCGACGATGCGCGGCAGTGCGGGATCGACGCCCGAATCGTCACCGGTGCTGATGACCGCTCCGAGGCTGATCCAGTAGGCGGTGGCCATCGCGAGCCCGACCACGGTCAGCGACCGCCAGATCGGCACCGGCCCTGCGGCGGGGGGGTGGGCGGCGGGGGTTGGATTGACGG
>Ga0163154_10009842_pt1 | contig 10801 bp, 11 predicted proteins | sample OliLakLV19MP9P1_FD_148649 | JGI IMG/M metagenome (GOLD analysis project Ga0163154, IMG submission 148649) | Freshwater microbial mat bacterial communities from Lake Vanda, McMurdo Dry Valleys, Antarctica - Oligotrophic Lake LV.19.MP9.P1 | ecosystem: Environmental > Aquatic > Freshwater > Lake >...
GCGTCGGAGTACCGTCGCGATGTTGTCTACACACCAGCATGGATGCTTACGTCGAGGCTCGCGTACCGCCGGGGCACATGACCTTCGCCACCTTGTTTCTGCACGGAAACCTGCGCCGCTTCGGTGAACTGCTCACCACCTACAAGCCCGTGGTCGTCGGACCTGACGGTCCCATCGTAGTGCCACGTCGAGGCGTCGAAACCGGGATCGATCTCGACCAGATCGTCAAGGAGATGATGGAAACGAGCGCACCGATGATCGTTGCGGCAGGCCCCTTGGCCAACGTCATCATCGACACGTACTGGCAGCGTCAGGATCCTGAGCGCCGGCAGACGGTGCTCGATGTGGGCTCCGCTTTGGATTTTCACCTGTCGCGAACGCCGACACGGCAGTACCATCAAGGAGTCACACTCTCCCATCACTGCGAACTCAACGCTGCGCCTCTGGTCGCAGGTCGAGTTGCACCGAGAACTAAGATCGTCTCTTCCCGAGGAGTCAAGCCCATGCCCATCGTTGTCCGCCAAGGTTCCACCGCCACTTCACCCAACCGATCACGCAACGGCATCGTAGTGATCGGAGGCCGCAGTCAGACCTCGCGTCGCTCCGTGCTACCCGCGATCAACGCCGCCACGTCAGGCGTCACCGTGATCCCCACGCCGTACACAGCGACCTGTCGGAAGTGCGCACGATCAAGCCGACGCCGGTAGGCTGCAATGGGCGTCAAAGTGATCAAGGGAGGCGGGCGTCATGTCTCACATACGCTCATCAATCGTGGTGTGAAAATCGTGAATATGGTAGAGCGGCGCCGTGCTAGCAGCGCTCTGAGCGGACAATGGCCGAACGCCGAACAGATTAAACTCGTCGAACTCCTACGCCACACTCCGATGGAGATGACAAGTCCGCTCGTCGCGGTACTTGTACCTGTACTCGGTCGTCCTGCTCGCGTCGAGCCTCTTGTACGATCCTTCACGGAGACATCATCGGCGCATGCCCGTCTGTACTTCATTGCGCAGCAATCCGATCTAGATGAGGTCGCCGCGATCCGTGCTACTGGGTATGAGCCGATTATAGTCGGTGATGATGACCGCAGCTGGGCGCGAAAGATCAACCGCGGCTACAACAAGACTTCCGAGACTTGGATGCTACTCGGAGCCGACGATATCGCGTTCGCGCCAGGATGGATCGACGCAATTATGCCGATACTTCAAGAGCACCGAGGTGTCATCGGAACCAACGACCTTGGCAATCATGGGACGATACACGGCACACACTCAACACATCCTCTCGTGCACCGATCGTACGCTGATCTTTGCGGGACCGTCGATGAGAGAAATAGTGTCGTGCACGGCAACTACGATCACAACTACCCCGACACTGAGCTTGTTGCTACAGCAGTGCGCCGTGGCCTCTACGTGCACCGAGCTGACTGCGTGATCGAGCACCTGCATCCAGCATGGGGTAAAGGGCAAGATGATGCGACGTATCAGCGAGGAAATTTGAAGGTGCAGCAAGACGCTGCGTTGTTCACATCGCGAAGAAGCCTCTTCGGATTTTGAACCATGGTGGTGAAGATTATCAAGCGCAGGGTGCATCACATCCCATTGATTCGTAGCCCATCTGTCCGCAGCCTTTCGCGCCGCGGCTCTGCTTATGTTCAGCCTTGTGCCAATGATAGCTACGAGATCGACATGACAGCGCCGCTGCTGCCGGAGGAGTTCTCTGTGAAGATCTCCGTAATCACTCCAACCGTAGGGCGAGACACACTTCGCCGCACCGGGACGTCCGTCGTCTTGCAGCTCAGGGAGCAGGACGAGTGGATCGTCGTCGGCGACGGATCGCAGCCAGCAGCAGAACAGATCTGCAGCACCTTCAACGACAAGCGAATCACCTACCGTCAGTCAGCTGGAACTCGGGTATGGGGGAACAAGGAGAGGGACATCGGCATCGGATTAGCCCGTGGTCAACGCTTAGTCTTCGTTGACGACGACGACGAACTCTCCGCGGTGGCATTGGATATGGTGCGACGCGCACATGTGGCCTATCCAGCATCTCCGCTCGTATTTCGCATGAACGTCATCGATCACGGAAAGGTCTACTGGGATCATCCGGAAATCTCTCCGAGTAACGTCGGCACGCCGATGTTCTCGCCGCTACACGCCGGCAATCTTCCAAAATGGTCCGACGGATCAGGACACGGGTACGCCAGTGACTATATCTTCATCCGAGAGTGCTGCGCTCGCCAAGGCTCTCCGGTGTTCCTCAGAAACGTCATATGCATCGTGCACCACGCACTCGCGCTTCCGCTTATGTGGCGCCGCTAATCACCAGGAAAGAAAAACCACATGGTCAAAAATATTACAGGACAAAGAACAGCGACTCGCAGCCCAGTGGCAAAAGTGCGTCGGACCGGCGTCCGCGTCTTGTCGAGGTCCACGTCGTCGAGGCCTGTTCCAAAGCTGACTACACACATCCCGATCGATCGATCGATCCACGATCTTCCAGGCATCGATCTCCGTCTCGACGAGCAGCGCGCTCTGTTCAAAATCCTCGCTGGCCACTACGCCGAGCAGCCGTTCTCCGAAATGCGTAGTCCTGACGGCACGCGGTACTACTTCGATAATGACCAGTACTCCTATGCTGACGGCTTGTTCTTGTACGGGATGCTGCGTCATCTCAGGCCGGCGAGACTCGTCGAGATTGGCGCGGGGTTTTCATCGGCGCTCGTGCTTGACGTGACAGAGCGCTTCGACATCGGGACTTCCTGCACCTTCGTCGAACCGCACCCTAATCGATACCTGTCACTTGTTCGTCCAGGCGACGAACGACGCGCCGATCTTCGCGTTCAGAACTTACAGGACGTCAACCCGAGTCTATTCGCCGAACTCTCCTCTGGCGATATTCTCTTCATCGACTCATCACACGTCGATGCACCAGGCAGCGACGTCCGCAAGATTCTGACGGACGTACTCGGGTCTCTCGCTGCCGGCGTGTACGTACACTTTCACGACATGTTCTGGCCATTCGAGTACCCCGACGCCTGGCGCGCTCCTGGCATATCGTGGAACGAGTGCCCTGCAGTTCGGAGCTTTCTCGCCAACGGCGCGCCGTTCGAGATCGTGATCTGGAACGAGCTGCTCCATCGTTCCGATCCAGACCTGATCGCCGAGCTGATGCCGCTCGCTGCTCGCAATCCAGGCGGCGCGCTGTGGCTACGCAAGATCTGACCGGCGCCAGGCGGCGTTAGAATTTGGCGACGCGACGCACCGACTTCGCCCAGTTACTCGCCTGGTTCGCATGCAAGCAGTAGTACCGTTCCTCGTCGGACAGCTCCAACGGATCCTCATACCAAGGATCGCAGCGGAGCTGGTACGGAGGTCCGATGCGCGCAGCCTTCGCGCATCCTGCATCGTGCGGAGAGCCAGGACTGTAAAGCGCGAACGTCGTGTCCACGAACGCGTCGTAGAGCGTCTCGCCGCGTCGACCGACACCGAGCGTGCGCTGCCAGAATCGCGGAACCTCCCAGACGACCATCGACTGCGCAACCTCGTTCAGCGGCAGGTCGTCGACGCGGATCGACATGCCGACCTTGAGGACGCCACGCGGACGAAGATCATCGAGTGCGTCGACCAGAGCAGGGATGTAGTCGTCGGGGCATCCTGCGTCCGGGTAGACGTCCGGATCCGTAACGACGAACCGACCAGAAATTCCAGAGACGAGGCCCGATCGCCACGGCGAAGAAGGCCCATCGTTGCGCTGCGTGAACACGACCTCATGCTTACTGGCTGCGAGATACTCCAAGAGCGGAGGGTAGGTGGAGGCGTTGTCGACCAGGACGATCCTCTCCTGTCCAGATCGTTCAAGCCTCTCGACGAGCCGAGCGAGCGAAGTCAGGCGGTCTCGCACGATGATGAGTACCGGAATCTTGCGAGGATCCTCATCGGCGAGACGACCGACGACAGAGCGCGCAGAGTGCTGGACGGTGCGAGTCCTGCGGATCACTACCGCACCTCTCTGAATTTTCTTGACTCCCATTTTGAAATTCTACGGTAACAGATATGCGTGAGAGCGGTCTACGAGCATCTGTTCCGTTAGCACATCTGATCGCGTAACCTGGAACAGTCTATGACCACTACCTTGCGAGAGAACTGCCGTGCCTGCGCCGGATCCATGACGGATGTCTTGAGCCTCGGCGACATCATCCCCGTCGACTTCATCGCCGAGGGCGAAGAAATCCGAGCGACCGCACCGCTCACGCTTGCGCAGTGCGACGCATGTGACCTCGTGCAACTTCGACACACCGTACATCGCGACACGTTGTACCGGCGCTACTGGTATCTCAGCGGTCTCAACCCGTCGATGGTTGATGCGTTGCACGACGTGCAGAACGGAATCCGCAAGCGCATCGATCTTCACGATGGCGACACTGTCATCGACATCGGCGCGAACGACGGCACACTGCTCAGCTTCTATCCTGAAGGCGTAATCCGCGTCGGCTTCGATCCTGCGCTCAACCTTGCGGAGCAAGCAGAGTCTCGCTGCGACAGGTTCATCAACGACTACTTCGAGACCTCAGATGTCGAGATCTTGGAGGCGAAGGTCATCACCAGCATCGCGATGTTCTACGACCTGGAAGACCCGGGCTTGTTTTTGCGCAAGATCGCGAAGGGGCTGCGTCCGAACGGAATCTGGGTCATGCAGATGACGGATCTCGTTCGCATGATGAAGGCCAACGCGTTTGACAACATCTGCCACGAGCACCTCTGCTACTACCCCTTCGGCGTTTTCAAACGTCTCGCTGATAAGTTCGGTCTCGAAGTGTTCGACGTCGAGTTAAACGACGTCAACGGAGGATCGATACGATGCTACGTCGGCCACAGAGAGCAACGCGTCGTGCAGGAGAGCGTCGATGAGGCGCTACGCGAAGAAGACGCGTACCTAACCGACGACGCGATGCGGAAATTTGCGACCCGTGTCGAAGACGCGAAGAACAAGATCGTCTCGTTTGTCCACGAGCAACGTGCCGCAGGTAAGACGTTCCATGCCCTGGGTGCGAGCACCAAGGGCAACACGTTACTTCAGTACTTTGGCCTGACGAGCCGCGAGATCGAGATGGCCGCCGAGGTCAATGCGTCGAAGTACGGCCTGCGCATGGTCGGCTCCGATGTACCGATCGTCAGCCAGGAGGCGTCGCTGGCCGCCAAGCCTGATTACTACTTGGTGTTGCCTTGGCACTTCACCAAGTTTTTTCTCAAAAGTCAGGCCGCCTACCTCGCGTCCGGCGGTCAGCTGCTCGCGCCGTTACCCGAACCCACGATCCATGCCTACCACGCGAAGCATCTCTGAGAAGAGCACAGGTCAGCTCGTCGATGAGCTGGTTACCAACGCGTTCAAGACCACGTTCGCGCTCGACACAGGAGCGTCGGACAGTGAGTTCGAAACGCGCTACCAGTCACTGCGCCAAGCGCTCCAAGATCGACTTGATATCGGTGTCGCATCAGCAGTGCACGACCTGTGCATCATCTCGTTTGCGACGTGGACTGCTCAAGAGGTCGTGATGACGAGCCACGACGACACAGCTGTGGCGATGGCGGCTCGACAAGCCCAGCAGATGAACGCGCGGCGTACGGCCCTGATCCGAGAGATCGATCGGCTTCTCGGCGAATCCAACATCACCATCACCACGAAGACCTACGGGTAGAGATTGCGATGTCGACACCAAGGATCGCCTGTACACATCCTGGGAAGCTCGGCGACGCACTGTATGCCATCCCATCGATCCGTGAGCTGTCGCGGCTCCACGAGTGCAAGATCGACTTCTACACCAGCTCGTACTGCGAACCGCTTCGCCGACTGTTCGAAGCGCAGGACTGCATCGAGCATTTCGTCATTTCAGACCAGTACGTCCTTCAAGATTTCGATTGCGGCGGTCAGCCATGGTCCGTGCCCGTGTCGGGCGAGTACGACGTGGTGTTTCAGATGGGCTTCCAAGGTTTTCCGCATCAGGCCCTGCCCGATCACATTGCCGTAAGCGCGGGGCTGCCGACCGGCCTTCCGCTTTGGTACGACTTCGATCTTCCACCACCGGACATCGACGAGCCGTACATCGTCAGCGCGCCTCGACCATCTATGCCGCTGTTCCGCGAGATCGCAGATACGTCTGCAGTCCGCGCTGTGGAGATCGGCGGCGTCGGAGAAGCGAGCGGATCGACACGTGCGCTCGACAAGACCGGGCTCGACATGCTCGACACGCTGCCATGGATCGCGCACGCACGCGGCTTCGTCGGCTACCACTCGTCGATGCTAGTACTTGCGAACGGCTTCCCGATTCCAAAGATCACATGGACGCCATCAGGGGCGGACTGGCTACTCGCGCACGCCGTCAAGTCGCGCTTCAACCACTACCCGATCGAGCCCACAGCGGCCGAAATCCTACAACACCTCGGAGTCCTCATGACGTTTTGCAAGACCATCGAACTGTCCGACTACCAAGCCATCCACGAGATGCAACACGCGCGGAACATCAACGCGATCGTAGGCTCATTCCAGCACGAGCACCGCGCATGGGAGTACGGCATGGTACTTCGAGCACTACGTGATAATGGTGCGAAGAGGATCCTCGACGTCGGTGGCGGTGGCTCTGCGTTCGCACCCGCTGCTGCGTGGCCCGACGTCGGCATGGACGTGACAGTCGTCGATCCGCAGGACTACGGCGTGGTAGTACAGCAGCAGTCGCAGAAAATCGGGCGTCCGATCCACTACGTCCAACAGGACTTTATGGCCTATGACGGCCAGAAGGACTTCGACGGCGTCTCTTGCATCAGTGTTCTCGAACACGTCCACGACGACACTGCGTTCTTCACCAAGCTCGCCAGTCATGTCAGACCTGGCGGCATCCTGGCGCTCACGGTCGACTTCTGGCCTGACGGTGCCCAGAAGACCGGCGACCATCTGCGCACGTACACGGAGCAGCGCCTGCGCGAGCTTGTAGACTCGGTGCCAAGTTTCGAGACGCTCGGTAATCTCAGCTACGGTCATCCCGGACAGCATGTGTACAGCTACACGTTCGCGAGTCTGATTCTCAAGAGGCTCGCGTGAAGCGGGCTCTCATTACAGGCTGCAACGGTCAGGACGGAGCCATCTTGACCGAGCTGCTACTCAGCAAGGACTACGAAGTATGGGGTTTCATGCGCCGATCTTCGACGACGACGACCGGACGCATCGCACACCTACTGTCGAATCCACTGTTACACATCGTGCACGGCGACATGGCGGACACGATGTCGCTATTTCGTGCTATGCGACAAGCGCAGCCCGACGAGGTCTACAACCTTGCGGCGCAAAGCCAGGTGATGGTGAGTTTCCAGGCTCCCGAGTACACCTCAGCTGTAACTGCGACAGGTGCGGTGCGCTTGCTCGACATCATCCGTACGGATTTCCCCAATACGCGCTTCTACCAGGCGTCAAGTTCGGAAATGTTCGGCAAGGTGATGGAAACGCCACAGACGGAGAACACGCCGTTCAACCCGAGGAGTCCTTACGCCGTCGCGAAGATGCACGCACACTACGCCGCGAAGAACTACCGTGAAGCGTATGGACTCTTCGCTACGTGCGGTATTCTGTATAACCACGAGAGTAAAACTCGAAGCGAAGACTTCGTAACCCGTAAGATTACACGCGCCGCGACGCGCATTAAGCTCGGCCTGCAAGGCAAGCTCAAGCTCGGCAATCTCGACGCGAAGCGAGACTGGGGATACGCCGGTGATTTCGTCCGTGGCATGCACATGATGATGCAAGTGGACGCGCCTGGCGATTTCATCCTTGCGACTGGCGAGGCGCACAGCGTTCGCGAGTTCGTGCAACTCGCGTTCGAAACCGTCGGGCTCGAATGGTCACCGTACGTCGATCATGATCCTACGATGGTTCGCCCTTCCGAGGTCGACATTCTACTCGGCGACGCGACTAAGGCTCGGCAGATGTTAGGCTGGACGCCGACGGTGACGTTCGAGCAACTCGTACGTCTAATGATCGACGCCGACATGAAGCTCGCCCAAGCAGAGCTGGATGGGCGCCTAATCCGATAGCTAGACTTCACCAAACCCAGCCAACTGCACCTTCGTCGACGTACCCGAAGACGCTAATCGCTTGCTCGCGCTCATCTTGGTTGGGAGTGAACAGATGGGCGTCGGTCTGCGGATTGTGCAACCGCCACAGTGGTACCGAACCGAGCAGATCTTCGGTGCCGATGTAGCCCATGACAGATTCGAGCTGAAGTCCTTCGCAGTCAGGATCGATGGTGTAGTGATGCAGCACAGGTCCGGTGCAGCGGTAGAACTCGGTGGTTCCCGGCTGTTCTTCGGCGTACAACGCGAAGAAGTCGACGAATTCCAGATCGTATCCGCAGCACTCCGCCTCTTCAAGGTCGAGCGTGTATAGGTGGTCGCCCGTCGTCGGGTGCCACGAGCGATGGACGTCGACGCGGCAGTCCGACACGCCTTCATCTACGTCGCCGTCGCAGTCATCATCGCTGACGTTGCACGTCTCAGCTTCGGGCTGCGTAGCGCCACACTCGCTCCACTTGCCGTCATTGCAGTCCATTGTGCCCAGACCGCACGATGACTTGCAGGCTTTTTGCGGCAGGTCGTCGACCACGCCGTCGCAGTCATCATCGATACCGTTGCACTTCTCGGCGACTGGCATATCCGCATGACACTGCGCAAGCTCGCCTTCGTCGTCGCAGCCCGACACGGTCACAGCGCACGCACCGACGCCACACGTAACATCGGGCATGTCGCACGATTCTCCCGTAACCTCACTGTTACTCGTCGTCGTCGAGGTCGCGTTGGTCGTGAGCGTCGTACTCACGGTCGTATCCGACTCATCGTCGTCCGAACCTGAACTACTGGACGAGGCGTCCATATCCATCGGCGCGCCCTCCGAGACGAAGGGGCAAGCGGTGAGAAGGAGCGCAGGGATGATGTAAATGCGGTTCATCAAATTGTTCCTGGGTTTGAAACCTCGGCCTTTAGGCCGGTGCGTTCTGATTGCGGACGTAGGCTTGAAGAATATAGAGCGGAGCCCCGCCGACCGAAGAGGCGAAGTAGCTCGGGCTCCACAGTGATCGATCGGATGGCGTAGGATGTCCTGCTTCGCGGTAGCGTCGTGCCGACACGCCCTTGAGGTGGTTGACGATCTTCGAGATCGACAAGGTCGGCGGATGGCGTACGACGACGTGCAGATGATCGTCCTCGCCATTGATCTCGACGATCGTGAACGCCATCTCCGATGCGACGCGTTGCATCGCTTGCTCCAACGTCACCAGGCTCTGTGCCGTCAGGATCTTTCGGCGAAACTTCGTTACGAAGACCAAGTGCACTAGGAGCTTGGTCACGCTGTGACGACCGCGATCGAGCGCTTGCATGGCCATGTTTTGCAGAGTATGGTCAGTTGCAGACCAATGGCAACCGTTCGCTACCGATATCGACTTTACCCTACGCCTGCGCAGCGCGTGGCGTTGGCGAGGACGTTCGGTGCGGTGCGGTTCGTGTGGAATCAAGAGCTTGCGCGATCGCAGATCCCTGATGCTAAATACCAGGGCTTCAGTGCTGCAAGCCGGCGTCTGACGGCGGCTAAGAAGACGACGGATCTGGCGTGGCTCAACGCGATTTCGTGCGTACCGATCCAGCAGTCGCTGCGTAACCTCGACGTGTCGTACCGCAACTTCTTTCGCGGCTGCAAAAGCAAGGGTCCGCGCCGTGGGTACCCGCGGTTCAAGTCGAAGTACGATGAGCAGTCCGCTGAGTACACACGCAGCGGCTTCAAGGTTGAGCACGGTAAGCTGTGTCTCGCGAAGCTCGGATCGATCGAGGTACGCTGGAGTCGCTTGCTGCCGTCGATCCCGAAGACGGCGACCGTGAAGTTGGACGCGACTGGTCGCTACTTCGTGTCGTTTACCGTCGAAGTCAACGCTCAGCCGCTTATAGGTGGTACGCCGGTCGGCATCGACCTTGGCATCAAGTGCTTCGCAGCACTCAGCACCGGTGAGATGGTGCAGGCACCAAGCTACAAGCGACGCGAACGGAAGATCGCACATGTCCAACGTGAACTCGCGCGGCGCAAAAATGGTTCGCGTAGACGCGCGGTTACCAAGAAGAAACTCGCTCGCCTTCACGCAAAAATCAGTGACACGCGTCGCGACTTCCTCGATAAACTCTCGACGAGGCTCGTGCGTTCGCACGACGTAATCGTCGTCGAGGATCTCAATGTGTCTGGCATGGTGAAAAACCACCACCTTGCCCGCTCGATAAGTCGCCAAGGATGGCGGGCGTTCCGTACGATGCTCGAATCGAAGTGCACTCGGTACGGTCGTGAGCTGCAGGTCGTGAACCGATGGACCCCGACCAGTCAGATCTGTAGTACATGTGGACATCGGTGGGGTCGTCTCGATCTCAGCGTTCGTCAGGTGACTTGCGAAGGTTGCGGTGCGGCGCATGACAGAGATGTCAATGCTGCGAAGAACATTGTCGCGGCCGGGCAGGTCGAGACGAAAAACGGACGTGGAGGGCATGTGAGACGGATGGTGCCTTTGGGTACCTGCGCAGTGCTCGATGAAGCGTCAACCTCGGGGCCGACCCCGGAATCCTCAGCCTTCTAGGCCGAGGAGGATGTCAAGGGGTCGTGTCCTTGACAGGGTCGGTGGGCTCATCGGCTTCGGCGAACTTCGCCTTTCTGAACCAGTGCAACGCAAGTTCCAACTTCCTTTTCGCATTCAAAACGTGCCACCCCCTGTGCCAATCAGGCAGAT
>Ga0163154_10009847_pt1 | contig 10798 bp, 8 predicted proteins | sample OliLakLV19MP9P1_FD_148649 | JGI IMG/M metagenome (GOLD analysis project Ga0163154, IMG submission 148649) | Freshwater microbial mat bacterial communities from Lake Vanda, McMurdo Dry Valleys, Antarctica - Oligotrophic Lake LV.19.MP9.P1 | ecosystem: Environmental > Aquatic > Freshwater > Lake >...
TAACCTATCCGCCGTCCTTTTAAAGCCCTATCGTCAGCAGCACCCCGATTTCAGCGTCCTTGACCTCAAAACCCACTTTCGCGCTCGGCGTTACCTGCTCGAAACCATTAAATCGCTGCCCGTTTCCGCCGATGATGATTTGTTTTCACGCCTTTGGCACCGTTTCATCCGTTTAGGCGGCATTCGCACTCGTCACCCTGACCAACTGACCGCATAATTGGCTAGAGTCAGTAGAGCGACGTATTGGGGTAGGCGAACTTGATCCACAGTCATATTGGGGATTTTCAGACCTCGAACACAATCTTGGAGTTAAACTGCAAAATTGCTTTTATGTTCAGGCTGATGCAAAGCGAGAAAAGGGGATACAGCAATATTGGTATAGAAAAGTTCAGCTGTTACAAAGGTTTAATTTTTCTGGTTTCTTAAACGCGCTCGAGCTTGGACTTATCTTTATTGATTTCGACGCGCGTAGTACCCATAATCACGGGACAAAATTTAGAACTCGACAGAAAAATTTACCCTTGTTATATACAACTGTTGAAACCATTATCGACTTGTAAATGATTATAAAAAACAGGGTATCTACTACCCTGCTTTTTGTGACTCCGAGAGGGGTCGAACCTCTAACCAATTGATTAAGAGTCAACTGCTCTGCCATTGAGCTACGGAGCCAACTTGTAAAAGTATAGCACACGGGGGCTGAGCGTCAAGATAAAACGCGGTCGAGGTTTGTTTGCGCCTTCCTTTCTGGGCGCGTTTGCGCTAAGTTTTTATCTTTATGCGGCGCCACTATCATCGAGAATGCCCTTGAATATACCTCCAATCACCGGATTATCCGCCGCCGACGTGCGCGAGCGCACTGCGCGCGGACAAAGCAACGATTACAAACCGCACGTCGGGCGCAGCTATACGCAAATCGTGCGCGAAAACGTCTTCAACGTCTTCAACGTGATTTTGCTCACGCTGTTGGGGATCGTGCTGCTGCTGGGCGATTACGGCACGGTCGCGTTCGCCGGGTTCAGCGTGGTCAGTAATACGCTGCTCAGCTTGATCCAGGAGCTGCTCGCCAAGCGCAAGCTCGATCAATTGACGGCGCTGCACGCGGGCGAGATCGCCGTGATCCGCGATGGCGCGACTCAACAGGTGCGCGCCGAAACGCTGGTGATCGACGATGTAATCCCAGTCGCGCCGGGCGACCGATTGGTGGTGGACGGCGTATTCATCCGCGCTGATGCACTGGAGATGGACGAATCGCATTTAACGGGCGAATCCGATGCGGTGTTGAAAGAAAGCGACGACCGTGCGGTTTCCGGCTCGTATTGTCTCGCCGGATCAGGCGTGATGCGTGTGACCGGAGTCGGGCACGACAGCACGATCAACCGTTTGACGGCAACCGCCAAAGCGTATAAAACCGTCCTGACGCCGACTCAGGCACGTTTGGCGCGCATCGTGCAGGTGACGATTGTGCTGATCGCAGTCTGTGCGCCACTATATTTCGTGGCGGGCTTGCTCACGCGCGGCGTACCCTTCAGCCTGGAGAATTTTCGCGCGGCGGTGATTTTTATCGCCAGCATCGTGCCGCAAGGCTTGGTATTGACCGCGACGATTGCGCTCAGCGTCGGCGCGGTGCGGCTGAGTCGTCAGCGCACGCTGGTACAGCGCATCAACGCCGTCGAGGGCATGGCGAACGTGACGGTATTATGCTTCGACAAGACCGGGACGCTGACGCGCAATCTGTTGACGGTCGAACAGATTATCGACCTCACGCCGCAAGCGCCTGCTACAAACCTCACCCCCTTACAGACCTACTTGTCTGGTTTATCCACGCTCAACACGACGGCGGCGGCGATCCGTGATTATCTCGCCGCAACTTTTCCTGTCCACATGGAGACGGGGGCGGGGGGTAAGGTCAAAGAACTACCGTTCACTTCATCGCGGCAGTATGGGGCGGTCATTTTCGCAGATCATGCGCTGATGCTTGGCGCGCCAGAACGCGTGCTGCCGCGTGATCATACGGCGCGGCAAACCGCGCTTGAATACGCACGTCAAGGCGTGCGCGTGCTGGCGTTCGCGCGCGCGCCACTTGATGTTAACGGCGAACTGAGCGCGGATCGTGAGCCGATAGCATTGATCTTGCTGCACGACCAACTGCGCGACGATACACACGCGACGCTGCAAGCATTCACCGATCAAGGCGTCGCGCTCAAGGTGATCAGCGGCGATCATCTCGAAACGGTGTCGCGCATCGCGGTGGACGCGGGTATGACGATCCGCACCGCTTATACAGGCGATCAACTGAGCGCGATGAGCGAGAGCAGATTCGATCAAGCGGCGTGGGATGGCGACCTGTTCGCACGCATCGACCCGGAGACCAAACGGCGGCTGATCGCGGCGATCAAACGGCACGGCGCGTTCGTGGCGATGGTCGGGGATGGCGTCAACGATGTGCCCGCACTCAAAGAGGCGCATTTGGCGGTCGTCATGAACGACGGTGCCGCGATCAGCAAAGATGTGGGCGATCTGGTACTGCTCGATAACGCGCTGGCGTCGCTGCCGCGTGCGTTGACCGAAGGACGGCTGATCACACAGTCGATTTATGCGACGAGCAAGCTGTATTTGGTCAAGAATGTGTATGCGGTCATTTTCTTCATCCTGGCGGGCTTTATGGCGCTGCCGTTTCCGATGAGCGCGATTCAGATTAGCGTGATGACGCTGCTGTTGATCAACATCCCCGCCGCGCTGATCGCGTTTCGGGTGCTTAAGCCGATGCCGATGGCACACTACCGCCGCGATGTGCTGGATTTCGTCGTCACAGCGGGGATCATCGGTGGTTTGGGCATGACGCTCAACGCCATCGTGATTTATCTATCGGCGGGGTTGGATACGGACGTGATGCGCGCCTCATCGTATATTTTTCTCACCTTATGGGCGATGCTGGCAATGTGGAATGTACAGGGCATTGATGCGTTTACGCTGGCGACAATCCGCTCATCCTGGCAGCGTTTCGCGCTGGCGCCTGGCTTGGGCGTACTGGCATTGACCGCGCCGATCATCGCGCCGAGGATTTTGTCATTCAGCGCACCGACCGCATTGCAACTCACGCTGACCATCGCCATTTTTGCCTTGTGCGTCTCTTTGACTCGATTGATGATGCGGACGCGCGGCATCGCCAATACCTTATGGAGCATTGGCGCCACATGAATTGAAACACATATAAATGATAGGTGAGAATTTGTCTAATAATTGGGACTTTGTCACCAATTGGTGAGGAGTTGGCGCCAATATCGAGTATAAATTCAGTAAGGTAACTAATTTCAAGCTGGATTTTTCCTTTCAGTTCTCATCCGTGGTCTCTGCCGCTATTAAGACGGTTTCGAGTCCGCTCCGCATCAGATAGGTGATTCCTCAGACGGGGGGAATCGCTTATTTTTTTGGGTGGTGACCAGTTCTGAACTGCACCCTACAAAACAGATGAGGTTGAGTAGACTGTCTCTTGACCCGCTGGTGATTGCTGATAAACTGATAAAGAGTGGCTCCGTAGCTCAGCGGCAGAGCACCCGCCTTTTAAGCGGAGTGTCGTAGGTTCGAATCCCACCGGAGTCATATTCTAGGATTTTACTCGAACAGGTGGCGGCAGCGTCACCTGTTTCGATTCTTGCGGGGTTCTCCGAAGTTCCCTTCAAATGTGGTGGTAACGCTGGCAACTGCCCTCACCTGCGGCGCGGCTGCCAGAAATTGGGCTTTCCGGTCGTTCACCATCTGCGCCCTTTTGAACTCCCCCTGTAAACTTCCGTCTTGCGTGCATCTTTCATCCCCTGCTTAAACATAGGATACTTCCTTTAGCCCTATGTCCATTCTTTGGGGGTCACTATTGTTGGCAATCCGCCTATCGTTGAGATTAAATGTTGTCGGACACTGATTTAGGCACAACGGCTCACGAGGATAACGGATGGTTGCAACGCTGCGTGCTGTGATCAAGATGGGGCGGCTGCATTTTTTGGTCGGCGGGGTGCTGCTGCACGCGCTCGGCGTGGCGATAGCGCTGTACGCGGGCGCGCCGCTCAACCTGACCGCGCTGCTATGGGGACAACTCGCGATCACCGCCACACAGTTGATGACCCATTACGCCAACGATTATTTCGATCTCGCGGCGGATAACGCCAATCAGACACCGACGAATTGGTCGGGCGGCAGCCGTGTGCTGACGAGTGGTCTGTTATCACCGTTGACCGCGCGCAACCTCGCGCTGGCGTGCGCCGCGCTGGCGTTGATCGCCAATGCGGTTTTGAGCCTGATCGTCAAACCGGGCGCGTCCACGTTTGCACTATTGATCACCGCACAAGCCTTTGCATGGTTTTACAGCGCGCCGCCGCTGCGTTTACATTCGCGCGGGGTTGGCGAACTGACGACCGCGATCACTGTGACCGCGCTCACACCGATTACGGGCTATTTTTTACAAACGGGGCGGGTCGATGTGTCGGTGCTGCTGGCAGTGATCCCGCTGTGCGGATTACAAATCGCCATGCTGCTTGCGATTGAGTTCCCCGATGAAGCGGGCGATCGGCAGGTCGGCAAGCGCACATTGGTCGTACGCATGGGCGCGGCGCGTGCGATTTGGTTGTACGCTGCGGTCTTGATCGCGGTATTCGCCGTGCTGCCCGTGCTGGTCGCCGCTGGGCTGCCGCGTGAAGTCGCGCTGGCAGTCGCGCTGCTCGCACCCGTCGCTATCATGCTGTTATGGCGTGTCCAGCGCGGCGATTGGCATGATCCCGCGCGCTGGAACGGGCTTGGCTTTTACACGATTGTCCTGTTGATCGCGGCGACAGCGGCGGAGCTGGCAGCGTATATCTTCTTAATCGGCGCGCGCTGAAGCACGCACTCACTCGTTATTTACGTATTCCTCATTCAATGCTTCACCGCCAGTTATGCGTCCCTTGCACAATGAGACTCATGATCGCGAGGAGAAGTCTTTGATCACACGATTTCTTGTCCCGGCGCGGCGCGATCAAGCTGAACTGCTCGATCAAGGCGCGGGGACGCTCGATGATGTGCGCGAAAATTTGCGCGAGATGTGGCGTGCCAATCACACGTTTGGCGGTATTCGCGCGCTCACCCGTCACCTGTATCCGCGCCTGAAACAGACGCCATCGCCTGTGCGCATTGTCGATTTGGGAACGGGATCGGGCAAGCTCGCGCTCGAATTAGCGGCGTGGGGGAAACATGAGCACATCGACATCAACCTGTTTCCGGTCGATGTGGCGGCGCGACACTTGATCGTCGCGCGCGAAAACATCGGCGTGCAATCTGGTATTGCGCTCATCCAGGCGGATGTGCTCGCGCTCCCGTTCGCGCCCAATCACATTGATTATTTTGTCTCGTCGTTGTTCTTACACCACTTTGACCCCGATACGCTGATCATCATGCTGCGTGATTTATTTCGACGGGCGCGACGCGGGATCGTGATGAGCGACCTGACGCGCGGCGTGCTCCCGCTCATTGGCTTTGCGCTGATTCAGCCTGTATTCGCGCGCCATTACCTGACGCGCTACGACGGACGTTTATCGATTCAGCGCGCCTATACCCCCGACGAACTTTTAGCGATCGCGCATGATGCCGGACTTGAACAGGCGCGCGTGTACCGTGATTTTCCATGGCGGATGACGCTGGTCGTGGAGAAAGCACATGATTGAATCGGTTGTGATAGGCGGCGGATTGGCGGGGTGCGCGGCGGCGATTACGCTGGCGCGGCACGGGCATCAGGTCGCCTTGATCGAAGCCGGCACTTATCCGCGCGCGAAAGTATGTGGTGAATTTTTATCGCCCGAATGTGTGACGTTGTTCAAAAATATGGGCTTTCTCGAACGACTGCACAGCTTGAATCCGACGACGATCCGCACCGTGCGGATTACATCACCGACCAGTGAATGGCGCGGCAGGTTTCCCGCGCCTGCTGTCGGCATCAGCCGTTACGCACTTGATGCGGCATTGGCTGACTATGCGGAAGCGTGCGGCGTCATGGTGATGAACGGAACGCGCGTGACCGACATTAGCGGCGGTTTCTCGGCGGGATTCACGTTAACGACACAAACAGCGCACGAAACCCGCGCGCTGGAAGCATCAAGCGTGATCGCCGCGCACGGCAAACGCAGTAATCTCGATCGCGTATTAAAGCGCGCGTTTTTTGGACAACCGCAGCCATACATTGGGCTGAAACAGCATTTTCGCGGTGCGGCGCTGCCTGAACATATCGATCTGCATGTGTTTCGCGGCGGATACTGCGGCGTATCGCAAGTCGAGGACGGACGCACCAATGTATGTTTAATGGTCGAACAAAAAGTCTTTCAGGAAGTGACAGTGGGCGCGCCGGATGCAATTGCGCGTTTTATCGCATGGATGAGCGCAGAAAATCGGCAGTTGGGTGCGTGGCTGGCGGATGCTGAACCGCTGTATCCCGATTGGCTGAGCATCGCACAAGTGACGCTCGCGCCGAAAACGCCGCTCGAAGGCGATATTTTATGCGCGGGCGACGCGGCGGGCATGGTCGCGCCGCTGGCGGGGGATGGCATGGCGATGGCGCTGCACAGCGGTGTACTCGCCGCCGAGTCAGTGCGCGAATATCTCACCCATCAGACCGATGCAGCAGTGATGAAAGCGGGTTACGCTGACAAATGGCAGCGCACATTTGCGACGCGGCTGCGGTTGGGTCGGGCGCTGCAATCGCTGATGCTTAAGCCTGCGATCCTAACGCCCGGTTTGCGCGTGATGCGGGCGTTTCCGGTGGTTGGCAATTGGTTGGTGGCGAATACACGCGATATGCGCTTAGCGAGACGAACGATATGAATAATCCAAGACTACTGGCGCTGCATACGGACGTGCCAGAACGATGTTTTAGCCAGGACAATGTCTCGGCGTTTTATACACAGCTTTTACAGGTGAGCGGACGGCGTCAGCGTGCGATCACGACCGCGATGCGCTATTCGGGCGTCGAGTTCCGGCATTCGGTCGTGGATACTGACTTTTTCAACGAGATCAAGACCACGCAGCAGCGCAATGATCGCTACATGGTGGAGGCGCTGCCGTTAGGCGAACGGGTGATCCGCGCCGGGCTGGACGCGGCGGGGGTAGCAGCACACGACATCGATCATTTTGTCATCGTTTCATGTACCGGCTTCAATGTGCCGGGCATCGATTTGCTGCTGGCACAGCGTCTTGGCATGTCCACACGCCTGAGCCGTACCCAAATCTTCGGCATGGGGTGTTACGGTGCGTTTCCCGGCATCAAACGCGCCATCGACAGCGTGCGCGTGCGTCCTGGTCAACTGGCACTCGTGTTATCGCTCGAATTATGTACGCTGCATTTACAATTCGATGATTCGGTCGAATCGGTGGTGTCCACATCGCTGTTCGCGGATGGCGCGGGCATGATGTTGATCGGAGAGCATGACTCGTTACCTGGTCTGACCTGGATCGACAGCGAAACCTACTGCGATTTCAATACGCTCGATGATATGTCGTTTAATGTGACCGATCACGGCTTTCGTATGTATTTATCGAGTTATGTCGCGGATGTGCTAGCGGCGAACGTGGGCGATCTGGTGGCGCGCCTGCTGGATCGAAATGGCTTGACGCGCGAGGACATTCAATTCTGGGCGATTCATCCTGGCAGCAAGCGCATTGTCGAGTATATTCAAAAGCAGTTGGCGCTCACCGACGAACAGGCACGTTTCTCGTTGGAAACGCTGCGCGATTATGGCAATATGTCGTCGGCAACGGTGATGTTCGTGCTCGATCGCATCAACCAGTCCGGCGCGCCACAGCCGGGCGATTACGGCGTGATGATGGCGTTCGGTCCCGGCTTGACGATGGAGTCGCTGTTGGTGCGGTGGTGAACAAAAATCACGGCGTTGGCTGATGGGCTATCGTGAGATCGAAAATATCGACGAGTTAATGCGCGTGGTTGAAGTCGATTAATTGACTCACCTTACGCAGATTGCCCTCATCCTAAATCCTTCTCCCTCAGGGAGAAGGATTTCCCCTGCCGCGACGGTTTTTCACCCCTCGCCCTGAGGGACTGAGGGCAGGGGCAGGGGGAAAGGCTGAAAACGAGGGACATGCGTAAGCTGAGTTACTGATTAATATCGAGCAGGATTACGATGTTATGATTGAGGAACTGCAAACGGTCGAGTTTTTTACGCTTGATGGCGATAAGATTGCCATTATCATATTGACAAAGAAACGAAGTCGCCCAATCCATACTGGCGACATTACACACGCTCGATTAGTCACCACGTAGGCAAAAATGACGATGCAGATAGAAGATACCGCCAAGTTCAAAAAAGATCGTGGGTTGCAATCCGCGCCAGAGGTGCTACGCGCACTGCGCGAAAATCTCACCGATTTGACCGAGACGCTCAAGGTACAGCAGGGGGCGCTGCGTCAGCGCGGCATGAATTTGCCCGGCGGCGCACTCGAACGGCTCAAGTATGGGCTGACACGGCTGGATATCGTCAACGGGGCGCTGACGAGTCAGCAGATTGAACTGCGTCAACTGCGCGCGCTGGCAGAGACGACCGCGTTGATCAACTCGTCCGTCAGCACCGACGACGTGTTGAATCAGGTGATCGATACCGTCATTCAACTGACGGGCGCGGAACGCGGCTATATCATGCTCCGCAATAAGTTTACCAACGCGATGGAATTTCGGGTCGCGCGTGGCATCGACCGTGAGCAGCTTGGGCGCGACGAGTTCATGATCAGCAATACGATCGTCAACGAAGTCGCGGATACCATGCTGCCTGTGCTGACCGATAATGCGCGTAATGATCCGCGTTATCAAAGCCAGGAAAGCATCGTCGGTTATCAACTACGCAGTATTTTATGCGTGCCGCTCACCGTGCGCGGCGAAGTCATCGGCGTCGTGTACTGCGATAACCGCGTCTTAGCGGGCTTATTCAAAGACCACGAACTCAATTTATTGGTTGCATTCGCCAATCAGGCGGCAGTCGCCATCCAGAACGCGCGCCTATTTGAAAGCGCGCGCGCACGACTCTCCGAAGTCACCGAAATCCGCGATTTGATGGACAACATTTTCACGTCCATCGGCAGCGGTCTGGTCGTGATCGACGCCGACGAAGTCATCACCGCATATAATCCCGCCGCCGAAGCGATGGTCGGCGTCAGTATGACCGTCGCGCTTGGCTGCGCGGTCTGTGATATTTTGTATCCGCTCGACCCGCAGATCGAACTCAGCATCGCGCGCGTCAAGGAACTTGGCACGACCGAAGAATGGGAATCGCACCCGCTTTTTAACGATGACAGCAAACATACCTGGAACATCAGCATCGCGCCGCTGCGCGATCTGGAGGGCAATGCTAGCGCAACCGCATCGGTCGTCATTCTGCTCGACGACTTGACCGAACTCAAAGCCCGCGAAGCCCAGATGAACCAGGTGCGCCGTTATTTACCCGTTGCGCTCGTCGATAACCTGCGCAGCGATGACCTGAGTACGTTGGGCGGGCAAGAGCGCGATATCAGCATGATCTTCGCCGATGTGCGCGGCTTCACCGCGTTCAGCGAGCGCTTGCAGCCTGAAGTGCTCATGGAGATCATCAATAAATATTTGTCCGTCGCCAGCGATTCGATCAATCTGTTCGAAGGCTTGGTCGATAAATATATCGGTGACGCCGTGACCGGATTCTTCAATACGCAGTTGAATCAACAGCCGGATCATGCGCTGCGTGCGGTGCGTGCGGCGTTGAGCATGGTCTACGATGTCAAGGCACTACACGAAACGCTGCCGGAAGATCAACGCCTGTTTTATGGCGTGGCAGTCCATTCAGGAAGCGCGGTGTTGGGCAATGTGGGGTCGCCGGATCGTCGTGAGTTCGCTGCGATGGGCGATGCGGTCGAAATGTGTAAGCTGCTGCAAGAGAACAGCGGTCACGGCGAAGTCTTGATCAGCGCGGCGACGTATGCCCATGTCAGCGCATATTTTGAATGCGAACCGCTGGCGCCGCGCGTAACCAAAGGGCGCGACGATTTCAGCATCATGTATAAAGTCTTGCGCCGCAAGAAGAAGCACACCGGGCGGTTGAATGGATAAAGACGCAGTGTACGATAAGCAGAATCGCAATTAAAAAACCGATTGTGAAGTTCTTCAAAGTCATAATCTACCCTCGACTTTCATTGATGGGCTATAAAAATCGATTGAGCAGGTAATCAAAATTGGAGTCGCTGAATGCCTCTGACATTATCAGAAAAGCGCCGTAAAACCCCTGCCTTCAGGCATGGGGATATAAGGCGCAGGGCAATCGCGTTCTAGAACGATGCAGCTCTAAAAATCCATAATGACCATTACTGACAGTGTTTTGTATGTCACAATGGACTAGAGGAGTTCATTTTCGTCAGGGATTGCTAGAACGCGATTGCCCTGCTTATATCCCCATGTCTAAAGACAGGGGCTTTACGGCGCTTTTCTGGTAAAGTGAGAAAAAAATGATCCAAGCAACAATATCTGTGCCAAAAAGGGGGCATAAAGAAGTAGGGTTTTCAGGTAAAGTGGAATCTCTTACAACACCACACGACCAGAAAACTCATGAGCGAAATTATAGCACTCACGCACTGCCTTGTATCCTCCCTCTCGCCGACGACGTTACGCCAACTACGGCACAGGGTCGCAGCGATGCTGTGCATGTCGGGACGAGTGACGACGTTGGGACTGTCGCGCTGGACAGAAGCTGGGGGTAGTTGTCGAACGCTGCAACGGTGGATGCAGACCCCCATCGAGTGGGGGCAGGTG
>Ga0163154_10009853_pt1 | contig 10796 bp, 8 predicted proteins | sample OliLakLV19MP9P1_FD_148649 | JGI IMG/M metagenome (GOLD analysis project Ga0163154, IMG submission 148649) | Freshwater microbial mat bacterial communities from Lake Vanda, McMurdo Dry Valleys, Antarctica - Oligotrophic Lake LV.19.MP9.P1 | ecosystem: Environmental > Aquatic > Freshwater > Lake >...
CGCCCGGGGATGGTGAAGCACGCCTTCAGCGTGCGTGCCATTCCCCGAACGTCCTGGGGCGTTGCCCCAGGCTATGGTGAATGAGGCCGTTGGCCTCGGAATGGTGAAGCACGCCTTCAGCGTGCGTGCCATTCCCCGAACGTCCTGGGGCGTTGCCCCAGGCTATGGTGAATGAGACCGTTGGCCTCGGCAAAGCGTGGCGGAGGGCCGCGCCGCGATGGGTTCACCCGGTTTCCCTGAAATGAGTTTGTTGTCAGGTTGAAACTGAGCAAAGGGGTCGGTCTTTGCAATAACTCACCGGAGCAACCAAAGGCGTCGGCAGAGGGGTCCGCGCTTTGCATCACAATCGGAAGCGCAACGCCCTCCCCACCCCGACCGGGTACGGCTATTTGCCCCTGACCGGTCGCCTGCCGGTGACCTTCGGCAACCTGGCCTATGCCTGCTGGGGTCGATTCACTTGATATGAGCGATGGCCTTCACGGGGGCCTCCCGAGACACGCAGATGGCCGCGCTGTGATCGGGCCGCGGGAGGCTTGCAGCCCGGTGGTCTGCCGACCGTAAGCGTCAACCGGAGCCCCACTGGCGGCTGATATCGTAGATGCCGTAGCTTCGGGCTATGACATCTACGACGAGTGAAAGCGACGGCGATCAGATCTTGAAGCAGGAAGAGCTGGGTCCGTGCATTCCTCCCCAACTGCGATCCTCGGCTTCCCCGTCGCAGCCCGCCTACCCGCGCCCGACAAGGGCGGACTCGATCCAATCCGAGTTGAGTCCGGAAATCTGATCCTGTCCGGCTAGGCGTTCACTCCCGGTTCTCCAAGACCCGCCGACGCGGTGCTGCTGTGCGAGCGGCAGGGCGAACGCTGGTGCATCCGGTATCTGGCCGATCCGCAGCTCCCGCCGGGCGATCCGCGCTTCAATCTGGACTATGAATTCTCTTCCCTCCACATTTCTGGAGGTCTGAAACCCCCGCCGCGCTGGGAGAAGCAGATCCCGGTCACCGAGGCTCCCGGACCGGACTCCGAGTGGTCCGCCTGGATTCTCGACGGCGTGAAATGGCGTGTCACGCGCATCCCCGGAGAAATCCGGTTCCCGCAACAATAGCCGAAGCGCCCGTTGTCGGCCGGTTACGAGACCGCCAGTCCGCTTCGTCGGGGTGGCAGTGGGAGCAGCGCGAAATCCGGATTGCTCTCCTCGAAATAACCGGCACTCCACGCATTCGGAAACAACACCACCCAATCGCCACGCCCATCGCGTCCGAGCGCCGCCCCGGTCGGCAGTTGCACCGTCGGACGTGGCGCATCCTCTCCCTGCCCGGGCTCCGCAAGGGATGTCCTGGCCTGCACCCAGCGGATCACATTCCACGGCGCGGAATCCAGCCGGCTTGTCGCGCCATACTCAGTTTCGAGCCGGTATTGCAGCACCTCGAATTGCAACCCGCCCACCGCGCCGAGCAGGGTGACGCGCGTGGCGGCGTCGGGAAGTTCGTACGACTGGGCCACGCCTTCCTTGAGCAACTGCGACACGCCTTCCCGAAACCGTTTGAAATTGGAAGGCTGGTCGTTGTGGAGCAGCGCGAACGTTTCCGGAGCAAAAACGGGGATCTCCTCGAACACCACTCCCTCCGACTCGGCCAGCGTGTCGCCGATCTGGAAGTCGTAGTTGCCCACAATCCCGACCACATCGCCCGCAAACGCCTCGTCCACCGTCTCCCGCTCCCGCGCAAACAGGCGCTTCGAATTGCCCAGCCGCAGGCGTTTCCCTGTGCGGGCATGAAGCACATTCATGTCGCGCTGGAACGTGCCGGAAACCACGCGGACGAAGGCCACGTGATCCCGATGCCGGGGATCCATGTTCGCCTGGATTTTGAACACGAACGCGGAGAATCCGACGTCATCCGGTGCCACCACCCGGTCGCCGCTCCGGCGGGGCGCGGGCGGTGGCGCCAGTTCAAGGAAGCGATCAAGAAGAAGCTGCACGCCGAAATTGTTCATCGCGCTCCCAAAAAAGACCGGCGTCACCCGTCCGGCCCGGACCTCCGCGAGATCGAGCGGCGCCCCCGCCCCCTCCAGCAACCCGATCTCCTCCACACATTGCGCAAACACATCCGGCGCCATTGCCGCACGCACCGCCGGATGATCGAGCCCGGAAGTCGCGACCGGAGCACGATACGCCCCGGCCGGGGTCCGCTCGAACAGGTGCGCCTCGCGGGTCTGACGATCGTAAATCCCCCGGAATTCGGGGCCGTTCCCGAGCGGCCAGTTCATCGGGAGCGCGTGCAAGCCGAGCACCCGCTCCAGTTCGTCCAACAGGTCGATCGGCGGACGCGACGGACGATCGAGCTTGTTCATGAACGTGAAGATCGGCACCCCGCGCTGGCGGCAGACTTCGAAGAGTTTGAGCGTCTGCGCCTCGATCCCCTTGCCCGCGTCGATGACCATGACCGCCGCATCCACGGCGCTCAGCACCCGGTAGGTGTCCTCCGAAAAGTCCTTGTGCCCCGGCGTATCCAGCAGGTTCACCACACAGCCCGCGTATTCGAACTGGAGCACCGTGGAGGAGACCGAGATGCCGCGCTGCCGCTCCAGTTCCATCCAGTCGCTCGTGGTCGCCCGCTGGTTCTTGCGGGACGTCACCCGTCCGGCGAGCTGAACCGCACCACCATACAGGAGGAATTTCTCGGTCAGGGTCGTTTTGCCGGCATCCGGGTGGGAGATGATGGCAAACGTCCGCCGACGCGCAATCTCCGCCGCCGACGGCGGTTTCGCCGTGCGGGCCGCATCGGTGGCCGTGGAGGCGGTGGTGGAACTCATGCGGTGGAGTGGAGAAAATGGTTACTCTCGCAGCTTGTGAGCCGATGGGCAAGGATGGCGGCGAAAGGATGGCGGACGGCAGGCGCCCCATTTTATTGGGATCTCGGGTGGGGTTGAGCAGGCGAGTGCGTGCCATCCAAAGCGGCGCTCCCGCGCGCCGCACTCCAAGGCGCTGCGCGCAGTGAGAAGCGCAGGTCGAGCGTTGGTTCACCCCGCTCTCCGCTCTCCGCTCCCTGCTCCCTGCTCCTGCTCCGCCCCTGCGCTATGCCGTGACCGTGACCGCCATTGCCACGATTCTGTCGCGATCGTCACAAAATCGTGGCAACCGACGGACGACCGGATAGTTGGCTGCGGCGCCCTGTTCTCCAGTCGCCCGCCAACTCCCCTCTTGACCTGCCGTTCAAATGAGCGTTCATTCAATGAGTGACCGTTCATTCGACAGATCGTTCGCAAGGCGCTCCGCCCGATCATGCCCGGGAACGCCGGGCTCAGATCCTCCACGCCGCCATGCATTGCTTCGCCCGGCGCGGCTTTCACCAAACCACCATGCAGGACATCTGCGAGGAAGCCAGTGTCAGCGTCGGCCTCATCTATCGCTACTTCGAAAGCAAGGAAGCCGTCATTTCCGTCATCGCCGCCGAGCACAAACATTCCGTCCAGGAACTCCTTGCCCGTGCCCGGACCGCCCCCGGCCTGTTCGAGGCCCTGGAAATCTTCTTCACTTGCAGTGGCCCGGACAGTCCGCACCCGGTCGAAGCCCGGTTTGTTGTGGATCTCTTTGCCGAGGCGGGACGTAACCCCACCGTGGCCACACTCCTCCGGGACGTCACGGAAACCTTCATCGCGGGTGTCACGGAACTGATCGCCGCGGCACCCGAGGGGCACTCCGCGCCTCCGGCGTTCCCGCCCCGCCTTGCCGCGGAGCTGATCGTTGACACGGCGCACGGGATGATGATGCGGGACATTACCGAGTCGGGCGACCTGACGGCCGACCAACTCCAGGAGCGGCATCTCTCGATCCTGAGAAACCTTTGGACACTCCTTTTTCCGGCAACAAGATTCACCCCACCCGCACCATGATTCGAAACGTTATCCTGGCCATCCTGCTCATCGCCGCTGTGATCGGCGGCCTCGCGGGAGTCAAAGCCCTTCAGATCAAATCGATGATCGCCGCTGGTGCGGCGTTCGCCATGCCGCCCGAGACGGTCACCGTGGCGCCCGTCCAGGGGGAGACCTGGCAGGGCGTGGTTCCCGCGGTTGGCACCATGAGCGCGGTGCAGGGGATCACCCTCCGCGCCGAGGTGGCGGGGACCGTGAAGGAGATCCGGTTCGAGAGCGGCGACAACGCACGGGAGAGCCAGGTGCTCGTCCAGCTCGATGTCGATTCCGAGGAGGCCCAACTCCGGTCCGCGGAAGCGCAGGCCGAGCTCGCCCGGCTCAATCTGGATCGTTCCCGGGGCCTGCGCGAGAAGAGCACCATCTCGCAATCCGAGTTCGACAGCGCCAGCGCCAACTTCCAGCAAAGCATCGGCCAGGCTGACATGATGCGGGCCGCCATCGACAAGAAAACGATCCGCGCACCGTTTGCCGGACGCCTCGGAATCCGAAGGGTTAACGTGGGCCAGTTCGTCAATGCCGGTGATCCCCTCGTTTCCCTGCACACGCTCGACCCCATCTACGTCGATTTCAACCTGCCCGAGCAACGCCTTTCCAGCCTGAGCCGCAACCTCACGGTCCGGATCACCACCGACGCCATCCCCGACCGTGCCTTCGACGGGGTGCTCACGGCGCTCGACCCGAACATCGATCCCGCCACCCGCAACGTCCGCATCCAGGCCACGCTGCCAAACCCTGACGGCATGTTGCGGCCCGGCATGTTCGCGCGGGTCGAGGTGGTCCTGCCGACAAAGCGCGGGGTCCAAACGATCCCCGCCACCGCGGTCCTCCACGCGCCGTATGGCGATTCCGTGTTTGTGGTCGAGGAGACGAAGGACGCGAAGACCGGCAACGTCACCCTGCAGGCGCGCATGACCACGGTCCGCGTGGGCGAAACCCGCGGCGACTTCATCGAGATCACGCGCGGGCTCGAGCCCGGCCAGCAAGTCGTCACGTCGGGGGTGTTCAAGCTCCGGAACGAGACGCCGTTGGTGATCGACAACAAACTCGCCCCGAACGCCGTGGCGAACCCGCAGCCGGCCGATTCCTGAGTCCTGAGGGCGACGCATGCGTTCGATCACCGACATCTTCATCCGGCGACCCGTCCTGGCGCTGGTCGTCAATCTCGTGATCATCATCGCGGGCCTGCAGGCGATCCGGTCCCTCAACGTCCGCCAATATCCGCGCAGCGAGATCGCGGCCGTCAAGATCACCACCGCCTACGTGGGGGCGAGTGCCGATCTGGTGCGCGGATTCATCACCTCTCCCATCGAGCGGGCGGTGGCCGCCGCGGACGGGATTGACTACATTGAATCGCAGAGTGCCCAGGGCCTCAGCACCATCACCGCCCGGCTCAAACTCAACGTCAACGCCACCGGCGCCCTCGCGGAGATCAGTTCGAAAGTCGACCAGGTCCGCGGCGATCTGCCGCCCGAGGCGGAGGTCCCCATCATCAACATCGAGCCGGCCGATTCCGAGTTTGCTGCGGCCTATCTAAGTTTCAGCTCGGACATCCTCGCCCAAAACGAGATTACCGATTACCTCGTGCGCGTGGTCCAGCCGCGCCTGACCGCCATCGAAGGGGTGCAGCGGGCGGACATTCTCGGGCAGCGGACCTTTGCCATGCGGATCTGGCTGAAGCCGGATCGGATGGCCGCGCTCAACATCAGCCCCGCCCAAGTCCGCCAGGCGCTCGCCGCGAACAATTACCTCGCGGCGGTCGGCCGCACCAAAGGCGCGCTGATCCAGGTGAACCTGACCGCGAACACCGACCTCCAATCGGTCGCGGAATTCGAGCAACTCGTCCTGCGCGAGGAGGGCGGATCATATGTCCGGCTGCGCGACATTGCCGATGTGGTGCTCGGTGCCGAGGATTACGACACGGAAGTGCGTTTCTCCGGCCAGACCGCGGTGTTTATGGGCATCTGGGTGCTCCCGAGTTCGAATGCGCTCGATGTGGTCAAGGCCGCCCGGGTGGAGATGGAGGAGATCAAACGGGAACTCCCGACCGGCATGAAGGCGGCGGTCGCCTATGACTCGACCGGGTACATTGCCGACGCGATCCACGAGGTGCTCAAGACGTTGGGCGAAACCCTCATCATCGTGGTGATCGTTATTTTCCTGTTCCTCGGCTCGCTCCGTTCGGTGCTGATCCCGGTCGTCGCGATCCCGGTCTCGCTCATTGGGGCGGTGTTCCTGATGCAGGCGTTCGGGTTCACGATCAATCTGCTCACCCTGCTCGCCATCGTGCTCTCGGTCGGTCTCGTGGTCGACGATGCCATCGTCGTGGTCGAGAACGTCGAGCGCCATCTGCGCGAGGGGCTTTCGCCGTTGAATGCGGCGCTCAAAGGAGCGCGTGAACTGGTCGGGCCGATCATTGCGATGACCATCACGCTGGCGGCGGTGTATGCGCCCATCGGGCTCCAGGGCGGCCTGACCGGCGCGTTGTTCCGCGAGTTCGCCTTCACCCTCGCCGGCGCGGTGCTGATCTCCGGGGTGGTGGCGCTCACGCTCTCGCCCCTGATGGCCTCGCGCCTGCTCAATGCCGGGCGCGAGGAGCACGGGTTCACCGGTCATATCAACCGCAACTTCGACCGGCTCCGCAACGCTTACGGTCGAATCCTCGACAGCACGCTGCGGACCCGCCCGGCCGTGTATCTGCTCTGGATCGCGCTGAGCGCGCTCTGCGTCCCGATGTATCTGCTCTCCCCGAACGAACTGGCCCCGTCCGAGGATCAGGGGGTCATCTTCGGCATCATGGAAGCACCCGCCGACGCCACGCTCGATCAAACCATCCCCTTCACCGAGCAGGCCAACCGGGATTTCCTTTCCATCCCGGAAACCGCCTACACCTTCCAGATCACGTTCCCGAGCACCGGCTTCGGTGGGATGGTCCTGAAGCCCTGGGGCGAACGCGACCGGACCACATTCGAGATCACCCCGGAGATCTCCAAGAAACTCGCCGTCATCCCGGGGATCCGGATGTTCCCGGTCACCCCGCCCGCGCTGCCGGGCGGCGGACAATTCCCCGTCGAGTTTGTGATTGCCTCGACGGCTGAGCCCGGTCGGATTCTCGAGTTCGCCAATATCATCCAGGAAAAGGCGACCCTGAGTGGCAAGTTCGCGTTCCCGCCCCTCATCGACACCAAGATCGACCAGCCCCAGACCGAGATTGTTTTCAACCGGGACAAGGTCGCCGCGCTGGGGCTCAGCCTCGAACAGGTGGGTGGCGACGTCTCCGCGCTGCTGAGCGGCGGGTTCGTCAATCGCTTCAACATCGACGGCCGCAGCTACAAGGTGATCCCGCAGGTCAAACGATCCGCCCGCCTCTCCCCCGACCAGCTCGAAAGCCTGCACGTGACCGGCCCCGACGGACACCTGGTGCCGCTCGGCACCATCGCCTCCCTCAAGAACTCGACCCAGCCGCGCTCGCTCAACCGGTTCCAACAACTCAACGCCGTCAAGATCAGCGGTGTGTCCATTGTACCGCTCGATCAGGCGCTCAAGCTGCTCGAGGAGGAAGCGGCGAAGATCCTGCCCAAAGGCTACGTGATTGATTACACCGGCGAATCCCGTCAGCTCCGGACCGAGGGTAACAAATTCCTGCCCGCCCTCGCCCTGGCGCTCGTCCTCATTTTCCTGGTGCTGGCCGCGCAGTTCAACAGTTTCCGGGATCCGTTCGTCATCCTGTTCGGCTCGGTGCCGCTCGCGATCTTCGGTGCGCTGATCCTCACGTTCCTGCGGATGCCGAATCCGAACATGGCATTCTGGACGGATTCCTTCACCACCACGCTCAACATTTATTCCTATGTGGGGTTGATCACGCTCGTCGGGTTGGTCTCCAAGAACGGCATCCTGATCGTTGAGTTCGCCAATGATCTCCAGCGGGAGGGTCGCTCGAAACTCAACGCGATCCGCGAAGCCGCACGCACCCGGTTGCGCCCGGTCCTCATGACGAGTGTGGCCACCATTGCCGGCCATTTCCCGCTCACGCTCGTCACAGGTGCCGGCGCCGAAGCCCGCAACTCGATTGGTCTCGTCCTCGTCACCGGCATGGCCGTTGGTTCGGTCTTCACCCTGTTCATCGTCCCCTCGCTCTACATGCTGATCGCGAAGGAACACCCCGCCGGTGAGCGCCTGGGCGAGGGCGTCGAAACCCCGGACCACCCGGCCGAAACGGTGGCCTCGGCCTGACGCTCAGCCGGCTTCCGCCAACCCCGCCCGCTCCATCTGCTGCACCACGGTCTTGAGCATCTGGACCCGGGCATACCATTTGAAATTTGCCGGCACGATCCGCCAGGGAGCGCGGGGCGGGGAGTTGCGCCGGAACATTTCCTCGGCGGCCTCGTTGTGCTGGCGCCACTTGCGACGATTGCGCCAGTCCTCGTCGTTGATCTTCCAATGCTTGTAGGGGTCGGAGGCGCGCCGCTTGAATCGCGCGAGTTGCTCCTCCTTGGTGATGTGGAGATATAACTTTACGAAAATGGTGCCGTCATCGTGCAGGAGCTTTTCGAACGCGTTGATCTCGTCGTAGCCCCTTTGCCATTCGGACTCCGTGGCGAACCCCTCGACCCGCTCCACAAGCACTCGGCCGTACCAGGAACGATCAAACACCGCGAACTCCCCGCGGGCAGGCAATCGATGCCAGAACCGCCAGAGATAGTGATGCGCCAGTTCCTCGGCGGTGGGTTTGATCGTCGACCAGACGCGCACCGTGCGGGGATCGAGCTTCTCGACCAACCGCCGGATCGCCCCGCCCTTGCCCGCCGCGTCGGGGCCCTCGACCACCACGATCACGGAACGGTTGGTCTCCGCCATCCGCCGCTGCATGGTGAGCAGGCGCAACTGGTAATCCTTCACCCGTGCACGATACTCCTCCTGCTCGATCGCCCGTGCCTGATCCAGCGCGTCCAAGACGACCTGCTCTGCCGCATTTTTTGCCATGAGATTGCGCGGCGGAACTCCCGGGGAAAGGAACCGGATTCCGCACCGCCCCCGACGAATGCCCGTTGGACCCCCAAATGGCAAGCCTTCGAAACGAGCCGTGGGAACGAGGGCGGTCAGCCGCAAATGGGCTCCGGCGTCCGGGCCCGGTAATGGCGGACCTCGAACTCCGCCTGCACCACCGGCACGCCGGCCAGGGCGAACCGGTCCGTGAACCGCGGGAATCGTGTGTCGCCCGACACCGTCCGCCGGACATGGCTGAGCCAGAGATCGGTGCAATGCGGGAGCAGCATCCGATAAATCTCCGCGCCGCCAATCACATGGATCCGGCGCCCGGCACCGTGCAACCGGACCTGCTCGATGAAACCCTCCGGATCCCCCACCAGAAGGACATCCCGTTCTGTCAGTTCGCGCAGGTTCAACGGGCGACCCGCCTTGAACAGGTGCCAGCGCCAGTTGCCGATGTGCGTCGGTCCGAACGCGTCCGCAAACGCAGGAGCCTCCATCAACCCTCGCGGATGCCGGGTGAACACGATATTCGTCCGGCCGGGCAGCGGGCGCCCGAGACTTTCGAGCGTCTTGCGCCCCATGAGGACGAACTGTCCGAGTGTCTGCCGCCGAAACCACGCGAAATCCGCGGGCAACCGCCAGGGGATCTGGTTGTCCGCACCAATCACCCCGTTCAATGAAACCGCGGCGATGGCCCCGAACACGGGCGACGCATCCGGGGCATCGACGGGACCGCTCAAACCGCAATGGGCGCCTTGATCGCCGGGTGGGGATCGTACCCCTCGAGAATGATGTCCTCGAACCGAAACCCATCGATCTGGGTCACCGCGGAATTCAGCCGGACCCGCGGCAGCGGGCGCGGGGCGCGAGAGAGCTGGAGATTGGCCTGCTCGACATGGTTCGAGTAAAGGTGCAGGTCTCCGAAGGAATGGACAAAATCACCCGGTCGCAGCCCGCAGACATGGGCCATCATGACCGTCAGGAGCGCATACGAGGCGATATTGAAAGGGACCCCGAGAAAGATATCGGCGCTGCGCTGGTAAAGCTGGCAGCTCAATTCGCCGTCCTGCACGAAGAATTGAAACAACGCATGGCAGGGCGGCAACGCCATCTGCCCGATTTCCCCGGGGTTCCAGGCACTGACGATCAGCCGGCGGCTGTCCGGATTCTCCCGGATCATCCGCACCACCCCGGCGATCTGATCGATGGACCCTCCATCCGGCCCCCGCCAATCCCGCCACTGCGCCCCGTACACCCGTCCGAGGTCGCCATTCGCATCGGCCCACTCGTTCCATATCGAGACGCCGGCCGCCTGAAGGGGACCCACATTGGTCTCGCCCCTCAGAAACCAGAGCAATTCATGCACGACCGATTTCCAGTGCACTTTCTTGGTGGTGATCAGGGGAAAATCGTCGCGCAAATCAAATCGCTCCTGCGCCCCGAACACCGCGTACGTGCCCGTGCCGGTCCGGTTGGACTTGAACTTCCCGCGCTCGATCACGAGCCGCAACAGACGGTGATAGGCCTCCATGGAATGCGGCATGCAACGTAACCAACCGGGAGGCGACCGGACAATCCCCGATTCAGCCAGGCGGTCGGGCACCGCCGACTCCGCTTTCGCGACGGCGCCTCCGTTGGTTCACCGACGCCTCCGCTGTAGCGGCGGCGTTTCCGTTGTAGCGGCGGCTCTCCCGAAGGGGTGCCGCCGGGGGCGCGTCCGCCCACCCTTCGCCCGGTGGCACGTCCCTGGCTGCGCGAAGCTCCGCCAGGGACAGAGCCACCGCTACAACAGATCAGCGTCCACCCGCCGGGGACGCGTGCATTTTGCGCTAATCCATGCAATATTCTTGTCTGGGCCACGGGATCGGACAAAGT
>Ga0163154_10009854_pt1 | contig 10795 bp, 9 predicted proteins | sample OliLakLV19MP9P1_FD_148649 | JGI IMG/M metagenome (GOLD analysis project Ga0163154, IMG submission 148649) | Freshwater microbial mat bacterial communities from Lake Vanda, McMurdo Dry Valleys, Antarctica - Oligotrophic Lake LV.19.MP9.P1 | ecosystem: Environmental > Aquatic > Freshwater > Lake >...
GTGGGTAAAGTTGGTAGAGCCGCAGAGCACCGCTTGGGGCACCCGTTGTCCTTGCTCCAGCCGACTGAGGACGATGAATTTGTGATGGCAGATGGCGCTGGTCAGGCGCGCCCGCTTGACGGCAGCAGGTAGGTCGGCCAAGTGATGCTCGTTTTCCGCCGTCTGGGGATCATTGGGCTTGGCGTGGTACACAAGTCGAAGGTTGACGCCACGGCTATGGGCAGCCAGAACCGCCTGGGCGATCGCCTCCAGTTCGTATTCGTAAATCGCAATATCGACTGCCCAAGTCGGGTCAGCGGCTTGGCTCAACAGACCTGTAATTTGCTCTAGCACCCCGCGACTCAGCCAGTCGAGCACCTCGGGCGGCAGCGGTGGCGGCGGCTGTTTTGCCTTGCGGGCAGCAGCCAACGCCGCTTCCACACCCGGAAACTTGCGGGAGAACGCCTGACTAGCTGCCGCTGCCCGGTTAAACAAAATGCTGTGTTCAGTATTGGTCATCGCCGCCGTTTGGATTGCGATCGCCACCTTGTCTCCCAGTTCTGGTCGCTCAGCCGTGCCATAAACCGGGTAGACCTCATACTCGTAGGGGGTGCCAGGATAGACCCGATAATCTGACCAGCGGAATTTCTGAATCGGGGCAATGTTGGTACGTAGCGGCGTTCCGGGTGCCACCGTCATATGCGGGAAGGGCAGCGCACCCAGCAGCCACTCTCGCTTGCCGTTGCGGCCATCGACCCGCTTCAGCGCAAAGCCCAATAGCCCAGCGCGGCGTTCCGCTGTTACATTCATTGCCAGCAGCACGCCGCTGGTTCCGGCATAGGCTTTGACCAAAATCCCATTGGCGCTAGCAGTTTGGCGTACCATAAATTGGCTGTCCTCAGTGTTAATATCTAGCCTGGACTACAGCTACTACAACCGCAACCCGCCAATTCCTCATCGAGCAAGTTTTTTACTTTTTACTTTTTACCCAAATGGAATAAACGCCTGTTTGGGGCTGCATATTCTGCAAAAAAACGAACAGCAGGTTCATTGACCAGGTGCAGTTTAGTTTGCTGCTGATTTCATTAGCTTTTGGGGCACTACCGCTCGTCTGGGCTATGATGTTGACCTTTGAAGTGCTGTTACACTTCTTTTCCCACAGTAGAAATATTTAGGCTAGAGTCGGGTATATCACTCCTATAGAAGCGGTGTCAGTGCTGGGCTAGGACTAAATCCGTTTGTTTTATTTAAAATCGCTTAGGGTTCTCTGCGTGAAATCCCGACTCTCTCGCATCAAGAGACGAACCGCTTAGAGACGTTAATGCCTGTTTTGTTTTAGCCAGCTGTCCCCAACCTGTGGCACTCAACCTCGGGTCTAATACGCTCACCTTTGTGCCCTAGCATGACATGAACAGCAAATCGATGACGTTTCGGTTCCCACTCCAAATTGTCCAGGCGATCGAGTTTCAGGCGAGGGCAACGGGTCGAGATCGAACCACAGTAGTAACCGAAGCTTTATCTCAATCGTTTGGGTTGTCATTGCCTGAAACAGACTCTGTGACGGTCGAAATTCTGCATCAGCGCATCAAGCAAGTTGAGGCTAACCTGGCGCTGATAGCAGGGCAGATTGTCGGAGAAGAAAACGCTTCCTCAAAAAACGCTGCCTCAACCGTTAACGATACCCGCTATTGCCTTGACCTCTTGAAGCAAATTGACGGTTCTTTGCGAGCTATTCTTTCCAATCCATTGGCTGAAGATATATTGGCTGAAGATATATTGGCTGAAGATCCATTGCGTGAGAGTAGGGCAGATTTGGCTTCGCCACCCAGGTCTGAAATCGTTCGCTATGGTTTACAACCCCGTTATCCGTCGCCAGCCGTAGGACGCAGTCACCTCCAGCTCGCTGCCTATTTGATGCCCCAAGCTGACCTATTAGAACAGGTGATCGCCACAGCTCCAGAGTCTGTTTTTGTCTGCGATCGCCAGCTCCAGATCTTGTATATCAATCCATCGGGGAGGCAAACTATAGGGCTAGAGCAGCGCCCGACGGCTGCGCTCACGCTGCAATCGTTCAACTTATCACCAGATTTAAAATCCCAGTTGGCCGCTCAGGTTGAAACTGTTTTTGTCAGCAAATGGCCGATCACCAGTGAATTTCAGTTGGGGACGCCGTTATTTGGGCAACAGCACTATGAGTATACCCTTAGCCCCATCTCGCTTACGGCCAATGACATTAGCTCTAAACAGGAGAACGACGCTGTTCTATTTAGAGCCAAGAGGATTACCGAATACAAGCAGCTAGAAGCAGCATTGAAAGAGTTAGATAGTCGGTTCCACCATTTATTTGAATCTACAGACGACTCAATATTGATTTTAGATGCTTTTACGCATCAGATTTTGGACGCTAATCGGAACATGTCTAGGCGGCTAGGATACACGCATCAGGACTTACTCAAGTTAAACATTGAGGACATTGCGCCACTCTGGATGAGAACGATTGGCGTTGATTTATTCCAACAGCTGCGATCGCACGGCAAAACTGTTTTCAGCCATTATTTGCGCCACAAAGATAGTGCAAGAATATCGGTTGAGGTACATAGCTACCTGGTTGAGTATGGCGATCGCCTGATTATTCAAAGTGCAATTCGCGATGTTGAAACATCCCACTCCCTCATGCCAGAATTACCTTAGAGCCAAATCAATACCGTTACCCCTCCTATCAGTAAAATAAACTGCACAATCAGAAATAGCCGATCGAGCTTGACCACTCGCTCTTCATCGTCAATTTTTTCACTCCTGATCCAGTCAGCCGTAATAATGGCCTCCAAAATAGCCGCAATAATCAAAATGTAGGCCAGCGCGTAAATCTTATCGAGCAACACCAGGTAGCCGACATCGGGCAGAGCCGCCGAATAGGATTGCTGCAAGAACACCGTCGTCAGCAGCGCCGTCACGGGCATCAAAATCCGAGAGTCTACAAAGTGAGGGTTCAAAATAAATGCGCCCCAGCTGGAAATCAACACAATCACCAGCGGCAGCAGTAGTTTCCAGATAAAGAAGCTCACAGGTCGAGAAATCTGCAATTCATATCTCAAAGCAGAATAGATCGAACTCTCTGCCAGCGAGGCGGGTAACCCAAATTTCGACTGATAGCGATGCTCTAAACTTTGAAGCTGAAAGTTTTTGATTTTCCAACCGGGAATACTCAAATCTTCAGAAAAACCAGAATCTACTTGATCGGCATCGTAGACGAGTTGATCGATTGGATAAACCGAGTTTTCTAGCGTCACATGTAGCGTTTGCTGATCCAGCGGGTACCGCGCTAGGCTAAAGGGCTGCACAAAGCGGCCTTCAACCCGTGCAATTTGGTACATGCTGCCATCTGGTAGCTCTTTGGGTTCTTCGTAGCCGGGTACCTGGGTCATACCCCAATCCTCAACGCCGTTGGTAAACTCCAGGTTGGCGATCGGGTCGATGTCTCCTTTCCACTTAAACCAGGCGTAAAAATCTAAATAGTACGTGTTGCTAGACGGGTCGAGGTTATACAAGTTAACGGCATAAATACCCGTTTTCACCTGCTGGGCATTGGCAGAGATGGCCTTGAGCGGACTGTAGGATGACGTGTTGCTAGCGCTAGGAGCAGGGCTAGCCGACTGAGATTGGGCCGGGGTCAACCACCCGCCTGCAAGGTGGAGGGCGATCGCCAGCACGGCCACACAAATGGCTGGCAGCAGACGGGCAATGCTGAAACGCTGCCGCTTAGCAGCAGGGGAAAGTCGAGATGACATAGGGGTGAGAACCTAGAGCGAAGCCAACGGTAGAGAAAAATGGGAGCGATCGCACCCAATCTGTTTTGTCAAAGATCGGATTTGTCAGAGATCGGACAAAAATATTCTCGGATATCAAGACCATTCTAAAGGTGATCTAGCGAACACATCTTCACCGAATCTAAACTAGTAGAAGACGGCGCAAGTTTAACTATCGTAGGGCGGGCATCTTGCCCGCGCAGGCTGGAAGCCTGCACTACGAACGGTAGGCAGATTTACGCCTCAGACTACTAGCCAGTCTGAACGATTGCTGGCAGCACGAGGTTGGCTCAGCGATCACTGTGGAGGTTTTCTAAGGTCGGGACAATTGGGATTGGCGGCTTTCTGCCATAGGCTTGCTCTAACTGCTGGGCGGTTAGAGCCTGCACAAATTGCAGTTGCAGCGGTGCTTGCTGAATGTGTTGGGCGTAGGCCGCTGTCAGGTAGCGACTGGACTCAGGCCGATTGGCCAGATAGCGCTGCATGAATGCCAAACTCAACTCACGCACATACGTTCGTGCCAGGGTGGGGTCAGGCCCAGCTAAGAGGCTGTCAATGCTGCCAGCACGTGGGTTGCGATCGCCCCCGGTGCCGTCGGCATAGTTGTGGTTGCTAGGAATGCTAATCGCCAAATACTTATCGGGTGCGGTCAACCACACAAACGGATGAATCTGCTCTTGCACCGTAGAGGCAATAAAATCTTCACTGCCGCCCATCAGCAGGGTCGGAATTTGAATCTTGCTCATGCTTTCTGGCCCTAGCACCACGCTTATGATCGGGCTGATGGCAAACACGGCTTTAATTCGCGGGTCGCGCAGGGTGCCGCTGAACGGCAGATTATCGCCCAAACATTGCAGCACCGGAGCGGCATTGAGGGTGGGTCGAGGGTTTGCACACTCTTGCCGCAGCCTGGGAACATTGGGGTCAGCCCCAGCTAGCGCCAACACAGTATAGCCGCCAAAGGAATGCCCGATTGCCCCCACATTTTGCAAATCCATCCGTCCTCGGAGCGTGGGGTCGCTCTGCGCTAGCTGTTCTAACTGGTCTAGCGTCGCGGTAATGTCTAACGGGCGATCGATAAACTCGACGGGGCTGACATCACTGCCCACAATCCCGCTCAATAGCGCTTCCCGGCGGCTGGCATCGCTGCCAATATGCTGGGGCACGACCACCACAAACCCATGGGAAGCCAGGTGTCTAGCCAGGTATATAAAGGCCGCTGGCGAAGACCCTAGCCCGTGGGAAATGACCACAACAGGAGCAGGTTGAGCCAAACCTTGGGGCAAATAGAGGTCTACCGCGAAGGGGCGGGCAATGCTCTCTCCGGTTGGGGCTTGGCGATCGCGGCTAAACTTCAACGTGCGGCGCACTACCCGCGACCCACCTACGCGCGACAAATCGGGAAGCTGGGCAAAATTGCCAGCGGGCGCAGCCGCAATTTCTGCATCCATCTGCTGCTGAATCGCCCTCACCGCCGCATCGCGGTAGTCCACCATGGTGGTAAATTCTTGGCGTAACGCCAGCAGGGCTTCTGCATTAATCCGGATGCTGGTACTTGGATAGTAGCGAATCATATTGAGTACACTCAGCCCTTCCGAATCGCTAGCAGCTAATAGCGCCGCCGCCCGTAAAGCCTTAAACCCGTTTGTTCTGTTTTCTGTTTGCACGACAACGCCCAAGCCCTGTAAAACCCGCTCACCCAACGGCGCATAGGTAATTTGAGAGACGATCACGGGATCAACGTCAAACCGCTGCTGCAAAAACCGCCGCAATTCTGCCCGATTAGCATCATCTAAAAACCGGGAATAGAACCGCAAATCTCCCGTAATGTTGCCCGTATCGGCGTAGGTTTGCAGGGCCTCTAGCGACAGCGATAGCTCTAACGCGCCAAACGATACCTTTACCGCCTCAGCCGCCGCCACTGGCCTAGCACACCAGGCTCCCGGCAGCAGCCCCAGCGCAATACCCACCCCCGTCGCCAGCCATCGCCGCCAGACCGCTGTTGTCCCTTGCACCGCCTTAGGCACCGTCTTGGGCACCGCCTGAGGACGCTGTGGATGCGATCGCCAGTCCTTGTTGACCACCATAAACTTCTCTACCCGCGCTACAGATTCCCACCATGATGTAGTGTGCCACAGCAGTTACCTGCTTTTAAATTTCGTAAAATATAGAAAGAGATGAACAGTCTCTCGACTCCATCCTTGAACTGCCACCACGTTGGATCTGACTCCTCATGCCTGCATCACCAACCCAACATCCTAAATTTTCTTCCATCGCCGCGCCCTCCACACCCACCTGGCAAATTGAGCTGTTGTATGACGGAGCCTGCCCCCTCTGTATGAGAGAAGTCAACTTTTTGCAGAACCGGGATGCAGGGCGCGGCTTAGTTGCGTTTGTCGATATTGCAGCCGACGACTACAGCCCAGACGCTCACGGCGGCATAGACTTTGAAACCGCCATGGGTCGCATCCATGCGGTGCTCGCCGATGGCACGGTAGTTCAGAATGTAGAAGTCTTTCGCCGCGTCTATGACATCTTAGGGATGGGCTGGGTTTATGCCATCACCCGACTGCCCATCATCGGTGCCGCTGTCGATTGGCTATACGGGATTTGGGCCGATCGGCGGCTAGCGCTCACCGGACGACCCAGTTTGGCGGCGATCGCCACCGAGCGCCAGACCCGTCTAGAGTGCGACGCTCCAGGGCGCTGCCGTGTACCAGATCAACCAGATTAGCCAGATCAACCAGATCAACCAGCATGAACCGATAGGTGCAGCGAGGAGTAGCCCATGGTGCGGTTAAAAATATGGCAATGGGTGATCTTGGCACTGCCGATCGCCCTGATTATTGGCTTCTTGCTGGTGGCAGCAGGCTGGAAAATCCATGACTGGGGGCTGAGCTGGATTTGGGCAGTCGTGACCCTGGTGCTGGTGGGCTGGCGCTGGCTGCTGGTGCATTGGACGCGCCCTGCGATCGCCCAAGTAGAAGCCGCTCTGGCCGAAATCAGCCAAGAGCTGGAATTAAAAACTATCGGCACTGCATCGTCCCAAAACCCGTCCGTCGCTGTCCCGGCAAGCGCAGACCCCACAGCACAAGCAGAAGCCGCCCTGCAAACTATCCTAACCGCCGCCCAAGCCGATCGCGCTCTGTGGGAAGACTGGCCGACCTTTTGGCAACGCTGTCAGGAACTCGTGGTGGCGATCGCCCAAATCTACTATCCCGACGTCAAATATCCCCTACTCAACATCTATATTCCCCAAGCCTACGGACTGATTCGCGGCACCGTAGACGACACCGACCAGTGGATGCAAAAACTGTCGCCAGCCCTGAACCAACTGACTGTAGGGCAGGCGTATCAGGCATACGAAGTCTACCGCAAGCTCGAACCTTCTGCCCGCAAACTGTGGCAAGCCTGGAACTGGGCGCAGTGGCTGTTGAATCCGGTAGCAGCCGTGGCACGGCAGGCCAGCCAGCGCTATAACACCCAGGCCAATCAGCAATTATTGGTCAACCTGGGTCAGCTATTGCGCGAGTCGGCCCTGCGCAACCTCTGCGGCCAAGCCGTTGCCCTCTACAGCAGCACCGCTATGGCTACCAGCCGCACCAACAGCCGTACTACCAGCCGCACCAACAGCCGCGATCGCAGCACCCCAGCCCTACCCACCGCCAAAACCCAAACCCTGCGCGACATTCTCACCCAGGTTCAACCAGCGGCGGCGATCGCCCAGCAGCCCGTCAGCATTTTGCTAGTTGGGCGCACGGGCGGCGGCAAAAGCAGCCTGATTAACACCCTATTTCAGTCTGAGCTGGCCACGGTCGATCTGCTGCCCAGCACCGATCAGGTGCAAGACTTCCATTGGCAAACTCCCACGGGTGAAAGCCTGACGCTTTGGGATACACCGGGCTATGAACAGATCAGCCGCGCCGACTTTCGCGCTCAGGTGCTCGATTATGCGACCCAGGCCGATCTGCTGTTACTGGTGACCCCAGCCCTAGATCCAGCGCTGCAAATGGATGCCGATTTCCTTAGCGACCTCAAGGCCGACGTCGCCGATTTGCCCGTGATTGTCCTCGTCACCCAAGTCGATCGGCTGCGCCCCATCCGCGAATGGCAGCCGCCCTACGACTGGCAATGGGGCACTCGTGCTAAAGAAATCGCCATCCACGACGCGACGCAATACCGCGCCCAGCTCTTGGGAGAATTTTGCGATCGCGTCCTCCCCGTGGTGACCGCAGCCCCCAAAACCGGGCGGCAACCTTGGGGGATTGATGTGTTGTCCATGTCGCTATTGGAGGCGATCGCCCCCGCCAAGCAACTGCGCCTCGCCCGGTTTCTGCGCGACCTCGACAGCCGCACCCTAGCCGCTGCCAAAATCATTGATCACTACACCTTTCAAATGACCACCACCCAAGGATTAGCCGCCCTGGTCAAAAGCCCCATCCTGCAATTTCTCTCGACTCTTTCGACCGGGTCTCCCGCCCTCGCCTACGTCTTAGCTCAGCAGATCCCAGTTGAGCAGCTGCCGCTCGTGATCGGCAAACTGCAAATGGCTTACGACCTGCACGCCTTGCTCCAGCCCACTGCAACCAACCCGCTGTCCGTCGATTGGCGATCGCTCTGGCCTTTGCTGCTCGAAAACCCTGCCTCACCCGATCGCACCGCCTGGGCTTGGGGTCACGCCCTAGTGGAATATTGGACGCAAGATTTGGCGATCGCCCAGCTGCATCAGCGGTTTGACTACTATCTAACTCAAATTTAAGGAAAATAAATTGGGGTATCCCAAATCCTCATCCGGTTCTGCTACTATTAGTAACTGTGCTCAAACAAGCGCATCGGGCGGTTAGCTCAGTTGGTAGAGCGCCTGCCTTACAAGCAGGATGTCCTCAGTTCGAGTCTGGGACTGCCCATTCGTTCTAGAAAAACTCAATTCTAGACAGGTGGTTTAAAACTATCTAAGAAAGCCGATTCCCCGTATGCTTGGTAGATGGGGAATCGACGCTTGAAAAACCTCTAAGCCATCGCTAGGTGCTATAGATTAGAAGCGATCGCACTCCTGAGACTGCATCAAAGTCAGCTCTAACGGCTTAAACGCCTTCGATTGGATACTCAGCTCTTGCCCAAGCCGTCAACCCACCCACTAATTCAGCAATGTGCTGATAGCCAGCGTCCCGCAATTTAGAGGCTGCTTCAGCCGTTTGCTCGTTCGTCTCACCATACACATAGATATCGCGAACCAATTCGAGGCTGGCACGGGCACGGGTGACGAGTTCGTTCATGGGCATCGCGATCGCTCCCATCACGTGGCTAGTATTGAAAGCAGCCCGATCTCTGACATCAATAATGGTCAGCGCGGGTTCGCCCCAATCCAACCGATTCTTCAAAGTACGGACATTAGCTGTATCTTGAATCGCTTCAGGCGTAAGAGTAAGTGGGAAACGTTTAGTCATGGTTCACCTATAGTAAAAGTTTGAGCTGAAGATTGCACGGCTGCAACCAAATCTGTAAGTGGACTTCAATGCATCATGCTGAATGGATTAGGCAATTCGCTAGATCAAGCTCTGCCTGACTTAGCTTGGGATTAGCCTTGAGATTAAAAACGCGCTCAAGCTGATCGTTACCCATTTCATTCAAGGCACGTTTGAGGCTGGGCTGGCTCAACTGCTTGGGTAAGCAAGCAGCAAGTGCAGCGATGCGATCGCCCTCAGTAGAAGTAGAATTGACCAGTTGTGGTGCCACATCTACAGGTACCACGGCACCAGACGTTACCGCAAAAGCTGGACCGCTGAGAAATCCTGGTAGCCAAATCAGACCAATTAATACGCTTATGAGCAGAGTTTGACGTAGTAAGCTCGGAATCTGGCTAAAGAATGCTTTGCAACCGAAACCATTCGAGCGATCGCGGTTCTTGGTACTTGAGTTAAGCGTCATAACAGTCCTTTGTGAAGCTTAAATTGAACGGAATAATGCTGAAAAAAGCAGTAATGGTCACATCGCTGAATCAACAGCAAAAAACGGTGAATCCACTCAATTTAATTAACGGCTCTGCCCGACTGACCTACAGCAGATTCCAGACGTGCAGGCCACTGCGACTGAGCAATAATTCAACGATAACGGCAGAGACAAAACCAACCATGGCCAAACGGCCATTCCAAAGCTCTGCTTGAGGCGTAAAGCCCCAAACCCAGCCGTTGCGGTGCTCTCTGAGAGGGTCTTTGCCAACGTTAGAAGACGCGGCTACTTTTGTCGGATTTGCCATGGTTGTTACTCCAACTATTGCGCAAAATTTTGCGATTGTAAGAACTTGTGCAAGTGAAAAAGTTAGATGCGCCCTAAATTAATCCGTCCTGGATTAGCAAGAAACTAAAGAGAGGCAAATCCTAAATCTAGTTTCCACTCTTGCTTCAACAGCTCCTGAAACATCGTTTTCTGAAGCATCATTTGTCTGTGGTGTTCAATTAGCAGCGCTTGTGCCTGTTCCAGAGACATTTGCCGCACTTGATCTTCAAACAGTCTGAGGCTGAACTCTTGATCTAAGCTAAGTTCGGTTGATTGATCCATGACTACCGCCTGTAACCCAGTGAGGGTAAAAATTGTGAGCCTATCAGCAGGAGTGGCGCTTTGTGTTTCTTTGTTGCGTTGTTACGCTATGTAACTAAATATAACAAATTATTTAGATAATGCCACCAGGGTACATGTATGGGCAGGTACTATGCGATCGCTGATTTCCAACGGGTTTGGGTGTAGTGCGTAATTTCGCTGGGCTTGGTCAGGTGTTTCGTTTGGTTGCCTGCCCGGATGAAGAAACATTCTTCGGATTGCCCGTTTTTGTTTTTGATTTCGCAGTAGGCGGCGCGAGGGGAGGGTTGGATGGTGACTTTGCAGATGTCTTGGGTGTCGATGATGCCAAAGCTGACGGAGATGTGGGGGGCGAGGTCGTTGCCCAAGGCTTTGAGCAGCAGATCGCCCGTGAGCCAGAGTTCAAAGCCGTCGCGGTCTGGTTTCTTGAGGGT
>Ga0163154_10009863_pt1 | contig 10789 bp, 14 predicted proteins | sample OliLakLV19MP9P1_FD_148649 | JGI IMG/M metagenome (GOLD analysis project Ga0163154, IMG submission 148649) | Freshwater microbial mat bacterial communities from Lake Vanda, McMurdo Dry Valleys, Antarctica - Oligotrophic Lake LV.19.MP9.P1 | ecosystem: Environmental > Aquatic > Freshwater > Lake >...
CGAACTGCTTTCTAAGCATTGCGAGAAGAAAGAGAGGAGTTTGAACGATGTGCTGAGGGAGCTTGTTAGACTCTCGAATCAAAGCCGTCGTGAACGACGGGGCTTGTATCCCAATTTCCCGGTCAAGGTCATCGCGTTGAATGTCTTGGAGCCTTCACAAATGAAACGGCGCGGCTTCTTGACCGGGCAGGTTGTTGTTCCGACTGACTTTAACCGCGTGGGTAGTGCTGAAATTGAGCAACTATTCGGCCTGTGAAACCGCTACTCCAGCAGATTTGATAGAAGTAGATGAAATTCACCATTGCGGCTACTCTCCTAGGGGCACTTTCCATACTCGGCTCTGTCGTTATATTAGAAAGCGTTTGTAGATTGCTGAGAGGTAATGCTATCAACTGTACTTGGGCGTTTAGTCAGGGATGCTCCTCTTGTCTTTACCCCGCCCCGAGCCTCCTGCCGTGCCTGCATTATTGTCCCCGCCCGTGATGAAGCGCAATTCATCCAAGCTACGCTGGGTGCCTTGGCTCAGCAGGTGAACCGACTGGGTAGACCCTTGGCCTGGGAGCAGTACGAGGTCATCCTTCTTGCCAACAATTGCCGCGACCAGACGGCCCACCTAGCCCGGATATTTGCTCAGCAGTTACCGGGGTTTTCATTGCACATAATCGAACGGGTCCTGCCGCCTGCTGAAGCCCATGTGGGACGCGCCCGCCAACTATTGATGGATGAAGCCTATCGCCGTCTGATGACTCTAGGCCGTCCTCAGGGCGTGATTTGTTCGACCGATGCCGACACTCTGGTTGCCCCGGACTGGCTGGCGATGACCTTAGCTGAGGTTGAGGCTGGGGCGGATGGCGTGGGGGGCCGGGTCCAGACTGACCGCTGTGGACGGTTAGCCCTCAGTCCCCGTGCCCGTGGTTTCCATTTGCGGGATGTCGCCTATCAGTATTTAGTCAGTGAACTAGAGACCTACCTCGACCCAGACCCAGCGGACCCCTGGCCCCGTCATTACCAGCACTTCGGGGCTAGTCTCGCCGTGACCACTCAAATTTATGGGAAGGTCGGAGGGCTACCTAGTGTGCGGACCCCAGAGGATGTGGCTCTTTACCAAGCCCTACAACGAGTGGATGCCCGCTTCCGCCACAGTCCCCGAGTCCGGGCGACGACCTCAGCCCGACGGCTCGGGCGGACGGAGAATGGATTAGCCGCGCAACTAGAAACTTGGTCGGAGCTAGGCCAAGCCCAACAGCCCTATTTAGTTGAATCTCCCGTCACGATTGAGCAACGGTTAGTCCTGCGTCGTCGTTTGCGTACCTTTTGGCACCAGCATGGACCCGACCGGGAACTCAATGACCTAGCCCAAGTCCTCGGCGTAGACCGGACTTGGCTCAAAGCTACTCTAACGAGTTCTCCATCCTGCGGTTTATTCCTGCAAACCGTCTCACAACCCACGGGTTCTCGGCTGCCTGTGGAAACTGCCATCGAGCTACTACGGACTCGACTCGCTGAGCTACGGCATAACCCGCTCAAAGAGGTCCAACCGATAGTCAGGCTCGCGCCGTCCCCCCAAATGCTGCAGGCCCTGCGCCAACCCCAAGAAACTCTCGTGGACCTCATCAGCATTTAGAGGGTAATCCACGGCGAAATGGACCCAATGGATTAACAGCAGATGGCCTCCCGGCTCCAACTGTTGCAGGATACAGGTTTGGGCACGGGCTAAGTCTGTCCAGGACCAGTAGTAGCCCACTTCAGAAACCAGCACGAGATCAAAAGTTTCGGTGGGGAATTCCTCGGGTACCCGCCGTAACTCGCACTGGACATGAGGCAGATGGCAGCAACGCTCCCTAGCCCTCCCCAAGGCCCGTTCTGCCACATCCACAGCGAGCAGTCTTTCGCAACGCTGGGCCAATCGCTCCGTCAACACGCCAATGGAGCAACCAATCTCAAAGGCCGAACGGTACTGCGCTTTAGGTAGGGCAGCGAGAGTCGCGCTGTATTTCGCCTGTTCGTAGGGACTCGTCTCAAAGCTCCAGGGGTCAGGCTGAGCTTGATAAAGGGCATCAAAGTAACTCGGGGGCAAGGAAGGACGCATCACAGGACTCCAGATAGCATTCCCAGGGCTGGGCAAAATGAGCCAAGGTCGCCGGGGTCAACCGGAAACCAGTGGGGTCATCGTCAATTAGGTCCGTGGTCTGGGAGCGGTGGGCCGCGATGGCGGCGAGTTTGCGGCTGAGGACCGAGCTAATATCTAGCTTCCAGGCTGTAACCTCCCCGACGCGGGGTAAATGGTCATTCGTCGCTTGGTCCCACATCCAGACCGGATATTCCAATAGACGCGGGGTTGACCCAAGGGCACCCAGAGCCGAAGTCATCATCGTCCAAACCGCCCGATGATCTGGATGGGGGTCTCGTCGCCAGGGTAGCAAAACCGTGGTGGGCACAAAATCCGCTAAAGCATTCTCACAGCATTCGACAGCCTGAGCAAAACCAGGGTCCCCTGGATGCGGTAGGGTCCCATCTTTTAACCCCAAAAAAGTGATCTGATAAGCGGCAACCCCGAGAACCGCTAGGGCCGCTTGGGCCTCAGTTTCACGTAAAGCCCGTAACTTAGCAGGTGGGTAGCGCAAGGAACCGGGGTGAGAAGCCGTCCCATCACTGACTATAAGGACTCGCACCGACATCCCCTTTAATAAACTCAAAGCCCCGCCACAGCCGAGGGATTCATCATCGGGATGGGGTGCAACGACTAGCGTCGGCCCGAACGTTGCCACACTCGCACTGGGGTAGACGGGCGCGTGGGCTAGGACCCGTTCAAACATGGTCCCACTGGGCATAAATCGGGGTGGTCTGGCTCAAGAGGTGATGGCCCACCTGAGCTAGGGCGGCATCGGGAGCGGGTTGGCGTAGATAGAGGGTCAAATCACGCCCGATGCGCTCAAGGGGGTGGGGTTTGAGTAGGCCCCGCGCGCCTACGGCACGCTCCGCTAAGGTTAAAACTTCCAGACAGTGCGATTCGACAGCGGTGCGGACCATATTGGCATAGGCCACCAAAGTAGCAGTCTGGGTCGGGGTCTGGAGGAATTGGGCACAACCTGCTAGCCAAAGTCGGCAACTCGCCAAGGCAATCCCCATCTGTCCTACCCGGGTACATTGATAGGGGTCCTCCGTCCAACCGCGCTCCTGCAAGTGGGTACGAACTGCCGCAAACAGGGCCTCTGCCCCGCCCAACTGCACTGCTGCAAACCGGACCACCCCGCCCGTCAGCCAGGGTTGCCGCCAGTAGTCGCCGGGTGCCCCAATCAGGTCCTCACTTTCAAGCTCAATCCCACTGAAGTCAATTCGGTAGCTGGTCGAGGCCCGCATCCCCAGGGGTTGCCACCAGGAAGGGTCAATCCGGGCTTGGACTTCATCTAGGGGCACCACGCACATCTGCCAGCCGCCATCGGGTAAGGCCCCGTTGATTAAAGGTCGAGTTACCTGACCCGCCCCCGAAGCAAAGGTCTTGGCCCCCAGTAAGCGATAGCGACCATTCGGCAGGGGAATTAACTTTACCCCGTCCGCATCTTCAGTATTCCAGACCCCAAACAGATGCTGCTCGTGAACCAAACGGCTGTAGCGCAGTTGTTGCTCAAGGGTGCCAAAGGTTTGAATCAATAGCAGGGCATTGACATGGCCTTCATAGACCCGACCCACGGATAAGTTGCCGCGCCCGAGATGACAGAGTAATTCCAGCAAGGTCAGCAGCCCGTCGGCCCCACTCCCTAACCCCAGCCCGCCCCAATCCTGACTGAGGGGAGCCGCCAACAAACCTGCCTCAGCCAACATCCGAAACTCTACTACCGGGAAATCCCCAGTTTGGTCTAGCTGCGCCGCGTTGAGGGCGCAGAAATCGGCTATTTGCTGAGCTTGGGTCAAGGCCACACTATGGGCCGCTGTCACTTGGTCGAAGTCTCGGATAGCTGGGCTAAAAGTAAAAGAGAACATAGTCAAGCATCATCCGGCAAGTTGGCACGGACTGGGGTCTTTCTCAGGGCGGATTTCAGTCCTCGTCGGGTTCCAATTCGAGGAGATGACTGTAGGGCAAAACCAGTTCAGGACGGGAGTACTGGAGAGCTTTGAGTAGCTTCCAGTCCGCTAAGGCCGTCTCGATCTCGGTGTACTCATCGCGCTCAAGGCGTTCAGCGAGCAGGGCAGCATCTTGTTCGGTCCAGTCAGTCAAAGGTTTCGCAGAGGTAAGTGGCATGGTTTTATTTGGTAGTGGCAGGCGGAGTGGCGGGTTTAGCTGTGGGGGCTTGGGTAGTAGCAGGAGCTTGGGCCTTGGTAAAGCTCTCGATTACCTGGGGCTTGAGGTCCTCAGGAGCCTTGGCGAGGGCTTTGACGTAGAGTTCCTGGGCAGCTTGGGTCTGTCCCGCCATCTTCAGCGTAATCGCTTTACCTAGTAGGGCGGGTACCCAATCGGGGATCAATAGGAGAATCCGGTCATAGGCAGCGAGGGCCTTGGGAGTCTGCCCAGTCTGTTGATAAAGCTGGGCCAGAGACATTGTGAGGCTGGGATCACCATAGCTCTCGGCTTGCTCCAGCAGGGCGATGGCTTCTTGGGTACGGCCTTGTTTGCGACGGACTTCCACCAAGCCCATCAGCGCGTTGGTGTTGTTCGGTTCACGCTTGAGGACGACTTCATAGCCCGCTGCTTGTTTTTGGAGCAACGAGCCGTCTTCTCCGCCTTGCACCGCCACATCCGCCGTGGCGGTCGGGCTAAAAATACTGCCAAAGAAGGCGATTAAGGGCGGGGCTAAAAAAGCTCCCCCCATCAAGAAACCTGCTATACCCAGGATGATTTTTTTGGAGTTTACGGCCAATTGCGTTCACCTCAATGCCTGTTTGTTGGACAAAACGGCTATACTCCAGAATTATGGTCCGAGTCAGCCGTCAATGAGTTTCGATGTGACTTCAGCAATCAAGCAGGTAGAACGCCCATTCCCAGTGCCCTCAGAAGCCCTCCAGTACCGGGCCATCGGGTTGATCCGGGGGCGTTATATCCCCGAGGAAGACCACATCACTAAGGGTATCATTGAGACCGATGACGGTGCCACCATTGATGCGGTTCTGCTTGGTCGGGTCCTCAGCTTGGTCCGTAAGCACCTAGACCTCAGCCGTGAACAACTCTGGGTAGTTTATCCCCGGACGCGGGAAGTAGGCGGGATGCACGCACAGATTGTCGGGGTCTGGTCGCCGGAGGGCCAAGTCAAGCAATACGGCGAGACCACCGCCCCGCTACCCGTGACCAAGAGCTATTTCTCGGTACGTGGTGAAGTTGTTTTCCAATCGATTGAAGACGGCTATGTACTCGTCAAGATCCGCCAGCAGAAGAAAAAGAAAAAACCCAGCAAAGCCTTTAAGCTGCGGCTGGATGGCAATGTCCCCGACAATGCCCGGAATAAGTTCTGGGACTTCGAGGTGCGCCGCGATGGGGACCATCTAGAAGTTCAGTCGCCGCGCTTTGTCGCCATCATGCCCAAGTCCCCGCCTCGGGGACGCGGTTCGCTGCGTCGCCCCGGCACGGGGCCAAGCTATCCTCCCCGCCGTCCCCGGCCCAGTGGCAGTGAAAATTTTACGCCTCCTGTCCACCGAAGTTCCCCACGGCCCTGAATTCAAGCCATTCTAAAAGTACTTTGTTTGCGTAAAGAAAGTAGACCACACCCGACAAAAGGACTCCACCATGGCTGTTTATACCATCACGCTGCTGACGCCCAGTGGTTCTAAGACCATCCAAGCCCCCGATGACCAGTACATCTTGGATGTTGCGGAGAAGAACAAGATCAACCTGCCTTTTTCCTGTCGAGCCGGGGTCTGCGGTACTTGCACGGGGAAATTGACTCAGGGTTCCATAGATCAGAGCGAACAAGCAGTCCTAGACAAAGACCAGATTGCCAGCGGATACGTGCAACTCTGCGTCGGCTATGCAACCACGGATTGCACCATTGAGACTCATCAATCGGCTGATTAGGATTGTAGCTAGCTAGTCTAAACCTGATACTGACAAGGAGAATTCTTCATCTGAAGGGTCCTCTTTTCGCTTGAATACTTCGGCGATTACAACACGTTTCTCTTTACAATAGACAACAACAGAGAGGCGTAAACCACCACGCTTGCCGCGTCCTGCTAGTCCAAGACGGACTTTTAAAACCTTTCCTCCTGCTGGAGTCTTGCCAATTGGTGATATAGTTTGACCCAGCTTGAAGTCACATTGCCCACATGAAAAATAGTCGCAGAGAATTTTCTGTAAATCAGACTTGGCAAGATTGTAGCTGTCTTCACCCATCTGTTGCCTGATGTCGTAAATATTTTTCGCATTTGGAGCAACTATCCATTTACCGTCGCTTGGTGAATACCTTGCCATTCAAGCTCCCTACTATTGTCATACTGATAATGATCAGCCTCATAGATACTCTTCCAACTTAATTCAGAAGTTTCCTCTGATAACCAAGGATCGTCATCTAAAACTTGTTGCATGGCAATTGTCATATTAATTGGAAGAGGTGATTTTTTTGCTTCAAGACCCTCTTGGTAAGCTAACCTCCACCCCAAATTTTCATGAGATAGGTCTGAAGCTTTTAAAGAAGATACCTGCGAGAAGTGTTCTGCAATAGGAATAGCGAGAGATATAACCTTATCATTATCAAAGTGAAATTTAGTGGGCAACTTCACAAGTTTCACTGGACGAGTATCCCCTGCTTGCTCCTGAGTAGCAAGCCCCGCCTCAATCAACGGTTTTATGAGTTTTTTGTCATACTTTGCAACGACAGGTCCATGGGTCAACGCAATGTAAGCAGTTTTCGTGAGCATCTCTCCATAGTCCCTCAGATAGCTTAGGTCTAGGTAGAAGAGTGCTTTATTCAAGCAGACTGTCTTCAAAGATTTATTATCCGCGAAGTTAAGGAGGACTGCGGCAGCTTCAATTAGGGGAGAAAGAATCTGGGTGTCTGGCACGGTAGGGTCCTACAGAAAGTGTCCGTAGCACCACATTATAACCCCCACAGTCAACGAATAACACGTGCTAGGGCTTGTATGTGTTGGGGAACTGTTTTTGGAGTTGGGCGAGTTTGGGCAAGTCGTGGACGACAACGTAGGGGTAGTTGGGATTGCGGGTGATGAAATTTTGATGGTAGTCCTCGGCGGGGTAGAAGCTCGTCAGGGGGGTTAGCTGGGTGACGATGGGTTTAGGGAATTGCTGGGTTTGGTTGAGTCGAGCGATATAACGCTGAGCAGCCTGTTGTTGTTTAGGATTGGTAAAAAATATGGCAGAACGGTACTGCGTTCCCGAATCGGGTCCCTGCCGATTTAACTGCGTCGGGTCGTGGGCCACCAGGAAGTAGACCTTGAGGAGCTCGTTGTAAGAAATTTGCTTGGGGTCATAGGTGACTTGGACCACCTCGGCGTGACCCGTCCAGCCGGTCCCCACCGCTTCATAGTGGGCGGTCGCCCCATCGCCTCCAGAATAACCAGAAACAACCCCCTCGACCCCTTGCAAATGCTCAAATACGGCTTCCACACCCCAGAAACAGCCCCCCGCAAATACGGCAGTCTCCTTCCCTAGAGCGGGACGTGCCGGAGGATTGGTGGCTTGAACTGAGGATATCTTCAAAATTCCGCCAAAGAAAATCAAGGCGGTAAGGGCAAGTAAGGCGATATTTCGGGTCAGGGCGGGTCGGTTCATGGGGCTTCCTATGGTAGTTAGTATACGGACTAGACTTGGTAAAAGTTTGCTGGATGAGTAGCTGAGGTAATCCTAAATACCTTGCTCTTAGGCGGTAGGAGACTAAGATTAGCTAAAATCCCCTGGCTCTATCATGCTCTCTCGCCTGCTTCTCTCGACGGTATTCGCCTTGACGCTCAGTCCCGCGCTCGTAGCGGCTCCTCAGCCCCAGCCCCTCAATTTTGTTGTCACGGATCAAGTGGTCTCCGACCCTAGTATCCGTTTGAATGATATCGAGTTTGACCATCAAGGCTTTAACTTCACTTGGCAGGATGACGACCTCAACCTCTGGGTTGCCAAGGTAAACAAAACTACTGGGGCTTTGATTCCACCGACGGGCATGGGTGAACTTCTAGACACTGGCCTCCTGCCCATTGCTGCCAGTGGCAATGGCCCGGAGTGGGCTGCCAGTGCTAGGGGGTCTTTAGTCGTCTACTCAAAACTCGTGGACATGGTGAGCTATCTGGGGGTGGCAGGCTTTAACGGTCGGCGGTGGCAGGCTGGGTTGATGCCGGGGACTGAGGGCGGACGGACCCCCTTCGGGAGTGTAGATTACACCGCTATCGACCCATTTGTCCGCTATAACGCGAAACCTCCTGGTGAACCAGGGGGTCCCATCTTGACTTGGCGGGAGATTGTTGACCCCAGTACGATCAGTGTCGTCCCCGAGTCCACTGCTACCCAGGGCCGCGCGGTGCCCGGTGCTGGGGTCCGCGCCTTGACTATCACCATCAAGGCAAACAACATTGACCAAGCTGCCTACTGGAATTTGGATACAGACGTGATTACGCAGTTGACGTTTGATCCCCTCCAGAAAGACGACCCTTTCATGTTTAATGCGCCTGAGTTTGCGCAGGAGCCGGTCTTTATCACGGGCCTAGACAAGCGGGGCATCGGGGTCTACCGCCGGATTGATAACGTCTGGACACAGATCAATGTTTTGCAACCGCCAGCGGGCGAGGCCCTGGCTATCTCCGCTGAACCCTTCATCTATAACGGTCGGTCTTACGTGATGTTTATTACTAGCGAGACCCTAGACGGTCCAGGCGACCTCTGGTTCGCTGCGATTGACCCGACCAACCCGCTCTTTCGTAAAGTAAGTGGGGCTGGGGCACTCCGGCGGCAAGACCCAGAGTACATGATCACCAGGGGCGGGGTTTTCCTCTATTACACCGAGCGGTCTGGGAAGCAAATACTTGTCCACCGTTGCGATACTGGCTTGGGTCTACCCCTCTTCTGGCCCCAGTATTAGGGCAGATGGAACAGACGATGGATTGGCGGCAAACGCTGTTGGCTTGGTACCTTGCACACCGCAGAGATCTACCCTGGCGCCGGGACCCGGACCCCTACCGGGTTTGGCTCGCGGAGGTGATGCTCCAACAGACGCGGGTGAGTCAGATGTTGCCCTACTTCGAGCGGTTTCTGGTGCGATTCCCGACCTTGGCTGATCTGGCACAGGCTGATTTGAACGCAGTTCTCCAGGTCTGGGTGGGTTTGGGCTACTACGGTCGTGCCCGCAATCTACACCGCACCGCCCAACAACTAGCTGTTGAGGGTTGGCCCCAGGATTACCCAGGTTGGCGGAAACTTCCCGGAGTGGGGGATTACACCGGGCGAGCGGTAGCCTCGGTCTTACTGGGGTTGCCTCTCGGTGCGGTGGACGGGAATATCCGCCGGGTCTACAGTCGTTTTTTCGCCCAGCCCGTGGTGACACAAGTTCTAGCGGACCAACAGGTGGACCCTAAGGCACCGGGCGACTTTAACCAAGCCTTGATGGACCTAGGCGCGACAGTTTGTATCCCCCGTCAACCCAAATGTCCGGCTTGTCCGCTCCAACCCTGGTGCCAAGCCTACCAACAAGGGCGAGTGACTGAATTTCCGCCCCGCAAACCCAAGCCCCCGGTGCCCGAGCGGGTCTTCTTAGTGCTAGTCGCGCAAACCGAGGATGGGTTATGGGTCCGGCAACGGCCTGCCCAAGGACTCCTCGGTGGGTTATGGGAATTACCCAATTGCGTCGTTCAAGAACCCATCCAGGCCAAGACGGACTACGAGGGCTTGGTCCCCCGAGTCTGGCAAGCCACCGTCAAACACCAGTACACCCATTTCCACGCCAACTTCCAGGTCTGGCAAGGTACCCTTGCCCCACGGGTACAACAACAATGCTCAGCGATAGACTGGGTTGACCTCGACCAACATCCCTTTTCCAAGGGATTCCAACGAGTACTAGCCGCAGTGCGGACTAAATTGACGTGAGACTGGGTTCGGGGACCTCAACCCTACCCGCAATTGCCGGGTCCACCCACCGCGTGCCTGCTGCCGTGAGCCGTAGAACCTGGGCCAACATGGCTCCAGCAATGTCCTTGAGGCAATAAGAATCAGCGCCGGCAGCAAAGGCAGCTTTCACCGTCTCATCCATGTCTTGGAGGGTCAAGATAACTACGGGGATGTGGGGAAACTTGGCTTTGCTCAAGCGGGTCACCTCGACCCCATCAATATCGGGTAAACCGATGTCAATAATTGCCAAGTCCGGTCGGTAACGTTCAATGGCTACTAGCCCCTGTCGTCCGTTAGCTGCCTCGCCCACAACATTGAACCCTTCTTGACGGAGGGTAAGTTTGAGACCAATGCGGGTGAGGGTATGGTCTTCCACCAAGACAATACGCATAGGGCTGAACTTCTCCGCTGAGTTGGGCTTCTAATTACTACTATGCCTGTTCCCTGGGCGAATCTACCGCAGGGGGTAAGTATATATAACTGGTTCATGGCCTCAGCTAGGGTCCGTCTACTTTGATGAGTTCGCGGTGGACCCCCCGGTACCGTTGCCCACAGCCGCTACATCTACCGCCTGAGGGAGTAACGGTGACGACAGTGCCGCATTCAAAACACTCGGCACGGGCAGCGTTCCAGTACAGCGAAATCCCGGCCCCCATTGCCGCGAGCAGGACCATGAATGCCAAAGCTAATCCCGCCGGACCTACAGGCACCAAAGCGAGGATCACCCCACAAAATCCACCCCCCCACAGACTGCCCCACAAC
>Ga0163154_10009865_pt1 | contig 10786 bp, 10 predicted proteins | sample OliLakLV19MP9P1_FD_148649 | JGI IMG/M metagenome (GOLD analysis project Ga0163154, IMG submission 148649) | Freshwater microbial mat bacterial communities from Lake Vanda, McMurdo Dry Valleys, Antarctica - Oligotrophic Lake LV.19.MP9.P1 | ecosystem: Environmental > Aquatic > Freshwater > Lake >...
GGTTTTACCGTCATTTTTTAGAATCAAAATTAACGCCCGCTGTCGAACATGAGGGCAATCGTTAGCGTAAAGCTCTCGTTGCAGGATTTGCTTTTCTTCTGAGGAAAGGAAGCTTTTACTAAGCATGGTTGTAACATTTTTGGACATTGAATAATTCCAGTATAACGCATTTTAAATGCTTGTCAGCTTACTCCGAGTTCTCGCAATTTAGCGGCTAGACGCTCAGCCCGTTGTCGTTCAATTTCTTTTGCTTGTTCCGCTTGGTCGGCTCGTTGTTGTTCAGCTTCTGCTGGGGCAAGGACTGGATTACCCGCTCGGTCATACCAACGCAACCACCATTGCGTAGACTTACTCCAAAACCCATACCACAATCCCAGATGTAACCCCAACTCCGCTATCCAAATGAGAGACTGGCTACTCACCTGTTGATACCGCCCCTCAACCAACTGAAATAATTGCAGCGTGCGGGTGTTCTCATCGAAAACCACATAGTTTGGAATCTGGAGAATCTGCTCGTACACTTCCCACTTCGTCGGTGGTCTCCCCGCTTTTCTCTGGGTTTTACCTAAGTCCTCCTCCGCTGTACTCGGGGAGAGAATTTCGATAGCCACCACCGGACGTACTTGCTCTTGCCACATCACATAACTCTGGCGCAAGTGTTGGCCTTGATAGAGACTAGCTACTCCTACTACGCCAAACCAATCCGGTCGTTTGTACCACAGGGTATGGTTGACATCGTAATAAAGATAGAGGTCATAAGCACTGAAGACCTGCACTCCAGGCCAACCCGGAGGACGAAAAGTCAAAGACAGCAGCGGCCCCTGTAGACAATGAAATTCATCGGGCAACCCCGGCTCTCCCACTTCCTCACTGGGTAAATCATACATGGTGGGTAGATGAGTCCGGGCTGGGGGTTGCAGCATTGATTCAGGGGTGCAGGTTGTCCATAGTTTAATGCATCGCCAAGAGCAGGGACCCCGCCCTCTGGTTAAACATTCCATAGAAATAAGCTTCAATAAAATTATGCAGTCACCCACGCTAGCCCCCGTCGCACCTGACTTGATCCCCGCTGGCTTTCAGGCCCTCTCAGAACCCCTACGTCTCAAAATCCTAGAGCTACTGCGCGAAAAAGAATTATGTGTCTGTGAATTATGCGCTGTACTGACGGTGCCCCAATCTAAACTGTCCTTCCATCTCAAAACCCTCAAGGAAGCCGCGCTCATCCGTTCTCGTCAAGAGGGACGTTGGGTTTACTACAGCCTCAACCTCGCCCAAATGGTTGCCCTCGAACAGTATTTGGCGGAATACCGTCGCTATAGTACCCTCCTCCCGGCGCGGCTGTGTAACGATCTGCCCTAAAACAATTTTTCTCACTACATACAAAACTAAATTCACCTAGACAGCTATTTCTCAACACTTATGCATCAAGTTTTATGGAAATATCCTTGCCCTCTGGCCCCCTGCTTGGTATGGTTGGGCAGACTGAGGCGAGCCATGAACGGGAAAGACTGGTTACAGCGCGAGGTTCTAGCCGAGGTCATTGGGACTTTTTGTCTAGTCTTTGCTGGCACTGGAGCTATCGTCGTCAATGATGTCTCAGGCGGTGCGATTACCCATCTGGGGATTAGCTTTGTCTTTGGAGCCGTGGTCGCCGCCCTCATCTACGCCCTGGGTCCGGTCAGTGGAGCCCATTTCAATCCGGTCGTGACCCTAACGTTTTGGTATCTCGGGCAATGTCCGACCCGTCGGGTGTGCCCTTTTATTGGGGCTCAACTCCTCGGTGCGACCCTTGCTAGCGGACTCCTCTGCCTCTGTTTGGGCAAGGTAGCGGCTTTGGGCAGTACGCTGCCCCGTGGAGGCAATTGGCCCCAAGCGTTTGTGATGGAATTGGTGCTGACTTTTATCCTGATGCTAGTCATCTGTGGTGCTGCCCTCCATCCGGGGGCGGCACCGGGCATGGCTGGGCTGGCTATCGGCTTAACCGTGGGCTTAGCGGCTGCCTTCGGGGGTCCGATTAGTGGTGCCAGTATGAATCCGGCCCGGTCTTTTGGTCCGGCCTTGGTCAGTGGTACTTGGCAAGCCCATTGGATCTATTGGGTGGCACCGCTGTTGGGAGCGATTTTGGCTGGCTGGCTGTGGCAAATTTTGTACCCGCTAAAAATCAAGGAGTGACCGATGGCGCAAGCAGAAGTAGTTCAACCCCTGGCCGCGAGCCTGTGGTGGGTCATCCCCAGTAAATTAGCTGGAGTCCGTAAGCCAGAGGTAGCAGAACTGGATGAGCTACGAGCGTTGGGCGTGGCGGCGATTGTGTCGGTGATGGATGACCCAGCCAATCTAGAGGCCTATGCCCAGGCGGGTCTCCCCTACCGTTGGTTGCCCACGAAGGGGGGCACGGCTCCGAGTTTGGCGCAGATCCAGGCGTTACAGGATTTTGTGGATGAACAAAATAAGCTCGGTCATGGGGTAGCGGTGCATTGCACTAGTGGTAGGCGGCGGACGGGTACCATGCTCGCGGCCTACCTAATCCGGCAGGGTGCAACCTATGCAGAGGCTATACAAACCGTCCAACAAGCTAATCCCCAAGCGGAACTGCGGTCGGCCCAAACGGATTTCTTGCAAGCCTTAGCGAGTCACTAAGCCCATGTTTGACCATCCGCCACGGATCTTGTTTCTCTATGGCTCCTTGCGAGAGCGTTCCTATAGTCGTCTACTTGCCGAAGAAGCGGCGCGGATTATTACGGAGTTGGGCGCACAAGTGCAGTTCTTTGACCCCCGCGACCTACCGATCTACGGCAGTGTTCCCATTGAGCATCCCAAAGTCCAGGAACTGCGGGCGTTAAGCCTGTGGTCGGAGGGGCAAGTCTGGTCTAGCCCAGAGATGCACGGACAGATTACTGGGATTATGAAAAACCAACTGGACTGGATACCCCTAGAGATTGGTTCCGTGCGCCCGACCCAGGGCCGGACCTTGGCGATTATGCAGGTGAGTGGCGGTTCCCAATCCTTCAACGCGCTCAACACCTTACGGTTGCTGGGACGCTGGCTGCGGATGTTCACCATTCCCAACCAATCCTCAGTGGCGAAAGCCTACAACGAGTTTGATGAAGCCGGTCGGATGAAAGACTCCAGCTACCGCGACCGGGTGGTGGATGTGATGGAGGAATTATATAAATTCACGGTCTTATTACGTCCCCACACGGCCTACTTAACGGACCGTTACAGTGAACGCAAAGCTACTCATTGAGCAGTGGCACAGATTTTGACAGCTTGGACTACTGACCGCTAACGGGCAATGAGTTTGCCCTTCAGCATATTCATCCCACAGACGAACTCATATTCACCGGGCTGACCAGGAGTTACTTCAAGCGTCACAGTTTGGTTCTGGGGGAGGTGGGAGCGCAGGCCAAAATCCGGGAGGACGATTTCTTCGCTACAGGCAGAGGATTCGCGGCGCGTGAAATTGAGGCGGACCCTTTGACCGACTTGGACCACAATCTCAGCAGGCCGATAGCCGCCCTGAACCGTAATATCTATTTCCTGGACTCCGCTCTGGTTGGTAGCTTGGACACTTTCACCCTTCCAGAGCCAAAAGTACCAGACGACCCAAACGATGAAGACGATGCCCAAACTGTTGACCAGCAGATTCATGACTTGACCTCAGCAAAGGATTGGGGCGCGAAAAAGCGCAGCCGATTGGCATTGGTCACCACAGTAATGCTCGAAAGAGCCATCGCTCCTCCGGCAATAATGGGCGAGAGCAACAACCCAAGGGCTGGGTAGAAGACCCCAGCGGCAAAGGGAATGCCTAAAGCGTTGTAGATGAAAGCACCAAAGAGATTTTGACGGATGTTGTTTAAAGTAGCCCGTGAGACTTCAATGGCGTAGACCAAGGCCCGGAGATTGCCCCCCACCAGCGTGATATCCGCCGCCTCAATGGCCACATCGGTGCCAGTACCCATCGCAAAGCCAACGTCGGCTTGGGCGAGGGCGGGCGCGTCATTAATCCCGTCCCCGACCATGCCAACTAAACTTTTAGCCTTGGTCTGTTGCTGGAGCGTCTTGACCATTTGGGCTTTATCAGCAGGGAGGACTTCAGCCAGTACCCGCGTAATCCCGACCTGACGGGCAATCGCTTGGGCGGTGCGTTGATTATCCCCGGTCATCATGATGACTTCAATACCCATTTTTTGCAGGGTACGGATAGCTTGGGTTGAATCCTCTTTAATCGTGTCAGCCACCGCAATTACCCCAGCGGCCTGACCAGCCACGGCGACAAACATGGGGGTTTTACCTTCATCCGCTAAGCGGTCAGTCGCGGTACTAAACTTGGCTAAGTCAATGCCCTGGACGGTCATCAGCTTGGCATTCCCGACCAAGACAACTTGTTGGTCAACCGTCGCTTGGACCCCCTGTCCAGGAATGGCCTCAAAAGCCTGGGGTTCAGTTAGCGTGAGGTTACGCTTCAGCGCACCCTGGACAATCGCTTGGGCCAGAGGATGCTCACTGCGGCGGTCAGCGATGGCAGCGAGGGTTAATAAAGTCTCAGCACTATAGCCCCCGAGCGGCAAGACATCGGTCAGGGCGGGTTGACCTTTGGTAATTGTCCCCGTCTTATCGAGGACTAGCACCTTGAGATGGGAGGCATTTTCAAGAGCCTCGCCGTTACGAATCAGCACCCCGTTTTGTGCAGCTTTACCCACGCCCACCATCAGACTCATCGGTGTTGCTAGCCCCAAGGCACAGGGACAGGCAATCACCAGTACCGTCACCATCGCCACCACCGCGAAGTTGAGGGACGGACCAAAGTTAAACCAAGCTAAAAAAGCCAGGACTGCCAAGATGACTACCGCCGGGACAAAATAGCCCGACACCAGATCCACAAGTTTGCCAATCGGTGCTTTGGAGGTTTGGGCTTGGGCGACCATCTGGACAATCTGGGCCAGGGTCGTATCTTTACCAACCTTGGTGGCCCGGAAGGTAAATGCGCCGGTTTTATTAAGACTGGCTCCAATCACAGTATCACCCGGTTTTTTGTCCGTGGGTACCGACTCGCCCGTTACCACGGATTCATCAATGGCGGACTCCCCGGTGAGGATCAGGCCATCCACCGGAACTTTCTCGCCGGGACGGACTAGTACGGTGTCGCCCACGATGACCCGCGCCAGAGGAATATCAAGTTCCTGGTTATCCCGAATCACCCGTGCGGTTTTGGCTTGGAGTTCGAGGAGTTTTTTAATTGCTTCGCTGGACTGTCCACGGGCTTTGGCTTCGAGGGCTTGTCCCAGGAGTACTAGGGCAATGACCACGACCGCAACATCAAAGAACATCCCCGCTGCCTCTGGCGGAAATAAACCGGGAGCTAGGGCATAAACCGCTGAGTAGAGCCAAGCTGAGCCAGTCCCCAAGGCAACGAGGGTATCCATATTGGCGTTGTGGTTACGAAAACTATGCCAAGCCCCCAGGAAAAAAGACCCGCCGGACCAAGCTAAGACGGGCAAGCTCAACAAGGCCGCACCGATACTCAGCACATGCCAACCCATGAGTGCCTCACGGAGGGCCGGGAAGTAGTCTGGTAAAGAAAGCAGCAACACGGGTACAGCCACAACTGCGGCAAACCAAAACTTCCGCATCGTGTCTTGATAACTCTGGTCTTCAGGGGTTATTGCCGTGACAACAGGCTCTTGGCGTATCGGCTCAGCATCCTGTACGGGGTACCCAGCCTTAGCCAAGGTCTCGTGGAGGTCTGAGGCGGTGGCCTGAGTGGTCACACGTACTTTTTTACCCGTCAAGTCTACTTCCACCCGGGCCGAGGGGTCTAAGGTCTGGAGGGCTGTGGTTACGGTTTTGGCACAACCCCCGCAGTGCAAGCCGGGAACTGATAGTTCATAGTTCATCAATCAAACCTCTTTGTGTTAGGCGTCCATCTGAGCTGGGGCTTGGTTGACTTCAAATTTTAGGGGAGTAATTCGATGTTAATCTCTATAGCTGGCTACAGAGTCAAGGCGGCTTCGCGCAATCGCCCTAAGGAGATTTAGGGCAGGTGGAGCAGATGGGGCAATTCAAAAATGAGCCAGCCTACGGGTAGTGGACTCAACAAAGTCAAGGCCAGTAGCCACAGCTTCTCTTGGTTTCCCTTGCGCTGTGGTCTTGGCTTCAGGTAATGGAGCCGGACCAAATTCTTCACGCGTAGGTCGACGGTGTCGGGCTGGATCAGTCCGGCGGCTGGGGAGAAAGCGGGATGACCAGGAACCGCAACTTTTAGCAGGGCACGGGCTAAAGCCACCGGCTTATCCGTCACACTAACCGCCAGTTCATCCGCCGCTAGCTCACGCTCTCGCAACAGATAGCCAAAGGCCCACCAGCTACTCGGCAAGTAGGCCGTGGCTCCGAGGAAGAAAACACTGACTAGGGCAATGAGGTTGTCTCGTCGCTGGATGTGGGCTAATTCATGGGCGATGACCTGTTCCAGTTCGACGGCGTCCAGAATTTCGAGCAGCCCCGGCGAGAGATAGATCCGGGCTTTTTGAATGCCCAGCGCGAAGGCCACGGGCTGTTGCGTAGGGATGACGAGTACCGGGGGAACTGCTATGCCAAAGCCTTGCGCTAGCCTATTTGCGGTGTCCTGGACTGCGGGGCTAGCTGGATTACACAAGGTAGCCAACCCGCCCACGCGCTGTTGTCGCCAGAGGTAGCCCCCGACAAATAGTGACCCAATAAACAACATCATCCCGAGCACGACGGTCAGCGGACAAATGACCCGGTGTTCATAGGTGGAATGGGCGTACATATCTAAGGACAGGTGCCCCACCCCCAAGGTCAGAGCTAGGGAAGGAACAAAAATACTCGCGTAGCAACTGAGCACCCGCCCATCGCGCAAGGCCCCGACCCTCAAAAACCAACAGGAAATCCCGAGAGCCACCAGCGAGATGAATAAGGCCGTAAACAGGGGTACCAGTGCGGTAAGGTCCATGGCTTACTCCTTGAGGTCGAGTACCGCCTCGACTAGACCAGGGGTATGCAGACCCTCGCGCTCCACCACTGCCGAGACTGCCCCAGGGAAGTCCTCAATCAGAGCGCAAATCACCCGCTCCACCGCCTGATTGATAAAGTCTTGTTGCGAAATAGTAGGCAGGTAGCGGTAGGGCTTGGTGGTGTCATCAATGACTCGCAGCAGTCGTTTAGTCACCAGTCGTCCCATGGTGCAGACTACAGTCGAGTACGCAAGCCGCTCCCCGCTGGGCATCCGCTCATGGATCTGTCGCGCCAAGACCGGCCCGCCGAGTGCCCACACCTGCTCCATGATCTCCGCTTCCTGGTCGCCGAGGAGCTTCTTGAGTCCGGGTCGGTGCGAGCGCAGGGCCATATTGTCAATGTATGGGTCCATGGGTTGCATGAAATTCCAGCAGAGAATATTGAGTAATTTCATCATAGATAGTTCTCAGGCAGTGAAAAACAAATGCTATATTTTGCATATACTACAAAGCCCCAGCGTGAGTCCATCGCTGTGCCCTTCTGTAGTTTAAGGAGCGCATGATGAAGCTCAAACAAGCCGTGGTCATGCTCCTGCTGCTAGGTTCAGGAGAACCAACCTGGGCACACGGCGGGCATAACGACGCTTTCAAAGAGGCCGCTGCCGCCCCCACGGTCGGGCAGGTGAAGGTAGCTCCCGATGTACAACAAGCTTTGGGAATTAAAACTGCACCAGCGGGGGAGCAATCTCTGAGCACTAGTCTCCAGGTCAATGGTCAGATCCAAGCCGTACCCAGCCAGTCCGCCCAGATTAGTGCGCCAGTTACCGGGCGGGTACTCAAGGTACAGATCCAACCAGGGCAAGTGGTCCAAAAAGGTCAGACGCTGCTCGTCCTCGATAGCCCAGAGATCCGGGAGTTGGCGGTGGAGGCTGAACGCACCCGGACGCAAGCCCAAGTCCAGGTCACCCAGGCTCAGTCTCGCGTCAACCTCGCCCAGCGCACCTATGAGCGGGAGCGGGAGTTGGTGGACCTCAAGATTTCGCCCCGCAAGGATTTCCAAGTGGCCCAGGCTGAACTACAACAGGCCCAAGGGGATTTGGTAGCAGCGCGTTCCTTAGTAAAACTCAGTGGGGCACTGCTTGCGACCCGGTTGGCACAATTGGGACGAGCCCGCGCTGATGGTCAAGTCGCTCTTTTGGCTCCCTTTGCTGGCGTGGCGACCCATCAGGAGGTGAGTGTCGGTGAGGCGGTCGAGCCCGGAAAAATTCTTTTTGAGATAGTCAACCTCAACCCCGTGTGGGCGGTCGCCCAAGTCTACGAAAAAGATCTAGGACGGGTCCGTGCTGGGCAAGCCGTCGAAGTCGTCACCGAGAGCTATCCCGGTAAGGTCTTCCGGGGACAAGTCACAAGCCTAGACCCCACCGTGAACGCCGAGACCCGGACCCTAGCCGTGCGGGTGGTGTTGGCTAATCCAGAGCGTCTACTCAAGCCCCAGATGTTTGCCACCCTGCGGCTAGTGACGGGCCGTACTGCCCAACCTGTAACTGTTATCCCCCGCTCAGCTGTCCTTGATGTGGACGGCAAAAAAATTGTCTATGTCCAAAATGGGGATGCTTTTGTGCCGACGGAGGTTCAGCTTGGTCAAGTCAGCGGCAAGCTCGTGGCCGTCACGGATGGGGTCTTCCCGGGCGACCAAGTTGTCACGGAGCGGGCTTTTCAACTGCGGGCACAGTCTCTAAGAGGAGATGTCCCTACCGAGGAAGGTGCTTCCAGTCAGGCGACAGATAAACCAGCTACGGAAGCTGCCATCAATACACTCCCGAACTGGGTCTGGCTCCTCGGAGCCCTCGGCTTCTCCACCGTCACTTTCCTGGCCGGGATCGGGGTAGCCCGCCGTGGGGTCGTGAATCAACCGCTCAGTCCGGCCTACTTTGACCGCGTCGAGAGCAAGAAGGATGCTTAACCGCCTCATCCTTTGGTCGCTGACTCAGCGTTGGTTAGTGGTGCTCACTTCTGTGGCTGTTTTGGTGGTAGGAGCCGTAACTATTCTGCGGATGCCGCTCGATGTCTTCCCAGACTTCGCGCCGACCCAAGTTGTCATCCAGACGGAGGCTCCCGGACTGGCCCCGGAAGAAGTCGAATCTCTAGTCACGTTGCCCTTAGAAAGTGCGCTTAATGGTACGCCTGGACTGACCGATATCCGCTCCAGTTCGGCGATTGGTCTATCGGTCGTCACCGTCGTCTTCGATTGGAACACGGAAGTCTTTCGCGCCCGTCAACTGATCACCGAACGGGTCCAGCAGGTCGCATCACGCCTACCCCAGGGCGTAAGCCCGCCCCTACTCTCGCCCATTAGCTCCCCGATTGGGGATGTCATCAAGTACGCGCTGACCCTTGACCCCAAGGTACAGACGACTAAGCCCACCCAAATTTTGGACCTTGCGACTCTTGCTAACTGGCAAATTCGCAACCGCCTACTCGCTATCCCTGGCGTGACACGAGTCCTAGTGATTGGTGGCGGGGAGCTTCAGTATCAGGTCTTGCTTGAACCAGCTCGCCTCAAACAGTTTGATGTCAGCCTCACCTGGGTCACTGAGGCCGTCCGTCAGGCCAATGTGAACGCGCCGGGGGGATTTCTAGTCACGACGGACCAGGAATTCCTCATCCGGGGCGTGGGTCGTACTTCCTCTCTAGTAGACCTCGGGAACTCTGTGGTCAGTGTGCGGGCTGGTGTCCCTGTACGGCTAAAAGATGTTGCCCGGATTCAAACTGGTAGCGGGATCAAGCGCGGGGATGGTTCCCTCAATGGGCAGGAGGCAGTCATTATCACCGTCACCCGCCAACCCCAAACCGATACCCCGACCGTAACCCGCGCCGTGGAGGCGGCGATGGCGGAGATTCGCCCTACGCTTCCTAAGGATGTCCAAGTCACGACCACTTTTCGCCAAGAAGATTTCATCGAGAAGTCCGTCAGTAATGTATTTGAGGCCCTCCGCGATGGCGCGATTATCGTTGCGGTCATCTTGGTGTTGTTTTTGGGTAATTGGCGCACCATGGTCATCACCCTGTCGGCCCTGCCCCTCTCCATTGCCCTGGGTCTATTGGTCTTGAATGCCGCCGGGATTGGCCTCAACACCATGACCTTGGGCGGACTCGCCATTGCTCTCGGGGAGGTGATTGACGATGCCATCATTGACGCTGAAAATGTCTACCGCCGCCTGCGCGAAAACCAACTCCGCGCCGACCCAGACCCGCCCCTGAAAGTCATTTTCCAAGGCTCCATCCAGATCCGGGGCTCGGTGGTTTTTGCAACCTTGATCCTCTGTATTGTCATCGCGCCCATCTTTGTGCTCTCTGGAGTCGAGGGCCGCATCTTCACGCCCCTGGGTCTGGCCTATATCCTGGCGATTCTGGCTTCGCTGGTCGTCGCGCTGACCGTCACACCCGCCCTGTGTTACCTACTACTGGCGAACCGACAGCTTCCTGAAGATGAGACCTGGACTGTCCGTACCCTCAAGGAACGCTACCGCCCAATACTACTTTTCGCACTCCGCCACCCCAACACCATCCTGGTCGGTTCAGTCTTGGCTCTGGTAGCCTCGCTGACCCTGGTGCCCGGTCTCGGTAAAACCTTCCTGCCCGAATTTCAGGAGCGCAACTTAATCATTGCCGTCACCCAATTACCGGGGGCCTCCCTCCAATCCACGCAGCAGGTGGGTATAGCGATTGAGAAGGCTCTCTTGAAATATCCCGAGATTGAGACGGCTCAGTTCCGGGCGGGGCGGGCCGTGGGCGATGACGATGCAGGGGGGGTC
>Ga0163154_10009868_pt1 | contig 10785 bp, 9 predicted proteins | sample OliLakLV19MP9P1_FD_148649 | JGI IMG/M metagenome (GOLD analysis project Ga0163154, IMG submission 148649) | Freshwater microbial mat bacterial communities from Lake Vanda, McMurdo Dry Valleys, Antarctica - Oligotrophic Lake LV.19.MP9.P1 | ecosystem: Environmental > Aquatic > Freshwater > Lake >...
GGGGTTACTCGCCGCTAATGATGAACAAGATGCAAAAGCCGTCTTCAGCACGGCGCGGGAGATGCTCACGGCTGAGGTGATCTAATCGGCAGCCCGTTGTAGATAAGTAGACAAAAAGACACGTCAGCGCGGCGTGTCTTTTTTGTTGAAAGTGCATAGGACTTATTTAGGGATAGGGATGTACGATCATCTTATATGCACTTAGTTTGGAGGTAATCTCATGACGGACGAAGCCCAACCCCTCCCTGAAAACGAGGTTACGCCGAAATTGTGTAACAAATGCGGCGCGGATATGAAGTGTGTCGTGCTGATGGGCATCATTCGCAGTCAGCTCAAATGCGTTTGCCCCAACTGCGGCAACGTGATTATCACTGACCTTTCCTCACCGTTTAACCCGAAGAAAGATCACTTTTAATGCCTAATTACTTGAAGCATTTTGGGAGATGCTAAAAACGAATGGCTATTTTGTGGCATAATTGAACCAAATCATACGGAGAGTAACGCCATGATCGACCAACTCAAAATACGTATAACGGCGGATGAATTTCTGGCGATGGAAGACCGCGACCTCTTGGCACAGCTTATCGACGGAGAAATAGTCATGGCCCCACCACCGATTCCCGACCACCAACGGCTAGTAGTTCGATTTTATAAACTTGTGGACGGTCTCATCCCCAATGGAGAGGTCTTCGTCGCGCCGATTGAACTGCTGCTGGATGATGGCAGTATCCCGCAGCCGGACGTGGTGTGGGTAGCGGCGGATGGACGCTGTGTGATCGAGGAAAAACGGCTGCATGGCGCACCAGAACTGATTATTGAGGTACTTTCACCCGGCACAGCCCGTTATGATAAAATCGAAAAATATAAACTTTATGAGCGTCACGGGGTGCGTGAATATTGGATTGCAAGTCCGTTGGAGCAGTTTGTCGAAGTATTTTCTTTAGAAAACGGCAAGTTTAAATTTATGGGCGTTTTCGGCGCGGAGCAGTCGTTTGTCTCGCCTGTGTTGGACGGCAAGATCATCGATTTAACAAAAATTTTCCCCGCCATAGCTTCCCCTTCATAATGTGCGGCAGCTAAAGCTAGATTTATCTTTTATCGCAATTTTTGAACCGTCTAAGCGAAGCGATGATACGAAGGCTACAACTTTATTCATCTTCTCTTTGTGATCTTTGCGCCTTTGTGGTTTGGATTGATTCTTTGGCGAAACTTTGCGTTCTTCGCGCCTTTGCGGTTAATCTCTCCCATCAAACAACTAACCGCTAATTGCTAACCACTAAAGGCTAAAAAATGGACTTTACGAACAAAATTGTCCTCGTTACAGGGGCATCACGCGGGATTGGGGCGGAGATCGCCCGACAGTTTGCCCTCAAGGGGGCGCGGGTAGCCGTGCATTATCACACCAATCTCGCGGCGGCGCAGACTGTTTTAAGCTCACTCTCTGGTATAGGCCATCTGATGATTCAAGCAGATATGGCGGATTCAGCAGCTGTGAGCCGCATGATTGAAGCGGCGGTCTCACAAATGGGCGGGCTGGATATTCTAATCAACAACGCTGGAATTTATGAGGAACATCCCGTCGCGCAGGTCGATTATGCGGCATGGCAGACGGCTTGGGAACGCATTATCCAGACGAATTTGATCGGCGCGGCGAATGCGATGTTTTGCGCGGCACAGATCATGATGCGGCAGGGCGGCGGACGCATTGTGAATGTCTCCTCACGCGGTGCTTTCCGGGGCGAACCGACTGCGCCTGCGTATGGCGCGAGTAAAGCCGGGATGAACGCCATGAGCCAATCACTGGCGGTGGCGCTCGCGCCCCATAAAATTTTTGTGGGAGTCGTCGCGCCGGGATGGGTCGAAACCGATATGGCGGCGGCGGATTTAGCCAGCCCAAAAGGTGACTCGATCCGTAATCAAAGCCCATTAGGGCGCGTTGCCAAACCGGAAGAAGTGGCGTATGCCGTACTTTTCCTCGCGGCGGAACAAACGGCTTTCCTCACGGGCGCAATCCTTGATGTAAATGGTGCATCGTACCTGCGGACGTAAAGTATGGGGGTCGAACTCAGATGTCCAAGTCCGACCCGCAGGGCAGGCGGCGAGGCAGAGTGATCTTCGCGCCTTTGTGGTTAGATTTGGACTTTTTACGAACTACGTCGAAAATTTGATGTGATAGGCGGCGAGATAATTTTTGACACGCGCCGTATCAAGTGCGAAAATGGGCGAACACGATTTTACGAACAAAGCAGTCTTGGAGATGGGGCCGGGGGGTGAGGTAAGCGAAAGTCCTGCTTGTTTGTCTTGCGTATCTAAAAATGGATAAAGTAGGGACTGACGTTGGGCTTTAGCATCCACCATTGGGCCAAGCACTACCCCCCAAAAGGCACCACTAATTATCGAACTTATGAGAGATACTGATATATTTGACAAGACTTTTAACAGTACACCCATAATTAACCTCAGTTTTGGATAGCGTACTTTGATTAACTTTTATGATGTCCTCATCCCCTGACCCCTTCTCCATTGCATGGCGAAGGGGAGAAAAACGGTTCGCAATGGTGCTTTAAGTCCCCTCTCTACGAAGTGGCTGAGGGGATTTGGGGGTGGGGATAGAATGAAAACACTGTCTGAAACTCAGGTTAATTAAGCCAATTACAATTCCATAAATGAAGCCTATAGGTGAAAATAAGAAGTAGTGCAGTTGATGACGATCTTTATCAGACACATTAGCCATCTCCATACTTTTGTTGTCGAGAGTTTACCTTGCACCAGAATCGCTTAAGGTCGCCATGCGGGACTGCTGTCCTGCCCTCGGCTGAACGTCAGGCGGCGAGCGCGTGGGGTCTTATCACCCTTCGGTAGCGGCGCGATATAAAGATCAGCATCCCCGCTGCGATACGAGATAAACGCGATTTGGGTGCTGTCCAATGCCCACGCTGGCTCACGGTCTGTACCGGGATCATCAGTCAGACGATAGGCCGATGGCAAAGTTGCTAATGCCCCAATTGCCAGCACATAAATATTGCTATTGCCATCCCGCTGCGAAATAAAGGCGATATAGCGGCTGTCCGGCGACCACACCGCATCACGATCTTCGGCAGGATGATCGGTCAGTTGGTGCAGCGTCGGCGGCGTAAGCATCATGTCCAATACATACAGCTCATAATTATCATTCCGCCGACTGTGAAAGGCGATATAGCGCCCATCCGGCGACCATGTAGGGCTGGAATCAAGCTGTGGATGATCGGTCAAGCGTGTTTCTTGATTTGTCGTCAGGTCGAGCATAAACAGGTCGGTGTTATTCTCCCGCGCAGAAACATACGCGATAACTTTTCCGTCCGGCGACCAGGTAGGGGCATATTCCGCAAACGGCGAATCGGTCAGCAGTTCGGGGCGATTATTTTCACCTACTGGCGGAACATTGAGCATAAAAATATCGCCGTTGGGGCCGCGCACCGTCGTAAACGCAAGCCGTTCTAGGGCTTGTTCGCTGTTAGGCATGAATAAGGCCGCAACTTCGTCGAAGCTGAAATACGTAAGCTGACGTTCCGCGCTTGGGCCGCCGCGCACGTTGATCATGAAGAGGTTGACGTTGTTGTTGAGTGCGTTGGATTCGTAAACCAATCGCCGCCCATCATTTGACCAAACGGGTCCCCGCTGGATGCCGCGAATCTGCGTGAGTGGGCGCAGCGCCCCATGCCGGATGTCCAGCAGATAGATGCTGCTGCTGTTATTAAAGGAGGAGACGAAAGCAATCTGGGGCGCATGAGGGTGGATGCGTCCAGCAGTTAAGGCAGAGACGACCAACGCACTGCACATCAGAATCAGGAGCGAAGCCACCCGCGTAATTTGCCGCAAGCATTACACCTCTGGAGCCATGCGAATGGCGAAACCGAAGGTACTGCCTTCACCATATACACTCTTAAACCGCATCGACCCGCCGTGTCGCTCGATGATATTTTTCACCAAATGCAATCCCAAGCCTGTGCCTTCGATCTTGGCGGTTTCTTGCGTTTGGGCGCGGTAGAACGGCTGGAATAAGCGATCCTGCTGATCTTCCGGGATGCCGATGCCGTTATCTTGGACTTCAAATATCAGTTTGGAGCCTTCCGTCCATATCTTGACATTAATATCGCCGCCGTCGCGGGTATATTTGATGGCGTTGCTCACCAAATTGCTCACCGCTTCGCGCATTTGTGGCAGATCGCCGCGAACAGGGATTTCTTCATCGGGCAGAATCATCTTTAAATTGCGCTTGAGCATCGTGGCGTGCGGTTGTTGATCGAAGCACACTTGCGCGATCAAAGCACACAAATCGAAAACGATGGTGGTGTCCTCATTGGCGGAGTGTTCAATCCGCTCCAACGAAAGAATATCCGCGATGATCTTCTGCATGGTTCGGGCGGATTTTTCCATTTGTTCGGTATGATCGACAATGCTGGCGATCTCCACCGGATCGTGTTTAGTATCCCAGCGCATCATTTCCAGATGCCCTAATATCACAAACAGCGGATTTCGCAGGTCATGGCTGGCGATTCGGATCATATCGGTCTTCAGTTGTTCGAGGTTGCTTACCTGCCGGTAGAGATCCCGCAGTTGCATGAGTTGGGTCGCCACCTGCCGATACAGGCGAGCATTATCCACCGCCACGCCGATGCGCGAGGCCATCAACTTGACGAAATCGAAACCTTCTTCGGTAAAACGATCTGCGCGGTTGGCCTCTAAATTCAATACACCGACCAGCGTATCTTGTGAGATCAGCGGAATGGTGATTTGTGCCTGTGTTTTGCTGCGGGTGGAAACATAATCGCTGTCGGCGCTCACTTCAAGGATCATTTCGGCATGACGCGCCCGTATGATACGGCTGATCGCGCCGCGCCCATTTCGCAGGGTTTCTTCCTCACGCACAAGATCATAATCGCCCACGAGTTTGGCAATGCGGATGGAGCCGTCTTCCTCTTTAAGGGCAATATAGCCAGCATCAGCATGGCTGAGGCGCATGGCGGAATCCAGCCCCATCGTCAGCACATAATCCAGATCAAGGATTTCCGCCAATTCCGCTTCGATCTCTTGCAACGTTTCTAGCTGGTGGACGTGTTCTTTGTTGATCTCCTGTGCTTGAATCAAATCGCTGATGTCGCGCACGATAAACAGGGCTTCGTCATTGTTCAAACGGGCGACACGGGCGTTATAAGCGCGGATGATGCCCTGAGTGTTCAGATCAAACTGAAACGACTGCGGGACACCCGTGAGGATGGCGACATCAATATATTTGAAGATTTGGGAAAGTTTGTTGTCGCCAAAGCCAAAGTTGCTGATGTTTTCGCCAATCATTTGTTCGGCGGGGATAATCGGCGCGAGTTCAGGATACCAATGAAATTCGGTATACGTGCCTTCACGGTTGACGGCGAACATCAAATCCGGGATGGCTTCTAACAGGGCGCGGTTGCGGCTTTCGCTTTTGAGCAGGGCTTTGTCAACCTGTTTGCGCTCGGTGATGTCACGCCCAATCGATTGAAACCCATTTTCATTAATGATGACGGTTTGTTCTAGCCAGCAGATTTCGCTCTGCGCTGTGAGGATAGGAAATTCAAAAGTTGCTTCATGGTCGTCGGACGCTAAATGCTGGGCGTAATAGCTGCGTATATCTTCACGCCAATCAGGATGCACCAACCACAAGAAATTCCGTCCGATCATCGCTTCTGGCGTATATCCTGTGAGGGCTGTCGCGCCCGCGCTGACATGGGTAAAGTTGCCTTCGCTGTCGGCAGTGAAGATCACGTAACCCGCCGCTTCCATAATCGCTTGATACTGCTGCAATAAGCCGCGATCTTTATTTTTGGAAGCCGGACGAGAAACCTGGTTGGTCGTCATAAAGTGCAAATCCTAATGATAAATGAACGTGAAATGCGTTTGTTTCACGATTCATACGATAACACTGAATCCCCTATCTCGACAATATGACTTTTTTGTGGGGAGTGGCTATTTGGGTGAGTAGGGAAGCACCGATGTGTGCTTCCTCCCGGAGCAACACATAGGTCGCTCCCTACATACCGATTTCTTTAGCCACTGCCTTTTTGTGTAAGCGGCCTGATCGCTGTTAAAATATTTTTAAATGAATAGTTTTTATCAAGGAGTTTTCCTCATGGGCATGACCCAAACCGCATTACCCGTCCGCAGCGCCATCGCTAAAGCGCATACTTGGAATGCCGAAAGTGTGTTCCTCACGCCGGACGATTGGAAATTGGCTGCGGCAGAAGTCGTCGCCGCGCTGCCGGAAGTGCAAAAATTTAAAGGCCGTTTGGCGGAAGGCGCATTAGTGTTGGCGGATTATATGGATGCCGCCGATAAACTCACGCGCAAGGTCGGCAAAGTGTTCGTTTATGCCAGCATGTCCAGCGCGGTGGATACAGGCGATCAACAAGCGACGGCGATGTCGGGACAGGCGCGGGGCTTATTCGGACAGGTGATCGCGGCGCTGGCGTTTGGTCGCCCTGAACTGCTGGCGATTGGGCGCGAAACGCTGGAACAATGGCTGAAAGGGGAGCCGCGCCTCGCCGTTTACGCGCAGTATGTGGATAACTTGTTCCGGCTGGAAACACACGTCCGTTCTGCCGAAGTCGAAGAAGTGCTGGGTATGGTGATCGACCCTTTCAGCGGCGTTCAGACGGCTTACGGGCAGTTGACCAACGCCGATATGACCTTTCGTCAAGCGGTGGGCAGCGACGGTGCGGAATATCAGGTGGCGCAGGGCAGCATCGGCACGCTGCTCGATCATCCTGACCGCGAAGTCCGCCGGACGGCGTGGGAAAGTTACATGGATGGCTATGTCGCGTTCAAGAATACCATCGCCGCCACGTATACGGCTTCTGTCAAGCAGGATGTCTTTATGGCACGGGTGCGCGGATACAGCTCCAGCCTGGAATCATCGCTTTTCGCCAACAATATCCCGATGGCGGTGTTCCGTAATTTGGTCGATACGTTCAAGCGCAACATCCCTACCTGGCACAAGTATTGGGCGGTCAAGCGGCGGGCGATGGCGCTGGAAAGCATCCACACCTATGATGTGTGGGCACCGATCCTGGAAAAAGATCAGCCTGTGCCGTATACGCAAGCCGTCGATTGGATTTGCGAAGGGATGCAGCCGCTCGGCGCGGATTATGTGAATGCGCTGCGGCAGGGCTGTTTGCAAGATCGCTGGGTGGATATTTATCCGAATCAGGGCAAGCGACAGGGGGCATTTTCCAGCGGCGTACACGATACCTTTCCGTTTATCATGATGAGCTACGATGATAACTTAGGCGCGATGAGTACCTTAGCGCACGAACTCGGTCACTCGATGCACAGCTATCTCTCGCGCAAAAATCAGCCAGCGGTCTATTCCGGCTATTCGCTGTTCGTGGCGGAAGTCGCATCTAATTTTAATCAGGCGATGACACGGGCGAATCTGATGAACACCATGACCGAGCGCGATTTCCAAATCGGGCTGATTCAAGAGGCGATGGGCAACTTCCACCGTTATTTCTTCATCATGCCCACACTGGCACGGTTCGAGTCGGAAATTCATGAACGCGCCGAGCGTGGGCAGGGCATCACCGCGCAGGATATGAACGCGCTCATGGCGGATTTATTTGCTGAAGGCTACGGCGACGAAATGACGCTTGACCGCGAGCGCGACGGGATCACTTGGGCGACCTTCGGGCATCTCTATAGCAATTTTTATGTGTATCAATACGCGACGGGCATTTCTGCGGCTCATGCGCTTTCCGAGAAGATTTTGGCAGGCGATGACGGTGCGGCGCAGCGCTATGTCGAGTTTTTGAGCATGGGCAGTTCGGTCTATCCGTTAGATGCGCTCAGCCATGCTGGTGTCGATATGACCCAACCGGACGCGGTAGAAACGACCTTCGCCGTCCTAGCGCGTTACGTGGATCGTCTGGACGAACTGACGAAGTAGTTTTTGAAGAGGACTTGCTACAAACGAGGTGGGCGCAATTTCTTGCGCCCTGTTGAAAATTATCGTTTTTCTTGCGTCAGCAAGCAGCATAAATAATTTTTCGCCATAGACTAAAGCCATACGGCTGCCGAAGTGCTAAGCGCACTGAAGGCGCTGTTTTCAGCCTCTTTAGCAGGATTGGATTTTGGCAATCAAAGGTCGCAGGCAGTCGGAAGTTTCAACGTCTGTCGGCGAAAATGAGCGGGGTTTGTAGACCATAAGACAAATGGGCATATTCAGGGAATATAAATATGAGTATTTCTACTAATGGATGGATAGAAGCGAAACAACAAATTGGAAAAAACGATGGCAAATGGATTGGAGTCATTAAGATAGATTGGAGATTGTTTCGTGGTTTAAGCAATCGAGAATTACAAGCCAATCTATATGAATTTGGGACAAAAGGTATGCCAGATGATGCCTCTGATGAAGTCAAAAATGATTGGAATGATAGTTTTGGGACACCTTGGAGTGTTAAGTGGGATGATGTGTGGCAAATGGACACAGAAGCCACAGGTGACGATTGGTGGGTGTTAGTGGGTATGGTTAACGCACTAAGGGATTTGAACAACCCCTACGAAACATTGGAATTTCGCTTTGTATTTTGGGTTGGGTGATCCAGATATGAGAGGAAATCGGTCGTTTCTAACAACCTACCAAAGAATGTTAGACCCACTTGCACACGTCACGGCTTTGCGTTTAAATTTCCGCTATGAATCCTTATCACTTTCTGCAACTGTTCTTTCGTAAACGCAAGCCACCGCTGCACCCCGCCCGGATTGTGTTGATTCTGCCGTGCTGCATTGGCGATGTCGTCATGGCGACGGCGACGCTCAAAGCGCTGCATCGGGGCTATCCCAACGCGCATATCACATGGGCGGTGGGCAGTTGGTCGCGCAAGGCTATCGAAGATCATGATTTATTGGATGATCTGCTCGACACAGGCAAGGATGCACTCCCCGTTAAATCGCGGGAGGCGATGCGCCAATTCGTCGGGCAGCTTCGTGCGGGTGAGTTCGATCTGGCGGTATCGCTGGTGCGTTCCCCGTTGATGAGCGCGGCGGTGCTGATGGCAGGCATTCCGTATCGCGCTGGGTTGAACAGTGCTGGACGCGGCTTCGGCTATAATATCCGTGCGAAGGTTGATCCGGCGGTGTCACGGCATGAAGGCCAAATTTACCTCGATGTCGCACGCGCCCTAAAGCTGGATACCAGCGATTGTTATGCTAATGTCCCCGTGCGTTTGGCGCATCGTACAAAAATACGCGGCTTGATCGGCGCTCAGGGCAAGTATATCGTCCTGAATCCCGCAGGTGGACAGAATCCCGGCATGATGATGGATGCCAAACGCTGGCCTCCAACCAACTTCGCGGCGCTGGCGGATCGGCTCGCGGCACAGACCGGGTCGCGTATCGTGTTGATCGGCGGGCCGAATGACCATGCCATTTCCGAGGCCGTTCTCGCGGCGATGACAGCCCCTGCGCTCGATTTTACGGGGAAATTCTCGTTTGGCGAGATTGCGGCACTTGCGGCGGATTCGTTACTTTATGTAGGCAACGATACGGGCTTAACCCATTTTGCCGCCGCCGCCGGAGCAAAAACCGTCATGATTCTGGGGCCAACCGATCCAGCGCGTTATGCTCCGTTTACATCTGATTCACTAGCGCTGTGGAAAACTATCGCGCTGCCTGCTGGCGGTGTCGCGTCGGGTATCCCGCAGGATTGGGATTGGGCGCGGGATGGGATCACGGTGGATGAGGCTTTTGACCAAATCATGGCTTTTTTATGATAATTTTTCGTACACTCAGAAGGATTAAATGATGTCGGTAGAGGCTTATCGCGGGAAACTGCTGCCGCTGCGTGAGGCGGCGCGGGTACGGAATGAGTGGCTCAAGGCGCGGCTGGAAACGGTGCTGCCGGAGGTGATGGCGCGGGAAGGCATTGATCTGTGGATTGTCGCCGCCCGTGAATATAACGAAGACCCGGTAATCATGTCGCTTTTGCCCGAACCTGCGATGTCGGCACGACGGCGCACGATTCTGGTGTTTTATCGTCAGCCGGATGGCACCGTCGAGCGCTTGACAGTAGATCGTTATGGCTTTGACGATTTTTATGCAAAGGCGTGGGAGCCGGAGAAAGAGGGGCAGCATGAATGCCTCGCACGCATCATCCAAGAGCGCGATCCGCAGGTGATTGGCCTGAACATCGCGCAGACATTTGCCTTTGGCGACGGCCTGACTCACAGCGAATATGAGCGTATCGCGGCGGCACTCGGCGCGGATATGATGCAGCGGGTACGCGGCGCGGAACGGCTGTGCGTCGGTTGGCTGGAACGGCGGACTCTGATGGAGTTGGCGGCGTATCCCGGCATCGCGGCGATCAATCACGCACTGATCGCGGAGGCGTTTTCGTCCAAAGTGATTCATCCCGGCATCACCACGACTGACGATGTAGTCTGGTGGTTTCGCCAGAAGATGCACGATCTCGGTTTGCAGGCGTGGTTTCATCCCACCGTCGAAATTCAGGCGCACGGGCAGACTCACGACCAAAAAGAAGCGGTGAGGACTCTAATTCTGCCGGGTGACTTATTGCACTGCGATGTTGGCTTTTATTATCTGGGACTCGCCACCGATCACCAGCAGCACGCCTATATTTTGCGTCCCGGCGAAACGGACGCGCCGGATGGCCTGAAAGCAGCACTTGCGGAAGGCAACCGCCTGCAAGATATTTTGCTGGAAAATATGCGAATCGGGCGCACAGGCAACGACGTGTTACGCCCCGCGCTGGAA
>Ga0163154_10009872_pt1 | contig 10783 bp, 8 predicted proteins | sample OliLakLV19MP9P1_FD_148649 | JGI IMG/M metagenome (GOLD analysis project Ga0163154, IMG submission 148649) | Freshwater microbial mat bacterial communities from Lake Vanda, McMurdo Dry Valleys, Antarctica - Oligotrophic Lake LV.19.MP9.P1 | ecosystem: Environmental > Aquatic > Freshwater > Lake >...
GGGGAGGATGATGGTTAAGGGCGGGGCGATGGATTCGCCGGTGAGCGCGTCCAATTCGATGACTTCGGCTTCGGGGGTGGCTTCGGGGTCGGGCGTGGGGGTGATGAAGTCTTGGGCAAGTTCGTCATTTGCCACCCCTAGCTGTTGATCGATGGTGAAGTTGAGGCTTTCGATATCGGTGAGCGAAGGCGCATCGCCGACTTTGACAAAGGGCGTGCGGGTGAAAAACTGTTCCATCGTGACGGCGCGCTCGGCTTCGGTCAAGATGCCGTCGGGGGCGTCGCTGGTGACACAATTCGTCCATTGCCCCATGTCGAGACCGAGCGCTTGCCCGATGGTGAGTAGCGAGTCGCCCGCCAGCGCGCTTGACCCTTGGGCGAGGACGGCGCTGAAGAGCCGATCTTGGTACGCCCAAAATTGTGCTTGATCGCCCGCACATAAAGCGGCACGAGCGGCACCGCGCCCACCTTCGAGGTCGCCCCGCCCAAAGAGGGGCACAAAGCTGACGAGGATCTCGCCCGCTTGGATGCGCGGCACCAGCGGGGTATACGATTCCTGCCAAAAGACGGCGCTACCGAGGTCGTCAAAGGCGGCATAAATGATCACGTTGATGAGGGCGCTCGGAAAACCGATCTGAGGGAAGCCTTCGAGATCGTCGGATTGCGGGATATTGGCATAGGGATCGGCGTCCGTTTGGGAAAGGACGGGTACCGCTACGCACAGGGCAAGGCATAAGAGGGCGAACAGCCCCCATCGTCGCATGATGAGTTTCACTGGTTTTACCTTCTCGGTTCCCATGTGTTTATGGCGGCATTATAGGCGGTGGAGTGTGGGCGCGGCAAGGCATCGTCTCGATCCAGATCATAAAGATGAATTGCTAGACACCGACAAACCCCGTTGTAATCACTTTCGTTGATTCCGCGTACCCGTAAGCGAGACGCCATGCCTAAAGTTTTCATCTCTTACCGTCGTAGTGACAGCCGCAAGGACGCCGGACGCTTGTATGACCGTTTGGTCGAAGCCTTCGGCAAAGACAATGTCTTCAAAGATGTGGACAATATCGGCTTGGGGACGGATTTTCGCGGTGCCTTGCGCGAAGCGGTGGCGGCGTGCGATGTCGAACTGGTGATCGTTGCGTCAGATGGCGGGACAACCGAATACCCGCCGCGTGTGGGCGGCGTTGCAAGACTTTTGGCAGAGTTACCCCGCGTATGATCCCGATCATCTCGCCCGCTTCAAACCCATCATGCCATCTAGCGCTTTGTTGCCCGCGCCATTTGCGTGGATTGAGATCCCGGGGCGTAAAGGCAAGACATGGCAGGGCGCACCTTACCAGATCGCCAAGTATCACGTGACCAATGCTCAGTTTCGGCTGTTTGTGGACGCGGGCGGCTATCGTGAGCGCAAGTGGTGGACGGATGCTGGGTGGGCGGCGCGGGAACGAGAAAAGTGGACGGAACCGCGTTATTGGTCGGATTCCAAATGGAATGGCAATGAATACCCTGTGGTGGGGGTGTCGTGGTATGAGGCAGTGGCGTATTGTTTATGGCTGAGCGAGGCATTGGGCGAAAAGATCATGCTGCCGACTGAGGATCAATGGCAGTATGCGGCGCAAGGGGATGATAAGCGAGCATATCCATGGGGGAATACGTGGGATGGGTCACGTTGTAACAATCGTGTAGGTGGTCAAGGAATCGGCAAAACCACTCCTGTCCGCCAGTACGAAGGCAAAGGCGATAGCCCCTTCGGGGTGGTCGATATGGCGGGCAATGTTTGGGAATGGTGTTTGACGGATTATGAGACGAAAAGCAATGATATTACTATGAGTTCATAAAATCGCGTGCTGCGGGGCGGTTCGTGGGTCAACGACTTTACCGGTAACTTTCGCTGCGACGTCCGCCTCTGGAATACTCCCCATATTTGGAGCTACGCTGGGGGTTTTCGTTTCGTCCTCTCTTAACTAGTGCTGATCTGCTGATTGCTGTTGTCCTGTTCTGCTGATGCTGTGTCTTCGACATTGCCCTTGCTTTACCCCCCAGCCGCCGCGCCGCGGATCGCTAAAAATATTAGAGGGCATCTGGGGGTTGCGTCGGATCGGGATGCGTCTAGTCCGTATCTGCATTCGTAACTGGAAGATGATCGTTGGCGACAAACGGGCGGACATACGGCGCGGGGACTCCTGACGCAATTAATCTCAAGACAAGCGCCTAGTCCGCACCCTACGATTCGCATGGAGGATACGTTTCCCATTTGGGGACAAAAAACCCTGTCCTGCTGCACAATCGCGCCCCAAAGTCATGTCATCACCGAACGCACAACAGCACGTTTACATGCCCTATAAGTCCGACTTTCGGCGGTTATTGGTGCGAAAAGCGCCCGGCAATAATGCCGAGCGCTTTGTGATTCCGCGTGAACTGAGGGAGAAAAACGCTCAAGCCGACCTATAAGCCGCCTTCTGTGCCCCTGCAAGCAGAGGCGGTGATCATCTATCTAGCGTGCAAGTTGCCCGGCACGTCATGCAGTCTACCCAGTGCGGGACGGGTCGCCCCATTGCACCTGCTTGACCTTGCTCCCGGTGGGGTTTACCCAGCCGCGTACATCACTGCCCGCGCTGGTGGTCTCTTACACCACCGTTTCACCCTCGCCGATCCGCTCGCGCACTCGCGCCCGCGACCGATCCGGCAATCCGCTTCTCTGTTGCACTATTCCGGCAGATCACTCCGCCTGGCAGTTAGCCAGCACCGCACCCTATGGAGGGCGGACTTTCCTCAGCCCGGCAATGCCGAACCGCGATCACCCAGTCAACTTGAGCGCTTCTAGTATACCAAAAAGGCGGGCGGGACGCGCCTCTGCTACAATTTCGGTTTAGCTCGATAGGCACCTCAAAGGATAGTATTCGTGACTCAAATTATCGTGACCAACGACGATGGCGTCCACGCGCCGGGGATTTTGGCGTTGGCGACCGCCATGCGCGCGCTCGGTGACGTGCTGGTGATCGCCCCGTCGATCAACCAAAGCTCAAGCGGTCATAAAAAGACCCTCTATCAAGACATCCCCGTCAGCAAGACGACGCTTGCCGACGGCACCCCCGCCCTATCAGTGGGCGGCAGCCCCGCCGATTGTATCGCCCTAGCGGCGCTCGGCATGGTGTCGTGGGCACCGAGCATCATCGTATCGGGCGTGAATCGGGGTGCCAACATGGGGCAAGACATCACCTACAGCGGCACGGTAACGGCAGCGTTGGAGGCGGCGATCAACGGCGTGCGCGCGGTCGCGGTATCCCTTGACAATCGGGTGGCGGATAATGTCGAAGATTATGCCGAAGCGGTGCGCGTCGCGGCTCAAGTGGTCAACTTCGCCCTTGCGCGCCCCATGCCGCCACTGACGATCCTCAACCTGAATATTCCGGCGGTGGCGCGCGTCAAGGGCTTACGACTGACGCGGCAAGGGGTACGGCTGTATCAGGATGAACTCGAAATCAAGGATACCACCTATCGCATTGTCGGTCCGGCTCCGGCAGGCAACATCGAAGAAGAGGGGACGGATTTGTGGGCGGTTCACAACGGCTATGCCAGCCTCACGCCGATCCACCTAGATTTGACGGCGCACCGTTTCTTGGCGGATTTGTCGGCGTGGGACATCAGCGTGTGAGGATTACGGTGGCGTCAACAAGCGCCACAGTCGATTGACGAAGCGGATTTTCATCGTTACATACACCAAGACAATCGTGATCGCGAAGACGACCGCGACCAGCACGGCATAGGGCGGCGGGATGACCGTATATTCCAGAAAGGCGGGCAGTAGGTAGGGTATCAACAGCGTGAACAATCCCAAGCCGACCCCTAGCCAGAAAGTGCGGCGGTTCTGGCGGATGGTCTCGAACTCGAACAGCTCAATGCCGTGAATATTCCAAAATGCCAAGACGCCGAATAAGGTCATGGATTGCATCACCGTGCTGCGGGCGAGATTCACGTTTTCCGTATCACTGAGGAAACTGACGGCATAGACGAATGCCAGCGTCGCCGCGCCGATGAAGCCGGACGTGATCGCGTAATCCAGCACATCGGTGCGGAAGCGAGTCATGCGGGCGGGGGTGATCCAACGGAAGGCGATCAGTGTTGCCGGAATGTTGATGACGCCCAAGGTCACCCAACTGATCTGGATCGGGTTGGTCGGGAACGGCATGAGCATGAAGCCGGAATAGATGAAAAACAGGATGCTGTAGACGTTTTTGACGAGGAAAATCTTGCTGGTGCCAAAGACTGATTCGCGCACGGCGCGCCCCTCGTGAAACGCCAGCGGCAGCGTCGTCATGGCATTGTTGAGCAGCACCAAGTCGGAGACATCTTTGGTGATTTGTGCGCCGTCGTTCATGGCGATGGCAAGGTGCGCCTCTTTGAGCGCGGGCACATCGTTCACGCCGTCGCCGACCATCGCCACATATTCGCCTTGCCGCTTGAGCGAGGCGATGATCTGGCGCTTGGTGTTCGGTTCGATGCGGGCGAACAGGTTGCCCGCTTGGACGGCGTGGTCAAATTCGGCAGGCTGCATGGCGTTGAGGTCATCGCCCGTATAGGCGGTGGTGATGACCATGCCCGCTTGCGTCGCGATCTGTTGGGCGGTTTCGAGGTTGTCGCCGGTGATGACTTTGAGCGCCACCTGTTGATCCCGAAATTCTTGCAAGGTGGCATTAATATCGGGGCGCACCTCATCATTGAGGACGATCAGGGCGAGCGCTTGGCGTCGGCTATCGAGTTCATCGCCCGTCATCCCTTCCGTGGTATAGGCGAATGCCAAGACGCGCATCCCCTGTGCGGCGAGGCTGCTGGCTTGTGCCAAAGCTTGCGTAGCGCTTTCCGGCAGCACCCGTTCCGGCGCGCCGAAGATGAGGGTTTCGCCATTGACCACGATTGCGCCCCATTTACGTTGCGACGTGAAGGCGACTTCGCGCGTTTTGGTCACGGCGGGCAGGGCGGGTGGGTTGTTATCGCTGGTTGCGGTCTCTAAATGCTGTGCCACTGCCGCTGCTGTGCGATTCAAGTTCGACAGGTTGGCGAGGTATATGCCGATCCGTTCTTCAATCTGGGGGGCGGTGATGGTGGTACTGAGGGGGATGATTTGGGCGACGGTGAGCTTGTTTTGGGTGAGCGTGCCGGTTTTATCAAAACACAAAGTCGTCACGTTCGCCATTGATTCGACGGCGTTCACCCGCTGTACCAGCGTCTGGCGACGGCTGATCTTGATCGCGCCGATGCTGAGCGCCAATGCCGCCGTCAGCACCAAGCCTTGCGGGACGAGGCTGGAGACGAACACGACGGCGTTGCGAAAGGTGCCCAGCGTGAAGGCGGTGCCATTGAGCCGATAGCCAGCGATGAAGATCATGGGTGTGCAGACCAGCATTACGATGACGGTGATTTGCACCAACAGCGAGATGCGAACTTGGGTAGGGGTCAGCACTTTTTTGTATTCTTTGGCGACATCGGAAAGCTGATTGATGGTGCTGGCTTTGCCGACTTGGGTCACCCGCATGACGCCACTGCCCGCCACGCAAAACGAGCCAGAATAGACGGGATCGCCTTCGTTTTTCAGTACCGCGTCGGACTCGCCCGTGAGTTGGGATTCGTCCATTTCGAGGGCATCACTGCTCAACATGACGGCATCGACGGGGAGGCGATCCCCCGGCGTGATGGGCATCACATCATCTTTGACGATCTCACGCGCCGATAAGCTCACAAGGGCGTTATCGCGCCAGATGTGGACATCGCTCAATGCCAGCGCCGCCAGCCGATCCAGTTGCCGTTTGGCGAGTGCTTCTTGGATCATGCCCAAAAAGGAATTGGTGACGACGCTGAAACCGGCAAAGATGACAGTGGAGTAATCGCGAAAAAACAGCACGGCGATCAATAACGTGCCGATGATCAAATTGAACAAATTGAGGATATTGTCACGAAAAATATCCCAATAGGAACGACTGACTCGCGATTTATAGGTATTGACTTCACCCTGTCTGATACGCTCGGCGACTTCGACGGTGGTCAATCCTTGTTGGGGTTTCGTAAGTCGTGACAAAAAAGCTCTCCGGTGTTATGCAATTTTGACGGATAGTACCGATGCCCCCCGGATCGGCGTGGTTAGGTCTCCATGACCAACGGCAGGGCGACGATGAAATGAGTGTCCCCCTGTTTGGAGGTGAAGCGGAGACTGCCGTGATGCCGATCTACGACGATGCGGCGGGCGATATCTAGCCCCAAGCCGGTGCCCATGGGTTTGGTCGAAAAGAACGGCTCAAAGATGCGCGATTGCACCTCCGCCGGGACGCCGCGCCCGGTATCGATGATCTCAATATAGACATAATTATCGCTGCACTCGCTTTGGATCGTCAACGTGCCGCCGTCGGGCATGGCGTCGATGGCATTCTCGAACAGTTTCGTCCACACTTCATTGACCTCGCTGGCATAGACGCTGATCTTGGGGCAGGTGCGATCATAAGCGCGTTGGATCGTGATCTTGCCGAGCCGATGGGTCAGCACTGCCAGCGTGCTTTCGATACCGTCGTGAATATCCACATTTTGGATGGGCGCTTCATCCATATAAGTATACGCTTTAACGGCTTGGATCATCTCGGAGATGCGGGTGGCACTTTGGGCGACAGTGCGCGCCAGCCCGATCATCGTCAGCGTGTTTTCGATCCAGTGTAGCGCAGCGGGCAAAGCCTCAGCGGGCAATTTTGCCGCCAACATTTCTAAAACATCGACGCCGAGCCGTTCTGCTGCCAGCGCGGGGGCGATTTTCCAACTGTTGGCGATGTGGTGATCGTCTAGCCAATCGAGTAGTTTCGCTTCTTGATCATTGAGGGCAAGCGCGCTCAACGGTTCGGGGGCGGGCTGCATGATGAGTTGTTGACCGAGATCGTCCAGTAAGGCAATTTGTTCGGCAGTCAACCCATAATCATGGAGGCTGAAACTGAGGCGTTGTAAATCCGACAGCATCCCCGGAATTTGCCGTGCGGCGCGCACATTGGCAGACGCTGGATTGTTGAGTTCGTGCGCCAAACCCGCCGCCAGCTTGCCCAATGCCGACAACTTCTCTTGTTGGCTGATGTGGGCTTCGGTATCGCGGAGGCGCTGTGCCATCTTCGAGAGTAGCAACTCGGCAAGCGGTGTCGAACGCACGCTCTCCACGACTTGCGCGTGAAACTCCAAAAGTTGGGTGTCGGTGGTGGCGCGTGCCGAAGCGGTGCGCCGCTGCCCGGTGAGGATCGAAATTTCGCCCACAAAGGAGCCAGTGCCTTCATTGGCGAGGATGATCGTTTGCCCGCCAAGGACTTTGCTGATTTCCAGTTCGCCGCTCAGGATGACGAAGAAGCCGGTCGGTGCATCTCCATCGTGAAAAATAAATTCGCCCGCCGCCAAATCAAGGATTTGGCTTTGCTTGAGCAATATTTCTAATTCCTGCTGCGGAAACTGCGCAAATAATGGTATCTGGCGCAGTCTTTCTAGCATGTTCGCCCCCTTTACGCGCTGAATCTCGTCAGGTTGATGTTAGAATGTCTATGATAATGGAAAATTTGAGCGCGTGCTTGGGTCTGTTATCCCATTTGAAACAAACTTCGATTTCCGTGTTTGGTCAAGAGTCTGCTGTACCGCCCGTCAGATAGCTTTTGAAGGGTCGCCCTTGCGTCACTTGTTGATTCGCATCATAGCGTATTTCCGCCAGTCGTCCCACCTCGGTTTTGTCATCCGCTGGCGTTGGTCGTCGTTGTTGACCGCCCTCTCGTTGGTGAGTTGTGCCATGCCCCCATCCTCCTCAGTCGTCGTTCAGCAGAATACGGCGGACTGGGTGACACTTACCCCCGGCTTAGAGCGCCGACTGTTGCGCCCCGGTGTGCAATATCCCTTCAGCACGTTCGTCGCCATCCGCATTGACATGGCGAATTTTACGTTTCGCGCGCACTATCGCCCCGGCGAACCGCTAGCACTGGCAGAGTGGCAAACCCTGTTGGGCGATCCGGCGGTGATCGTCAACACCAACTTCTTCGACCTCAACAACCAGATTTTAGGGGTATTGGTCAGCGATGGGGTCGTTTATGGACAAGCCTATCGCGACCGAGGCGGGTTGGTGCAATTACAAGACGGCGTGGCGCGCGTGCGCTCCACGATCACGGAACCCTATCAAGGGGAAGCGCTCGAACAAGCAGTACAAGCCTTCCCGATGTTGGTCACAGACGGCGCTGCCTCCTTCTATAATACACGCGGAGATCGCATTTCGCGCCGGACAGTCATCGGTCAAGATGCGCAGGGACGCTTGATTTTGATCGCGTCTTCGTCGTTGTTTGGGATGACGTTGGTGGATTTGAGCGCGTATCTGGCAGGGAGCGATTTGGGGTTGGTGAACGCGATCAATTTTGATGGCGGGGGGTCTACCCTCATGTCGGTGAATGTGCCTGATAGTGAACCGACCAGCATCTTTTCGTTTGATGCGGTTCCAGCGGTGCTGGCGATTTATCCGCGATAGGGGCGTGATGATGGTGCGATGGGTTGTTGGGGGCACGGTGGTCATCAGCCTATTTTTGTTGGGGCTGATCGTCAGCGTCTTGGTGTTGGGCAATCTGCTGGCAGTGCCGGTGCCGTCGGTGATGGCGGCGAATGCGTGTGATCTGCCGTGTGTTTTTGGGGTGACGCCGGGCGTGACCAACCGTGACGATGCGATCACGCTGTACGAGGCTATTGCCAGCCAACCCTCTTCATTTTTGACTCAGTTGGAGCGTTCTTTTACGATTGGCACGGATGCGCCGAATGCCGGCTTCACCATCGCCTTAGTGCGCTTTGAGCGCCCTGTCGGAGGGGCGGTGCTGGCAGTGCGTTTGTACGAAATGTCATCCTCGATTCAACTGGGAACGGTGGGGGATTTGCTCCTCGAAAAACAAGAACCGACGCGCGTTTATAGTACCTGTGAGCGGGATGCGCCTATTTTGCTGTTGCTGTTTGCCGACGGGGCAATCGCACGGATTGAATTTGAAGGGCGTTTATTGCCATCAACGCCCCTCAAATTGTTTGCCATCAGCGCTGACATGGAAGCCACCTTGCCGCCCTTGCTGGCGAGTTTTGGCTGTACGCGCGAGACGACGTGGCACGGTTTCGCCCCGGCATGGGTGTATCAAACGGCGGAGTCGTAATCAGCTCATCAGCGCCAATTCATGCAGCGCCAAGACCGTGCGTTCGCGGTCGGCTTCGGCAATGACAAACGAGATACTACATTCGGACGCGCCCTGAGCAATGGCGATCACGTTGATACCCTGCCCCCCCATCGTGGAAAACACGCGACCCGCGACGCCGGGGGTGCCGCGCATCCCCGCGCCCACCACCGTGACGACGGCAATATCATTCAGGATATCGACACTATCGACATCTTGCTTGGCGATTTCTAGCCGCAGTTCCGCCTCAATTTTGTCTTTTACACCCTGTGCTTGGTCTTGTGGCACGACGAAACAAAAACTTTGCTCCGACGACGCTTGCGAGATCATCAAGATGCTGGTGCCGGCATGGGCAGTTGCCGAAAATGTGCGCCCGGCGATGCCCGGCACGCCCATCATGCCTTTGCCGCTGACCGTCAACAGCGAGACATTGCGGATACCCGTCACCGCTTTGACAACGGTGTCGGTCGGCTCGGCAATGCGCGTGATCAAGGTGCCGGGGTGGGTGGGGTTAAAGGTATTGCGCACGCGCATCGGGATATTTTTGTTCAAGATCGGCTGGACAGTCTTGGGATGCAGGACTTTTGCGCCGTAAAATGCCAACTCGCCGACTTCTTGATAGGACACACTGCTAAGGACGCGGGCGCGTTTGTCCACACGCGGATCGGTCGTCATCACGCCATCGACATCCGTCCAGATGATCAGTTCGCTGCTGTCGGTCAGGGCGGCGAAGATCGCGCCGCTGTAATCACTGCCGCCGCGCCCCAGCGTGGTGAAGTGCCCGCGTCGATTGCCGCCGATGAAACCAGTGACGACCGGGGTGATGTTTTGATCCAAGAGGGGTAAAAAGTTTTCGCGGATACGGGTTTCGGTTTCGTCCCAATACGGGATGGCGCTCCCAAAGTCATCGTTGGTGATCACGAATTGCGAGGCATCGAATTGACGGGCATTCACCCCTTGACTGCGCAATGCCCCAGCCAGCACGCGGCTGCTGAGTCGTTCGCCAAACGAGATGATAGCGTCGGTGATGCGCGGGGTGGTTTCGCCCAAGATGTTGACGGCGTTACACAATTCGACATGTTGCTCGATCAAAGCGTCGATCTCGTCAATGACGGCTTTACGTTCATTGCCCGGATTGATCAGCATATTGGCGACTTCGGTATGACGGTCGCGCAATTTTTGCGAGGTCGAAAGGTAGACCCAGCGATTACCAGCGGCGGCTTCGCGCGCAGTGGCGAGTAGCGCATCGGTCACGCCGGACATGGCTGAGGTGACGACGACGACTTTGCTGCCCCGTTGCACTTCTTCTTCAACAATCCGAACGACGCCGGCAATCGCTTCTGGGCTGCCGACTGAGGTGCCGCCAAATTTCATAGTGAGCGTTGTCATGAAAAACTCTCCACCGATGGTTCTTGCTTTAGGCAAAAAAAAAGGCGTGTGGTTTGAGGTTCCACACGCCTAGCGTTGCTGTGTTTAAGGACACACTCAAGGCACGCGCAAGAACCCCTCAATCATCATGTGAGGAGTAGTCATAGTGATACGCATAGTGCCGAGAGCAAACGAGTGCATTTGGTAAAAACCTGTGAGTGA
>Ga0163154_10009873_pt1 | contig 10782 bp, 8 predicted proteins | sample OliLakLV19MP9P1_FD_148649 | JGI IMG/M metagenome (GOLD analysis project Ga0163154, IMG submission 148649) | Freshwater microbial mat bacterial communities from Lake Vanda, McMurdo Dry Valleys, Antarctica - Oligotrophic Lake LV.19.MP9.P1 | ecosystem: Environmental > Aquatic > Freshwater > Lake >...
ATCCCGGACAGAGTCCCATTGGCGCAGCAAGTATTCGAAGTCCCGGCGAATTTCCTGGCGCGTCCGATTGGCACCAGCGGTGCGAATGATGACACCCATGCCCTCAGGAACTTCGAGTTCGACCGCCATTTCCTTAAGTTTCCGGCGGTCGGCAACGTTGGATATTTTTCGCGATATCCCACCTCCCCGGTCAGTGTTGGGCATCAAGACGCAATAGCGTCCGGCGAGCGAGAGGTACGTCGTCAAGGCTGCGCCCTTGTTGCCACGCTCTTCCTTGACCACCTGGATCAGTAATACTTGCCGGCGTTTGATCACTTCCTGAATTTTGTAGCGCCGGTAGGAGCGGTGATCCCGGCGGGGCAACTCTTCCATCACGTCGTCGGCACGTGCAGGTTCAGAGTCGCCTGCGTCGCCTGTGGCGGGTATCAGGCCGTCAGAGCCTGGCGGGGTAGTTTCGAAAGACTCAGTGAAAAGGTGTTCGCCCGTTGACGTGTCGCTCTGACCCTCTGGTACCTGAGAGGTGCTACCATTCGATAGCACAGGCGCTCCGGCCAGTTCAGCGTTATCTTCGGGGTCGTGGACCCAGACGTCCTCGTCGTCGATCGTGACAATCTCGACAATACCGTCATCATCGTCCGCAAGGCCGAGCTGGTCTGTTTCAGAGGTGGTAGCTGCGTCGGGTCCGGGATGGCTTTCGCTGTGGAAGCGGGCTTGAGGTTCAGCTTCATGTGCGGCCTCGTTCTGTGGGCCCTGTGGTGTGTCAGCGATCTCATCGGCGTCGTCATCGTGGCGCTCTACTTCGCGGGCCGCGGCAAGCAACGCCTGACGATCTGCTGTGGGTATCTGATAGTAGTCGGGATGAATTTCCGAAAACGCCAGAAATCCATGCCGGTTACCACCATATTCAATGAAGCAGGCCTGGAGCGAGGGTTCAACCCTCGTCACTTTGGCGAGATAGATATTTCCCTTAAGGGGACGTTTCGATGCAGATTCGTAGTCGAATTCTTCAACTCTGTTGCCATCAAGTACGACGACACGCGTTTCTTCTGGGTGGCTTGCGTCCACCAGCATTCTTTTTGACATTAAATTGCTCTCCGAAAGCCGCGCGTCCCGGTTCGTTCGACGACGAGACCATGTCTCGTTTACCGCGCATGCCGGCTTTCAATGTGTTGGAAGTTACGGAAACGCTTCCCACAGAACGGTGACCATAGGGGGCAGGAGTGAACACCCGCCCTTGAGCCGTTCCGGATGAAGCGAAAAACATCATGGGAAACAATTACCCTTCGCGGCCGTCCAGGGTTGGGTGGGTCGCGTTCTAGTGCATTTTGCAGCTTCCGATGTGCGAGTGGCACCGAGGCCGCGAAAACGCGTGATTTCAAGCTCTGCAATTTGCCCTCGAATTTGGGGCTAAGGCAGGACTTGCGCTACCTTGTAGACTTGTTGAACCCCTATCGCAACCGCAGAAACAAAGCAGGTTTTGGCGCTTGCCGGGTGAAAGTTGGTAAGTTTTACCCGCGAGCCAGCCTATAGTATCTGATTCTTGGCTAACGAGTCGTCAATATGGATCGGCGACTATCTGGGACCGGCGGCCTGCCGGAAGTCAATGCAGTTGGGGCAAAGGTCGGAAGTTCAATGCGTGTAAGCTGGCCTGGCGTGGGTTTGATTGCGTTACTTGCGCTGAATATGCCGGCAGCGGTTCAGGCGGAGCCCGATGTTTGGGTCTCCGAAGTTCGGTTGGGGCAGCATGCGAACCACACAAGATTCGTGCTGAGCCTTTCAAAGAAGATTGAATTCGAGGTGTTCACCCTCGCCGATCCTTATCGCATTGTTGTGGATTTTCCAGAAGTTGGTTGGAGAATCGACCCTGCGGCGGCGCAAAACGCGGCTGGTGTGGTCAAAGGCTTTCGCTACGGGCTGTACCGGCCGGGGCGCTCCAGAATGGTAATTGATCTGGAAACACCGGCAGTGATCGCCAACAAATTCTTGTTGCCGCGGGGAAAACTCAAGGAATACCGCCTGGTGCTCGATCTTGTGCCGACAGAGCGTACCAAATATCTGGCCACTGCTGGATGGCCAAAGGGTGTGGAGTTGGCGCCTCCTGCTTCGCCGGAAGCAGGTCCTGATTTTGAACTTGGTAGCGATGACCCCAAATTGAGCAACGGCAAACGTGTCGTGGTTATTGACCCTGGGCATGGCGGTGTTGACCCGGGCGCGACCGGGGTCAGCGGCATGTACGAAAAAGACCTGGTGCTTGAGCTAGGAAAATCGCTTAAAAATGCCCTCGAGGGCACGGGAAAATTCACCGTCGTCATGACGCGGGATCACGACATATTTTTGTCGCTGAAGGCGCGTGTGGCGGTCGCACGCCGTTCGAAAGCGGCAATATTTATTTCGCTTCATGCAGACTCTGCACCAGGGTCGTCGGTCAAAGGGGCGTCAGTTTACACGTTGTCAGAGCAAGCGTCCGACAGGGAGGCCGATGCGCTGGCGCATGCCGAGAACCAATCCGACATCATTGCCGGTGTGGACCTGACCAAGGAGCCCGACATCGTGAGCAGCATTCTTATCGATTTGGCCCAGCGTGAAACCAAGAATAATTCCGTGAAATTCGCCAAGCTACTCGTCCCAGAGTTGCAGAAAGTGGGAACCCTCACCCAAAAGAGCCATCGTTTTGCCGGATTTCGGGTGTTGAAAGCGCCTGATGTGCCTTCGGTTTTGATCGAGGTGGGCTATCTTACCAATGCCGTTGACGAGTCGGCTATGCGTGCCAACTGGTGGCGCCGCGGGATGGCGCAGGCGATTGCGCGTGCGGTTGACCAGTATTTCAAGCAAAGCCGTCAGGAGCAAAAATTGGATGCTGCAGCGGGCAGGGCAAGGCCATAATATGTGCGAAAAGTCACAAAAAGTGGCTGGCGGCGGTTCGTCGCGCGCCGGTTTTTGGCATGCGGTTAGGCGCGGCCATGCTATAATTTCCAAAGCGCGCAGGTTAGGCGCAGGATAGTTTAAGATCATGTATCGATTTATTGCGTACACGTTGGGTGGAGCCGCTGTCTTATCCATCTCGGTTTTCGCAGGCGTAGCGCTGTACCTGTACAAGCTCAGCCAGGACTTGCCCGACTATGGATCGCTGGCGAACTATCAGCCGCCTATCACGACGCGCGTCTACGCGAATGATGGATCGTTGATCGCTGAGTACGCTCAGGAACGGCGCCTGTTTGTGCCGATCGAATCAATTCCGCGGCGTGTCATCGATGCGTTTTTGTCTGCCGAAGATAAAGATTTCTATTCGCACCCTGGTGTCGATCTCAACGGCGTTATTCGAGCGGCGTATTCAAACATTCAGAATTACATGTCTCAGGGCAACAAGCGTCCCGAGGGTGCTTCCACGATAACCCAGCAAGTCGCGAAGAATTTTTTGCTGACGAGCGAAGTGAGCGTTGAGCGGAAAATCAAAGAATGGATGCTCGCGTTTCGTCTTGAAGATGCCTACACGAAAGACAAAATTATTGAGCTTTATCTGAATGAGATTTTTTTGGGGTCCGGCTCTTATGGTGTGGCTGCGGCCGCCTATAATTATTTTGATAAGTCACTGGATCAGTTGACGATCGCCGAAACCGCCTATTTGGCCGGACTGCCAAAAGCGCCGAGCAATTATCACCCTGTTCGCCAGTACAAGCGTGCAATTGAGCGGCGCAACTGGGTCATCGAACGGATGTCGGAGAACCAGTACATCGGTGAAGAAGATGCCAAGACAGCCGTAAGCGAAGACCTTGTTCCCCATTTCCGTCCGGCTGGAGCGCAGTCATCCGACGCGCAGTACTTCGCAGAAGAAGTTCGCCGCTGGATCCAGCAAAACTATGGCGATAAATCCTTGTACGAAGGCGGACTGGCGGTTCGGTCAACCTTCGATCCGACCTTGCAGCGATACGGCGTCAAGGCCCTGCGCAATGGATTGATTGCCTATGATCGCCGCCATGGCTGGCGCGGACCCGTGACACGCGTCGATTTGACGACGGATTGGCAACGCACAATGTCCGATCAGACGTCCATGCCATCATTGCAGGATGTCACGGAATGGCGCTTGGCCGCTGTCACCGGATATGTGGGGAATGAGGCTGTCAAAATTGGGTTCGCTGATGGATCCGAAGCCAAAATTCCCTTTGCGGAAGTAAAATGGGCCAAGAAATTCATCAACGATGAGCGGATGGGCGGAGAGATTAGAAAGCTCTCCGAAGTCGTGACGCCTGGTGATGTCATATACGTGGAGGCTCTGCCCAAAACGCCTGAGAATCCAAACACTGGACTTTACATGCTGAGGCAAGTGCCGAAAGCAAACGGCGGCCTCGTCGCAATGGACCCACACACTGGACGCGTGTTGGCGCTGGTGGGCGGCTTTAGCTACTACGGCAGTGAGTTTGATCGTGCATGGCAAGCCTACCGGCAAACGGGATCGTCGTTTAAACCCGTAGTCTATGCAGCGGCTTTGGACTCAGGCTACACGCCGTCCAGTATTGTATTGGACACGCCGTTTGTGGCCAGCCAGGGCCAAGGTCTGCCGATGTGGCGCCCCGACAATTATGATGAGAATTACGCTGGGCCATCGACGTTGCGCCAGGGCCTGGAAAAGTCCCGGAACCTGATGACCGTGCGGATCGCTGCCGACATTGGCATGGAAAAGGTTGTCGAATATTCGCGCAAGCTTGGCACGTCGGAGAAGATGCTGCCCGTGCTGGCCAATGCCTTGGGGTCAACGGAATCGACGATCGTGCGAATGGCTCAGGCGTTCTCGACTTTCGTGAACGGTGGCAAGCGTGTGGTCCCCACGTTGGTGGACCGCATTCAAGACCGGCACGGCAAAACGATTTATCGTCATGACAAGCGCATGTGCGAAGGATGCAATGCCGCCGGCTGGACCGAACAAGAAGAGCCGATGGTCGCAAGCGATTTGGACAATATTCTCGATCCAAGGACGGCCTATCAAATTACCCATATGCTCGAAGGGGTGGTGGAGCGTGGGACCGCAATGGTTGTCAAAAGTGTTGGTGTTCCACTGGCCGGCAAGACCGGGACCACCAATGACTACAAAGATGCGTGGTTTGTCGGGTTCTCACCCAATTTGACCGTCGGCATTTATATTGGTTTCGATCAGCCAAAATCCCTGGGTCACGGTGAGACCGGCGGACACAATGCCGCTCCGGTTTTTCGGGATTTTATGACTGATGCCGTGGGCAAACAGCCCTCAGTGCCTTTCCGGGTGCCGCCGGGCATTCGCATGGTTCGCGTGGATCTGAAATCCGGGCAGCCTTTTGCGGGTGGTGCTGTCCTTGAAGCCTTTAAGGCAGGCACTGAGCCCGGAACCGGTTATGTTGCACGAGGCGATGGCTGGGGCGGAATGGGTTCGGGAACGGAAGTTGAAACTGAAGACAGTTCCAGCTCGAATACGCAAGGCAATGGTGCCTGGGGTCTGTACTAGAAGCAGACTTGAGCCCGCCACGCTGACAACGATATAACTCGCGGCCCTTAATCTCGTGCTTGGTGATGAAACATGCGTGCGGAAATGGAATCTATCGCTGAGCAAGTCCGGCAGTCGCTGGCCTTGCTGAGGAGGCATCTTTGACCCGGACGCCGCACGACGCCGCCTGGATGAGCTGAACGCAAAGGCCGAGAATCCGGCGATTTGGAATGATCCTGTGGCGGCGCAACAAATGATGCGCGAGCGAAACAAGCTGGACAAAGCCATTGCAGACCATTCGGCGTTGGACGCGGATTTCACAAATTCCACCGGCATGATTGATCTGGCCAGTGCCGAGGGCGAGGCGTCGCTGGTGGCGGAAGCTGAGCAGGGACTGCGTGCGGTTGCGGCGCGTGCGAAAGATTTGGAAATGCAGTCGCTGTTTTCCGGTGAAGCGGATGGCAACGACTGCTACGTCGAAATTCACGCCGGTGCCGGGGGGACCGAAAGCCAAGACTGGGCGTCGATGCTTTTCCGCATGTACACGCGATGGGCTGAGCGTCATGAATTTCGCTGGGAATTGCTGGAAGAGAGTTTGGGCGAAGAGGCTGGCATCAAGTCGGCGACTATTGTGGTGAAAGGCGAGAACGCATTCGGCTGGGGCAAGACCGAGTCCGGGGTTCACCGCCTGGTGCGAATTTCACCGTACGATTCCAATTCGCGCCGGCATACAAGTTTTGCCAGTGTGTGGGTGTATCCGGTGGTTGATGATTCCATTGTGATAGAAATCCCCGATAAAGAGGTTCGCATCGACACCTATCGGGCGAGCGGCGCGGGTGGACAGCATGTCAACAAGACGGAGAGTGCGATTCGTATCACGCACATCCCAACCAATATTGTTGTGTCGTGCCAAAATGATCGCTCTCAACACAAGAACAAGGCTGCGGCTTGGGCGATGTTGCGATCACGGCTGTACGAGTTTGAGCTGGAAAAGCGTGAAGCTGCGGTGCAAGCGCTCAATGCGACGAAGAGTGAAATCGGTTGGGGTCACCAGATTCGCTCGTATGTTTTACAGCCCTATCAATTGGTGAAAGATTTGCGGACCGGCGCACAGAGCTACTCGCCGCAGAGCGTTTTAGATGGTGATCTGGACGCTTTCATGCAGGCGTCACTGGCGCAGCGGCTTAAAGGTGGCGCTGATGCGCCACCTGTTGAAGATCTCGAATAGTTTGACGCCTGCTTGAACTTATTGCCGCGACTTGATCGCGCCAAGCAAACTGCCTGTGCTGGTGGTGCGCGTAGTCTGCGTGACCGGGCGAGGAAAGTTTGCGGATGATGCGGCGGCCGGCGCATGGCTGGGCGCGGGGGCCGGCATCGCCAAATCGCGCTTGGGTTCGAAGGTCGCTCTTGGTTCGGGCTTGCCGGCTGTTTCCGACAACGGATCGGCGCTGTGCCTGCAATTGCCTTCAAAGAAGGCGCCGACTTCAACGGCCAGGACTTCGTGAAGAATCGTGCCTTCCATGTGGCATGTGCTAGACAACTGCACTTTGCGAGCACGCACAATACCCTGGACGCGGCCGCGGATGATGCACTCTTCGGCGACGATCTCGCCTTCGAAGTTTGCCTTTTCGCCGATTGTCACTGAGCCTGAACGAATATCGCCGTCCACGCGCCCATCAATTTGGATGTCGCCGGTGGATGTCAATGTTCCGATGACAACGAGGTCATCGGAAATAATCGATGGGGCTGACCTGCCAGCCCGTTTTTGTGGCTGCGTCTGTGGCAGATTTCCCGATGTTGGACCGTTGCCCTTATTGCCCCTTGTAAACATTTCGCCCCGCATCAAAAAACTTGGTTGGATCCCGTGCAATGTCGTTGAACCATATCTCATAGTGAAGATGAGGTCCGGTGCTACGCCCGCTTGAGCCCATTGTAGCAATTCTTTGCCGGAATTGCACGATGTCTCCCGCACTTACTGAAACAGACTGCAAGTGACCATAACGGGTTCTGATCCCGTGGCCATGGTCAATTTCAATGCATAATCCGTAGGGGCCTTTCCGTTCGGCTGAAACGACACGGCCGGGCGCAGTCGCCATAATGTTGGTACCAAAATCACCAGCCATGTCTGCGCCGGAATGTAGGGCGGCACGGCCGGTGAACGGATCCAGGCGATAACCAAAGCCACTGGTTGAGCGGTAGAAGCCGTGTGCAACCGGTGTTACTAGCGGCAGTCGAGACATAGCGGTCGTCAGATTATCAAGACGGCTATAAATCTGGGCGATTTCAGCATATTCTTTTTCGAAATCGTCTGTCACGCCATCAATTGCGGCTGCCCGAATTTCAGCACCCAGACCTGCAGATATAAAAGGCCCTCCTGCGCCGGTTCGGCGGTTTCCGCCGCCGACCTGGTTGGCCACGGTTTCCACCGGCAAACCAACTGTGGTCAATATTCCTTCATATCGGTCAATTTGTCCGCCAGCACCATCGCGTAATGTGCTTAACAACGCGACCTGGAGTTTCTTTACAACATTCAAGCGATCTTCCAACGCGGCGATTTTTTGAACCACGCCATTTTGTGAAAACAGGCTTTTTGCGGGGCCTGTACTATTTCTTTGCCCTACCGCTGCAGCCACACTGCCGATTGCGCTATCGCTGATGGTTTTGTGGGATCGACTCTGGCGCGGCGCCGGTTCTGCTGCCGATGCTTGCATGGTCAGGGTGTTGCTTCCGTCACTCGTGGAAGCGCGGGAATAGGTGCGGCCGGTATACCCGTTCATCACGGCAACCCGGGTTTTCAATTTGCCGACCTGGTTATCCATTGCCTGCTTTTGCATGAGCAGGGCAGTCAATTGGCGATGTTTGGCTTCCAGGTCCTTTGTAGAGTTTTGAAAGCGCTCCTCCGCCAAAACGAGAAGTCCGTTTAGTTCATCATAGGCCAGTTGCATTTGCGACACGCGGCCCTCGTAGTTGGACTGCATGCTGGCGTAGCGTTGGTCCTTGGCAGAAATTATTTGCTCTTTGAATATGACTACGACCGAGGAATAAGCGACCCAGCCCATCACAATCAATGAACCGAATGCGATCGTCATTTGGAAAGTTGGGCTGAATTCGAAAAACTGAACGGAGCCGCGGCTGCGAAGGTAAAACTGGCGATGCGGAAACAACCGGCGTAGAAACGCTACGAAACCGGCCACGGGGGACGTGGACATGCACAACCTCTAACTAAAACATCGCCGCTGCCCGTGCCCTTTCTACAGACACGACAGGCCGGACCGCAGCGAACTGGACCCTCCCCAGATTGTTACGGATTTGAAGCAATTCGCCAAGATGGAGAAACCCTTGATTTGCTTACATATTGTTTAGAAACACCCTCATAGCGCTTTCACCGCGGCCAATACCTCTTCCACGTGTCCTGTAACCTTAACCTTTCTCCAAATTCGTGCAATTTTGCCCTTGCCATCAATGAGAAAAGTTGAGCGTTCGATTCCCATATACTTACGTCCGTACAGGCTTTTTTCGACCCAAGCGCCATATGATTCTATTAGTTTACCTTCAGGGTCGGACCCCAACGACACTTTCAGCTTGTGCTTGGATTTGAATTTTTCGTGAGATAGCAAACTATCCTTGGAAACACCCAGCACTGCGGTTCCCAATTTTTTAAACTTTGCGCTGGAGGTCGAGAATTCGGTGGCTTGCTTTGTACAACCAGAAGTGTCGTCTTTGGGATAGAAGTACAGTACCAGGGGATTTCCAGAAAAATCCTTGAGTGAAAGCATAGCGCCTCCGTCAATGGCCAAACTAAAGTTGGTGGCCATGTCGCCTTCGGTTATGGCTTTGGCCATGCAGTAGAATCCTTTTTTTGTGGTGAGCGTTTGGAATGAGTGAGTGTCGGCCGCATACTGATTGCAACTCCGGCTTTCGTGCTTGCCGTGTTACATTAGTGCTTCTATTTGAGCCAGCCTGTGGGTGGAGCGCAATCGGGGCCGCGAGGTTCATCCTTTGAATAAAGTATCGGCAAAACTCGCGTTGCGAGTTGGCTTGGCTGCGTTTTGCGTGCTCGCGGCCGTCGTCGGTCTATTTTTATGGCGTGCAATGACCGGTCCAGTTTCGCTGGGGCTTTTGACATCGCGGCTGGAAGCGATGATCAACGCTGATCTCACAGATGTTCAGCTGAAGTTCAACGATAGTATCATTGAATGGTCTGACGGCCGGCAGCTGGCACATCTGCAGTTTGTCGGCGTTGAAGTGGTCGATCTCAACGGAAGTGTGATTGCCCGCATTCCGCGCGCGAATGTGACGTTGTCGGGAGCGGCGTTGTTGAGTGGCTCGGCCGCTCCGACCAAAGTTGAACTCATTGGCGTGACAGCGAGCGTCGTGCGGCGAAGTGATGGGGGAGTGCAGTTAGGCCTTCAGGTCAACGACAAGGTGGCCGACGAGGACACCAAATCCAACCCGGAAGACATTACCAAGGCGGTGTTGCAGGCAATGCTTCAGCCAAAGGCTGACGACTTGCTGACGAAATATCTCAATCATTTTGCGATCACCGGCGCCAAACTATCTATTTTTGACCAGGAGTCGCGCTCGTATTGGAGTGCCGAACAGGCCTCACTGACGTTTGACCGGAAAGCAAACGGCGTTGTTGTCGCTGTCAAAGCGCCGGTCAAGCTTGCAGACAAATCGGTATGGCATTTTACCGCTTCGGCGCGGTACGCCAACGGGAAAGACAACATTGCGTTGGAAGCGGCATTCAAGCCGGTGCGGTTAAGTGTGCTGGCGAAAAGCGGAACCGGTCTGAAGGCTCTCAGCGGGTTTGACATTCCCGTGCATGGCAACGCCGACTGCGCTCTAGGCATTGCCGGTAAATTAGGGCGATGCAAATTTTGGCTCAATGCAGGGACGGGGTCATTGCAACTTCCGGCACTGAAGAAAGAACCCGTCCATCTCAAAGAGGCCGCACTGACGGTAGAAGTTGATTTTGCTTCACAGAGCTATGCCATCGAAGAGATGACATGGAAAGGCAAGACAATCCGGGGCTTGATCTCGGGCACTGGGGCATTCGCTTTCGCACCCGATGGAGCGCTTGCGTCTCTATCGGCGGATTGGACTGCCGAAAATATTTCGATTGACGCGCCCAATGTGTTTGAGGGCGGGTTGGCTCTGGAGAGCGCCCGGTTCAAAGGTGTGTTCGATGCAGCCCAGAAAAGCCTGGCGATTGAGCAAATTCTGGCTCGCCGCGGGCCATTCGAAATCAATTTGGCAGGCAGTCTTCAGGATCACCCGGTTTCTATGGGGGTGATCCTCAACGGGCAAATCAAGGATTTGTCCTTTGC
>Ga0163154_10009876_pt1 | contig 10780 bp, 8 predicted proteins | sample OliLakLV19MP9P1_FD_148649 | JGI IMG/M metagenome (GOLD analysis project Ga0163154, IMG submission 148649) | Freshwater microbial mat bacterial communities from Lake Vanda, McMurdo Dry Valleys, Antarctica - Oligotrophic Lake LV.19.MP9.P1 | ecosystem: Environmental > Aquatic > Freshwater > Lake >...
GTCGAATCCCAGCACTCCTTACGTTCCACCCCTCAAGAGTGCCGACACGGGTGGCGCAGAATTTATTGCGGCATTTCGCGCGTGTCATAGTCCGGTAAAAGAATGGTGCCAACAGGCCACCTGCGTTCTGGCGGTAGACATTGCTCGGCAATATGAAAAGTTCCGATGGGCAAAGGGTCAACTGACGTTCCAAGATCAGATTACCGGAGCACGCCATTTGTTGGAGCACGCCCTAGCCCTCAATCAAATTCGAGACGAAGGGTTTATTGTTCTCCTTGATGAAGCTCAGGACACTGACCCGGTGCAGTTTGAGATATTAACCGAGATCACACGTCCAGAAAATGCACCGTTGGGATCTTGGCTCGAAAAGGGAGAGACTCCTCCAGTGCCAGGCCGGTTTTGCATGGTCGGTGATCCACAACAAAGTATTTATCGTGATCGATCGAGCCTCGCGTATTATGAAAAATATCATCGGGCACTGACCGCCTCCGGAGATAACGACCTCACGTTCAATGTCACGTTCCGTTGTCCTCAGTCGATTGTAAATTTAATCAATGCGGTGTTTCCTCGCGTCTTAAATGGCGAAAACGGACAGACGACGTTCTCCCCCCTTTCAGCCAAGCCCGGGGCCGGAGAAGGGCAAGCGGTTCGGATCCACCTCACCGGTGAACTTCTGAACTTGGGCCCTGATCCAGGCCTCAACACAGATGCGTTAGTTCAGGAGGAAGCCAAATATATTGCACGATGGATCGCGACAAAGGGGCTTGCGGCGCTGAGGGCAAATTGTTGGGGGGATGTTGCAGTGCTTCTTCCAAGGAATGACTGGTTTAAATCGTTTAAAGCTGCATTCGAGCGTGAGGGAATCAAATGTCAAAACGTCTCGGGGAGGTCGAATAATGCAGAGCAACCGGCGTATCTATGGCTGACAGCGTTGATCAAAGTGATGGCTCGCCCGCATGACTCGTTCGAAATTGTTGGCGTGCTCAGAGAAGTTTTCGGGGTATCAGATGAGGCATTGTTTCATCATCGTAAAAAGGGTGGCGACTTCACATTAGACCAAGCGACAGGGGTCAGTGAAGTTCTAGAGCCGCTTGTGCTTTTGAGGGCCCTTCATACCAGTATTGCAATGTTACCACTGCGCGCGGCGATTCAATTGGTATTAGAACGAACATTACTCAGGGAACGCCTTGAAACGATTGATTCAGAAAATGATTACGAGAGTGTTTTGGATCAGATTTTAGTTTCTGCGAGTGTTCGAGAAGATGAGGGATTCGACATCGCTCAGTTCGCAGAAGATCTAGAGCTACGAAAAAATAATCCGAGACCCGACGAGATTGGGGATCATGATGCCATTCAATGTGTCTCGACGTACAAAGCCAAAGGGCTTGAGTGGAAAGCCGTGGTGTTGCCGCTGCTCGGTAGGTGCATCGGAAATAAAACCCCGTTGTACCCACGCATTGTCAGTGTACCCGACGATTACAAAAACCCCGGGGTTCAATGGGATGCGGATTCCTATGATTCTATTGCAGGGCCGCTTTTGAAGGAGGAACCCAGGCGCAACTTTCAGGATCTGCAGCGGCTGTTTTACGTCGCCATGACGCGTGCTGTGGAGACCTTGGTGGTGGTGGACGACTTAGAAATTTTTGGGCCCTCAAAGAAATCAACATGGAGCTTTTTGAATTGTTGCTCTGGAGGACTTGAACTTCCCGCTTTAAACTTGTCTGAATACGATCGTTTTTTCTCCCCGGATGTGTCGCGGAAATCCTCGGTTAAAGAAAAAAACTTTAAGCAATTTGAATTTGAATTGCCCTCTGGCTTTTCAATAAATAAAGCGATCGAGGCCAGTGGGGCACCATGGAAAAAGGAGCGTCCAAGTCAGCATGCCGTTGAAAGACAAGAGAACAAATACACTGACGAGGGTGAGATCGATGCGCCAAAGATCTCGCCTGTTGATTATGGTCTGTGGTGGCACAGTGTGATGGAAGAAAAGCCTTGGTGCAGTCCTGATTTCTTTGATCTGAAATTTGATCGTTGGATAACCCGACTTCAAAACCCTGTCTTTCAAGCGCGGGGCAAGAAAGATCTGGAGCACTTGGTGCAATCAGAATTGGTTAAAGACCTAACCGGTTTAGGAACCCAATGCTTTACAGAGGTCCCCTACTTTTGTCAGCCCACCCCGACCACTTGGCAGGAAGGTATTATTGATCTTGTTTATGTTCGCAAAGGCGAATGCACACTCCTCGATTGGAAAACCGACAGCCACATTCAAGATTCAACAATCCTCGTTGAACGTTATGAGCATCAACTCAAAGCTTACGCCAAGGCACTTCGCGGGACTGGCTTGAACGTGACACGTCTAGTTTTGTATTCGACCGAGCTTGGACAACTCGTGGAAATGCCGGAGACGTGAACCTTATTGCGGGGCTCGCCCTATGCATTACGCCGCAGCCAGCGCACCTGGGGCAATCGGGATTTCCAACAGATAAAAAGGGAGTGGATATTTTGATCTCTCCAACACCGCGTGGGAAACATTAAAAACTTTCACTCCTTTTGATGTCGTCGCTTCAAGGGTGCCAATGTGGGCGTGACCATGGAAAGCCGCTGTGACATTGCGATTGTTAATAGGTTCCGCCAGCCGTGAAGAACCGAGGAACGGATAAATCTGTTCGGGCTCACCGGTGATCGTGGCTTTTGTTGGCGAATAATGAAGGACCACAACCTTAGGGCTCTGCGGATGTTCCTTTTCTAAATGGGACAAAGCCCGGTCGAGTTTCAGGGTCTCGTCGACCGCTTCTTGCACGAAACTTTTCATGGCCGTTTCCCCAAACATAGCGAGCGAATGTTTATCGAATCCCCCTCCAAAACCTTTCGTCCCAGCAAATCCGACACCCTTAATAAAAACCGTCTCCCCGTCCAACACATGGACATGCAGAGCTTCTAGGATTTTGCGGATCTGTTTCTGCTGGTCACGCTCGTAGTCATGATTTCCCAAAACGGCCACAACGGGAATTGAACAGGCTTGTAAATCCCGCGCCAACACCTCCGCCTCAGCATGATGTCCTGTGTCCGTTAAGTCGCCACAGATCAACAACACATCCGCTTTACGTGAGACTTGCCTGAAAAAGTCCTCCCACTTCCCCTGTTCTGTTTCTCGGACATGAATGTCCCCGATAGCGGCTAATGTAATGGTCTGGGTTGGCTTAGATTCCTCCATGATATTCCTCAGGTACTCGTAATGGTCATTGATTTATAATTCCATTCCTTGATATCGATCGCATAGTGCAAGTTCTCGATTAAGGGCCCCCGACACACTCTTTGGACGGACGTGGGCAAGTCAAACTGCCCCTGAGCCCGCGCGATGAGTTCATCGAATATCCAGCGCGGAACTTGATCCCGCTCAGCAGGATACACAAATTGAAAATTAATGACTTGTTGGAGCATGAGTTGCCAATGGTTATCCATTCGCTTGAGAACCCGCTTCCAATCGAGGCGATCTCCATATTTGAGTATGATATGGTTAATATCGCACCCATCGTACCGTTCACGATTCTGGACGTACATCTTGCACCAGAACATCTCCTCGGCAGATACGTATTTCACAGGAACGTTGTAGACCTCCCCCGCCACGGCATTTTCGAACCAAACATCGTCCACTCGGCATATGTTGTTTACCGAGCTGAAAATAATATCGATGAAAAATCCCTCGTGAAAAACTTTCGCGAGCCACCTGACATCGTGGACCTCGATTTCATATTTATCCCCCATCATCCGACGCAATATCTTTTCGTAATCCGTGGGCCGACAGAAGATGTCCAGATCCTTCGTATCTCGGAAAATTCCCGTGAAATGATTGATCGCAAATGCACCCCCCACAAGATAGGGAATTCCCGATTCATTTAACGATTTTAACGCACCACCATAAAAGTTTTGTGCAACCTCGTTTGAACTAGCATTGGGATCAATTTTATACTCAATCATAAGTGGGCCGTGCGTTCCTTCGTGAATTCCCGCAAACTAAACCGTCCTTAACCTGACTAAGCAGGACTAGAGCCAAACCCACTGGATTTCCCTATTTTGCCGATAGTAAAATAGGATTCAATTTGGGTGAACTACCCGTCCTTAATGGGGCAAGGCCACATCCTTAGGAAGGAGCGGCTCAAACCGAGACTTGTCGATGGCTTTCATGTAAGCTTCAAGGGGATTTACAGAACCATCTTTAACGTAGCGCATAATCGCTTCGTCCATTAATTGCATACCTTCTGATTGACCACTCGCTAGCACATCAAAAAGTTTTTCGGTTTTACCCTCACGAATGATCGATCCCACAGCCAAGTTGGCGATAAGGATTTCATTCACCGCCACACGCCCTTTTCCGTCTGATTTTTTCATCAACAACTGCGCCACAACGCCGCGCAGAGATGCCCCAAGCATGGTGCGGATTTGAGGTTGTTGATTTGAAGGGAACACGTCAATGATGCGATCGATCGTTTTACGAGCATTATTGGTGTGCAATGTCCCAAAAACGAGCATGCCCGTTTCAGCCGCCGTAAGGGCTAAGGCAATGGTTTCCAGATCGCGCATTTCACCCACCAAAACCACGTCGGCATCTTCGCGAAGCGCCGCTTTTAATCCGCTCTTAAACGACGGCGTGTCGGTGTGGACTTCTCTCTGTGTGATGACGCTTTTTTTGTTCTTATGAACGAACTCAATCGGTTCTTCAATGGTCACAATGTGTCTAGAATAATTAACATTAATGTAGTCGATCAATGCCGCTAAAGTCGTTGATTTACCTGATCCCGTAGGTCCCGTCACAAGGACAATCCCGGACCGGAGCGCCGCAAATTCTTTGATGATGGGTGGAACCTTCAGTTGCTCAAGCGTCAATATTTTGGTGGGAATGATCCGGAACACCGCGCCGTAACCGTGCACCTGTTTAAAATAGTTCGCCCGGAACCGAGAATTTTCGTCCATCTGATAAGCAAAGTCGAGGTCGCCACATTTCAAATAAGCCTCCCAGCGTTGCGGACCACACGTCTCCGAGAGCATCGCCGCAAGTTGATCACCATCGATAACCTGATCTGAGATCGCCTCAATATCTCCATGCACCCGCGCCTTGGGCGGTTGACCCTGATGCAAATGCAGGTCGGAAGCCCCGTGGGAAAGCATGATTTGAAAAAGTTTATCGATTTCGCGCATGGTAAATTAGTTGTTCAAGAATTCCTTGAAAGGTCCTTTTTGATCAGCCCGCTCGTAAGCTTCCCTCGCCGTAATGACGTCGTTGACCAGCAAGTCCATCAATGAATCATCCATGAGGCGGCACCCAATTTTTTTGCCGGTTTGCATGACACCATTGAGCATATAAGTTTTACCGTCACGAATAAGCGAGGCCGCGGCTGGAGTGTTGATCAGAATTTCTAAGGCAAGCGCTCGCCCTTTCCCATCGGCGCGCGGGACCAGTTGTTGACTGACAATCCCACGCAATGACCCCGCAACCATGGTGCGAATCTGACCTTGCTGTTCTGTTGGGAAAGCGTCGAGGATGCGGTCGAGCGTGCGCCCTGCACTACTGGTGTGAAGCGCACCGAAGACAAGATGTCCGGTTTCCGATGCGGTAATGGCTAAGGAAATTGTTTCCAAATCACGCATGTCCCCCACCATGATAACATCAGGGTCTTCACGTAACGCCCCGCGTAGAGCAGCGGCAAAAGAATCCGTATGAGTCCGAACTTCGCGTTGAGTAATCTGACACCCCGCAGATTCAAAGACGTATTCGATCGGGTCTTCCAAAGTGATGATATGATCGTGGCGCGCCTGATTCACTTCCTGAACAAGCGCGGCGAGAGTCGTGGTTTTACCAGAACCCACAGGACCGGTCACTAGGACGAGACCGTTATGGAATTTTGTTAAACCTTTTACAAACGCGGGAAGACCAAGGTCCTCAAGAGTCCTGACCTTGTCGCTGACAATACGAAACACCCCTTCAACCCCTAGACGTTGACGAACAACGCTGGCCCGGAATCTTCCTTGCGCGGGATCGTCATAACAAAAATCAATGTCCCCGTTAGAATTAAATATCTCCTTCTGACTCGGGGACAGAACTGCCATTAACAAATGTTCCGTGGCCTCCGGGGCGAGCGGCGGAGCTTCGGCCCAGAACGGTTGAAGTTGCCCGTGTAGTCTCATCACCGGTGGCGTAAATGGACTCAAACATACATCCGACGCTCCGGAATCTCTCGCGTACTTCAGATAATTAGCGAGTACATTAAAGCCTTCAATCGATGTGCCTTGGGCATAAACCGGTGCAACGGATTCCCCTTCCGCATTGGCCGCAGTGGCGTCCGGGATTTCCTCGGTGGGTTCGGCGGTTGCTTCGCCGGATTCGCTTGCAGCTTGATCGTATTGCTGCTGGATCCAAGTGGTTTGCTCTTGGGACATCCACTGCATATCAAGAGAATGTGAAGTAACAGAAAATGCTTCGTTTATTGAAAGGCCTTCAGCCAGTTCCTGCATCTGTTCTGTAGTCAACCAACCTTGGTCTGCCGCTGTATCGAGAAAAAACTGATTAAATGACACCAGACAATGCTCCCCGTTTACAATTGTTGTTCCTTGTCCTTGGGTTCAATCAAGGTCGCCTCAAACTTTTTACTGAACTCCACCATTTGTTGCTGGAGTTCAGGCATCTTCTCGGCAACCAACTTGATCATCAGCTTTTGGCGATCAGGGATCATTTCGGCCAGTTCGGCGTTCATCATGAGTAGATGACAGGAATTATTTATAGAATGACGTAGAATGCGTAGTTCTGCGTGGAGCCGGAGAATAGGATCGGCAATTGAATCGGGGTCGGGGATGATTGAGGACTTGGGTTCCTGTCCCATAGGTTTCAAAGTTAAGGAAATTCCTACAAAACACAATTTTTTATTTGTCAGTCCCCGTAAGCTTGGCAATGTCACGCCACTATGGAATCAGAAGTTCTCGATATCTTCCGTAAAACTGGCGCCCTGCTTGAGGGTCATTTTGTACTCAGGTCAGGTTTGCACAGCCGTCAATTTTTTCAATGCGCCTTAGTCCTCCAAGAGATGCCTATCGTCGAAAGACTGGGAGCTCTGTTGGCCCAAAAGTTTAAAGATGACGAGATCGATACGGTGCTGGCCCCTGCGATGGGTGGGTTAGTGATTGGCCAAGAAGTCGCGCGCCAGTTGCGTAAACGGTTCATCTTTGTAGAAAAAGAAGAAGGTAAACTTGTTCTTCGTCGCGGATTCAAAATTGCCCCGGGCGAAAAAGTGCTCATCATCGAGGATGTCGTGACTCAAGGAGGTCGCGTTCAGGAAGCATTGGCGATTTTAAAAGAACATCAGGCTGCCGTCGTCGGTGCGGGTGTTCTAGTCGATCGCAGCAACGGTTCGGTCAACTTTGGCGTCCCCTTCAAAAGCTTAATTTCCCTTAAGGTAGAATCCTTTTCCCCCGATGCTCTCCCCCCTGACCTTGCTTCCACTCCTGCTATTAAACCGGGAAGTAAATAAAGACCCAAGAACACAGGCAAGAATGTCCGCGAGCGTAGAATAGACAACTCTGTCTATTTCTTCCAAACAGCCGTAAATAAGCCCTAGAATCTTCCTGATTTTCATTTTTTGCAGTTGAGTTGCGTTTCAGCTGCTTTACAGTTTCCGGCCTATGGCCTCAACTTCTCCTACAATTGAACCTCAAAACTTTCACACGTCTCAGGTCGAGCCTGATTGGAAAAAGTTCAATTTACCTGTGGAGGCTGTAGGGATTCTCCAAAAGGCCCCTAGCATAAAGGTCGCGAGCACATGTGAAGAATTGATTGACCTCTCCTGCGGCAGTCCAGATAAAGACGCGTTTGACGTGGCGTACGATGTTCCTGGAAAAGGGCCAGTGGTCGAAGCGCGTGTCGTCCGAGTCATGAACGGTATTGCCGCAAATTATCCGGAAGCTTACATGCGCCGGCGCGATCCCGATTGTATGCTTATTGCCGATGACCAACCCACGGACAAAACAACTTACCAGCAAAAGTACGGCAAACCTTTTGAGACACTCCGGCAAGAGTCGTTCCGTTGGCTGGAATCACAGCGTCTCATGGCGTTTGCATTCACAGCGGGTCAACACAAAATGGGTGTGGATGCGGTGGTTATTTGTCCTGAGAATGCAGCCTTCTTCGCACTCAACCTCGCTTTATTACAGGGCATCACGCCGGTTTCAGATATCGGCGAAAACTTTAAACCTCAATTCGTCCTCTATGTGGCCCCACCTTTTCGGCATACCCACTTTGATGGCCGACAGATCGTTGTTCATAATCGCCGCGAAGGATTGCACGAAATGTTCGCCTACAATCTTTACCCCGGACCTAGCGCGAAAAAAGGTGTTTACGGCGTCCTCATCGGTCTTGGTGAGCGGGAAGGTTGGATCACGGCACATTGTTCTACGGTCCAAGTCATCACGCCTTACGACAACATTGTGGCGATCATGCACGAGGGCGCGAGCGGCGGGGGCAAAAGTGAAATGCTCGAACAAGCCCATCGCGAGGCTGACGGCAGACTGATGCTCGGCAAAAACGTGCTCACGGGGGAACCTCAGTATTTAGAAATTCCAAGGACCTGCGCCTTGAAACCCGTGACCGACGACATGGCGCTCTGTCATCCTTCCATTCAAAAGAATGATGGAAAATTGACGGTGGTCGACGCCGAGGATGCTTGGTTTGTGCGCGTGAACCATATTACTCAATATGCTACCGATCCGCATCTTGAACGGTTAACAGCCCAACCGGTGGTCCCCTTGGCATTTCTCAACATTCGGGCTGTCCCAGGCGGGCGCGCCCTCATCTGGGATCACACGGAAGATTCACCCGGTAAACCTTGTCCAAATCCGCGAGTCATCATCCCACGGAACATTATTCCTGAAATTGTGAACGAACCTGTGACAGTGGATATTCGCAGTATTGGGATTCGCACCCCTCCGTGCACGAAACAAAATCCTTCTTACGGGATCGTTGGGTTATTCCATATTTTGCCTCCTGCCCTAGCATGGTTATGGCGGCTAGCGGCTCCGCGTGGATATTCAAATCCGAGTATCACGGATAGCGAAGGGTTGAGCAGTGAGGGTGTGGGTTCCTATTGGCCGTTTGCCACAGGGCGACAGGTGGACCAGGCTAACTTGCTGCTGAAACAATTTATCGCCACTCCACGTGTCCGTTATATTTTATGCCCCAACCAGCACGTCGGCGCGTGGGCCGTGAGTTTTATGCCCCAATGGATCGCGCGTGAATACCTCGCCCGTCGTGGTAACGCCAAATTCAAACCAGACCAAATTCTCCCTGCGCGCTGCCCCCTTTTAGGATACGCCCTCTTCCGTTTGAGTATCGAGGGCCGGGCTATTCCTGAAGAATACCTCCAAGTCGAGCTCCAACCCGAGGTCGGCACAGCGGGCTACGACGCGGGAGCCAGCTTGTTAAACAATTTCTTTAAAACAACCTTGAAGACATATCTCCACCCAGATCTGCATCCCCTGGGTCGTTCCATCATCGAACAGTGCCTCGCAGATGCTTCCGCATCCGATTACGAGAAACTCATGCCCTCGGCCTAGGCCGCAATGCCACAATGGTGGTTGCAAAAACGTAGCGCAGGGAATATGAGCCGCGAAAAGACGCAAAAAGGAATCGGGGAAAGATAATCTCACGCGAAGACGCGAAGGTTGGTGAAGTTGGAAAACAGACAGGACTGTCTGTTCTACACTTTAACCCGGCCCATAAGGGGCGTGCGGCCACTGTGGAATTGACAAATCCTGTCGGGGCAGAATTCTATAGTTTGTCCGTCCCTTCGGACGATGCCTTTGCTGCGTAAAAGAATGATGAATTATGAAACCTATGCCGAGATGTGCCAGAACTGGCGGCAGCCTGAGTCAGAATCATAGGAAGCCGGAAGCTTCCCAGCTTGTAGCCGGTGGTTGAGCGAGGTTACGAGCGACACCACCGGACCACCGATACCAACGACAAACGCATCCCGGAGGGATGCCAGCAACGGCCGCTTCAATCCAAATACCGCTCCTCGAATGCTTCCCCGAGAACTTCCGATTCATTTTTGCATCTTTTGCGGCCTTTTAGCGGCTATTTTCCCTGTCCTTCTCTTCTGCGCTTTCTCTCAGCTCGCGCCTGATACTGTGATGGCCTGCAATCGCAGTGCCCGCGCCGTCACGAGTCCTCCCCATTGATCTCCGCCCTTCATGGGTCTGGAACCCTCCTGACGCCTCTTGCCAAATAGCTTCCTGTTCTTTTCGAATACCTTCTCCACAAAATCCCTGCTCCCCAATACCGCTCCATCCGCAAAATAGCGTACCCGGCACCGAAGCATCTCCTCTCGTGTCAATTCTCCGCCTGCTTCCAATACGGACTTAACTTGCTCCTTCGCAAATCCACTGGATTCTTTCCCGGCTTCCGGCTCTGCCCCACCTTGGAGATACACATGCTGTCTATAGCGAGCAGAAACCGACTTCCAACTCCCGGCCGGTTTGACCACAGCCCGATTGATGACCACACCCAACCCCTCCCGTGCTTTGCTGTTTCCTCCCACTGCCTCTCCGTACCCGCTCCATCGGTACTCCTTGGGATCCTGAACCATGGACGCCCTGACAGGATTTAAATCGATGTACGCTGCCATCGTTGTGAGGGCCAAGCCATCCTCCACAAGAACACTCTTAAACCGTTCCTCCCAAAGGGTGCCCACGCGATTGTGATTCCGGTTGTACCAGACGCTTAACCGTTGTTTAAGCA
>Ga0163154_10009879_pt1 | contig 10778 bp, 7 predicted proteins | sample OliLakLV19MP9P1_FD_148649 | JGI IMG/M metagenome (GOLD analysis project Ga0163154, IMG submission 148649) | Freshwater microbial mat bacterial communities from Lake Vanda, McMurdo Dry Valleys, Antarctica - Oligotrophic Lake LV.19.MP9.P1 | ecosystem: Environmental > Aquatic > Freshwater > Lake >...
CCTGCTCGACTACCGCGCGCGCTATCGAAGCCTCGACACCGACAAATATCTCATGTGGGCCGACCACGGCATCTCCGTGGCGGCCAATGACGGGGAGATGAACGAGGTGCTGGCGTTCGGATTCACTGTCACCGAATTTTTCCGTGAGCTGCGCGACATCGTAAAAGATCGACAAATCATCGGGCATTTTCATGAATGGATGGCGGGCGTGGCCGTCCCGCGCATCGCTCATCTCAAGATTCCCGTCCACACGGTTTTTACGACGCACGCCACCTTGCTCGGCCGCTATCTTGCCGGCGACGATCCTCATTTTTATGAGAATCTGCCCTATCTGAATCCCGACGCCGAGGCTGCAAAATACAACATTTACTCGCGATTCCAGATCGAGAAAGCGGCCACCCACGCAGCGACGGTTTTCACAACCGTCAGCGACGTCACCGCCATCGAAGCGACCAAGCTGCTGGACCGCCGGCCCGATCACATCCTGCCCAACGGCCTGAATATTCACCGGTTCACCGCGCTCCATGAGTTCCAGAATCTTCACAACCTTTACAAGGAAAAGATCCACGAATTTGTGATGGGGCATTTCTTCCCCACGTATTCGTTCGATCTCGACAACACGATTTATGTCTTTACGTCAGGTCGATATGAATATCGCAACAAAGGGATGGATTTGTATGTGGAGGCGCTTTATCGCCTGAATCAGCGGCTGAAGCACGAGAAGGATCGCCCGACGATCGTCGCGTTCGTGATCACGCGGGCGGCCACGCGCAACATCAACGCGAACGTGCTTCAAAATCAGTTGATGTTTGATGACCTGAGGCAATCGTGCAAAACGATTCAGGAAGAGATGGGCCGAAAGCTCTTCACCGCCGCCGCCAACGGGCGCGTGCCGATGGCTCAGGAGTTGCTCGATGAAGAAGCCAAAGTGCGATTGAAACGGGCGATGCACGCCTGGCGACATCACCGCCAGCCCACGATCGTCACCCACGACCTGGCCGACGATGCCGGCGATCCGATCCTGCGCCACCTGCGGCATCGCTGGCTGGTGAATTCGGTCGACGACCCGGTGAAAGTCGTGTTCCATCCCGAATTCGTCTCGGCCACCAGCCCGCTCATCAGTCTCGACTATGAACAGTTCGTGCGCGGCTGCCACATGGGCATCTTCCCGAGCTATTACGAGCCGTGGGGTTATACGCCGATGGAGTGCGTCGCACTGGGTATACCCGCGGTGACGACGGACCTGAGCGGCTTTGGGGCGTATATTGAGAACAAGCTTCCCGAAACCTGGCAACGCGGCATCCGCGTGCTCAATCGCCGAGATCACAGCTTCGACCAGACCGCCGATGATCTGGCGACGCACCTGTATGATTTCGCCAAGCTGACGCGCCGCCAGCGCATCGAGCTGCGCAACCGCGTCGAGAGCATCTCACAGATGTTTGATTGGTCGGTGCTGGTCGGCGCGTATCACGAAGCCCACGCCATGGCCCTTGAACGGGCGGCGGGCTTTCGGCCGGGGAAGTTGGATGTGCGGGTGGTTTGAAATTCAGATCAACTGAGGGATTGCGACGAACTTATCCAGAAATTTGACCCACTCGAATGAGCATGCCCTAAAAATTCGCTTTCGGCACGCGCACGCCAAACGACCATCCGGCGGTGTAGTTGTCGACTTTCACCAGGATGCGGTTGATTCCGGCTTTTAGAAACACCGGCACCTTGTCGGCCGAAGGCGCGTAGCCACGCCCGATCTCGTTAGTGTGAATGAGTTTTCCGTTGAGCCATACCTTCACGCCATCGTCGCTGCCGATTCCCAGGACGACCTCGCGCTGGTGGACGGATTCGATCTCGGCGTAGCCATATCCCACGCACCAATCCATCGCCGCCAAGGCCCCCCCGAGGTCGACTTTGCCGGCTCTGCCCGCGCGGGCTTCGTGCCACTTTAAGGTTTTGTCTCCGGCGCGACAGGTGGCAGTCAGATCGACCGATCCGTCAGTTCGTTTGAGATAATCATCTTCCACGGGCGTCTTGAGATCGAGCGTGATCTTGTTGGGATCAGGACCTTTGAACGGGCCGATGACCTGCCACGATTGAATGCACTCGTCGTCGCCCACGCGCTGCGCTTTATCCCAACTGGCCCGGAGATCTTTCGCATCGACTTTTCCAAAGTTTTTTCCGCTTGTGGGCACGAGCGTTTTCTTGGCGTCGAGCTCGGGCAGGAAACCCCCGCTCTTCTCCTGGCCGTGCGCGGCGATCAGTTCGTCACAGAGGCTGACGATCTGATCCAGCGTCAGTGTCGCCGCCGTCAACGGATCGAACATCGCCGCCTGATAAACGTGGTCGCGTCGGCCTTCCAGCGCGGCGCGGATGAACAATTCATGCTGGGAAATATGGGGATTCATGTACGCGACAAGCTGCGGCGGAAGCTCGCCAACGGTGGTGAATTGCAAGCCCGCGCGATCGACCAGCGTGGGCGCCTCGGCGATGGCCGAGTCCGGCAGGTTGGCGATCGCGCCGTTGTTTGGCATGTTGCCGTATACGACCGATGGCGTGCCGGTGACGATGCTATGAATGATGGTGCTGCCGTACTCGTGGCTGCGGTGATGAATCATCGGTTCATCGTTTGTGCTGAACGTTTTCATGCGGACGAATTCGTCCACGATGCCATCGCACCGGCGGAGATATTCGTCGAGCGGCACGCCGTACCGGGCGATCGTCTCGGCCCCGCGCGGGATGAAGTAGGGGCTGTATTCGGCATTGTGCTCGGACGATTCGGTGACGAAATGCCCCAGCACTTTCATCATCTCAAAACGCACTTTGTTTGATCCGTAAATGTCCGGCTTTTCCATCGCCTTAAAGAGCTTCGGATAGAGGTCCACGCCGTCCTTTAGCAGCCGCGTATAGAAGGCCATGTGATTGATGCCGGCGCAGATGAAATCGACTTTTTCGGGGTCTTCACCAATGTAGCTCATCAGCTGGTTGAGCGTTCCCTGCACGCTGTGGCAGAGCCCCACCGCGCGGATGGGCGAGGTGCGGGTGATGGTCTGCATATTCATGCTCATCGGATTGGAATAATTGAGCAGAACCGCGCGCGGGCAGATGTCGGCCATGTCGCGAGCGAGGCCACTTAGCATCGGGAAGGTCCGCAGCGCGCGGAAAAGCCCGCCGGGCCCGGTGGTGTCGGCGATGGTGAAATTCAGACCATACTTGCGGGGAATCTCGAAATCGACGAGCGTCGAATCAAATCCACCGATCTGCACCATGTTGATGACAAAATCAGCCCCGCGGAGGGCTTCGCGGAGATTCTCGGTCGCCTCGATTCTGGGATTGGCGTCAAGCGACTTGGCGACTTTGCGACACAGGCCCGCACCCACCTGAAGGCGGTCGGCGTCGATATCCATGTAGCTGAAAGTGGCATTCTTAAATTCAGGAAACGACAAAATATCGCCTGTGAGATTTCGGCTGAACACCACGCTCCCGGCGCCGATAAACGCGATTTTAACCATGATATTTCCTAGCTCGCTTGATGCTTGGCAGTCCGTGCCGTGAAACGCAACGCTTAAACTCGAAGCTCAAAAAAGACACCAAGCGACTTTCGCAAGATTTGTGTTTGTCGTCAAATCATTGTTGCCGCTCGGTTTGACGTTCGAAATCACACCTTGATGTTCCGATCTCAGGCGGAATTGCAGGCAAGATCAGTCATTCTTTTCATCATCAACCTCGGGTTTGACGCTATTTCGTGTGGTCGGAGGCTTGATGGCATCGTCCTTGGCGCGATGTGTTTGCTGACCCACCGCTTTAAGAATCACGTCGTCAAACATCACCACGCCCGGCGTGAGATAAGCGTACAAATCGACCTTGAGAAACTGCACGGGAAAGTGGACGTGTTGTGGATTGAGATCATCAATGACGTCCACCCACTCGCCCCCGGTTGGCCCGCTGGGGGGAACCTGGCGACGATACACCTCGCGCAGGGCATCCTGGCCGGAGACGTTCTTGCCTCGCGTGTAGCCTTTGACGAAGACGTGCAGTACGGGGCCTTCACTTTTATATCGAAAGCTCAGGCGATAACGCGTATCCGGCTCGATCGCGATCTCCCGGCTGATGCAGGCCATGCCAGGGTTTTCGGCGCACCAGCGTGAGAGATTCATGGCCAGCACTTCGTTGTTTTTCTCGGCCACCTTCGTGCGGTAGATGACCACTTTGTCCTCATCCGGCAGGGTCGTGCTGATCGGCGGATTGTATTTTTCCTTTAGGTAGAGCGTGAACCAGGCGTCGGGTTTCGTGAAATCTCCTTCCAGGAGCAGGTTCGGATTGGTTTTCCAAAGCTCAGTCGCGATGTCGTCCTCGGTCACCGCATTCGAAGGCACGTAAGTGTGTGGCCTGACGCCCTGAAAAGCTTCGACCACATGCTCGGCGGCAAAGCGAAAGTCCTGCTTGGTCTCGACGTTCATCTCCAGCTCTTTTGTCCTGGCATCGGCGGCGCGCAGGTCGAGTATCTTGACGCGCCATGTCCATGGCCCGCTTCCTGTAACATCCCCCCAGGCGACGATCTGGGCGTCCGCTTCCTTAGCCAGTTCCTTCGCCTTTTCGGCAGGTGTGTCATGCGTGACGGGCTCGGACTGCGTGGAGACTAGATCATCAACGGCGAAGCCGTCAATGATTTCATACAGTTTGCTGCGATCCAGCTTGGTGCGCAGTGCAAAACCGGCATCTTCGCGAAGTTTTTCCGAAGCGTCGCCGGCCATGGGCAGGAACAGCACACGGGCTTTGGTATCTGCGGCGCCGCGCGACGCCGGAACGACGACGGCGCTGAACAAAATCGCCAGAAAAATGGATCGGCTGAGGATTCGGGAGACGAATTGCATGGGGCCTCAACTGTTTTTACGCATGGGCGAAGATAGTGTTGCGACTCTGCGAAGCTGCTACAATCTCAGGATAGTCCATTTGGAAAGGCGGCCAGAGCGGATGAATAAGAAACGGTTTGGATACGCGCGATGGGTGGTCATGGTGGCGATCGCAGCCTTCATCGTGGCCTTGCCGGCTCGGGCGGCGGATGAACCCAAAGAGGCCAAGCCTGACAAGAAGGCCCCTGCCGAGAAAGCCGATCCGGCACTGACGCAGGCGCTTAATGATGCGATCGCGGCGCTCAGTTTGGAATATCAGACGGCGATTCGCAATCGCAAGCCGCTGCGCATCGCCAGCAATTATTTCCAAAGTACGCCAGGGCAACCGACGTTGCCTCCCGAGATCATTCTCGACGCGATCGAGAAGAGCAAGCTCGACGCGATCGAGAAGAGCAAGAAAGGCGATCCCGGATTGCACGGATTTGTGAAATGGCAGTTGATGTCCGGATTGCCTACCGTGTTGGAAGCGGGCCTGGATAAGAAACTGGTCAGCGCGTATGAAAAGGTGCCGGTTCTTTCGCCGCGATACGGAATGTCGGATCGCGATCGCAAGAATCTTGACAAGCTTGTCTCGGGCGGAAAAGCCGAACACCAGCGCGACATTACGCTCCAATACAACAAGGCCGCCGACCTGAGCGAGGTCGCCAACACCCAGGTGCTTAAATATCGCGATGCGCTGGCCGCGCGGGCGCCGCGCACCGCCGGTGGGGTGAAGGCAATGGTGAAGGATGCTTACGAGCGTTTTCATGCCGGCTTGGTTTTTACAGAATTTCGCGAATCGCTCACCGGCGCACTGCGAACCTGGGCCATCGAAGCCAAGCCAGGCGAAGTTGCTGACATGGCCCGTGTGCTTCGTAAAATCCTGGCCGAGCCTCCGGTGACGTATTATTCTGAGCCTGTTTTTGATTCGAAGAAGAATACTTATAGTTGGAGGTTGGCTTCGGTGACGTTTGATAATTCGAAGTCGCTTGAAGATATTACGACTTTCCTCGAAAACACCGCGGCAGAGGAAAAGTCGAAGTAGATCACCTTTACAACGAAAGGCTCCAATGAGCATCAAAGTGAAAATTCCTTCGCCGCTTCGCAGCTACAGCAACGGCGCGGACACGATCGAAGTGGAAGGCGAGAATGTTGGGGAGGCACTCGATCACCTCAAAACCAAGGCGGTGGGCATCGAAACACGGCTGTTCAAAGGGCCGGCCTTGAACCGATTCGTGAACGTGTATGTGAATGAAGAAGACATTCGGTTCCTGAAGAATCTCGAAACGCCCTTAAAGGACGGCGACGCCATCAGCATCGTCCCCGCGATTGCCGGAGGCGGGCGGTGAGATCAGTTTGAGTGGGGCGCGGCTGGCAATTTTCGGGGCATCTGCACATGGCTCAATTCAGCAAACGTTCGTGGTTCACCTTCCCTACCCGCAACCAGGTGGAGCAACCCATCATCTGGGAGATGTCGCGCAAGTTTCCGGAGGTGATTTTCGATATCCGTCAAGCCAGCGTGCAAAACGAGATCGGCATCATGGCGGTTCTGCTCACGGGTGAGGAATCGGAAGTTCTGGGGGCCATCGCCTATCTCCGTTCGCGAGGCGTGACGGTGGAACCGATCGAAAAAAGCGTGGTGGAAGGTTGAGCAGGGCGTTTCGGATTGAAGGTCTTATCGCTGCCACGCACACGCCGTTCAATTCGGACGGATCATTGCAGTTATCGTTGGTGGCGCGACAGGCGGCGCATCTCATCGCGCGGGGCGTCGCTGGCGTTTTCATCTGTGGGACGACATCAGCGCCTATGCCACCGCCCGCGCGGCCGCAGGTGGGCAGTTTGACTTGCTATTTGGCGGAGATTCGCTTATACTCTCTGCTTGGAAAGTCGGGGCACGAGGGTTTGTAGGGGCCACCAGTAACTTTGCCGCGTCGATCTATCAACAAGTCCTGCAACGTGCAGGCGAAGGCGATCAGACGTGCGCTTCCAGCCTGCAGGAAATCGCGAAAAAGATGATCGATGTTTTAAGTCCGTGGGGGGTGCTCAACGCGGGCAAAGCGCTCATGCGACGTCACGGGATCAACCTGGGTCCTTGCCGGCTCCCGCTGACAAGCCTGACCGACGCGCATTACGCGCAACTGGTGCAAGACCTGGACAAAGCGGGAATTCTGCAACATCTCTAATTCGTAATATTCGTTCTTCAATTTTCAACTTTGTTCTACATCTGGCTCTGCTTGCACTGGGCATGCTCGGCTTGACGAGAATGAAGATCGCAACCTCTGTAACCGTTAAGGTTCTGCGCGGTCGGCACGTTCTCCGCGCGTTTGATTTTATTCTACCCAGCTCAAGGTACACTGCTTTTTCATGACTGATTCCTTATCCGATCGTATAGTTCAACACGTCAAATCTGACGCGTATCGCCCCATCAAACCCCGGCAGCTCGCCAAGCAGTTGGAAGTCTCCAGCGAACAGGAATATTCCTCGTTCCGCGAATCCCTGCGCGAGCTGATGCACGCCGGCAGGGTGGTGCTGGGTGCGGGGGGCAGCGTGGTGTTGCCCACGCAAAAATCCAGCACCAACGAGATGGTGGGGATTTATCACGGTAAGAAGGGCGGCTTCGGGTTCGTCGTGCCCACCGATCCGGGCAGCCACGAAGATCTTTACGTGCCGCGCGGCGACAATGCCGGTGCGATCACCGGCGATACCGTGCGCGCCAAGATCACCAACCGCCGGCCCGGCGCGACGGGACAGCTGATCGAAGGACGCGTCACCGAAATTGTCGAGCGATCAACCAAACGCTTCGTCGGCACGCTCTCCAAGCAGCATGGCCAATGGGTGGTGCTGCCCGATGGCAACATGATTCTCGATCCGATTCTTGCACCGGATGCCGCCTCACGTCACATCCGCATCGGCACGAAGGTGGTGATCGAGCTCACGCAATTCCCCGAGCGCAATCAGCAGGGACAAGGCGTGATTGTCGAAGTGCTCGGCGCTGCCGGCGAAAAGGACGTCGATCTCAAGAGCGTCATCGTGCAGTTCAATCTGCCAGGCGAATTTCCCGATGAAGTGCAATCCCAGGCCCGGCGATCGGTCGATTCGTTTGATCCCGAGACCGAGCGACATGCACGACTCGATCTGACTCAAGAGATCATTTGCACGATCGATCCCGACGACGCCAAAGATTACGACGACGCGATCAGCCTGAAAAAACTTCCCGGCGGAGAGTGGGAATTGGGCGTGCATATCGCTGACGTGTCGTTCTTTGTGCCCGAAGGTTCGCCGCTCGATCTGGAGGCGCAGAAGCGCGGCAACAGCGCGTATTTCCCCGGACACGTCATCCCGATGTTGCCGGAAATCCTCAGCAACGGCGTTTGCTCGCTTCAGGAAGCGGTGCCCCGACTCTGCAAAACCGCATTCATTACGTTGGATGAAGATGCCAGGCCGACCAAGACGCGATTTGCCAACACCATCATCCACAGCCGAAAGCGTCTGCGCTATCGCGAGGCGCAGGCGATCATCGACGGGCTGCGCGACATCCCGCATCCCGACGGCCCGCGCCGGATCGACGATTATCCCCAGGAAGTCGTCTCGCTCCTGCACGATATGGATCATCTCGCCAAGCGCATCCAGAAGCGTCGGCGCGCCGCCGGGCAGCTCACGCTCAACTTGCCGGAGGTGGAACTGATCCTTGATGAAGACGGCAAAGTGATCGGCACGGAGCAGGAAGACAGCAGTTTCACGCACACGCTCATCGAAATGTTCATGGTGGAAGCCAACGAGGCCGTCGCCCGGATGCTCGATCGGCTCGATGTGCCTTTTCTGCGCCGCGTCCACCCTGAGCCTGAAATGCAAAGCTCCGAACGGCTGCGACATTTCGTGCAGGTGGCCGGCTACAAGATGCCCAAGGTCATGGACCGCAAGGCGCTCCAGGTCTTGCTGGACCAGGTAAAGGACAAGCCCGAATCGTTCGCGGTGAATATTGCGATACTCAAGAGCCTGACCCGCGCCGAATATTCACCCGAAAAGATCGGCCATTATGCGCTGGCCAGCGAGCACTATGGACATTTCACGTCGCCCATCCGTCGATATGCGGATCTCACGATCCACCGCCTGCTCGATGCCTACTTCGAGGCCGGCGGGCAAAATTCATCGAAGCGGCTGCATATTGAAGGCACGCCTTCCTACGACGACCTGAAGGCGCTCGGCAGGCAGATCAGCTTCACCGAACGCCGCGCCGAAGATGCCGAGCGCGAGTTACGGCAGGTCAAAATTCTGGAATTGCTCAGCAAACGCATCGGTGAAGAATTTGAGGGCGTCATTACAGGCATCACCAACTTCGGCGTGTTCGTGCAGATTCGCGAATATCTCGTCGATGGACTGATCCGATATGAAGATTTGATGGACGATTGGTGGGACGTGGACGAACGAGCCGGGCAGATTCGCGGGCAGCGCACCGGCAACCGCATCGGCATCGGAGACCTGGCGAAAGTGCTGGTCGTTCGCGTAGACGTGCCGCGTCGCGAGCTGCAATTGTCGATCACCGAATTAAAACGAAGAAGCGGCGCCCCGATGGAAAATCCACCCGCCGGCCCGAAAAAGAAAGGCGGCGGAAGGCCCAAGGCAAGCAGCCAGAATCGCGGCGGCGGCTCGGTGAAAAAGCGGCAGGGGAAGAAGCGCCGGTAACGGCAAGCTTGGCCCGATCTCATCTAGCAAATACAGCCCGACCGTAGCGTGTAGCCGACGAGCTTGCTCGCGGAGAATCTCAAGCAAGCTTGGCGTCTACACGCTTTGGGCGAAGGGAAATTGGTCCAAGCGTCAATCCAGTCCGAAATTCGACTTGAGCTTCAGACTGCCCCTTCCCAAAGAGCGATCGTTCCCTTCACCTTTCCCCGAAGCGCCCTACAATATCGTCGTCATGAATTTCACCAAAATGCACGGAATCGGAAACGATTACGTTTATATCAATGGATTTGTCGAACTCGTTGCCGATCCCGTGGCCCTGGCTCAGGTGATCTCGGATCGCCATTTCGGCGTGGGGTCGGACGGGCTTATTTTGATACTCCCCTCCGACCGGGCCGACGTACGCATGCGGATGTTTAATGCCGACGGTTCCGAAAGCGAAATGTGCGGCAATGGCGTGCGGTGTGTCGCGAAATATGCGTTTGACCATGGCTTGACGCGCAGCAATCCGATGAAGATCGAAACCGGCAGGGGCGTGTTGACGCTCGATTGTCACGTGGTTGAGGGAAAAGTGCGCGAAGTGACGGTGAATATGGGCGAGCCGATCCTGACACTGGAGCGCATTCCCGTTCTGCCCCATCTCCTGCAAGCCACCAGCCAAGCCGCGACCCACCGATTCACCACACAAGATCCCACACAGAAATTTGACGCAACATTTGTATCCATGGGGAACCCGCATGCGGTGCTATTTGTTGAAGACGTTGCAAAAATCGAAATCGAAAGGCTCGGCCCGCTGATCGAGCCCGCCGAAGTTTTTCCTCGGCGTATCAACGTGCATTGGGTGCAGGTGATTTCACGCGATGAGGTCATCATGCGCACCTGGGAACGTGGCAGCGGAGTGACGCTCGCCTGCGGCACCGGCGCGTGCGCGGTGGCGGTGGCCGGGGTGCTGACAGGGAAAACCGGGCCCAAGATTCTCGCCCATCTTCCCGGTGGCGATCTGGAATTGAATTGGCGCACGGACACGGACAAGGCCGTCCTCATGAAGGGCGCTGCGACGGAGGTGTTTACTGGCGAGTGGAATCGGTGACTCTTTTTGACGCGGCAAAAGTGTCCAAGTCCGTTTCATGCCGGAGACGCACTTTTTGAAGCGGGTTTATTGGGTTCCTAGTCTAAAAAACCCGATTTCCCGATCCGCTTGCGATCTCGCAGGCT
>Ga0163154_10009882_pt1 | contig 10775 bp, 10 predicted proteins | sample OliLakLV19MP9P1_FD_148649 | JGI IMG/M metagenome (GOLD analysis project Ga0163154, IMG submission 148649) | Freshwater microbial mat bacterial communities from Lake Vanda, McMurdo Dry Valleys, Antarctica - Oligotrophic Lake LV.19.MP9.P1 | ecosystem: Environmental > Aquatic > Freshwater > Lake >...
GAGGGCGGCGGTGCGATAAAGCGGCGAGCCCGCAATTCCTCAAGGGTGGGGGCGGGGAGATTGGATCTGGTTGGATCTCCGATGGGTCTGTCGCGTGCGGCGAGCGGCTCGTTTGACACACCTCGCCGAAAGAGCTGGTCAATGATCGAGCGGGTGGTGGCAGGCTTTGGCGGGTTTTTTGCTGCGGCAGCACTCATGCTGCCCGCCTTCGCTTGCTGCTCCCTGCAGAGATATTCGCTCAACTTACAGAGCGCCTGATGGGCCTCCATTTGTGCTTCGGTTGCCAAAACGCGATGGATGGCACCGTTAACCCGGAATTCGAATCCGTGCACGGGGCCTGAAATCTCCTGAAAGTCTGTGAGAAGCTTGTCCACCTTCCACCTTAACAGGTTTTCGGGAGCCTTTGGCGAAAGTTCTGCCAGCACCGCCTCCACTACCGTTTCGTCCGAGAAGGGGCCTCGATTGCCGCGCTCCGCAATTTTCCAAAAGCTCGAAAAAGCTGTTACCGTGGGGGGTGCAAGAGAACCTAGAACTCATCGCAGTCGATCCCACGGCAGTGTATTTCCGGGGCGGTCACGCTCCAGAAATGACCTCCGAGGAGCTTCATATTCTGCGTAATTCGATTCGCATCAGAGGCTTGAGGCAGCCCATTCGGATCACCTCTATCGACTCCTGTCGCTACCGAATCGTGGACGGTGAGCGGCGAATGGTGGCCATCCTCAGCCTCCTCAATTCGGGCATCATCCTTCGGCCCAGCACCATCAAAGGCTACCTCGTCGAATTCGACAATGTCTTCGAGGAACTGATGGATCGTTTTGTCTGCAATTTGCACCGCGGGTTCGACACCCGGGACATGCAGCGGGTCTTCCACGAGGTCATGGAAGCAGGCTCCCGCCCGGCTGATATCGCTGCCTACTCAGGCCTCCCCCTCAACGTTGTGACTTCGATCATGGAAGGTTCAGGGGATCCTCGCAGCAGCACCTCGATGGCGACCCCGGTGCCGTCCTACACCGCGATGCAGGAATTGATCTCCGAGGTCGAAGGGATCCGCGCCAGCATCCGCGGCGGCCCCCGCCTGCTCCAAGTCCTTCGCACCGCTTACGACTACAGCCTCGGGATCGTGCCCTTGGACGACTGCATCACAATCCTTCAGCGCGCTACCGATGAATGACCATTTTCCAGAAACCAACAACACTCCCGTCATGCGGATCCGCTCGGACTTCGCAGACGAGCTCTGCGCTGGCGACCTCCTGATCGCCGCGCACGAACTCCTCGATCCAAGCAAACCCTACAAGCAGCCCCGATTCATTGGCTTCTACATCTCGAAGCAGAAACAGTACCTCACGGACGGCATCCTCAATGCCGAAATCACCCCCTGCGGTCTGATCGAAGATCTGGCCCGCCGGCTCAAACGGTTAAAGATTTGGTTTAATCTCGATGTCAAGATCGATAGCACCGGCCTCGACCGAGGTCAAATGGTGCTCTACGACCGCACCAATGGAGACTGCTACCTGGTGACCGTGCGCGAAGCAGTTGGCCAGCTCCAGTACCTCAACAAGCGACGGCCGGCCGCGCGGTAGACCAACCGATCCCTGCCTTGGAGCGGACAGCCAGCGAACATGTCGTCCCCAGGTCGCCCATTATCTTTTTTGCGATACGGACAAAAAGTAACGCAGCAAAAAACAAAAAAAACCATGAATGCACCAACGAATACGGGCAGCGTCGCTGCCGCCGGAACAAAGCCAAACCAGAGCATGAAGGCGGGGTACATCTGCCTCGCAGTCGCCTCGTTTTTCATCCTCGCCCTTGGCGGCGTGGGTTGGCTCATCGCCGCACCACTGTCGCTTGCGGCGCTCGTCCTCGGAATCGTAGGACTGACCAAGGGGAACACCACCAAGGGGGTGATCCTGGTGATCGCCGCTTTTGTGGTGCCTATCACCATACAGGGCGTGCAGATTGCGCTCACGGTGAACGCGATGACCGAACGCCTATCGCGCTGAGGACATCCTCGCTCGCGATTCTTCGCAACTGAAGGCGGCCAGCAACGGATGCCGCCACCCCCTGCGTGAACGAACCGACTAGTGGGGGGTCGCGGCCTTCCGCACCTGCGATCAGCGGCTCAATCCCTGTCCTTGCTCATGCCAGCGATCGGCTAGCGCAGGATCGCCAACCTCAGTTGAGGGCTTTGATGAAGTACCGAAATCCCGGAAGCCCGGTGATGATCGGATTGGCCGTCACGTTCGGCAAATACCGAGTGGCTCCCAGGGTTGTTGTGAACAGCTTGATTGGCCCTGGGGACGGGGTCAAAAGGTGGTTCCCCCCGAAATTGAGATAGATCGTATAGGCATAACTGGCGTCCGCAGCCAGTCCAAGATAACCGGCGGGCTGGCCCGAAGGGGCGGTCGCGAAGGTTGCAGCAGTCGCGAAGGTGCTCCCGTTCGCCGAGGTCAGCAGGGAGGAAGAGCTAACTCCGAGGTACGAACCGCCGGGAGAGCGGTGAATCCGCAAAGGTGTGCTCACAAAGGTTCCGTCCCAAAAGACGTATCCAAAGCTGTAGTTCGAGCCCACGTAAATGTAGCCCGCAAAGGAGCCGGGGACGCGGCAAAGCAGGCTGTCTTCGATCCAGTCCATGGATGTGGACACCAAGTTGGGGTTATTAAAAGTGATGGTTCTCCAGACCGAACCGTCATAGACCCTCGGGTAATAGCCGGGCGCGTTGGTCTGGCCATTCATCTCGAAGATCCGGCCGCCGTTGCCCAGACGCGAGTAACTGGGGGTGGTCGATCCGCTCGCGGCAATGTTAGTGAAGGATGATCCGTTGCCGTTGGTGTAATGGTAGGTGTAGCTCGTCGTGCGGTATCCCCACAGGGTTCCGTCGCGCGACGGGCTCAGAATGACCCCAATTGACGGAACATTCGCAACGAAGGTCCAAGTGTTAGCCGACGGATCGAAGAGGTACACGTCACGGTTGGGATTTATGCCGATCACCCGGTCCGAGAGAATGACCTTGGTAAACCAACCGCCGGGCAGGGCGGCCATTGCGGTTACGGTCCCCGTGGACAAACTGATGTAGTTATTGTAGAAGATATTGGCGCAGAACGCGTACCCACCGCAGACCCAACCCGGATACGCAAACGACGCGAATCCCGATGTTCCAGAAAGAGCCCTCGTGGTTCCAGTGACATATACGATCTGGTACGGTAATCCCGTCGGAATGGCTCCGACCACCACTGGCTGTACGGTGCCGTCCCCGGCGGATTGGTAAGAGAGAAGTACCACACTGTTTTGGGCGTTGGACGTGTTGAGCATCGTCTTGCCGTCCGCTTCCGTCCATGTCGCCAAACCGGAGGCCCCCGCCCAGATCGGACGGTCACTTCCGTCGTAACCCAGAAACTGACTCATACCCAGATTGATTGCTTCGGAAATCGGGTTGGCGAGTCCTCCTGCAACCAACGTAGTGTTGAGGTCTGGATAGGTGGTCGGGTTGAAGGATTGACCGTTGAGCTGGAGGAAGCGGCCACCATCGATACTGGTGGCCGTTGACGGATAGAGAATCGTTCCCCCGATCGGAATGTCGGGCGGTGCGCCCGTAGTCGAAACGTTCCCATCGGCGTCGGTTTTCATTAATCCTGCGCCGATCCCTTCATGTCGGAGGCTGCCGGTTGAGTGCAGGTCAGTAAATTTTCCTTTCTCGGCAACGCTCTGGCCGATGGTTGTACCGTTAATGGTCCCGCCCGTGATCGCGACCCCGTCGGCGTTCTGCGTCGCCAGCGTGCCTAGCCCCAAGCCGCTCAGAAGCGATGCACCACTCACAGCTTCGGTGTTTCCCAAGACATCCGTCTTCAAAAATCCATCTGACAGGGTCGTAAATTGCACCGTGCCAGTCGCCTTGAGGTTCACTCCTTCGAGATCGGTGAATTTTCCTTTCTCCGCGACGGTCTGACCAATCGTCGTTCCGTTGATTGTACCGCCGGTGATGGCCACGGCATCGGCGTCCTGGCTGGCCATCGTCCCTAAATCGAGGGAGGAGACCAAGGAGGCCCCGCTCACGACGGCGATTTTCCCGTCGGAGTCTGTCTTCAGAAACCCGTCGGGCAAAGCTGAGAAGGTCACGTTGCCGGTCACGGTCAGATCCGTGAAGGTTCCTTTTCCTGGCGTTGTTCCCCCGATGTCGCCTCCGTCGAATGTGCCCCCACTGATGGACCCATCGGCGTTGACCGTGAAAATTGATTCGCCGGCGGTATTCTCGATTCGCAGGGGAGCCTGCCCATCGCGGCCTCGAACAGTGACGCGAGCGAGTGGATCATCGGTTCCAAACCCCCAGTCACCTTGACGGTCGATTACTCCTCGGAAATCGCCCGCAGTGGCATCGAAGAATCCCAGCATGCCGGTTCCTGCGGATGCGCCCGCCCCGGTGCTGAGAATGGAGTAGTCTTGTCCCCCGGTGGGTCCAAGGAGGGTGAGTCCCGATCCGATTGATGACCCACTAGAACTGATCGTTGTCCGTGACGTGTAGCCACCGAGCATTCCGCCGTTGAGCCAAAGGCTTGCGCTGCTGGAACCGATCAGGTTCGTAACGGAGAAGCCATCGGTGTTGAAGTTTGCCGTGCCACCGGTGATGGCAACCGCACCCGCATTCTGGCGAGCCATGGTTCCCGCACCGAGATTGTCGAGGGCGACCGTTGGATTGCTCACATCCGAGAGGTTGAGCGTCGAATCCAAGGCGCCGTACCAGCCCGATCGAACCCAAACACGTTGATTCGTGCCACTGTAGTCCAGGGGTCGAATGATCGACGGGGTGCTGGTTGCCGATGAACCATTGACCAGCGTGTAGGTGTCCAGCTTGCCACCGTTGGCGACGACCATTCGGATACCAGAGGTGCGGCCCTCGGTTGCGACACCATCGAGGTTGCCAGCGCCGCCGGTCAGGCCGGTGATCTGGTGGCCATTGAGAACGACATCGGTTTCGGTGTACGTCGTGGCGGCCTGGGTGGTCGGGGCGGAGGATCCAGAACCACCCGCGTAGGACGTTCCCGCTGAGTCATAGGCGGTGAACCGAAAGCTGTAACCCGATCCCGTTGATGCGAGTTTGGATGCGTCGATCACCACATCGACGGGGATGGGGTTTTCGGAGAGACCTCGAATCGCCGTCAATACGGCGGTGTTCTGGGCCTCGTTGTTTGTGCCGGCGAGGGACGCGTGATTGTTGTTGTGATACTTGAGCACCTCAAGTGCTGAATTGATCGTCGCGAGGTCATGGGCATCTGCCTGGGATTTCCCCCACTGGTAGTAGCCTCGATAGGCGACGATCCCGGCCAGGGCGAGCGCGCCCATCAGGCCGATGACGGTGATGAGCTCGACCAGCGAATACGCGCGGGTAGAGCGAAAAGGGTGAGTCTTCATAGGGTTTTTCCGGTTAAAGTGATTATTCGTCAGTAGGCCAGGGTGGCGCTGTCGGAGCTGCGGATCACCGAGACCTTTGAGTCGAGGCTGTTGAGGCCGTAGTTGTATCCAAATGGGGTAAAGTCGCTCAGGGTGGCGTAGTCTCGCGCGATCCCGACGTAAGGTTTTAGGACCGCGTACTTATCGGCATCGCTGACTGCCGCGGACCAGGTGTCGAAGGCACTTTGGCCCACGTCACGCATCCACGACGTCTTGGCCGTTTGGAGCATGCACGCCCTGGCGATGGCTTCCTCGTCGTTCGCCGCATTTTTGAGGCCGGTGTATCCCGGCACGATCAGCCACGTCAGGAGCCCAGCCAGGCTCAAGGCGAGGATGAGTTCCAGCAGGGTGAAGCCGCGCTGACGCGAAGTTGGATTTTGGCCCATGCCCATGATAACAGGATTCCGGACCTTTTCGGCCGGAATTCTTGTGTGAGTTCGCGCAACTCGCTTGCTAGGGTGAGCGGCCCGTGGACCTCACTGCGGAAAGCCTCAGGTTTTGGTCGCAGGCTGCTGCAGAAGCCGGAAACGCTCCCCTGAGTGTCCACGAAATCGCAATGTCGAGGCGGGTTAACTCGGGCTTCGTCGCCTCAGAAACGTCTAGGTAATAACCATATCCGTTCGAGAAGGTCGACGTCGTGGAGGCGATCGCTTCACCTCTTCGGTAGCGATCTGCGATGGAGAGGGCGACCCGTGAAGCCTCCAGTCGGGCTTGGTTACTTCGGGTCACGCTCAGCAATTGGTCGGCGGCCACGACAACCGTGACCATGACAATAGCGGAGAGGGCCACACCCATCAGTGCACTGACCACCGAATAGGCTTTTGCGCTCGGGATCATTTTTTTGCCGCGAGGGCCGCCGGTGCATGAACCGCGGGTGGTGGGGCGCTACCCCGTCCGTTTTTGACCATGAAGGCTTTTCCCAGGTTCACGACCGGAAGGTAGATGGCGCCAGCGATCACCGCGGCGAAGAGGGTCATGCCGATCGTCGCCATCGGCTCAACGAGCTTTTGGACCGAGTTGGCCTGCGTGATCAGGTCTTGCTGGTATTCCATGGCGCGGTCCATGAGGACCACGTCCATGTGTCCCGATTGTTCACCGTTGTGCATGACGGCGGCCAAGGTGTCTCCATCGGGTCCGATGTCATCTGCCACGGCCTCGAATGCGCGCCACGGCTCGACGCCGGCAAGCACCAGGGCGGCGGCTTTGTTCCACGCGAGAGACAGGGCGGGATCCCGTGATGCCGATCCGCTCAGTTCCATGGCCGACCGGAAGTCGACACCCGCCTTCAACATGAGGGCCAGGGTGCGCAGCGTGTTGACGAAACTGACTCGGCGAAGAAACATGCCCAACTTTGGAAGTCGAAGGAGGAATCCCTGCACCCGGCTGTTGGCCGCGACCTTCTTGCGCGTGGTGACGCCTGCAATCAGGAGCCCGATCGTAACCAGGTGAATCCATGGGTTATTGCGGAGGAGGGAGGCTCCATCGAAAACGATCTTCGACACGGTGGGGACTTCCGCGCCAAAGTCTGTGAAGACCTGTTCCATTTTCGGGATGATGGTGTACGCGAAAACGAGGAGCATCAGGCATGCGACCACCAGGACGATCCCTGGCACCATGAGCGCGATCTTGATCTTCCCGCCCACCTCCTTCTGGTGGGATTGGAATTCCTTCATCGACCGGAAGACCTCGTCCAGACGACCGGTCTTTTCACCCACTGACATGATGGCGATGAGCTGCTTGTCAGCGACCTCTGGGTAGAGGGCGAAGGCATGGGGAACCGACATGCCTTCGCGGACCCGCGTTGCGACCTCGATGAGGTAGAATCTCAGCTTGGGTGAGCGAATTTTCGACACCTGAAGTAAAATGGCGGCCTCGATGCCCACGCCGACCCGGAGCAGAGAGGCTGCATCTCCGAGTGCACCATAGACGTCCACTGAGGAGAATCCCGGTGATCGAACCGACTCTATGAGCGCCTCTGCGGTGCCCAGCACCTTCGCCCCTTTGTACACGAAACTTTTTCGAGGACAGGATGCGACGCGCGCCTGCGCTTCGTTTCGGGCGTACACCACCCTGATGACACCTTTGGTGCCCTTTTCAGTCCGGTGACTGTAGGAGACGGACCACCAACGAGCCTCGTTTTTTTTAAGCGGGAGTGACATGGCGAAAAAAGAAAGGGAGCGCCCCGAAGAGCGCTCCCGTGGTTAAACCGATGATCAGCTGAACGTGTCGGTTGTATCGTCCCATACCAACGGGGCGGTGTAGTCAGCAGCAACGATGCCGGTCTTGAGGATGTTGACCGTGGACGTGCTTCCCTTGGGGGTGGCCGTTTCCAGAGCGGAGACGGCCGCAGTAAAGCTGGCAGCATTCAGGTCGACGGTTCCAGTGATGGACTTCCACTGGGTGACCGCATCATTGAGGATGGCGACAGCTTTTTCGCGGACCGACTCGTCTGCGTATTCACGGTACCCCTTGTAGGCCACGACCCCGGCAAGGGCGAGGGCTCCGATAAGCCCGATTACGGTCATCAGTTCGAGGAGGGTGAACCCTCCGGTGCGTTTGTTTGTGCGATGTGTTTTCATAGGTGACAAAAATGGCTTGAAGTTGGATTGTGCGCTGGGTGGTTGGTTACGGGATAGCTGGTCCGAAAACGTCGGTCGTGTTGTCCCAGGTGAGCGCCGGGCTGTAGTTTGCGGCCACGATTCCGTCCTTCAGGATGTCCACCGTAACACTCGAGCCCTTCGGGGTGACCGTCCGTAGAGCAGTCACAGCATCAGCGAAGGTTGTGGCGACCAAATCGGTGCTTCCGGTGATCGACTTGTACTGCGTGATCGCCTCGTTGAGGGTTGTGACGGTCTTCTTGGTGACGGTCTGGTCTGCGTATTCGCGGTAACCCTTATAGGCCACGACACCGGCGAGAGCCAGTGCTCCGATAAGACCGATAACGGTCATTAGTTCGAGCAGCGTGAAGCCGCCCGATTTGCGAGAATTTCGATTCGTATTCATTTGTTCAGATTATGTTCAGCTCAAGAAAGTTAATTCGATCCGGTCGCGAATGTGCCGGGTTTCCACGATTCTGCGGTGGGGACATACACGAGGCCGTTGGTGTCGCAGCTCGACTGGAAGCTGTTGGAGGGCAGCAACTGGATCATGCTGCCGTGAAGCGACACGGTTGCTTTGAGGTTCGCGATGGCCCCGGCTTCGGTGGTCCACCCCGAGACGCGGGTCGCACCGCGGTCGAGTAGTGACAGGTACTGCAGGGCCGCCGCATTGAGTGCGTCGCTCTCTGCCTGACGTGCTTGATTGGCGGCACCATTGGCCCAGGCACTCAGCGGGAAGACAAAGAGGGTCGTCAGTACTCCGACCAGCGCCACGCTCACGACCAGCTCGACGATCGTGAAGCCCTTCCGATTTGAATGCCTGATGGGTGCCATGTTCCACCTTAACAGCTTTCGGGAGCTTTTTCGAAAATCTTGGCGCGGGTGAATGGAGTGGGTTGAGTTCACGGATAAACCGATAAGCGGCAGTGTATTGCGTTGCTCGGTCAGTTCCGATCAATCGTCCGACCAATCGAAGTTTTCGTAGGGCGGGCGGTACGGAGTGATCTCGTCAAACGAGGTCAAGCCTTCGGCAACCTTCCGCAGACCTTCCTGAAAGAGGTTTTTGAAGCCCATCTGCTGCTTGGCTGCTTCGGTCACTTCGTCGTACATGGCGCCACGCTGAATCAGTGCCCGCATTCGAGGCGTGACTGGAACCAGCTCCATGATGGCGATCTGACCGCTGTATCCGGTGTTGTTGCACGCGTCGCAGCCTCTCGGACGATAGATCCGGGGAGGGGAGGGGAGTTCGGCTTTCTCGTACTCCCTTGCAATGTCGAGTGGGGTCTTGATCGCTTCTGCGCAGCTTGTGCAGAGAGCCCCCACCAGCCGCTGGGCCTGCATGAGCGTCATGGTGGCTGCGATCAGGGATCGTTCCGCACCCAGGTCCAGGAGTCGATCAATGGCGGAAAGTGCGTCGTTCGCGTGCAGGGTCGTCAACACCAGATGTCCGGTCATGGCTGCACGGAGAGCCGCGTCCGCCGTGGCCTTGTCTCGAATCTCCCCCACGAAGATGACATCGGGATCGTGACGCAGTTCGTACGGGAACAGCTTCGCGAAATCCAACCCGATGTTCGGATTGATCTGCGCCTGCTTGAGCCCCTCGAGGTGGACTTCGACGGGGTCCTCCATCGTTGAAATGGAGATCCCAGGTTTGTTCAGCTTCTGAAGGATGGCATAGAGCGTCGTGCTCTTTCCGGACCCGGTTGGGCCGGTGACGGTGATCAGTCCGAACGAGCGGGAAACGGCCTCGTCCACGATGCGAGATTGCCGGTTGGTCAATTTGAGGCTGTCGATGGTCAAGAGGTGCTCCGCCGAGGCGATCAGTCGGATCACCATGGTTTGCTCCTCTTTGTACGGGATAACCGAAACGCGAGCGTCGACGGAGCGGCTGCCCATTCGAATCGGGAAACGCCCATCGTAGGGGTTGCGCTTGTCAGCGATGTTGATCCCCGCGTGCTGCTTCACGATTGAGAGCAGGGCGGGGAGCCGATCGAGCGGCAGTTTTGCGACTTCTGCCAGCACACCGTTGGTCCGTAACTTGACCAGGGTCAGCCCATTTGCTTCCTGGACATGAATGTCCGAAGAACCCATCACGATCGCCTTGTAGACGATCCACTTGAGGGCGCCTGTCGGATCCTGGGGAAAGTTGTGGTGGCCGATGTTTGAGAACACCGCCGGGTCGATCGTCATTGCCGATTGGTCCTGGGTCGCAACGCTGATCTCACCCGAGAGGTCCGCGACTTCCTGCCCGCGGATCTTCTCGAGGATCGTCCGGACGGCTGGTTCGGATGCGTAGGCCGCTATGACCTTCTTCAGACCGCCAGTTCGACTGAACGAGTTGATTTCGTCCTCAATGCTCGCCTCTTTATCGATCCGTGGCGTCAGCACCCAGTAGGTGTTGTTCGCCTGGAAGTAACAGACCGCCGGGATACGTTTGCAGATCGCTTGGGGCACCATTTCGGATGCGGAGCGAGGGATCATCAATCCGGTGATCGGTACGGTTTGAATCTTTTCGGAAATGGACTTGAGGGCGTGCTGGATCTCGGGGTCCTTCTGAAGTTTTTCCCAAATCTGCTCCGCTGGGATCGAGGTCGATTTCTCATCGACCAGGTTTGCCGCCTGCAGATACCGGACGAGCACTTTGGGCTGAGTGGACTCGATGGGAGGCGGGGGTGGCAGACCTTCGCCACCTGTGCATCCGAGGACGACACCGAGAATGCGTTCGTAGTCTCGCTT
>Ga0163154_10009883_pt1 | contig 10771 bp, 7 predicted proteins | sample OliLakLV19MP9P1_FD_148649 | JGI IMG/M metagenome (GOLD analysis project Ga0163154, IMG submission 148649) | Freshwater microbial mat bacterial communities from Lake Vanda, McMurdo Dry Valleys, Antarctica - Oligotrophic Lake LV.19.MP9.P1 | ecosystem: Environmental > Aquatic > Freshwater > Lake >...
ATGAAAAACCTTCTACTCACCATCGTGGTCCTCACCGCAACCGGTTTTACAGCCAACTCCCAAACTCAACCCGCCCCCAATGGCGATTTTGAAGATTGGACTGGATTTGTTCCCGACCTGTGGTTCGTATCGGAAGCCCCCGGAAATGTGATGCTGATCAACCAGGTGCCGGGCAATGGCGGAGGCTCGGCCGTGCGGGTAGATGTGATTTACGACAGTGAACTGGAATCTTACCTCAACCCGCTGGTGCAAACCGGCCCACAGGAGGCAGGCACCTTTCCCATTGACGCACAATACACCTGGTGCCTCTTCGATTACAAGTTTCACAAAGTGGGTGACGATGGCTTCAACATCAGCATTGAAATGATGGACGACAACGACTTGCAAATGGGCTACGGCACCATTTACCTCGGTACCGAAACCACAACTTTTACCACCCAAAGCTTGCCCATCGGTTATATAGAACCAGCCACAAAGGCCCGCATCACTTTCACAATAACTGATCCTGACGAAGTGCCAGAAGAAGATGGCTCCTACTTCATTGTTGACAATGTAAGGCTGAGTGAAACCCCCTTGGACATGTCCACACCACCCGCCATGCCCGCATTGCAGGCCACATTATTTCCCAACCCGGCCACCCATGCCACCACATTAGGCATCACCCTGCCCCAAGCATCTGCAGTCGAACTTCGAATCACGGATTATAGTGGCCGGGAAGTGCAGCGCACCACCACACCCTGTTTGCCTTCCGGTGCCAACCGGATTGCCGTTGATACAAGCGGGTTGGCTTCAGGGGGTTTTTTTAGTGGAAATAAGAACCGATGCCGCTCTTGTGTTGAGGAGGTTGGAATTGGAGAAATAATTTGGAGCAGCGCGGAGAATGGAGTACGCTTGCGGAACAACACCGCATCCCAAAGCAATAATCAACTAAGTAACCAATAACCAGGATGAAAAAACTTTTTATAGCAATCGTGGCCATAGTCACTATGGCCCAGCCGCATTTCTCCCATTCACAAAACATTGCCGCAGGCGCGGGACATTCGCTTAGCATTTGCGATGATGGCACCGCCATGGCATGGGGCTGGAATTTCTATGGTGCGCTTGGAAACGGAACCGTTACTGCCAGCAATATGCCTGTCCCCGTCAGCACCCTCGCTGGCCTAACTGACATTGTCGGGGGAGGCTATCATTCACTTGCCCTGAAAGATGACGGCACTGCCTATGCCTGGGGACACAATGGTGATGGCCAGCTTGGAAACGGAACCAATACTGATAGCACCATGCCGGTTCCGGTGAGCAACCTCACCGGCATCACCGCCATTGGAGTAGGGGGTTATCATTCCCATGTACTGAAAGATGACGGCACAGTGTGGGGCTGGGGTAGAAATTATTTTGGCCAACTTGGCGATGGAAGCAATGCGGATTCCAATACTCCTGTGCAGGCAAGTTCCCTCACTGGTATCATCGCCATTGCATCAGGAGGTTTTCATTGCCTCGCCCTGAAGAGTGATGGCACCGTGTGGGCTTGGGGAGAAAATTACTATGGTGAACTGGGAAACGGAACCAATACCAATAGTAATATCCCCATGCAGGTAGTTGGTCTTTCAGGTGTGATTGCCATTGCAGCAGGTGGCGGCCTGGGGCTTAGCCTTGCCTTGTTGACTGACGGGACAGTAATGGCCTGGGGCTCCAATTACTACGGTGAACTGGGAATCGGGACCAATACTAATAGTAATGTTCCCGTGCAGGTCAGTTTTCTGGCAGATGTGATGGCCATTGCAGCAGGCTCATTTCACTCCCTGGCAGTAAAGAATGACGGCACGGCCTGGGCCTGCGGATTGAATACCTACGGTCAACTGGGAAATGGAACCAATACCGACAGCAATGTTCCCGTGCAGGTGAGCAATCTTTCCGGAGTGCTCTCCCTGGCGGGTGGAAATAATCATACCCTTGCCCTGAAAACTGACGGAACGGTGGATGCCTGGGGAAGCAATTACGATGGTCAGCTTGGCACCGGAACCAACACTGCCAGCAATGTTCCCGTGCAGGTAACGGGGCTGTGCGGGATGGTCATCCGGGTTCATGAAATTACCCCACCATTGAGCATTTCTGTTTTTCCTAATCCCTTTGAAAATGAGTTTACCATTAACGGAACAAATGAAAAGGGAGAAGCCAGAATTTTTGATATAACCGGAAAAGAAATGATGGGGCAAAAGACTCTTAATAATGAAACCAAAATCAACATAGATGTCCTGACTCCAGGTTTTTATACGCTTGAGTACAGAGAAGGGCACAGCATTACGGAAGTTAAATTGGTGAAACTCTAACCACAGAGCAATCCGCATGTTAGCAGGTAAAAGAACTACAAAAGAAAAGTACCTTGGAAATTGGGATTGATAGTTTCGCAGCAGCCACCCTGGACAATAATAAAAGTACTGCAACCAACAGTTTGGAGGCCATATCCGAATTGCTTGAGAGAATAGAACAGGCAGAGGTTTCAGGCCTCGATGTATTTGGAATAGGGGAACATCACCGCAAAGAGTTTTTGGATTCGGCACCTGTAGTTATTCTTGCCGCAGCCGCAGGGCGCACCAAGCGTATCCGCCTCACCAGTGCAGTTACAGTATTGAGTGCAGCCGACCCGGTAAGGGTATTTCAAAACTTCGCAACGCTGGATTTGGTTTCGCAGGGTCGGGCTGAAATGGTGGTGGGGCGCGGTTCCTTTACAGAAGCCTTTCCGCTGTTTGGTTTAAACCTTCATGCCTATGACGAATTGTTTTCTGAAAAACTCAATCTCCTGCTCACTATCCGGGATAATGAAGTAGTGAATTGGTCGGGTCAATTTCGTCCCGAACTCAGGAATCAGGCTATCTACCCAAGACCGCTGCAACATCCGCTACCCATTTGGTTAGGAGTTGGCGGTACACCGGAGTCTTTTGCCCGTGCTGGCACGCTGGGACTACCGCTCATGGTGGCCGTAATTGGAGGTGATACCCACCGTTTCCGTCCGCTGATAGACCTTTATCGAGAGGCAGGAAAAAGGGCAGGCCATCTGCCGGTACAATTGAAAGTGGGATTGCACTCCCTGGGTTATGTGGCCAACACCACTGAGGAAGCTGCTGATGATTACTACCCAGGCTATGCTGAAACCTTTACACGTATTGGCAGAGAACGTGGCTGGCCATCTGTAACCAGGGCAGGTTTTGATGCCCAGAACGATGAGCGTGGTGCGTTGCTTATTGGTAACCCGGAAGATGTTGCCCGTAAGATTCTTCGTCATAGCGAAGCACTGGGTGGTATTTCAAGATTTAGTTTCCAGATGGATAATGCTGGCTTGCCACACGCAAAACTTTTGCAGTCAATAAAGTTAATCGGCAGCCGGGTGATGCCAATAGTGAACCCTTAGCGACTAAGCGATCACGGACACACATTGCCGAACACACTCGAGAAAATGAGAAGGTCGCCCACATTCACCGCACCGTTTCCATCCATATCGGTAAGACCGCAAGATGAAGCGCATCCAAATTCGGAAGTGAAGATGAGCAAGTCGCCCACGTTCACCACACCGTTATTATCAAAGTCGCCAAGGCATGTGCTGATGGCCAACATGGGTTGCTGAAAACCCTGGGTGATGATGATTCCGCCATTGCTTCCTGTTGCGGTTACTACTTCACCAACGGTGCAATCGCTTTGCAGTGTAGCACCGGAGTATGAAAACCCGAAGGAGGAGATTACGCTGCGCTCTATGCTTTGCGACAGAAGCAAGAGGTTAGAACAAAGAAGAAAGATGATGGTGATGACAAATGTTTTCATGTTGTAATTTTTTCAAAGTTATTTATGTTTCTGCTGTTTTGGTGGATAGTGAGTTAACGTTGTTCTTTGTTGAGTAAGCGGTTTTCGATGGAAGTAAGGCGCGTTTCAAAATCAAATTGCATTTGCACTTTTTCATTCTGGGATTGTTCAAGTGCGAGTTTCAATTCTTCAATCATCATCTGTTGCTCCTGCATCCCCTTTACCAATGGCACCACAAACAAACTATAGGCAACACTGTAATTGTCATTCTCATCTGCCGGTGCGTGTACTCCATTGAAGTTATAGCCGCTTTCCTCCATTGCCTGTTCCACTTCCTGGGCCACAAAGCCGCTTTGACGTATGGCAGTTGACGCGCTGAAATCTGTATCCTCAAAATGCCTTGCCTTTGTGCTGTCGGGCATGTTCTTGGTCAGGAACTCTTCAAACTTCTTGGTATCGAAATTATACTCCACCGGGCGCAGCAGTTTGATGAACTCAAGCCCTTTCACATCGCTTTCGGTTATGTTGTTTTTAAAGCGCCCATCCGAAGGGAATGAGTATGCCACCTGGCCTTGTATTACGGTAACAAACGTATTTCCAATACGCACTTTGTTGCTTGCATTGACGGTAGCATTGTAGCCTATGGCAGTGGCATTGAACAAAGCGCCTGTGCTCACATCTGCACTTTTACCAATAGCGGTATTGAAGTCTCCTGTGATGTTGGAAGCAAGCGCCTCATATCCGTTGGCGGTATTGTAGAATCCTATTGTGTTGGAAGAAAGCGCACTCGCACCGCTGGCGGTATTCCAGTATCCAGTGGTGTTGGAAGAAAGCGCATCAATTCCGTTGGCGGTATTGTTGTTTCCTGTGGTATTGTCATAAAGTGCCTCATCTCCGTTGGCGGTATTGTTGTTTCCTGTGGTGTTGGAAGAAAGCGCACTGGCACCGTTGGCGGTATTAGAGTTTCCTGTGGTGTTGAAATAAAGCGCGCCCGAACCGTTGGCTGTATTGTCGTATCCCGTGGTGTTGGAATAAAGCGCATTGGTCCCAATGGCGGAATTAAAGGTTCCTTCAGTATTGAAAGAAAGGGTGCTGGATCCAACAGCGGTATTACCAAATCCCGTGGTATTGACATTGCCTGATTTATGCCCTAGAAATGTGTTGCTGAGTGTCGGGTCAATGCGTCCGGCATTCTCATTGTTCACCCTGAATGATAGCGGGACATTGTCTGTGGTTCCGATAAACTGCGTATTCTCATTTGTGTTCGCATTGCCCGTGAGCGACCAGCTGTTGGGGGCGTTGGAAGCAGCCAGAGCATACGGCACACTCATCAGTTGTTGTGTCCCCAAATCCACATACGAGCCTGTTGCGTTCACTTCCACCCGTAGAAACTTGGAGGCACTGGGCCAGTCAATGGTAGTGAAGTTTCCTGACACAATTGTGCCCGTTCCAATCACGGTGTTCACTAAACCTTCGCTGGTTGTAGTAGTTGCTCGAGTCTCCTGGTACAAGACAGTACCGGCTGCTGTGGCATCATGAATTGTGAAGCGCATGGTGAGGGGCTGGCTGGCAAGGATGTCGCCCCCGCCATCGCGCAGCACCGCCTGGTAGTTGAAGCCCTGTGGTATCTGGGCGTGAGAGTAGGTAGTGGACAATAGGCAGAAAGCAGTGAGTGCTGCGGTAAGAATAAAGTTAGGTTTCATGGGAATAATTTGTTTGGTTAATTTGAATGATACAAAAATAAGAGGGATGGAGGACATGAAAACCCCGATGGCCTGCATGGCAGGAAAACCTTTGGGGGAGCGGGATTTTTTCTGCGCGAAACAAGGTTTCTTTGTACTGTTGTAAAACCAATTCCGCTATCTATGAAAAACCTTTTTACCCTTTTCTTTTTTCTTATAGCAGGAATGTGCCTAGCGCAGTACAGTACTGAAGTGGCCGTATCTGCAACTGAGCCTGAGGGTTGGTGGAACATTTTCTGTGATTTTTTTTGGAATGAGAAGATTTGGTTGTGCCCAATGCTGGTAACAATTATTGGTGGTATTCTAGGGTATTTCCTAATACACAGAAGTAAGAAAAAAGGCAGTGAGGAAAAAACAGATGGAGGAAATACGGCCTCGGCTGCTACTGAAGGAAATGCACACATAACCATACAAAACAGTACAGGAGTAACCATTAACCATGGCGGAATGACACCCGATATGCAAAACAGAGTTGCCTTGGAGCTTAATGAAAATATGATGAATCTGAAGGAGAGAGTTGCTGCCTTGGAAACTGCTGCTAAACTGAATCCAACTGACAATACCGAAAAAGTGGAACAACTGCAAGAAGAGTTGCAGAAGGCAATTGCCCAACAACCGAATGCGCCCGAGCATTGGCAAGCCGCTGCACCATTCTTATTGAATAAAGATTTTGACGGATACCAAAACGAGTTGGATAAAGCGCTGCAGGAAGATGCTGCACGGGTGGCACAGACTTATTATCTGAAAGCAGAAGGATACGATGCAGCAGTGAAATATAGTCTTGCTCTCAATGCATATCAAATGGCTGTGCATTTACAACCCCAAAACCCCAGCTATCTCAATGCCCTGGGTCGTTTCCTTGACAACATGGCCCTGCATGATAAAGCCATTGATTTCCTGGAAAAAGCATTGGAAAATTTGCAGTTGCATGACAAACCTGACAAACTGGAAGGCACCATTCGCAACAACCTGGGCGCGGCATGGCACAAAAAAGGCCAATACGACAAAGCCATTGAGTATTACGAGCAGGCATTGGCCATTGTTAAAAAAGCATTTGGAGACGAACATCCGCAAGTAGCCACTGGCCTCAACAACCTGGGCGCGGCATGGGACAACAAAGGCCAATACGACAAGGCCATTGAGTATTACGAGCAGGCATTGGCCATTGTTAAAAAAGCATTTGGAGACGAACATCCGCAAGTAGCCACTGGCCTCAACAACCTGGGCGCGGCATGGGACAACAAAGGCCAATACGACAAAGCCATTGAGTATTGCGAAAAGGCATTGGCCATTGATAAAAAGGTATTTGGCATGGAACATCCCAACGTAGCTCTTGACCTCAACAACCTGGGCGCGGCATGGGCCAACAAAGGCCAATACGACAAAGCCATTGAGTATTACGAGCAGGCATTGGCCATTGATAAAAAGGTATTTGGCATGGAACATCCCAACGTAGCCAATGGCCTCAACAACCTGGGCCAGGCATGGGCCAACAAAGGCCAATACGACAAAGCCATTGGGTATTACGAGCAGGCATTGGCCATTGATAAAAAATCATTTGGAGACGAACATCCGCAAGTAGCCACTGGCCTCAACAACCTGGGCGCGGCATGGTACAACAAAGGCCACTACGACAAGGCCATTGGGTATTACGAGCAATGCCTAAGGATACTTCATAAGGTATTTCCTGATGGCCATTCTTATATTGATATGACAACCGAATCCCTCGCCCGCGCCCGCACTGCTCTCGCCAACTCCAAAAAGTAAACTTCCCCAGCCATCGCGCATCACCGCCTGGTAGTTGAAGCCCTGTGGAATTTATCCCCAACCCCTAAGGGGTCTTCGACCGCCTTAGGGGTTAGGCTTGGTTTACAATTCTATCTCATAATGTGTAGCGGTAGCCGTGGTGTTTACTGCGGTGAGGTAGCGGTGGGTAGTGAGGTCGGGAGCGTTAAAATCGGTGATGGGCACCGCCACGGTTTCTCCCGCTGCTATTACTACTGCGGTTCCGGTTTGGCCACCGGCCACGTTGCTGAGGTAAAGGCGGTAGTCCTCGGGGCCGGTGTTTGTGGCCACTATTTCTTCCCCTATAAAGAAGGTGTGGATGAGCACCGGTTCCACCTCTGCGGGGTCCAGTGTGCCGGTGAAGCGGACCTGGGCCAGGTCGCGCAGCACTTCCAGTTCGAAGTAAGGGGCTACCAGCATGGGGGTTTTGTAGTGTGTGTTGATGAGGAAGCCGGTGGCTGCGTACTGTAATTCCATGCAGATGATGCGCTGTTGCTCCACTTGGATGCTGCCTGTGCCGGTGGCGCTTTTGGCTCCGCTTTGTGCATCGCGGGCGGTGTCCAATGCGGTGTAGTGTGCCACTACCAGGGCCTTGGTGGCGGCAAGGGCGGGTTGGGTCATGGCCAGTTGCAGGGTGTTGAAGCGCTCTATGCGGCTGTCTATGCTGCCGGTATTAAAATCCCTGCGGCCATTGGGAAACAGGGCTTTGTAGGCCACGGTTTTGGTGCCCAGTGTTACGGGGATTATGGCCTGGTCCCACAAATCCAGCCGCTGGGTGGTGAGTGCCAGCAATTGATTGAGGTTCAGGGTTTGGCCTTCCTGCTGGCCTCCGGCATTTTTCCAGGCGGTATATAAATTAACCAAGAGCTGATGCTCTGGATTATAGCGGTTGAACAGGAATACATCGTCCGGATCGGGCGCGGGCAGGTTGGCCAACACTTTAAGCACACCGTCATGGTATTGCGATAGGCGGAATGCTTTTTTGAAATTGCCAACAGTTGAGCTGGTGAACTGGTCTTCTAAATACTTCCAAGTTGAATTTGCCATATCTTTAAAATTTAAGAATTATTTGTTATATTATTGATTTACAATGTAATATGAGTATTGATGCTGTTGCACGGATGGCCATCCTGCGCGGGGCGAAACAGCCGTGCAGGTGCTTTGCCGCCATCAGGACGCGGGATGGGCGTCCGTGCAACTGCATGGGTGCAATTGCTACATGGGTATTGCAGCCGTGCAGGTGCTTGGGTGGAATACCAGTGTGCCGATGGCATCCGTGCAACTGCATGGGTGCTATACCCGCAGAGGTATCTGGTCCATGCAGTTGCACGGGTGCTATACCTAAACAGGCAGGGCGTTCATGCAAAAACGGGGGTATTTCTGTTAGCCACCACATCTTATCGCGTTTTGTTTGGTTAATGCTTTATAGCTTCCAGAGCCTGAACGCGTAAAAATAGTGCTTCGTTCTGTTTGCGCCAGGAAATCCTTCTGCTTCTTCAATTCCCTACTCGACCCCTTCTTTGCTTAACAGTTTCACATCAGCAATGTGCGATTGGTATAAATTCTTTTCGAATTGCTATAAAGTGTTTAGCCCTCTCAGCGCGGTCATTTGTCGCTGGCAAAAACCTAACAGATGACAAAAAATTCTATTCCCTTTGCGGACATAACACACAACCTGGTTCTTAATATGGGTGATGCAGTTGCATACATGCAGGACACTAACCCCATGCAGGTTTCGAATTTTGTAAACAATTATCTACACCTGGTCGAAGACTTCTGCTGGTAGAGCAATCCAGGGTTGATCGCACAATTCAACGTTCAGTTTAAGCAATAAAAAACCCCTGCACTTTCATGCAGGGGTTTTTTAATTCAAAACAAAAACAACTCTATCTCTCTACCACTAACTTTTCGCTGAAATGTTTTTCGCCTTCATCAATGTTCACCATGTACAATCCATTGGCAAGCATGCGGTCAAATGAAATGATGGTGTTGATGGAACCATCATTCACCACAAACAAGTTTTGATAAACCACTTTGCCCATCACATCGGTGATGTTCACCATCACGGTTTCACTTTGAATATCGGTGATATTGATATTGAGTATTGAACCGTTGTTCGGGTTTGGATAAAGCGCAAATGCTGCTTCTTCCATTTCAACTTTTGCTGTTTGATGATTGGCAATTTCATTGTGTGAATTGTGCTCACTGATAAGGGCAGGCCCAACAATTGAAAGGCAATCTACAGTGCCATAGTCGCCATCACCATAACTGAACACAGGTGCCACTTGTACATCATAAGTTCCGCCTAATGTCAAACCGACAACAGCACTTAAAGTGAGAAAGCGGTTGTTGTTGCCTTTGTAATGAACGATGGGCAATTCAGGAACATCTGTGCGGGTGAACTGCCATTTCCAGTTTATTGCACCACACACGAAAGGTTGAGCAGCTACGGACTGCCCCAGCAGGTGCGGCCCGAAGTTGGCGCAATTATCAGAAGGGCGCAACACAGTAACAGGCTGTGGATTCACGGTAATGAAACACGGATTATCGCTCAGCACCTCCACCTGTTCCATTCCGCCCGCGTAGCTCAACGTGTATTCTGCACCAACTACCACGTCATAAGTATCGTCCCATGTAAGACCCGCCACAGTGCTTAGCACCACAAATGTGCTGGCACCATTGTTCTTGGTGTAGGTGGAAAAATCAGTCTGCGATGTAAAGTGGAAGATGTAGTTGACACTTCCGCCAATCCATACGGCTTTGAAGGTGTTGCACAGGCTGTAAGGGCCGGGGCCGTAGTTGCACTCGCTATCACCTATGGCCTGCACACAAATGGTGTAAGCACCTATACCACCTGCTGAATTTGAATTGCGAACACCTACTATATACGTGTTGCCAACCACAAGCCCTCCGAAGTTCAGGTTCTCGAATCCTTGTGTGGCTTGTGCATTCTCTGAATCCACCAAAGCACCAAAGGCGTCCTGCAACTCGATGATGATATCATTCATGGGAGTGTTACCTATTTCGATGCGAACACCGGGTTTAGTTGCCACAAACCAATACCAGAAATCTTCTCCGGTTGTTGCAACAGTGAGTGCACCGGCAGAAGATGTGTGTCCTGTAAGATCACCATTGGTTGGGTTGCAGGTGCCCAGGTTGGAAACTGCCAGGGCAACTGCGGTGTTGGGATCTTCTCCGGGACCACCGCAACCTTCATCAACCAGGGTGTCGCAGTCATCATCAATGCCGTTGCCGCATACTTCAGTGGCGAATGCACTAATGGAAGGATCCAAATCTGCACAATCCGTTACATCTGGGTCACCGTCATTGTCATCATCACTATCACATACATCACCCATGCCATCACCATCGCTATTGGCCTGATCGGGATTGAAAGTGTTTGGACAGTTGTCAATGAAATCTGATACTCCATCACCATCGGTATCTGCTTG